>LSQX01331165.1_pt1 | contig 25764 bp, 18 predicted proteins | sample 654561 | NCBI WGS metagenome assembly LSQX01 (sample SAMN04489861, study PRJNA283612) | anaerobic digester metagenome | isolation source: 4 biogas reactors fed with cattle manure at either 37C or 55C with and... | place: Denmark: Kongens Lyngby | collected 2014 | reverse complement strand
AACTTTCACCAACTGTTTCTCTTGGGCTTCCGGCTTGTATTTCTTGTAGAAATCGACGGTAAAGAGCATAGCTGATGAGTTGAACAGGGAAGCCAATGAGCTCATCAAAGCGGCGATCAGACCACCAACCACAATGCCTTTCACACCGATGGGGAGTAGGGTAGAGACGAGTGTAGGGAAGGCTGCATCAGAATTGTTCAGCTCGATCATTCCCTTCTGGTTTAGTGCGTAGGCGATCATACCAGGAATCAGGAAGATGAACACAGGCAACAGTTTTAGATATCCTCCAAAAATAGCTCCACGCCGGGCCTGTTTTTGATCACGTCCCGAAAGCACGCGTTGTACAATATACTGATCAGTACACCAATACCAGAATCCAATGATCGGGGCGGCAAACAGAACACCTGTCCATGGAAACTGAGGATCTTGTGGAGAGCGAATCAGGCTGGTCATGGAGTCTCCTAGAGGCGTGGTGTTCGCTCGACAGATCTCCATCAGTTCGCTCCATCCGCCAATCTTGGTAAGGCCTACAACTAGAATGACCAGGGAGCCAATCAGGAGTACCGGCGTTTGGAGAATGCTGGTGTAGAGCACCGATTTCATGCCTCCAATAACCGTATAAATCCCCGTCAGGATTACCAACCCAATGGCCCCAATCCAGAAGAAATCAATCCCCCACATGGATTCTATCCCTAGTACCTGCTTAAACACGATGCCGCCGGCATAAACGGTAACTGCCACTTTGGTGAGGACGTAGCTGACCAGGGAGATGATTGACAGAAAGGACCGGGCGGTGGAGTTGTATCGCCTCTCCAGAAATTCAGGCATGGTAAAAACTCCGCTTCTGGCATAAAAGGGTACGAAAACCCACCCTAGTACCAGGATCAGCCAACCATGCATTTCCCAGTGCGCCATGGCCATGCCACTGCTAGCACCCGCTCCGGCCAACCCGACCAAGTGCTCGGAACCAATGTTAGAAGCAAAAATAGAGGCACCGATAGCTAGCCAAGTGGCATCTCTCCCAGCCAGAAAATAGTCGGATGAGGTGTCCTCCTTCATGCGGCTTACCCACACAACAATGCCAATCAAAACCAGGGCAAACAGCCCCAAGACACTCCAGTCTAACCAGTGAAAACCAATCATGATGTAATCGATTTAGGTTTGCAGAAGCAATTTGGATTTTAAATGTTGAAATTACACTTTTAATGAAACAATGGAAAATTAATTAAAAAAACTTCATTTGATACTTTTGTGACCTTGGTGTATCTTCGCTACCAAACCAATAAAGGATTATACAATGAAAGGACCACTCAATCGCAGGTCATTCCTGCGGATATCAGCACTGACAGGGGCTTTTATGGGCATCCCATCACTTGGCCTCGGCGGGAAAACTCCCGATATTGAAGAACTGCTCGATCGGATTTCGGCAACTCCATCCCCTTCTGGTCAGTCCGTTATAGGCTTAACGGTCCCGCCAATCAAACAAGTAAGGGTTGGAATCATTGGCTTGGGTATGCGTGGTTCTGGAATGACCAAGCTAATTGATGCCCTCTGCCCGGATAAAGCTAAAATCGTGGCTATATGCGATCTGCAGGAAAAGTACACCAGCCGAACACTGGAGGCTCTGAAGAAGAATAATCAGAACCCGGCTGTGTACAAGGGTGATCCAAATGCCTGGAAAGAAATGGTGAAGCGCGATGATATCGATCTCGTCTTCATTTTTACGCATTGGGATGTTCACGTTGAGATGGCCGTGGAATCGATGCGCCAAGGTAAACATGTTGCTGTTGAAGTTCCGGCAGCCATCACGTTGGAGGAAGCCTGGCAGATGGTAAACACGGCTGAAGAGACCCAACGCAACTGTATTATGCTCGAAAATTGCTGCTATGGTAGCGAGGAACTGTGGCTTTTAAATATGGCCCGACAAGGCGTTTTCGGCAACCTGACCTATGGTGAAGCTGCATATATCCATGACTTACGTAGCTTGATGTTAGATCATTCCTATTATAATCAGTGGAGAATCCGTCATCACGTTAAACATGATGCTAACCTTTACCCAACCCACGGCCTCGGTCCAGTGTCTCAATATATGGAAATAGACCGTGGCGACCGGTTTGAGTACCTGGTATCAATGAGCTCCCCTTCGGTTAGCTTGGCTGAGTATTCTAAAAAGATGGATTATTCAAACGAGTTCTATAACAGGAACGATTTCATTCATGGTGATATGAATACCAGTTTGATCAAAACAGCCAAAGGACGAATGATCCACCTCTATCATGATGTGGTAACCCCCAGGCCCTATTCCCGTAAAAACTGCCTCGCCGGCACAGGAGGCTATCACGAAGGTTACCCGAGCAGACTTGCCCTGGATGGGAAAGATAGCCATCGTTGGTTGCCAGATAACGAGTATAAAGAGATGCGAGCAAAATACGACCACCCCATCTGGACTCGCCTCAAAGCTGAAATTGAGAAGTATGGTGGCCATGGTGGAATGGACTTTGTCGAGATCTACCGCGTGATTGATAACCTCAATCGAGGTATTCAACTCGATATGGATGTGTATGATGCCGCTAGCTGGAGTGTTGTTTATCCATTAAGTGAAATTTCGGTTCAACTGGGGTCGGTTCCGGTGAAGTTCCCCGATTTTACCCGCGGAAGGTGGAAAGAACCCAGAAAATTGCAGATATTGCTGGATTAACATCCCCAAAAAAAGAGAAAGACTGAAGAGGGATCTTCAGTCTTTCTTTTTATCACTCATTGCTAAAGCGATTTTATCTCTTCAATCAGTTTTTGAATGCTCTGTTTGGCATGACCAAAGAGCATGCGGGTTTTTGGATTGAAAAACAGGAAGTTCTCAATTGCGGCATAGCCTTTCCCCATTCCCCGCTTCATCACAATGACATTCTTGGCTTCCCAGACTTTAACTACCGGCATGCCGTAAATCGGACTGGAGGGATCATCCATGGCGGCAGGATTGACTACATCATTGGCTCCAATCACCACCACTACATCAACATTCGGCAGATCATCATTGATCTGATCACTTTCGATGAGCTTTTCGTAGGAGACATCAGCCTCTGCCAGCAGCACGTTCATGTGCCCCGGCATGCGGCCTGCAACCGGATGAATAGCGTAGCGAACATCAACGCCCTTCTCTTCTAACATTTTTTCCATTTCATGACAGATGTGCTGAGCTTGCGCTACAGCAAGGCCATAGCCCGGGACGATTACGACTTTCTGGCTGTAACTCAATAAGATAGCAGCATCACTCACGGTGATCTCGCGAACCGAACCAGCCTCGTGATGCGCCGCCGCCGCTCCACCACCTCCAAAAGCTCCGAGGATGACATTTAATAGAGACCGATTCATTGCCTTGCACATCAGTAGGGTCAGAATCATTCCGGCCGAGCCGACAAGTATCCCACCAATGAGCATGGCCTGGTTGTGATAAAGAAAACCAGTCATGGCAGCCGTGACACCCGTAAAGGCATTAAGCAGAGATATCACTACCGGCATATCAGCACCCCCGATGGGTAGTACGAAAGTGATGCCGTAAAGAAGAGAAACCCCAAGGAGTACATAGGCCATCCAGATAATTTCTCTGGGTTGCGTGTGCCCCTGAGCCAGAATGATCACAATAAACGCGAGAAGACCAATCAAAAAAGCCAGATTGATGATCCGCATAAATTTTAATTTTGGATCCCCGATCTTCTCCGCAAGCTTGCCAAAAGCTACCATGCTTCCCGAAAATGAGACCCCTCCAATCGCTAACCCTAATAAAATAGAGATAGCTTGACCGTTCAGCATTCCCTGCGTTTCTATGAGCTCTGGAGCCATGCGGGGAAATTCAATGATGGCAATCAACGCCGCAGCTGCACCACCCATTCCGTTAAAGAATGAAACAAGCTGTGGCATAGCTGTCATTTTAACCTTTTTGGCAATCAACCAACCGAGGATAGTGCCTATTGCTATGGCAATGATTATCAGTCCGATATTCTTTATTGGCTCGCCATTTGTCTCGTGAAAAAGAATCGTGGTCACAATGGCTAAAAGCATCCCTGAGGCAGCAAGAATATTCCCCTTTCTAGCGGATTCCGGATGACTGAGCATTTTTAGTCCGAAAACGAAAAAGATGGCTGCAATAAGGTAAGAGAGTTCAAGAACGGAATCACCCATCGTAAAGGTGATGGTTTGCAAATGTTCGATGACTTCTTTCATGATTTCTTCGGTTTCTTCTTAAACATATCCAGCATCCGATCCGTGACGGCAAATCCGCCGACCACGTTCAACGTTCCCAGTATGACCCCAATAAACCCTAAGATTAATGCCCCTGTGGATTGGGCATGGCCCATCACAATGATGGCCCCGATAATCACAACGCCACTTAAAGCGTTGGCTCCAGACATCAAAGGGGTGTGCAGAATGGCCGGAACGTTTGAAATCACTTCTATGCCGAGGAAAACCGACAGGGCTATGATGAAAATAGCCTCCTTGTGAATGAAGAAAAATTCCAATATTGATTGCATAATAGAACAGTTTTAGCTAAACAAATTTTTAACCCGCGAATTGTAAACCTCTCCCTGATGGGTAACACAGGTGCCCTGGATCAGATCATCCTGGAAATCGAGCTTCAAATTGCCCTCTTCATTAATCATCAGGCTAAGAAAATTCAGTAGGTTCTTCCCAAACATCTTGCTGGAATCTTTTGGTAGGGTAGAGGGATAATCCGACTGGCCAATGATCTGTACTCCATTATGATTGATGGTTTGCCCATTGACCGTTAACTCACAGTTGCCCCCAGATGATGCGGCTAAATCGATCACAACTGAACCAGCTTTCATTTGCTCTACCGTGGCTTTCTCTAGTAATCGTGGTGCCGGCTTGCCCGGAATCTGAGCGGTAGTGATGACCACGTCACTGCGGATGGCATGGTCATGGATTGCCTGCTTCTGCCGCTGCCTGAACTCCTCAGTCTGCTCAACCGCATAACCTCCGGCAGCTGCATCATCCACAGCACCCTCCACCTCAATGAATTTTGCCCCAAGGCTCTGAACCTCCTCCTTTACTGCCGACCGGACATCAAAGGCTTCTACTTTTGCTCCTAGTTTTCGCGAGGTGGCAATGGCCTGTAATCCAGCTACCCCGGCTCCTAATATTAATACCTTCGCCGGCGTAATCGTACCGGCAGCAGTCATGAACATCGGGAAAAACGTGGGAAGATGCATGGCTGCATCCAAAACCGCACGGTAACCGGCTGCGGTGGCTTGCGAGGATAGAATGTCCATGGCCTGAGCTCGCGTCGTGCGAGGGACAATATCCATGCTAAATGAAGTTAACTTCTTGCTTAAGAGACTCTTAACTAGATCTTTCTCAGATAGTGGATTGAGAACCCCAACCCAAACCTGATCTTCCCGGATCAGCTTGAGCCACTCATCTTCCGGTGGCGATATTCTCAGCAGAAGATCAGCCTCTTTTATCATCTTCTCCAGATTCATAACCAGAGCTCCGACAGCTTCATAATCGTCATCGGAGGCATAAGCCCCGGCTCCGGCACCCGATTCAATCCAGACCGTGACTTTCTTGCTGATCAGATCTTTGACCGTTTCTGGCAGCATAGCTACCCGGTTCTCATCACTTCTTTCCTTTAAAATTCCAACAATCATAGCGGATAAATTAAACTACAAAAATAGCAAGTCAGAAATCTCGAAAGATACGGATTTGTCCAACGACATCCTTTTGCATGCTGGACTTGGAATTCCTAAAACTATCTCTAATTTTGCAGCTGATTTGAAAATGAATTCCCAAGCATTGCCATATCGCGCCTTTAGTGATAACCCCCGCATCCGGGTTATGTTAATGCTTTTGGGGTAGGCTTCACCCCGCCTGCCCCTGAACTTCCGGCCTGAGACCATTGGCCAATTCCCATCAACGATTTCTTGTTCCATGTAACTGCTAAACCATCCTGCGATGGTGCTATTTTATTTATGTTAAACCTCTGAGGAATGAAAAAGTTCAAATTTGAAACACTTCAGGTTCATGCCGGACAGATCCCTGATCCCGTAACGCTTAGCCGCGCAGTACCGATTTATCAAACAACCTCTTATGTTTTCCGTAGTGCGGATCATGCGGCGAACCTTTTTGAATTAGCTGAGCCGGGATATATCTATAGCCGCATCGGAAATCCAACAGTCGAAGTCTTTGAACAACGGATGGCCGCTCTTGAGGGTGGAGTCGGTGCCCTGGCTGTCTCCTCCGGTCACGCCGCCCAGTTCATCGCTCTCGCCAATCTGCTCCAGCCCGGGACAAACCTGGTCTCATCACCTTACCTCTATGGCGGCACCGTCTCGCAATTTAGACACAGTTTCCGACATCTCGGTATCGAGGTTAGGCTCGCAAAAAGTGATCACCCCGACGACCTCCTCCATGAGATTGACCAAAATAGCCGGGGAATCTACGTCGAAACTATTAGTAACCCCGGGTTTTTAGTCCCCGATTTCGAGGCTCTGGCTACTCTGGCTTCCCGGTTTGGGATTCCACTTATTGTGGATAATACGTTTGGTGGCGGTGGATATCTTTGTAAACCAATTGATTATGGAGCTAATATTATCGTTGAATCAGCTACCAAATGGGTCGGTGGCCATGGAACAACCATGGCAGGAGTCATTATCGATGCCGGAAATTTTCGCTGGGATAACGGTCTCTTTCCGCAAATGACCGAGCCGGCTCCTGAATATCATGGTATGAAATGGGTTAAACAGTTCGAAAATCAAGCTTTTATTGTGCGAGCTAGAGCTGTAGGATTGCGGGATTTTGGTCCGGCTTTGAACGCAATCGATGCTTTTCTGCTTATTCAGGGCTTGGAAACACTCTCCATCCGCCTCGAGCGGCAGTGTGATAATGCGCTGGAACTTGCCCGTTGGTTGCAATCTCACCCACAAGTGGAGCGTGTTAGCTATCCCGGACTTCCGAATCATTCATCACACCACCTGGCCAAAAAATACCTGAGTCACGGATTCGGTGGCGTCTTTTCCTTTATCCTAAAAGGAGAAAAGTCACAGACCCAACACCTGGTGGAGAAATTTGGCCTGGTCAGCCACCTGGCTAACGTCGGGGATTCGCGCACCCTGATTATCCAACCAGCCGCTACCACCCATCAACAACTATCAGAAAAGGACCAAATTGCTGCCGGAGTTCACCCTAATCTTTTTAGAGTATCGGTAGGTTTGGAACATATTGATGACCTTAAGGATGATTTCGCACAAGCCTTTAACCAAATTTATTAAGATGAAACAACAGATTTATCAACCTGAACAACCGCTGGAGCTGGAGTGTGGAGCTCATCTGACCAACTGGCAAGTGGCCTACCATACGTATGGCCGGCTGAATGAAAATGCTGATAATGTATTCTGGGTATGCCATGCGCTGACAGCCAACTCTGATGTAGCTGACTGGTGGCCGGGAATGGTTGGACCAGGTGCCCTGATGGATACCGATCGATATTTTATCGTCTGTGCCAATATTATCGGGTCCTGTTACGGCTCTACCGGACCCCTGTCTCTCAACCCGGATACGGGAAACCCTTGGCTTGATAAGTTCCCGCTTGTCACCGTCAGAGATTTGGTGCATGCTCATCAGATCTTGCGAAAACATCTTGGAATCAAGCATATCCATGCCATCATGGGAGGGTCCCTGGGCGGTCAGCAGGCTATCGAGTGGGCGATCTCCGAACCTGACCTGTTTAGCTGGCTGATTCCAGTGGCTACCAACGCCCACGCTTCGGCCTGGGGAATCGCCTTTAATGAGTCCCAACGAATGGCCATCCAGGCTGATCCTTCCTTTGGCCAAGGGCCCGATGGCGGCTTGAAGGGTATGGGAGCTGCACGCTCTATTGCATTGTTAAGTTATAGAAATCCAATAACTTACAAAAAGACCCAGACCGATCCCGATACCAATAAGCTGGAAAACTTCAAAGCCTGCTCCTATCAGCAGTATCAGGGTGAAAAGCTTAAAAAGAGGTTCAATGCATACTCATACACAACCCTGACTAAATGCCTCGATTCACACCATGTGGGCCGGGGGCGGGGAACCGTACAGCAAGCTCTGGCACAAATCAGAGCTACAACCTTGGCGATCGGAATCACAACCGATCTGCTTTTTCCACCTGAGGAACAACAACTGATTGCCGATCAAGTCCCCCGGGGACGTTTCTTCGAGATTAACTCAACTTACGGGCATGATGGTTTCCTGATCGAAACGGAAGCCATCGCCCATATCATCAAACCAATCATAAACATCAGCTAACATGACAAATGAGAAGAATAACAGCCTGGTTATCGGGTTGTTCGGTTTCGGTGTGGTGGGGCAGGGACTCTATCAGGTGCTCCAGGATGTTCAAACAGCTAACGCTACCATCAAATCGATTTGCGTGAAGCAAAAGGAGAAACTAAGAAGTCTGCCCCAGCACCTGTTTACCTTTGAGCCAGATGACTTGCTTAATGATAAGGATATCAATCTGATAGTGGAGCTGATCGATGATGCCGATGCTGCCTATCAGATTGTGAAAAGAGCTCTTCTGAATGGTAAATCAGTGGTGTCGGGTAATAAAAAGATGCTCGCCCACCATCTGGATGAGCTGATCGAAATACAGAAGGATAATTCTGTTGCCCTGCTCTACGATGCATCCGCCTGTGGCAGCATCCCGGTTATCCGCAATCTCGAAGAGTATTACGATAATGACCTGCTGCAATCCATCACCGGCATCTTGAATGGATCATCAAATTTCATCCTCTCAAGAATCTTTCAAGATAACTGGAGCTATGCCGATGCACTCAAACATGCTCAGGAGCTGGGCTTTGCTGAGAGCAATCCTACCTTTGATGTGGATGGGTATGACTCAATGTACAAGCTGGTCATCCTCGCCCTGCACGGATTTGGAACGCTCGTGGATCCGGCCGATGTTTTCCATTACGGCATCAGCACGATCTCCGGCCACGATATCCGTTACGCTACGGAAAAAGGTCGGAAAATTAAGCTGGTAGCACAGGTTACCAAAATCAACGGTCGCCGATTCTCCCTGTTTGTCCTGCCTAAACTGATAACCCCTGAGGAGTACATCTATAATGTTGAAGATGAGTATAATGGAGTGATTATCGAAGGACAGTTTTATGATAAACAGTTCATGTTTGGTAAAGGTGCCGGTGCCTTTCCAACCGGATCAGCCGTTCTGTCGGATATTACCGCCCAGAAACATCATTATCGTTATGAGTATAAGAAACTTAACTTTTTTGATCCTCCCGTTGTTACCCGGAATATCAATCTGGAAGTGTATCTGAGATATCACGATTTGCTCGACCTGAGCCATTTTGATTTTGAAAGTATCTCGGAGAAATATGCCGGTCCGGATTACCATTATGTGATCGGAAAGATTAAATTGGAAACCTTGTACAATCTGAAGAATCTGATTCGTAAATTGAATGTGTTCATTGCCTGGACTGGAAAACTGGATATAAATGATTAAGCATCAGGCTTTTAATAAATTAAAAAAGGCTTTAGCTGCGGGTACCTTGTTGCTGGATGGGGCTACCGGAACCATGATTCAAAAGCTCGGTCTCAAAGAGGCCGACTACCGCATTGCCGGTCGGGATTCCGGAACGGCTGCCCAGGTGGGGAATTTTGATCTGCTTAATCTAGCACAGCCCGAGATGATTCAGCAGATTCACCAGCAGTATATTGAAGCCGGAGCGCAGATAATCGAGACTAATACATTCAATTCTAATGCGATATCTCAATCGGATTATGGCAATGCTGATCTCGTTTACGAGATGAACCTCCAGGCTGCCCGCATAGCACGGCGAGCTGCCGGCTCCGAAGTTTTTGTGGCGGGTTCCATGGGGCCAACCAATCGCACCGCCTCTTTGTCGCCAAGAGTAGAGGATCCGGGTTTCCGCAATATCACTTTCGACCAGCTCGCAGCAGCTTATCGGGAGCAGGTAGCCGGTCTGCTGGATGGAGGAGTGGATGCGCTATTGGTGGAAACTATTTTTGATACGCTCAATGCAAAGGCCGCGATCTATGGGATCTGGGAGGAGTTTGAATGCCGTGGAACGGAATGGCCAGTTATTCTGTCAGTTACGATCACTGATGCCAGCGGACGGACTCTCTCGGGCCAAACCCTGGAGGCCTTTTTTTATTCTATTCTCTATGCTGAACCGCTGGTTATCGGGTTGAACTGTTCCATGGGAGCAGAGGAGCTGTTGCCCTATCTCCGGGAGCTCAAACGTTTGGTGGAGCTGGAAAACCGCCATCTGACCAAGAGCAAACGTCAACTGTTTATATCGGCACACCCCAACGCCGGACTGCCTGATGAGATGGGAGATTACACCCAGTCGGCTCACGAAATGGCCCGCTGGATCCAGATCTTCCTGGAAGAGCACCTGGTCAATTTGGTGGGTGGTTGTTGCGGTACAACCCCGGAACATATCAGGGAGGTTTCGGCAGTGATCCAATCCATCGGAGAAACACCTGAGAAACAAAACCCACATAATCAGGATAATACACAGATAGCTCCACTGGTGTTAACCGGCCTCGAACCCCTGATCATCCGACCGGATTCCAATTTTGTCAATATTGGAGAACGGACCAATGTGGCTGGATCAAAGCGTTTTGCCCGTCTGATCAAGGAAGAGAAGTATGAGGAAGCCTTAAAGGTCGCCCGTCAGCAAATCGATGGAGGCGCTGTGATGATCGATATCTGTATGGATGACCCGCTGTTGGATGCTACCGAAGCCCTAACCCGCTTTTTGCGGATGGCCGGCACCGACCCGGATATCGCCAGGGTACCTTTCATGATCGATTCTTCGCGCTTTCCGGCTATCATCGAGGCTCTAAAGACTGTTCAGGGGAAGGCGGTGGTCAACTCTATCAGCTTAAAAGCCGGCGAGACCGTCTTCCTGCAACAGGCACGACTCCTACGGCGCTTCGGAGCTTCCATGGTGGTCATGCTCTTCGATGAAACCGGTCAGGCCGATACCCTGGAACGTAAAATTGCTGTCGCCAAGAGATCTTATCATTTACTGGTTGATGTCATAGGAGTTCCACCAGAGGATATCATATTGGATCCCAATGTATTGGCACTAGCCACCGGCATGGAGGAGCATAACAATTATGGAGTGGATTTTATCAAGGCTGCCCGCTGGATCAAGGAAAACCTGCCGGGAGCGCACATCTCCGGAGGTATCAGCAACTTGTCATTTGCCTTCCGAGGACGTCAAGCCATTCGTGAAGCCCTGCATGCGGTGTTCCTGTTTCATGCTATCCGCGCAGGTTTGGATATGGGAATTGTCAATCCTGAGCTGATTCAGGATTACGATGAGGTGGAACCTGCTCTGCTACAATTAGCTACGGATGTTGTCCTGAATCGGCGAAAAGATGCCACCGACCGCCTGCTGGCTTTTGCAGAACGTGCCTTGGAAACATCAGAACATAGTAAACAACAAGCGAACGAGTGGCGAAATCAGGAATCCCGTAAAAGGCTGATACACTCACTAGTAGCTGGTATTGCTGATTTTGTGGAAACCGATACCGAAGAGGTGAGAAAAGAGTTTCCATTTGCCCTCGATGTGATCGAAGGACCCCTCATGGATGGCATGGGCATCGTGGGTGATCGCTTTGGATCGGGAAAGATGTTTCTGCCCCAAGTGATTAAAAGCGCACGGGTGATGAAAAAAGCGGTGGCTTACCTGACTCCCTTTATCGAAGCCGAAAAAAGAGGTGGAACCGAATCAAAAGCCGGAAAGGCTATCCTGGCAACCGTCAAAGGAGACGTACATGATATCGGAAAAAACATTGTGGGGGTGATCCTGCAATGCAATAATTATCAGGTTATTGATCTGGGTGTTATGGTTCCGGCTGATCGGATCATTGAAACTGCCCAAAAAGAACAGGCTGATTTTATCGGCTTAAGCGGCCTCATCACACCCTCACTCGAAGAGATGACTTATGTAGCTGGCCAAATGAAGCGTCAGGGCCTCTCCATGCCTTTGCTGATTGGAGGAGCAACAACTTCAGAACTGCATACCGCCCTCAGAATTGATCCTGCATATCCGGGACCAGTAGTCCATGTGCGCGATGCTTCCCGCGTGATCCGGGTACTCTCTGATCTCTTCTCTCAACAACACCGTAATCAATATGTCGCTGACGTAAAATCAGCGTATGAACAGCAGCGAAAGGATTACGCCCTGATCGACCGGACTAGAGGCTATATCTCCCTGAAAGAGGCACGCGATAATCGGTTTGTTCTCGATCACGCGGTCTTGAAAGATCTCGGGAAATCCGAAATAGTGCCTGCTAAACCCGGAATTACTAAGTTTTTCGACTTCCCACTCCATGAGCTGATCCCGTATATCGACTGGACTTTCTTCCTCTATACCTGGGATATCCGGGGGCGGTTCCCAAAAGTTCTCGAAGATCCTATCAAGGGAGAAGAGGCCACCAAGCTGATTCAGGATGCTCATGATCTTCTGGATGAGATTGATGCTAATAAGTGGCTGATAGCCAATGGAGTAGTGGGAATCTTCCCGGCCAAAGCCAAGGGCGATGACCTGCTCCTTTTTGATCCCGTTAATCCCGATCAACGGCTGGAACGCTTTCATTTCCTGAGAAATCAAGAGAAGAAGGAGGACCAGATACCCAACCTCTGTCTGACCGATTTTATTCCATCAGGAGAGTCGGACAAACCCGGATGGATCGGACTATTTGCTGCCACTGCGGGGATAGGTGCGGACGTGAGGTCGCGTTACTATGCTGATAATCATGATGATTACCGAGCTTTGATGATCAAGGTGCTAGCCGATCGGCTGGCGGAGGCTTTTGCCGAGTATTTGCATGAGAGGGTCCGGAAAGAGATCTGGGGCTATGCTCCTGATGAACAGCTGGACACCGCTGGTCTGCTGAAGGAACACTTCCAAGGCATCCGACCGGCCATCGGTTACCCCAGCTGCCCCGATCATCAGGAGAAACAGACACTTTTCCGATTGATCGATCCGGAGGGACGAACTGGCATCCGCCTGACTGAAACCATGGCAATGGATCCTGGCGCTTCTGTTGCCGGATTCTATTTTGATCATCCTCAATCGCGATATTTTCAAGTGGGGCGCATCAGTGAGGACCAGGTTCTGGATTACGCCCGGAGAAAAAACTTGCCGGTGGAGGAGGTCGAAAAAAATCTGATCAACAATCTTAATTATAAATGAAAGTCACTGAGCATATTACAAAAGGAGGAGCTCCGAAAGTTTCCTTTGAGATTCTCCCACCAACAAAAGGATCAAGCATTAAAACCCTCTACGAGGCTCTGGATCCATTGATGGAGTTCCAACCTGCCTGCATCAATATTACCAATCATCAGCCTGAAATCGAATACTGGGAGCGACCAGACGGTTTGCTGAAACGACGGATTGTCAGCAAACGACCTGGGACCGTGGCAATAGCAGCCGCCATCATGAACCATTACCAGGTGGATGTGGTGCCTCACCTGATCTGCGGTGGCTTCTCCACAGAGGAAACCGAAAATGCCCTCATCGACCTACACTATCTCGGAATCCAAAACATCTTGTTGCTGCGGGGCGATGCCCATCCTTCAACTGGCCGCTTCATCCCTGATAAAAACGGTCACGAGCATACGATCGACCTGGTGAGGCAAGTTATTGATTTAAACCGCGGTGTGTACCTCGACCAGAATTTGCCCATGACTGAACCGACGGATTTCTGCACCGGAGTGGCCGGATATCCCGAGAAGCACATCGAAGCTCCCAACGCCGAAAGCGATCTGACCTTTCTCAAAGTCAAAGTGGATGCCGGTGCTGAATACATTGTGACTCAGATGTTTTTTGATAATTCGAAATTCTTCCGATTCGTGGAGGCGTGCCGGGAAATCGGGATCACCGTTCCCATCATCCCCGGATTGAAACCGATCTCCATTAAAAAACACCTAAACCTTCTGCCTCAATCGTTTAAGGTGGATATTCCGCCAGCGCTGTCAAAAGAGTTAGTTCGCTGTGAGACAAATGAGGCAGTCAGGCAGGTAGGCATCGAGTGGAGTATCCAACAGGCCCACGAACTCATTCATTCCGGCGTCTCCATGATCCACTTTTTCACGATGGGCCGTACCGACAATATCCGGAAAATCGTGTCGTCCATCTTCTGAAACTGAAATAATCCGTAACGGACAAGGAGCCATGCTGGTTTTTGCCTATTTTTAAACCACCATGGAAATAGACCTTCTCATCCCTTGTTTTATCGATCAACTCTATCCTGATACCGGATGGAAAGTCCTTCAGCTGTTAGAAAAGGCTGGCTGTGTCGTTCATTATAATCCCGAACAAACCTGCTGCGGTCAGGCACTGTATAATTCTGGACACCGGGATCAGGCCAGAGAACTCGCCATAAAATTCCTGAATGATTTCAGCGGGAATCGCCCAGTAGTCTGCCCTTCAGCTTCCTGCGCTGGATTTATCCGTAACTATTATGATGGTCTGCTGGTTGGAACGATCTTCCTCAGCGCTTATCGAAAAATCCAGCCAAAGATTTATGAACTAACTGATTTTCTGGTCAATGTTCTTCATTACACCGAGAGCGGAGCTCACCTAAATGCTAAAGTAACCTACCACGATGCCTGCGCTGCACTTCGTGGATATGGCCTCAAAGATGAAGCTAGGGTGCTGCTTAAACAGGTAAAAGGGCTGGAACTAATTGAGATGGACGAGAGTACAACCTGTTGTGGTTTTGGCGGAACCTTTTCAGTAAAGCATGAGCCGATCTCAGTGGCTATGGCCGCCAGAAAAGTCGAAAATGCCCTGGCAACAGGAGCCGAATATATCATTTCAACCGAGATGTCCTGTTTGATGCACTTGGAAACGTATATCCAACAAAAAGAGTTAAATATTAAATGTTTACATATCGCTGATGTCTTAACTTCAGGAGATCGTGAAATCGAAAACCTGCAAAACCATACCCCATGAAAAATAGAGCATTAAAAATTATCCTGGCCATATTGGTCCTGATCATCCTGGTTTTTTTGGCTGGTCCACGAATGCCGAAAGCAACCTATGATTCCGCCATGCCCAGTATCGATGTTCCGGTTAGCGCAGTTGCATCCTACATTGATAGCCTGGAAAACCTGGTGCCCGCTATTCGTCCTGATAACGAGGCTCAGGTAGTCTACGCCTGTGATACGGCACCTGAAAAAACACCCTTCAGTCTGGTTTACCTGCATGGTTTTTCTGCAAGCCGAATGGAGGGATATCCGACACACGTTAATCTGGCTAAAAAATTGGGAATGAATGCGTTTCTGGCCCGATTAGCGGATCACGGACTGGAAACCGAAGATCCCCTGCTGAACATGACACCCGATCAGTTGTGGGAATCGACAAAACAGGCTATTGCAGTGGGTAAAGCACTCGGAGAAAAGGTTGTCCTCATGGGTACCTCAACCGGTTGTATCCTGGCACTCAAAGCAGCAGCAGAATATCCCGACGATATCGCCGCCCTGATCCTCCTCTCACCCAATATTCGCATCAATAATAGTACGGCCTTCATCCTGACCTGGCCCTGGGGACTTCAGATTGGGCGACAGGTGGTTGGAGGGAAATATCGTGTCCTGGAAAAGAATCCGGTAACCGACCCTTATTGGTATAAAAGCTACCGGATGGAGGGAACTGTTTATCTTCAGCAATTAGTTAATGATTTGATGAATAAGGAGTTATTCGGTCAGGTTAAGCAACCGGTTTTCACCGGGTATTACTATAAAGACGAAGAACACCAAGATCAAACTGTCCTCGTATCTGCCATTCTCTGGATGACACGAGAGCTGGGTACCCCTCCTGATCTGAATGTCGCCAAAGCTTTCCCGGATGCCGGTGAGCATGTGATCGGCTCAGAATTGACAAATCCAAACTGGATGAAAGTGTACGATGCCTGCCTCGATTTCCTGCAAACCCGAGTGATGCCCGAAAAAGTGACGCTTGAATGGGAAAACCCGGAACTTTTTAGAATCGGGAAAGAGGACCCAAAAGCAACCTTTTTCGCGTTTAACAGTCCCGAGGAGGCTTTAGAAAGCAAACGTGAAGTTTCACCTAATTTCTTGAGCCTCAATGGAAAATGGTTTTTTAAGTTCTCCGAATCCCCAAATCAAAGACCGGCATTCTTTTATCGCGATGATTATCAAATGAAAGACTGGGATCTCATCGATGTGCCCGCTAACTGGGAGATGAACGGTTATGGCTACCCAGTCTATGTTAACGCAGGCTATCCCTTCATGCCCGACCCGCCTAAGATCCCGAAAACGGACAATTGGGTGGGATCCTATCGGCGAACTTTTACCCTACCCGAACAGTGGAACGGTCAGGAGGTCTTCATCCATTTCGGCGCCGTGAGTTCAGCCTTCTACCTCTGGATCAACGGTGAACAAGTCGGATATAGCCAGGATAGCAAAACGCCGGCAGAGTTTAATATCACCCAATGGCTCCACCCAGGAGAGAATACTGTCTCAGCCGAAGTCTATCGCTGGTCGGACGGGAGCTATCTCGAAGACCAGGATTTCTGGAGAATGAGCGGGATCACCCGAGAGGTCTACCTTTATTCAGTTAACTCATTGCATATCAGGGATTTCTTTGTTGTTCCGGGATTAGCTAATGATTACCAGGATGGCTCGCTAGCCCTGGATGTGGAGCTGCGAAACCTGAGTGACTCGGCTAGGATGAGTACACTAGAGGTCACCCTGGTTGATCAAGACCAGGTTTTATGGACTACTGAACATCAGGTGCATCCGATTGATACCCTCATTTCACTGACCGATACGATCCCCGGAGTGAAGGCCTGGTCGGCCGAGCAACCAAATCTTTATACCCTTCTCCTGACAATCTCCGATGAAGAGGGAAACCCTATTCACTCGCTGAGCCGCAAGATTGGTTTTCGTTGCGTTGAAATTCTTAATAACAAGCTGATGGTCAATGGTAAACCGGTGTATCTCAAGGGTGTAAATCTTCATGAACATCATCCTGAAACCGGTCATGTGATCGATGAGGCAACCATGAAACTAGATATTCTGACGATGAAAAGTCATAATATCAATGCTGTACGAACCTCCCACTATCCCCAGCCGGAACGCTGGTACGAGCTGTGTGATCAGTACGGCCTCTATGTGATTGATGAGGCTAATATTGAATCGCACGGAATCGGATATCATAAGGATATTACCCTGGCCGACAAGCCGGAATGGGCTGCTGCACATCTCGACCGGACCATCAATATGGTGGAGCGGGATAAAAACCATCCTTCGATCATCATCTGGTCGCTGGGCAATGAGGCTGGCGATGGCCATAATATGCTGGCAGATTACAACTGGATCAAGCAGCGCGACCCGTCACGCCCGGTTCAGTACGAGCGGGCTGAGAAATCTACCAACACCACCGAGCGTCACACGGATATCTGGTGCCCCATGTATGCCTCAATTGGATATATGGTCAACTATGCTAACCATCCAATGAGCGACCGTCCCCTGATCCAGTGCGAATACGCACATGCCATGGGTAATTCCGTTGGAAACCTTCAGGATTATTGGAATGCCATTGAGGAGTATCCTCTTCTGCAGGGCGGCTTCATCTGGGATTGGGTCGATCAGGGATTAACGAAAACCGATGACAAAGGCCGGAAATTTTGGGCCTATGGAGGCGACTATGGCCCTCCCGGGACAAAGACAGACGGCAATTTCTGCATAAATGGTCTGGTTTTCCCTGATCGGACGCCGCATCCATCAATGACTGAAGTCAAGAAAGTATATCAGTTTGTTAGATTCTTGCCTGATAACCTCAAGTCGGGCCAGATTAAACTGGTTAATTCATACGATTTTACCTCTCTTAAAGGTTTTGAGGTGAAGTGGAGGATCGAAGAAGAGGGCACGGCGGTTGTGGAAGGAACCATTCCTTGCGGAGATTTCCTCCCCGGTGATACAACACTGCTTGAGTTGCCTTACCAATTGCCTAAGCCTCTGCCTGGTGCCGAATATTTCCTCAACTTGACCCTGATAAACCCCCAAAGCTGGACAATCCTGCCTGCTGGTCATGAGTATGCTTCAGAACAGTTTAAGCTACCGCTGTATCAGGATCGGGAAGTGATGCCGGCTACCGACCTGAAAGAGGTGACTAAAGCCGAGAGTGCTACCCACATCACCCTGACTGGATCGTCTTTTGAGCTCGCTATCAACAAATCTACCGGATGGATCGAGTCGCTCAAAAATGGTAAATTGAATCTCTTTACCGCTCCGCTAAAACCTGATTTTTGGAGAGCTCCAACGGATAATGACTTCGGGAACGGAATGCCGGAGCGATGTGCAATCTGGAAAGAAGCTGGGAGTCAGGCTCATCTTACTAGCTTGCAGGTGGAGACTCCTAACCCGTCATTGGCCTGGGTGAATGCTAACTTCCAGCTCCAGGATCAGGATGGGATCTTTGCTAGCCTGACCCTCCGCTACAAAGTGTACGGCTCCGGGGATATTGTGGTGGACTATTCGTATCAGGCTGCCCGAGAGAAGCTCCCGGAGATACCTCGCGTCGGAATGCAGGTAACGCTGCCCGCCACTTATAATCAGGTTTCCTATTTTGGCCGTGGACCAGGTGAAAACTATTGGGATAGGCTAACAGCTTCTTTTGTAGGATATTATAAGTCAACCGTTGCAGATCTGTACACCCCGTATATTCGGCCGCAGGAGAACGGCTACCGGACAGATGTTCGTTGGGTTAGCCTGACCGATCAGGATGGACAGGGCATCCTGGTTTGTGGAGAGCCAGTTGTCTGTTTCAGCGCCCACCACAGCCTCCGAGAGGATTTCACCAGCACCCACCGCAATTATGACAGCCGCGTGGAGAACCCGCAACAATATAATCGCCATACGGTAGATGTTGTGACGCGTCAACTGATCAGCCTAAATATAGACTATCGGCAAATGGGGGTAGGTGGAGATAATTCGTGGGGTGCCCGGACTCATCCACCGTATTGCCTGGCAGATTCAGTTTATCAATACCGATTTAGAATCAGGCTGATAGATAAATCAGACAACCAATCGGAAATTGCCAGGAAGCGATTGGATGGCCTTTTTTAATCGTCCGAATCTAACAAGAAATACCAATCGGATACATACCGAAAAAAGAGGGGCTGAATAACCGGGTAGGTCAGCTGGTCGGGCAACCCCGTTTCCAGCCTAATCTCGGCTATTTCGTATTCGGGTAGAGGCCCCAGGGTTTGAATCCGGGCAAAGTATAGCTTACCAAAAATGGTTTTATTCTGGTATTCTCCCTGATAGGAAACCACCGGTTCGATATGGAAATCCACAGCGCCAGTCTCCTCCATAAGCTCTCTACGGGCGGCTGACAAGACACTTTCGGCTGGTTCTACATGGCCGGCCGGTAATTCCCAGGTTTGTCGCTCCCGGTGCCTAACCCAGATCCACCGGTCGCTAAACCTGGCCACCACAATGGCAAAAGTGTATCCATGCGGATCATCCAAATGATGATCTAAAAACTTGATTTTCTGATTCATGTGCTAAACTGCTGGTGCCATTCCTTAAATCGGGTTGCTTTATCCTGCCCGAATTGCTCAAGATTTCTGATGATCACATCGGGAGATAAGCGATCACCTAAGCGATTGGGATCTTTCGAGAAAAACTTATCGCAATAACAGATGATGATTTCAGCCCTACTGATAGGTTCCAGTGGGCGATCTGGCAGGGGAAGCCCCTTTTCCCTAATCTCACTCAAGCTGATTCCGGTTCCGGTGTGGCGCTCGCAAACAAGTGCATGCCTCGGCAATCCCTCCCTAACCAACATGTCATGCCCCTCGATACCATGAAGCAGATAGGGCAATTCGCCATGACAACCGATCGATGGGGCATCGGTATGAATGATCCCTATATCGTGCAATAGGGCACTCTCCCAGATAAACTCAATCTCTGTTTTAGAACAGCCTGCTTCACTTGCTACCTCAACCGCCATCTGGCTTACGGCTTGGCTGTGCTGAAGTAAGATGCTATAAGCCAGGTCGTTATTTGAGTAGTGTTTTTTTAATAATCCGATTGGATCCATAGAGAGGGCTTAGGTGAGCTATTTTGAGATAACCTGGCCACTACCGGAAACCCGTGTGTTGATTTTCGGACGACCGGTGTACCGGATATCTCCGCTACCGGTAATCCGCGCATCCAACCATTCAGTAACGTTCAGGTACATATTCCCGGAGCCGCTGATGCGCACGGATGCCTCATCAATCTGCATATCTTCCAAATACATATTGCCGGATCCCGATATGGAAAGATCAGCTTCCGAAGCCCTCCCCTCTAAGCGGATACCGCCTGACCCGCTAATGGAACCCCTAATGTCGTCAGCTTCCACTTCAAGATGGATACTCCCGGAACCACTAACCTTTAACTCTAAATCGTGATCTCCGGCGAATAAACCTCTGGCTCTGATATCACCTGATCCACTAATTTTGGCCATACGAAGTTGATTCATAGTTATATAGACTCGAAAAGGTTCGGTGAAAGAGACAGGCTCCTTAAAGCGGATTCTCCAAACATCATCGGTTACATCGGTGCTCAGTAAAGCAATGATATTCTCCTGACCCTCAACACGAACCTGCTGTTGATCTCCCGGAATCAGAATAACCTGGGCGCTGTTTTCCAGGGTGACTCCGCTGAAGTTACTGACATCCAGGATTCTCTCGATCACCGGACCTTCTCCTTTGGTTCCAATCCAGCTCCCTGTCTGGCAGCACCCGGGCGACAAAACCAGGAGCATTGCCAGGGTTGTTAGGGGTAAAACGCTTTTTATCATCATCGTCGTTTAGTCTGTTAAGGTTGTGAAATCTTTTATAACTCTGCCAGATCCTGAGATGGATACCTCAATTTCCGGACTGTTTCTGTAATGGACACTTCCACTGCCGGAAATCAGCACCTTCAGGAATTCAGTCACTGAAAGATAGGTATTTCCTGATCCCGAAATCGTGACCATGGCGATTCGAGTATCGAAATCAAATGCATTGATATTTCCCGAACCGGAAATCCATAGGTCACAATCATCCGTTTCTCCTTTCAAATTTACATCTCCGGATCCTGAAATCAGCACGTTCATGATTTCATTAACGGTTTCCAGCTCAACGTTTCCGGATCCTGAAACGGCAATATCCAGCTTGGTACTTGTTGTGAACGGATTGGTGCCAATAATGTTCCCCGAACCGGAGAGTCCGATTTGGTTAAGACTTGGCACTGTGATGTAAATTGTTACCGGTTGGGCATGGAGCACCGGGACCTCATAACGAATCACCCAGGAGCCTTTGACGACGTCCAGGCAAAGATTATCGATAATATTGCTCTGAGCTTTCACCGTGACTCGTTGCTCGTCACCTTGTGTGATTTCAACATTGGCGGCTATGGCCAGAACGAATCCTTCAAACGGATCCATGATGAGATCGGCCTCCACTGTTGGGCCTCTTCCTTTGATCACTGGAGTGCAGCAATCTTCGCACGACATCATTACAGTCATCAGCAGGGTCGCTACCATAGCTATTCCTGCTATCCGTTTCTGTTTCATGTTACAGGTTTTTTGGTTATTTAGTATAAGACGTAGAAACTTGATGCTATGTTACCTATTCACAACAATTTGCTGTATAGTTTTTGTTACAAGTAGGTGTTCAGGAGTTTGTAAGCTGATCTTACTCAGTTTCAACGAACTGTGATTTCAGAGGCCTCCAGGTGCCGTTATTGAATTCGTAAAGTATCTGAATTTCCCCGGCTGGTTTCCCATCAAGAGTCAATAATCTGATAACTCCACTTAGGTTAAGTGACCCATCGCGATTGCGGTTTTCTGCCACAAGTGAGTGGAATCCATCCGGGCTAATGGCCAGAGGTACAGTAATTTCCCCTTCGCTTGTGTAGTATTCTTGTAACTGACAATTCAGTGGCAGTTTTTGATGATGAACACTTCCTTCAGGGAATGTTATGAGCAGCGTTTTGTTGTCAGCCAGGGCAATTTCATAGGGTAGTAAACTTTCAGTTTCGAAAATTGGAATAGGTTCTTTGAGCTGCACGGAATAAATGTAGTGTCGTTCCCGGCCAACACCTTCAGCGAGTTCAACAATAATCCAGGGATCGAGGAAGGCATTACCGTCCATATCATTATAGTCAAGCTTCACCATCTTGGCTGGGTAGGGGAGTGGTGGCAGGTTTTCCAGATAACGTTCTCCGGTTTGAAACTCAAGTAGCAGATATACATGATCATACAACATGGGAGACCCTTCGGTTGGTGCTCCTAACAAACTAGCTTCCCAGGATTGTCTTTGCTGTACAACCATGTGTTTACTAATCACTTCTGTATGGTTAGGCAATCCAAACTGATGGACGGTCCAATCGGGAGTCCTGACTAGTGAAAAAACCACCGTCGTGTAAGTACCCAGATCACGCATAGTGCAGGCATATCCGTGATTTACCCAAGAGGCACTATAACGGGCCTGACGATCGGCTGCAGGGGTCGGACCGGCACTATTGGGAGTTCCCATCATCTTTGAAATACCCTTTACGATAGAATCCCTTCTAACACTGTCAACCCGAACTAATTCCTGATTGTAAGATTTCCTCAAGAGGGTGTCCTGCATTAATTGAGCACTCAATTCTTCTGAGGGTTCTGGTAGGGGATGTTCTGTTTTAAACTGAATGATTGAAATACCCTTCTGAGTGAAGTAAAACTCCAGCACACCATCTCGTTCCAACCATCTTTGCTGATAACGATAACCGGCTAGGTATGGCTTTCCGAACATCGTGTCGACGATTTGCTCGCCTGAACCAAGATTGCTTCTGACTGTCTGGTAGTTCCAGGTTTTGAGAACCGGAAAAGGATCGACAGGAAAATCGCTAGGATAATCCTGGCAAAAGGCTCTTTGAGAACCAATAAAAGCCAGCAGGACAACGATTGTCCATCCAGTTTTTGTTTTCATAAATGGTATTCCATCAATTTTTATGCCGAAATGATGGCTTTTGTGAAGGGTCCTCCCTGACAAAAGCGTTCCAGCATTTTCTCAAGCTCATTCAGCGGACCTTCAATGGTTTTCTTACCGTAAAAACCTGTGATAAGCATTAGAATTTCATTGGTTTTTAGTGTGATACGGGTTCGTGTGCAGTCAGATGTGGGATTGCCTATCACTCCGGTAAGGTCACGATAAACCGGCAAATTTCCCACATTCAGAGCTCCCCGGCCAATGGCTTCGAAAGGATCCTCCGCACTACCTATGCCCAGTTCAATTGGCCCGTTTATTAATCGATAGTCGAATCCGCCAATGGTTACGCCTGTCTTAATCGATACGAGATTTAGCACATCGACGACTGTATTGATGGCGTAAAGGTCCTGATTTTTGATAATCCTCCGCATCAGTGCTTCGGCCGACAGGCGGTAACGGTTTGGATCCTTGCCTAAATGACGATAGGCTTGCTTCCCTAACCGGATCGCTTCGACCTGACGGATGGCTTCTGTGTCCATCGTCCTACTGATTCGGTCAGCCTCCATGCTAATCAGCTCCCAGAGTTCACTGTGCTGTTCCGAATTGATCACCGAACCGGATAAAACCCCAACCACCAGATCAGGAAACAGAGCTCGGATCTCATCGCTGATCCTAATCATCTTTCTTTGAGCTGTTAAAGTTTTGTGTATCAAATAAATAACGATATTCTCCGTTCGCTTTCATCAGCTCCTCATGTGTGCCGCTTTCAATGATTTCTCCCTCCCGAATCACCAGTATCCGGTCGGCACGCATAATGGTTGAGAGGCGATGGGCAATGACAAGGCTGGTTCTGCCAGCCATCAGCTCCTGTAACGCGAGTTGAACCAGACGTTCCGATTCGGCATCCAAGGATGAGGTGGCTTCATCAAGGATCAAGATGGGAGGGTTACGATAGATGGCCCTGGCCAGGCAAATTCGTTGGCGCTCACCACCGGAGAGGGTGCTGCCACGGTCGCCCAACCGACTATCGAATTGATCTGCCAAATGACTGATAAACTCCCAGGAATGCGAAGCCTCCGCTGCAATTTTTAGACGTTGGTGATCGGGGTCACCTGATCCGATGGCGATATTGGCGGCAATGGTGTCGTTGAACAAAATTGGATCCTGAGGGACGATTCCCATAAGTGCCCTTAAATCAGATAGTTTAAAATCTTTAATATCGATTCCGTCAATGGTGATTCTGCCCGACTGAGGATCATGAAAGCGAGCAAGGAGATCAACCAGGGTTGATTTACCAGAGCCTGACTGGCCCACGATGGCTACAGTTTCTCCTTTGTGTACTTCAAAAGTGAGATTCCTGATAACCATAGTGTTTTCGTAGGCGAAGGAAAGATTCTCGAATTTGATCGAATGGTTAAAGCCTGCTCCCTGAGTTGGATGTTCTGGATCTTTTATGGACACCGGTGCCCGGAGAATCTCATTGATCCGGTCGATCGAAGCTAATCCCTTATTCAAATGATAGTAGGCTGTTGAAAATGATTTAGCCGGGTTGAGAATCTGAGAAAAAATGGCAATGTATGCAATAAACGATGGCGCACTCAGTCCACCTCTACCGGTGAGCACCAGATTTCCACCAAAGGCGATCAGGCCAACTACCACAACCGACCCCAGGAATTCAGAGAGTGGCGAAGCTAAATCTCGCCTACGGGTTATAGTATTCATGATTCGAGCAAACAAATCATTCTCGCGACCAAATCTTTTGCGCGAATCCTCTTCAGCATTAAAAGCCTTGATAACCCGTAATCCAGAGAGTGTCTCCTCCAGGGTGGACATGACGGTTCCCATCTGGTTCTGACCCTTTACCGAGGTCTTCCTCAGGTTGCGACCTAGCGATCCAATAACAAAAGCACTAACCGGCAACAATAACAATACAAACAGGGTTAACCCAGGACTCATCAGAAACATCCCGATCAAGAATACTACGATGTTGAGGGGGTCGCGAAAAAATTTCTCCAGTGAGGCCATAATCGACCATTCTACTTCCTGAACATCCTGAGTCACGCGGGCCATGATGTCGCCCTTCTTCTCCTTGGAAAAATACCCAAGAGGAAGCTCAATGATCTTATGGTAAATCCGGTTCCGTATATCCCTGACTACCCCGTTACGAATGGGCGCCATCACATAGTTAGCCAGGTAGATATTGGCAGTCTTTAAGAAGAAGAGAATAATCGCCGTTAAACTGATGTAGATTAAAGTAGTTTTAGGCCCTTGATTATCAATGAGTTGTTGAATAATAAAATTGAAGTTGGTCTCAATCGACTGTTTGCTCAGTTCCCAGGCAACCGGTTCAGCAACGGCTTCCTGGAGGCCAAACAATACCCGCAGGAACGGCCCGATCATAATCAGGCTGGCCAGTGAAAAGATCACTCCCAAGAAGTTGAAGAGGATATTTAAAGTGACATAGGTTTTATACGGGTAAACGTATTCCTTGATGATTTTCCAGAATTTTCCCATTTCGGCTTGTCTAACCTGATAAACGGACTATGTCCCGATAAATTACTGTCTGAGATCCTTTATGCCGAGATAATTCCACGGAGTAATACCTTTTAGCTCTTCTCTAAGGGCCTCACTGATATCAAGGTTGTCGATAAAAAGGTGAATTGCCTGTTGGTTGGGTTGCTGGTGTGTCCGGGTCAGTTCTTTTAATTTCTCGTACGGATTAGGGTAGCCTTCCCG
>LSQX01031664.1_pt1 | contig 25766 bp, 26 predicted proteins | sample 654561 | NCBI WGS metagenome assembly LSQX01 (sample SAMN04489861, study PRJNA283612) | anaerobic digester metagenome | isolation source: 4 biogas reactors fed with cattle manure at either 37C or 55C with and... | place: Denmark: Kongens Lyngby | collected 2014 | reverse complement strand
CGATAGGGTTTGTAGCCAACCTGGTATCCGTGCTGCTGCTCGAAAAGGATTCGAAGCACAGTTTGAACATCAAGGCCAGCTACCTTCACTTGATCAACGATACGTTATCATCAGTTGGCGTTGTGATCGGCGGCATCCTCATAAAGGCGTTTGGCGTCACCTGGGTCGATTCCATCATCACGATACTGATCTCGCTCTGGATCTTGAGGGAGACTTGGCGCGTGATGAAGAAGACGGTCGCTATTCTAATGCAGTCCGCGGCGTCTCTGGACTATGCAGCGATCAGCAAGGACATTGAAGGGCTCGACCTAGTGAGGAACGTTCATCATGTGCGCACCTGGATGAGCAATGAGAACACGATCTATTTCGAGGCGCACGTGGAAATGGAGAACGTCCGGCTGAGCGAAGCGAGCGAAATTTGCGAGAAAATTGAACACATTCTCAAGGAGCGATATGGTGTCAGTCATGTCATCCTGCAAGCCGAAGCGGATGTCTGTAAGGATAAGACGCTGCTCACAAACTAATGCGACTGGTGTACATTTATTAGGCCGAAGGAGAACCCGATGGAGATATTTGACCTTTTGAAGCTCAGCGCTCAGGGGTATGAGAACCGGAATGTCAATGTTTTTTTTCAGAACGAGCTGTTCAAAACGCGTGTGATCGCCCTGGATCCCGGCGGTAATATCCCCGAATGCAAGATGGAATCTTTTGTTCTGTTCTATGTGGTCAGCGGAGAAGTGCTGTTGGGGAGGAATGGCGAATCCTCGCCGCTCAGGGAGGGCCAGGTGTTTATTTCCGAACCTGCGCTGATCTCCATGACGTCAGTATCCGGCGCACGGCTGATGGGTGTCCAAATCGGGACGCAGAACGCGGGGTAAGGCTTTTGTTCACCTATTTACTGTACGCATTGGCTGTTACAGGCCTTGCTGTGTCCTTTTTCAAGGATCGCGAAAAGACAAAAATGGCACTGAAGAAGGCCTGGAAAGCCTTTGAAAACATCCTGCCGCAGTTCCTCGCCATTCTGGTCATCATTGGCCTGGCATTCGCGGTCTTGACTCCGGAGATGATCACAAAATTGTTGGGAGCAAACTCGGGCCTTTGGGGGGTACTTGCTGCTTCCGTGGTCGGTTCCATCACCTTGATACCCGGTTTCGTCGCTTTTCCTTTGGCAGCGGCGCTTTTGAAAAATGGCGCCGGCTATATGCAGATCGCCGCATTCGTATCGACGTTGATGATGGTTGGTGTCGTTACCATGCCGCTCGAGATGAAAACGTTCGGGAAACGGGCGACCCTGGTCCGTAACATTTCGGCCTATGTGTTCTCACTTGTTGCGGCTCTTGTGATCGGGGTGGTGCTCCAATGAAGAAAACCGTAAAACGGTACAAAGTGTTCCTGTTGTTGGCTTTGGCCAATATCATTATCGGTTTAGTAGTGCCGGAAATTGGAGAAAGGTCTTTGGACCTGACGCGCGTGAACCTGATGGAAATGCTGTCGGTCCTTCCACCGATCTTTGTCCTGCTGGGGCTATTGGACGTGTGGGTCGACCGGGCGACGATGATCAGGTACACGGGCAAAGGTTCCGGGTTTAAGGGTGTCCTGATTTCTTTCCTTCTGGGTTCCGCCGCCGCAGGCCCCCTGTACGCAGCGTTCCCTGTCGCCGGCGTGATGATGAAAAAGGGCAGCAGCCTGACGAATATCTTTATCTTTATTGGCGCCTGGTCGACCACAAAAATCCCCATGCTCACTTTTGAAGCTGCGAGCCTTGGCCTGCCTTTCACGCTGACCAGGCTGGCGCTGAGCATAGTTGGCATCACTACTATCGCTTTGATCACACAAAAGTCGCTGAATGATCAACAAAAGGAACAGCTTTACAAGCTGCATCAAACGCAATAGACAACCCAAAGAGGCGCAAGCACAATTGGCATCACTCAGCATGTTTTTATCAATACAACAAAAAACGGGAGGAAATCAAAATGGCGTTATTTGGAAAGAAAAAGCAAAAACCCGTGGCCTCGTGCTGTGAAGGCTGCAATGACTGTACACCCCAGAACATGGAGAAAGCAGAGAACGCAAAAACTGAAGGGCCGACAGTCAAGATCCTGGGCAGCGGCTGCGCCAAGTGCAATGCGCTGGAGGCTTCGACCAGGGCAGCGCTGGAGCAGCTCAATATGGACACCGCCATCGATCATGTGACGGACTTCGCCCAGATCGCGGCCTATGGCGTAATGACAACGCCCGCGTTGGTGGTGGACGGCAAGGTAGTTTCCTATGGCAAGGTGCTGAAGACTGACGAAGTTGTTAACCTCCTCAAGAAGGTCAGAGGATAGGGGCATTAAAGCGCCCTTCGACAGGAGACGGCACATTCGAAAGTACGCAGAACTGTCACTCAAGATCCTCCGACCGGTGCGGTGATCCATGCGAACAGGAGCACGGATCTCCCTTGGGGGTGCGCGTGGCAATTGAGCTGCAGGCACATGGATCGGGTTCATCGGTCCCTCTGCAGCATGCCCTAAGGGTCAGATGCAAGCTTCCGCAAGGCACGAATAACGCTTCGATCAGTAAAAGAGGCTATAACGAAGGTCCCTGTGCGTTGTATAGATAATCAAAGAATGAATAGCCACTCGCAATTTGACCCAAAATGGTGCAATAACGAGTGGCCTTTATCCAGAGTTTGCAGGAGAAACTACTTTTGTTACAGCCCCTTTCGTAGAAGAAAAGTCACCCGTATGGTTCTCAATGTTCTCGCAGCCAGACCGTCATTGCACTGTTTCCGCGGTTGCCATAGGCATAGTATGGAATCGCCCTCAGGCGCACAGGCTTAAGCGGCGCGGCGCATGCGCCATACAGATGCTTACCCGGCTCCTCTCGCAGGCCGTCCGCTTCCAGCGGGATAATACCCCCCAGCAGCGAATCATCGTAGGGCATAACATGGATCTTCGCTGCGCGCGGCAGCAGGAGTGTTGACAAAAATTCCTTTGAGTTGTCTGTGCCTTCAAAACAGTAAATGAGTGGCCCCCGGGAAAGGGCAACCTTGCCGGCTGCATCGCGTACGCGCGGATCAGCATAGATGCGCCGCATCGGCATGTCAAAATCCACTTGCAGTACATCACCCCGTGCCCATGTCCGTCGTACGCAACAGTACCCGCGCGCAGTATCGCCTTCAACAGGCATACCGTTCAGCTTCAGTACAAAGCCATCGATATGGTACGGGATATGGATCTTCAGGGCAAATGCCTGCGTTTTGCATGATCCAATCGTGTATTGCACCTGTCCCTGCCACGGATAGGATGTTTTGAGCGCAATATCCGCGTGCGCGGTACACACCTCACTGCCGATAAAGAGATGGCTGTATATTGCATCATTATCTTCACTCCACAGGCATTTGCCAAGAGATGTCAGGAGGCGTGCCAAATTTGGGGGACAACAGGCACACTTGTGCCAAAGTGGCCTTTCCGACAGTACATGCTCGTAACCGGACAAACTGCCGCTGACGCTTGGCGTAACCTCCAGCGGATTTGCGTAGAAGAATCTTGTGCCATCCAGCGACATGCCAGCCAGGGCAGCATTGAACAGTACTCTTTCCATTAGATCCGCGTAACGGCCATCCGCTGATAGACGAAGCATATTTCGCGCAAAAAAAGCCATGGCCACTGAAGCGCAGGTTTCGCCGTAACCGCTGTCAGAGGGCAGATGAAAGTCATCCGTAAAGGACTCCCGATGGGCGGATGATCCGATTGCGCCGGTTACGTACATTTGCCGCTGCGTGATGTTCATAAACATGCGTTCGCAAGCGCTCACCAGGCCAGAATCGTTTGTACACAGGGCGGCATCAGCCATGGCAGCAAGCATATAGACTTGCCGTACGGCGTGCCCGCGTGCCTTGGACTGTTCGCGTACCGGGATGTCGGACTGGTTGTATGCGGTTTCTTCCGGCAGGATGTCATATCCGCCGTAGTGGACGCCAGGATGTTTGGGTGTGTGATGCAGGAACCATTCGGGATCCTGTCCGCGCAGGTTGAGGAAGCGCAGCGCCATGTCGAGATACTTTTGAGACCCCAACGTATGGTACATGCGCAGCAGGCCGATCTCCACTTCCTGATGGCCCGGAATGGCTTCCTCGCCGCCCTCGCCGAAGCGCTCGCAGATGTGATCTGCGAGGCGAATGCAGATATCCAGCAAACTCCTTTTGCCGACGGCCTCATAAAGTGCCACTCCGGCTTCCATCATATGCCCGGCACAGTAGAGTTCGTGACACTCCAAGAGGTTTGTCCAACGGTTCTCAGGTTCCTTAACGGTGAAATACGTGTTCAGGTAGCCGTCAGGCTGCTGACAAAGACCAATAAGTGCAATAACGCTGTCGACACGATCTTCAAGGTCAGCGTCCTCTTTGAGTGCCAGTGAATACGCCGTTGCTTCAAGCCACTTCGCCACATCCGAATCCTGAAACACCATGCCGTAGAAATGACCGTTTTCCTCGCCCGCTGCGATGCGGAAATTGCCTATTGCATGGGATTTTTCGGCACCTTCAACCTCGTCACGGAGGATTCTTTCCATGTATGGGATGGTCACATCCGTCATTAACCTCTGACGCGAAGCCCAAAAACGATCGGTAATGCGGACGGACCGCAGGCCAACCTCACGAATCGCCATCACTCACATCTCCCTCATTCAGTCTTTGATCCCCGTCATTACGATGCCTTCAACGAAGTACTTCTGCCCCAGCAGGTAGAAAAGAATGCCGGGAATGAATGCCATGCAGGTTGCACTCATAATTTTGGACCAGTCAGACTTAAGCGAGCCTTTGAAAAGCGACAGACCCAGCACGATCGTGAAGTTTTCCTGCCTGTTGATATAGACCACTTGCTGCAAAAGGTCGTTCCAAAGTTCGATGAACTTTAGCAAAGCCACAACGATCATGGCACTTTTTATGTTTGGGATCATGATGCTGAGCAAAATGCGGAAAGGACCGCAGCCGTCAATGGTTGCGGCTTCATCAAGCTCACGAGGCACCATTTTGATGAACTGGCGAATCAGAAAGATGTTGAAAGCGCCGCCGCCGCAGAAGTGCGGCAGAATCAGCGGCCAGTACGTATCGCCCAAGCCAAGGAGTTTGGTCCAGGCAAGGTATAGCGGCACGAGCGTAACCATTGTTGGCAAAAGCATGGATCCTACGCACAGCGTAAAGAGAATCTTTTTGCCGCGGAAGCGCAGTCGGGAAAATGCATAGCCGCCCATCGTTGCAGTGATAGTTGCGCCGGCAACGGAGGGCAGGATGATAGTGAACGTATTGACTAGATATGTCCAGAAAGGAAACTGTTCCAGCGTCGCTGCGTAGTTTTCCCATCGCCATTGCGGTGGCACAAGCGCCGGTGGATAGGCATACAGTTCAGCGTTCGTCATAAGAGATGAACGAAAAATCCAATAGATCGGGAAAATCACCAAGAAGGTAAGAAAAATGAGAAATGCTAAAGTCAGTCCATTGAAAACAGACTCCCTGCGTTTGCGGGATCTGAAGATGCCGGAAGCTTTGACAGGTGCATGATTTGTCACTGGCGATCATCCCCCATATAGAAGATCCAGTGCTTGCTGGTCGCGAACAGTATGCCTGTGAAGATGGCGATAAGCACGAAGAAGAAGGAAGCAATAGCACAGGCATAGCCCAGTCTGCTGTTGATGAAAGCATTGCGGTATAATAGAAAACTGAGAAAGGTTGTGGATTTTCCCGGACCGCCGTTGGTTAAGGCCAGCGCGGGCGTGACGACCTGCAAATTCGCGACCAAAGACATCAACAGATTGTAGAAGATGATCGGCGTCATGCAGGGGATGGTGATGCTCCAGAATCGCTGCCATGAGTTGGCACCATCGATCTGGGCAGCCTCATAATAGGTACGCGGTACGTTCTGCAGGCCGGCAAGATAAATTACGATCAGGTTTCCTGCAAGCCACACCGCAATCAGTGCCAGAGACGGAATCACAATGTTTGCGCTATCCAAGAACATGATGCGGCCGCCGCCCAGCTGGGTTGAAAAAAAGTTCAGCAACCCGTGATTGTAGTCGTACAGCCAGCTCCATCCCAAATAAACAGCCATCGCCGGAAGTACATAGGGCAGATAAAAGGCGGCCCGAAAGAAACCTCGCGCGGGAATCTTGCGATTGAGCATCAGGGCAACCATCAGTGACCAGACCATACTGCCGATTACTGCCATCAGGGCGTAGGACACTGTTGCTTTTATGGAATCATAGAAATATGGATCCCGTGTGAAAAGACGAACATAGTTATCCATGCCCACAAAGGTTATTGGGCCAAATCCTTTCCAGCTGAAGAAGGCCAAAATGAAAACCGCAAGCAATGGAATGTACGTGATGAAGCTCAAGCCGACAATGGAAGGAAACAGCAGGATATACGCCGCTCGCTCTTCTTGCTTTCGCATGCGGCTGCGAGACCTTTTTATCGTGCGATCCATGCGTGAACTCCTTTGCTCAAATCGGTGCGAGTCGTCTTTACAAAATACGGGGAAACACCCTCAGACGAGTGTTTCCCCGCACTGTGGGAATCAGTCTGCTTCAGAGGCTTTTATAAGCGCTCCGGTAGGGGTTTAGAAGTCCTCAATGGCGACGGAGAGATCACCAAAGTTATCAGTAATCGCTTGTTCGGCGGTTTGTTCACCGATCCAGACGGGGCTTAGCACCGAGCGCAGCAATTCGATGAATTGGTTGGTGTTAGGGGTATAATACCAGCAGGTAGATATCGCCGCTTCATTGGTATAGTCCACCAGCACAGAACGCGCCATATCGTAATCCTTTACAGGGAAATCTTCGTCCTTCAGCCAAGTATCGATATCGGCGTCGTTTTGGTAGTACTTTTCAAGCAACGGCATCCAAATGCCGGTTTCGATCAAGTTCCAGCTGTTTTCCTCCTGAGTGTACCACGCAATAAAGTCCTTGGCTTCGGCCAGATGCTTGCTTTGGGAGAAAACCACCTGCGGACCCGAAGTCGCGATGGTGACTTTTTCCTTCATATAAGGCAGGACGCCGATGCCGAAATTAATGCCGGAGGAAGACATGCTCGTTCCCATATTCCAAGCACCACCGGTTGCCATGGCTACAGTACCGGATGCCACTGACCGGATAATTCCTTCATCAGCCAGGCCCAGGTACAAGGGTTGAACATGTTCCACGAGTGTTAAGTCGGCAACTTTCTGCACCGCCTCAATGGCTTCGGGGGAATTGATAAGGCATTCTTTGCCATCCGGAGAAAACCAGCGACCGCCATTGGAGTGTGCCCAGACTTCCAATTGCCAAGTCCAGTTGTCTACAACACAACCGTATTGGACGATATTGTCCGCATCGAATCCGTCTTCACCCGGATGCTTGCCGTCCTTGTCGATTGTCAATTTCTTCGCGACCTGGACAAATTCGTCCCAACTCCATGCATCCTCGATCTTGGAAGGAGGATAAGGCTGTCCCGCAGCGTCGAACATATCTTTGTTGTAGTACATGATCAGTATTTCGTTGCAACCGGAGTAAGCCACCGGGGTAACGCCTTCATTTTTGAAAGTGACGCAATCCAGCGGCTGCGAATCCTTGTTGGCATACATGTCCGACACGTCTGCCAACAGCCCGGCGTTTGCGAACGCCAGTACGCCGTTCTCATTCATGATGCCGCAATCAGGCATTGTGCCTGCGGCGGCCATGGTCTGCAGTTTGGTGGTATATTGTTCGTTGGGTATGCTCATCAATTCCACGAATACTTTGTCCTGAGAAGCATTATACGCGTCCAGCACAGCTTGCGTAGAGGTCGCCTCATCAGGTGTACCCCAGTAGGAATAGGTGATGTGTACGCGGTCGTCGCCTTGCGCAGCAGCGGCCACCCCGACAGTCAGTACCATGACGGCACTCAGGAACAGTGCAAGAAACTTTTTCATGTGGGTTCCTCCTCGCGTATTTAGTATGTAACGTCTCGTTGGTTATACGATTAACCAATCTGTCAAATTGATGATATCATTTGGTTGGCAAATAGTCAATAGCATCCAGGACCTTTTTTCTTAGCTCATCTGCGTAATCTTCAACGTAGATTCTTGACGATGTCTATGAAGTGTAATATGATAATAGGATAAACGATTTACTGTCTTGAGGAAGGTGATAACCGTGGCGACGATGAAGGACGTTGCTAAATTGGCGGGCGTGTCGACCGCTACCGTCTCGCATGTCGTTAATGGTTCCAAGAAGCTTTCCATTCAAACCACGCAACGCGTATTGGCCGCTATCGCGCAGGCCAGATACATACCAAATACCGCGGCAAAATCATTGCGCTCCGGCCAGTCGCGCATGATTGGTGTGCTGGTTGAGGATATCCGCGGATTGCCTGTGGCGGACATCGTCAGCGGGATCAGCGAGACATTATCCACAGCCGGTTATCGAATGATCCTGCTGGATTTGCACTTGCTGGAAAAACTCTACAATCAATACGAACAGATTGGCGCCTACCGTACGCACATCAACAGCGGCATTCAGCTCCTGCTTTCTTCCAACGTTGACGGAATCATCTATGTCAGCATGCATGACAGGCATCTGGATTATCTGTTTGATCCATTGGCGAAGCCTCTTGTATTCGCTTACTCGCACGGTACGAATCAGGACACTTATGTAACATATGCCAACCAAGATTCGGCGGCGGCGATAACACGTTACCTGATCAGTAAAGGGCACCAACGCATTGCTGTCATTGCCGGGCATCCGCACTCTTATCCAACGGGACGACGCATGGATGGTTTTTTGATAACGATGCAGCAAGCAGGATTTTCGGTTCCGGATACTTACATCCGTTACGGAGACTGGGAGTATGTTTCCGGACTTGAGCAGACCCGTGCTCTGTTGAAGCTGCCGGAGCGCCCTACCGCCATTTTTGCAATGAATGACTTAATGGCGGCGGGGTGCATGCACGCCCTTAATGACGCAGGGCTTGGCATCCCCAAAGATATGGCTGTTACGGGATTTGATAATCGTCAAATTGCGGAGTATTTGCAACCGCCGCTGACAACCATTTCTCTGCCTACGACGGAGATTGGCGGGCGCGCCGCTTTGCACATTATGAAAATGGTAAATGATTCGTCGCTGCCGCCGGTCAGGGACATTATCCGTTGCTCCATTATTGAGCGGGAATCGGTCTAAAAGGGGCGGAACACCTGATCATGCCGCGATCAGCAACAGGCACGATCATTTCGCCGGTTTTGGCTGAGAAGAAGAGGCGCGGCTGCACTCCCCACCCACCGCAAACCTCGCAAGAACGCTTTCGAAAGTAAAGCGCACTCATTATTATTTGGTGAGCCGGATCACGTTCCAGGAGAGCGCAGGAATGCTGATGCTGAGCTGACCGTTATCCATCTTTCCATGCGTGCCTTTTTTTGGGGATACGTTGTTCGGAGCGCTCTCCGAGTTGACCGCCTTGACATCGTCATGGTGCAGCACGATGTGCTCAGATGGCTGCAGCTTGCCAAAGGCGCGCAGGTCACAGGTGAGTTCAATGTTTTCCTTCATGTCGCGGTTGACCGCAAACAAGGTGACCGAGCCATCAGAATTGAGTACGGCGGTCGCGTCCAGAAAAGGTACATCGGTATAGTCTGAGCAGTCATACGTCGGCGACTGGACGATGGGCCGCAGCGCGGTGCCCCGGCCGTACTTGCTGGCGTGAAGCAGCGGCCAGTAGATGGTCTGTGCCCAGGCACCGCCGCCATTGCGGGTCATGATAGGGGCGATGACATTGACCAGTTGCGCCATGCACGCCACTTTCACCCGGTCGGCGTTGCGCAGCATGGTGATAAGCATGCTGCCCACAAGCAGTGCGTCCTCAAAGTTGTAAATGTCTTCAAGCAGCGGGAGCGCCTTGCCCCACTTGTCCTGCTTGACGATCTCTTTGTCCTGCGCGTTTGAATGATACCAGACATTCCATTCGTCAAAAGATAAGTTGAGCTTCTTTTTGCTGTGTTTCTTGCCGCCCACCGCGTCACAGATAGAGACCACCGTTTTGATGAACGCGTCCATATCCATGCTGCGCGCCAGGAAACCGGGCGTGTCCCCGGTGGGGTTGCCGTAGTAGCGGTGGATGGACACATGGTCTACCTGGTCGTAGCACTCATCCAGCATCTGGTATTCCCAGGCGCCAAAGGTGGGCATGTCGTGGCTGGAGGAGCCGCACGCCACCAGTTCGATGGAGGAATCCACCCATTTCATCATCTTTCCCGCTTCTCGGGCGACGCGGCCATATTCATACGCTGTCTTTTGGCACATTTGCCAGGGACCGTCCATCTCGTTGCCCAGGCACCACAGCTTGATATCAAAAGGATCCTTCGCGCCGTTTTTGATGCGCAGGTCGCTCCAGTAGGTTCCCCCTTTGTGGTTGGCGTACTCTACTACATTACGGGCTTCATCCGGTCCTTTGCTGCCCAGGTTGACCGCGTACATGACTTCGGTCTGGGCATCCTTTGCCCACTCCGCAAATTCGTGCAGGCCTACCTCATTGGTTTCGGTCGTAGCCCAGGCCAGGTCCAGCCGGCGGGGGCGGGTTTCGACCGGGCCGATCGAATCTTCCCAGTTGAAGCCCGAAACGAAGTTGCCGCCCGGATAGCGCACGATGGGCACATCCAACTTGCGGATCAGGTCCATCACATCGCGCCGGAAGCCGCTTTTGTCAGCGGTTGGGTGTCCGGGCTCATAGATGCCACCGTAGACGGCGCGGCCAAGGTGCTCGATGAAGGAGCCGTAAAGCCGCTTGTCGATTTGTCCGATGGAAAAGTCGCGGTCCAGGATCATCTTCGCTTTTTTCATAGTTGGTTTCTCCTTAGTGTAGTATTTGGTTTCTGAGGGTGATTTCTATTTGTATGTCCACAGGATTAACGTTAATGTTGCAGGGCGTTTTTATACTTATACCATTTTTTCGGACGCCTGGCAAACCAAATGGTGAATATTGGTTCGTGAACGTGTCTGCGGCCATAATTCTATAAACGGCGCATTCGCGATCGACCGCTCACGAACGGGGCAAATACACGGCAATCAGAAGGAGGGCTGGGGAAGGGCTCAAGAATGATTCCCGCAGCTTCCGCGGCACACCAGGGAGACCGGATAGACGGATAGTCTGTGCGGTGGGGCAGAGCCGTTGATCTTCTCATCCAGCAGTTTAACGGAGCCCCTGCAGATGTCAAGCAATGAACTTTCGATGGAGCACAGTGAAAAAGGGAAACCCAGTCGGCCCTGAATGTTGTCAAAGGCCGTGAAAGCCAAGTCTTCCGGGATTCGGACACCTTCTTTTGCGAGACACGTGATGACCTTCCAGGCCTCCATGTCACAGTAGGCGAAGACACCGGTGAAGCCCAAGGCTTGCTTTTCTTTCAGAAAAGCGGCTGTTTTTTCACCGTCCTCATGGTGAAACACCAAGCAGTCGCTCTTTGGGATGCCATATTGCTCCGCGGCCAAAACAAACCCGCTCCGACGCTCCGCAACGCTGCTGACACGGTCAAAACTGGACAAAAAAACCAGCTTTTTGTGTCCGGCTTTGATCAGGTGTTCGGCGGCCAGGAAGCCTCCTTGCTTTTCATCACAGATCAATGCATCTGTCTCCTGCGCGCTAAAGTGCCGCGAGACAAGAACATAGGGAAGGCCGGCTTCATGGAGCAGGCCAATGGAGTCTCCGCTGCCCTGGCAGGGGCACAGCAAGATCCCGTCCACTTGGCGTCCGATGGCTACACGGATGGCGTTTTCTTCTTTTTCCTGGATCTCATGCGTGCACAGCACAATGACCGTGTAGCCAAATTCCGCTGCCGCCGCCTCGATATCCGCTACCATTAATGCAAAAAAGGGGTTGGATAGATCGCAGACGATCACCGCTATGGTGTTGGAGCGCCCGGTGCGCAGGGAGCCTGCCATCCAGTTGCGGATATAGCCTGCATCACGGGCAGCCTGCTGGATCTTCAAGCTGGTCTCCTTTGATATGTCCGGTTTGTTGTTTAGCGCGCGGGAAACGGTATTCATGGTGTAACCCGTTTTCCTGGCGATATCCCTGAGCGTGACACGCCCTTCCTGACGTTTCTTTTGCATCGCGGTCCTTGATCTCTCCAATTTCTGATATTCTCAGCTGAGTATAGCAGATGCAAAAAATGGGGTCAATTAATAAAAGCTTGACATGGTCCTCAGCAATTGCTACAATTCAACCAGAAGAACGATAGTGACGCAATCTGATTGATTGGTGGAAGAGGTCGATTTTTGGACTTGATCAACAACATTAACGTTAATGTTCACGTAACGATTTGAGGCGCAATGCGCTCCAGATAGATTCCCCAAATTATAGGAGGTGTATCTCATTGAAAAAGATCCTATCCCTGCTGCTCGCTGTCGTCATGCTACTTGGAATGACGGCCTTCAGCGCAATGGCCGCTGAAGCCACACCGATCACATTCTGGACCTTCCAGGCATCACATCAGAAATTCCTGGAATCCGCAGCCGAACGCTGGAACGCAGCCAATCCTGACAAGCCTATCGAGTTCAAAGGCGAAACATTAGGGTATGATGACCTTCACAACAACCTGCTGATTTCACTGCAAACCGGAACCGGCGCGCCGGACATGGTGGATATTGAAATCTCGATGTATGCCAACTTCATCACCGGTGAAGAGCAATACATCCCGCTTGTTCCGCTCAACAGCGTTGTGGAACCTGATGCCGAAAACCTCATCATGGGGCGCTTTGACAACTATGCGAACCATGGTAATTACTACGGTGTCGACTATCACGTCGGCGCAGCGGCGCTGATGTACAACAAGGAGATCTTCGCCAATGCGGGTATCGAGATCTCTGATATCGTCACCTGGGATGATTTCAAGGAAGCCGGCAGACTGGTCAAGGAAAAGACCGGCAAATACATGATGGCCGTTGAAACGACCGAACATTGGACCTACTACCCGCTCATTACCCAACAGGGCAGTGATTTCTTCGACAAAGAAACCGGCGAAGTGATCCTGGACAACGAAATCAACGTCAAGACGCTTCAGTGGCTTCTGGACGGTGTCAACGAAGGCATTTTTGTTGAAATGCCCGGCGGATTCTGCCACAGTGAAGAATGGTACGGCTATATGAACGCGGGAAATGTCGCCGCTATCGCCATGCCGCTATGGTATCTGAACCGCTTTACCGACTATATGCCTGACCTGGACCAGAAAATGGCCGTTGCTCCGATGCCCGTCTGGGTTGAAGGCGGCGCCAATTCTGCCGGCCTTGGCGGAACCGGAACATCCATCACCATCCAGTGCGAAAATATCGAATTGGCGAAGGATTTCCTGTATTTCGCAAAGATTTCCAAGGAAGGCACGATCAAGACCTGGACAGAACTTGGATTTGATCCGCTTCGCATAGACGTTTATGAAGACCCGGAGATGACGGCCCCCAACCGCTATACCGACTACTTCGGCGACGACGTGTATGCTGTCATGGGCGCCACAGCGGCCTCCATTACGTCTTTGTCGACCACCAACAGGCTCTACCCGGAAGCCCTGACACTGGTTCAGAAGACCGTGATGTTTGAAGTGCTCTCGCAGAAGACCAAAACCCCCGAACAATCCCTGACGGATGCGGCCAACGCGCTGCGTTCCATGGAATAGATCGATCATCTGGCGCTTGATGCGCTGAGCACCCCGGGACGGGGACGGCCTGCCCGGCCGTCCCGTTCGGGGTGTGCCAAATAACACGAAAAGCCGGACCGGTGCCCCGGTCGGCTTTGAATAATGGTTGGGGAGGATACTTATGACAGGAAAGGCCAGCGGAAGAACGGCTCATGCCCAGCGAGGTCTGGCGCAATTCCTCAACTCCAAAAATGTTGTTCCCTACATTTTTGCGGCGCCGTTTATCGTCTTTTTCCTAATTTTTTTCCTATATCCGATCCTTTATACCGGACAGATGAGTCTGTTCAGTCAGCGGGGATTTGCGCCACCGCAATTCTCCGGTTTTTTCAACTACCAACAGCTCAATAACGATTACTTCTTGACAGCCTGCAAAATTTCTGCTCAGTACACGTTGCTGACATGCCTGATCCTGATTCCCGTGCCCTTGGTGCTGGCCAATATGCTCAACTCGGGCAGCGTCAAACAGGCAGGGGTCATGAAATCGGCCCTTTTTATCCCCGCGCTTACCTCTGTCGTAATGGCGGGGCTGTTCTTCCGCTATGCGTTCTCTGCCAATCAGGACGCGATCTTCAACGCCGTCATGCGCTTTTTGGGTTTGCCGCCGCAGGACTGGCTTGCCCAGCAGGGGACTACGATGTTCGTATTGGTTGTGTTCTGCTGCTGGAAATGGATGGGTGTGAACGTCGTCTATTACTACTCCGCGCTTCAAAGCATCCCGGCGGATTTGTTTGAATCAGCAAGAATCGATGGGGCCAATGCCTTCAAGCAGTTTATCCACATCACTATTCCGTCGGTACGCCAGACGATCATTTATGTGTTGACGATCAGTATCTATGGCGGGTTTTCCATGTTTGCCGAAAGCTTTACACTGTTTAACAGTGCAAGAACGCCCGGTGACATCGGCGCGACAGTAGTCAGCTATATTTATTCCCAGGGGTTCAACCGCAACAATTTCGGCCTTGCTTCTGCAGCCGGGATCGTGCTGTTGCTGATCGTGCTCATCATAAACATCATTCAGTTATATTTCACCAAGTCCTTCAGCAAGGAGGTGTGATCAATGCAGACAAAGAGAAAAATGTCACAATCTGCGTCCAAGCTGACTTCTTCCATATTTTCGACATTGCTGCTTGGCGTCTTCGCGCTTTGGGCGTTAACGCCATTCTTTTTCCTGCTGATCTCGTCATTCAAGCCCGGCCAGGAGATGATTCGCAACGGGTTGCAGTTCAAGTTTGATTTTTCGAACTACAGCCTGGTCAACTATGCGTTGCTGTACACGGAGCGGGAGGGCCTTTACCTCAGATGGTACCTTAATAGCTTCATCATTTTGGCCATTCAGGTCGTGAGCGGACTGTTTTTCTCATCCCTTGTGGGATATGCGTTGGGCAAATATCGCTTCAAAGGCAGGAATTTCCTGTTTATCCTGGTACTCGTGGTGATGATGATCCCCATTGAGATACTCATCCTTCCGCTTTACAAACAAATGGACGCTTTCCGGCTGATCAACAGCTATTGGGGAGTCGTACTTCCGTTTGTCGTGCCCGCAACGGGCGTGTTCTTCTTCCGGCAATATACCATGGGGCTACCCTCGGAGCTGATGGAGTCCGGCCGGCTGGATGGCTGTACAGAATATGGCATCTATTTTCGGATCATGATGCCGCTCATGCTTCCTGCCTTTGGTGCCATGACCATTTTGCTGGCAATGGGATCCTGGAACTCAATGGTTTGGCCGATGATCGTGTTGCGTACCTCCGAGATGCAGACGTTGCCCATCGGACTTCAGTCCCTCTTGACGCCCTATGGCAACAATTACGATCTGCTTTTGAGCGGCGCCGTCATGAGCGTGCTGCCGATCATGGTCATTTTCCTGCTTAATCAGAAATCATTCATTTCCGGTATGACAGCCGGCAGCATCAAGGGATGACGTGGTGATCGGGAGTTGCATGGATCACACCGGGGATTTGCTGATTTCATAAACGGCGCATTGCAATTTTGGCGTGGTTCTGCTACCATCACAATGATATAGAAAAGAATTTCGAATCGTTTTATGGTTGATTTCTATCGGATATCTGCTTAACTTGTCGGAACGGAGGGGACGCAGACGGGTGCTTGGTGCGGCAGTGCCGCGGCAAGCAGCAAGGACAAGGCCACAATTCTATATGTATCACTTTAGCAGATAGCCGGTGCAATAGACGGACGAACATTGCATGAAACCCACAAGAGATGGGCATCTGAAAGGGGATTTTAGCATGAAGAAGTTACTGGCATTGGTTTTGGCGCTGACCATGATGTTGGGTCTGTTCGCGACCGCACAGGCCGCAGACAAGATTAAGATCGGCATTTCGATTTGGAGTTCGACCGACACGCTGGGCAGCGAAGTCTACCGCATGATCGAAGCCGCGGCACAAGCACTGGATGTTGAAACACAATGGGTCGACCAGGCGCATATTTCCGAACAGGTTACGGCATCGGCAGAAACACTGGTTATGGCGGACTGTGACGGAATCATCATCTGCAACTCGGCCTCCGCGGAAATGGGCTCGGTCATTAAGACCTGCACCGAAAACGAAGTGTACGTTGCCCAGTTCTTCCGCATCATTGCCGAAAAAGACAATCCGGAAGAATACGCGGCAGCCTGCGCATCCCCCTATTTTGTTGGCGCCGTCCACGAATCTGAGCCTGACAACGGAAAACAGCTGGTGACCATCCTTTGCGAAAAGGGCGCGCGCAAAATCGCCCTGGAAGGCTGGGAGCCCGGCGACGCCACGTTCCTTGGCCGCTGGGAAGGCTACAAAGCCGGCATCGAAGCCTGGAATGCCGCGAATCCCAATGATCAAGCTGTCTTGCTTGAGCCGCAATATGGGCGTACCACCACCGATACCGGCCGTGCAACGGCTGAGGCGATCATCAATGCCAACCCCGACATCGATGCTTTGATCGTTGCAGGCGGCGGCGGCGACACGCTTCTGGGTGCCATCGCGGCCATCGAAGGTCTTGGCCTTACCGGGAAGATCCAAGTCGTATCCACTGACTTCCTGCCCGATCTGGACGAGAAGCTCGCTTCCGGTGCCATGTCTGCCGAGTCCGGCGGACACTATGCCGATCCTTTCTTTGCCTTCATGTTGGTTTACAACACCATCAGGGGCAACTATCCCACCTCGACCGACAGCTTCCACGAGATCATCTTCCCGTACATGTTTGTTGCTTCTCCTGAAGATTATGCCGCCTATGGCCAGTACTTCACAGGTACCGAACTTCCCTATTACGAGGATGAGATCATCGCCATGGCTGATTATACTTTGGATGAATTGGCCGCCGCGTGCGCTCAATTGTCTGTACAGGATGTTGTCGCCCGCCACGGAAAATAAAGTCTGATGTCATTGCCTTTCCGTTGTGAAAGGAGCATCGGGGGTTGATCTCAAAAGGAACAGCCCCCGATGCGGTTTGTATTTATGATGATCATTTACGGGTCATTGACCCGGTTTCGAAGCGCGGCCGCCATGCTGCACGCCTGGCGGGGACAAGGATGAGCAAATATGAGCATAACGGCACAATATCAAAAGCTAAAGAGCAAAAAATACTACGGCATTGTCCTGTTGTTGGTCATGCTGTTGTTTTTTTATGCTGTTTTTCGCATTTTGTCTCCGGACAACTTTGGCAGCACAGATAATTTGTATTCCTATTTTCAATCGTCCATCATTTATTCTGTCGGCGGCTGCGGCTTCTATTTTATCGTGGTGATGGGCCTGTTCGATTTCTCTGTCGGTGCCAACGTTGTGTTGTCCTCGATTGTGGGGGTCGTGCTTTCCAAAAAATTCGGCTACGCGGGCTTTTTGCTGGGCTGCCTGGGGTGCGGCACGCTGATCGGTCTTTTGATCGGTACACTTTATATAAAGCTGAACATTCCTTCCATGATCGTTACTGTGGGCGCCATGCTGGTGCTTGAGAGTGTTGCCGTATACGTGGCCGGTGGCAGCAAACAGACGCTCGAGCCCGCGATGCAGGCCTTTGGCACGGCGCCCGGCAACATCCTGTTGGCGCTCGCTGCTTTCCTGTTGATGTGGTTCATCCTCAAGTATACGCGCATCGGTACCTACATCAACGCGATTGGCAGCAATGAGTATACTGCCAAAAACATGGGCATCAGCGTTTCCAAGTATAAGCTGCTGGGCTTTGTGCTGCTGCATTTCTTCGTCGGCATCATGGCCATCCTGACCGTTTCCTACGGTACATCCATGACCGCCTTGACCGGCATGAGCACCATGAGCCGCAACTTTCAGCCGCTGATGGGCACATTCTTTGGCATCGCCTTTCGCAAGTATGGTACTCCCATCATCGCCATCGTGATCGGCGAATTGATCATCTCCATCATCTTCAACGGCTTTGTCGCTTTGGGAGCGCCCACGACCATTCAAAATGTGGTGACGGGTGCCGCCCTGCTGGTTATCGTCACTCTGACCGCACGCCGGGGCAAAGGCGCGGTGGCCAAATAATGGGGTATCACTAATGAAAAAACCTATTCTTGTTGCAGAGAAAATAGATAAATCCTTCGGCATCACCCATGCGGTCAACCATGTGTCGCTGTCGGTCGATGCGGGCGAGATCCGTGGACTGATCGGTGAAAACGGTTCAGGCAAGAGCACGTTTTGTTCTTTGCTGTGCGGCATTTATCCCATGGACAGCGGTACGTTTTTCCTGAATGGAACCAAGCTTGACATTCACAATCAGGTTGAGGGTAACCGCCAGGGCGTGTCGATCATCGTGCAGGAAATGGGAACCCTTGCAGGGCTGACCGTTGCCGAGAATATCTTTCTTGGCAATGAGGGGCGTTTTGTGAAGCGAGGCATCAAGAATACGGGCGCCATGAACAGGGAGGCCCAAAGCCTTCTGAATGCCCACGGTTTTGATCGAATCAAAGCCTCTATGATGATCGATGCTCATAATTTTGAAGACAGAAAGCTGATTGAAATCGTCAAGGCCACCTATTTTAAACCCAAAGTCGTTGTTGTGGATGAAACTACAACGGCGCTTTCCCAATACGGGCGTGAAAAGCTGTACGGCATCATGAAAAGTATCCGCGATGATGGGCGGACCGTCATCTTTATATCCCATGATCTGGTTGAGGTCTTGTCACATACGGATACCATTTCGGTCCTCAGGGACGGGGAACTGATCGACACGGTGAAGTCTTCAGATGTATCGGAGGAGGACCTGAAACGCTTGATGGTGGGACGCGAGTTGGGAACCAGGTACTACCGCACCGATTATGGGAAGCCTCTGTCTGATGAGATTGTGATGTCTGTATCGGATGTCTCTGTGCCCGGGCAGCTTCAAGACATCACCTTCGCACTGCGCAGAGGGGAGATCCTTGGGATCGGCGGTTTGTCCGAATGTGGGATGCATGAATTGGGGAAGGCCGTTTTCGGCGCTTCCTTCGATCGTGAAGGCAGCGTAACGCTGGCAAACGGCACCAAGGTAGACAGCATCCCCGATGCCATCAAGCACTCCGTCGCTTATGCGTCCAAGGACCGTGACAACGAAGCCCTGATCATCAACGATTCCATCCGCGACAACATAGTTCTCCCTTCCATCGACGAATTGTCATGCAAGGGATTCCTCAACTACAGAAAGCTCAATTCCTTCGCGGTGGAAAATGCGCAGCACATGTCCATCAAAATGACAGGTGTGGGGCAGTTTGTGTCCGATTTGTCAGGGGGCAACAAACAGAAGGTCGTGCTGGCGCGCTGGCTGGGGAAAGGTTCGGATATTATTGTGCTGGATTCGCCGACCCGCGGCATCGATGTTAAGGTCAAGGCAGATATCTATGCACTGATGAACGAGCTGAAGTCGCAGAACAAATCCATCATCATGATTTCCGAAGAAATACAGGAATTGTTGGGGATGGCCGACCGCATCCTCATAATGAAGGATGGAAAAATCAACGGCGAGTTCCACCGCGACAAGACGCTTGGCGAAGAAGATCTGATCGCCAAAATGGTGTAGGGGAGCAAAGTAAATGCAAGAGAACATAGCAGATAAAGGGAAAGTGACCTTCGTGGAAAGGCGCAAAGCACTGTTTCGCAGCGAGCTGGTCAAATCACTCTTGCCTCTGTTGGGGCTGGTGGTGATCGTTGTCCTGATGAATATCCTGACGGAAGGCAGCATGCTGCAGCCCAAGAAGCTCAAATTACTGCTAAGCCAGGTGTACTATCCCATGATTTGCGCGACCGGCGTCTTCTTCATCATGACGCTCGGTTCACTTGATTTTACGCAGGGCTCGACCCTGGGTCTGGCGTCCATCGTTGTTGGTTGGATTTCTTTCTACAGTATTCCATTGGCAATACTGGGCGGCATACTTACCGGCGCTGCCATAGGCGCCTTCAACGGTTTTTTCCACGTGAAGTTCAAACTGCCCAGTTTTATCGTCACCATTTGCACTATGTATCTTTTCCGCGGGCTTTGCGCTTATCTCACAACCGACGCACCCATGCCCGCGTCCATGCAGATGAAAGCCCTGGATGAAGACTGGATCAAGGTCTCCGTTACCCTTTTTGTGTTGCTGATCGCGTTCATCGTCTTTCGCTTTACCAAGGTTGGTCCCTCTGTCAAGGCGACCGGCGCAGGGGAAACGGCTACCAGGTTTTCGGGCATTCGCACAGATCGCCTCAAGCTCCTGACATTTGTAGCTGCGGGCGCTTTGACGGGCGTCGCCGCGTTCATCAATGTTATTAAGGTCGGGTCCATCACATCCACAGCCGGAAACCAGCTGGAAACGCAGATACTTATCGCACTGGTGCTGGGTGGGCTGCCCATCTCCGGCGGCGCCAAGGTTCGTTTTTCCAATATCATTGTGGGGACACTGATCTATACCGTTTTGAACAATGGCCTCGTGATGCTGGGGTACGACACCGCAACACAGCAGTTGATCAAAGGCGTTATCTTCCTGGCTGTCGTCGCGCTGACCATTGACCGCAAGGCGCTTAAAGTGATCAAGTAGGCGGGGTGTCGGCGTGGGAGCAAACGAAAGCCGCCCTGTTTCCAAGGGGCGGCTTTGGTTGAGGCTATCCGGCAGCGAGACCCGGATTGGAAGGGACCAAAGATATGTCTGATGTTCTTGAAATGACCATGCTGATCAGCTTCGGCGCGTCGTGGCCGCTCAATGTTTATAAATCGTACAGGGCAAGGACCGCAAAAGGGAAAAGCCTGGGGTTTCTTTGCCTGATCCTCTTTGGATACATCGCCGGTATTGCCGGGAAACTGCTAAACGCCGATTACATGGGCAACATCTCACAAAAGTGGTATGTCCTTTTCTTTTACTGCCTCAATTTCATTATGGTGTTTCTTGATTTCTGCCTGTATTTCCGCAACCGAAAAATCGACGCGAGGGTGGGGAGGTAGTCTCTTCAACTCCGCGAGCGAGCGATCGCGGTTGTCATCAAAAGAGAACCAAGCGCTCAAGGCGCGGCCGCTTTATTCTGCGTACTTCGCCCCGGCCTCCAGGGCCCTAATATTGAGTGCCACCAGGTGCGCTTTGGGGCCGTAGAAAATTGCGCCGAGCATCTCCTTGATGGTATCCATCCTGACCGCTCCGGTGGCTTTGATATAGGCACCCAGCATCACCATATTGGCCACCCTGAAATTGCCCAGCTTGCCTGCTTCCTCCATGCACGGGACTAAATAGCAGCGAACATCGTGTCGGCAAGAGGGGTTCTCCACCTGGGAGGAGTTGACCAATATCAAGCCGCCCGGTTCGACAAGCGGCTCAAAGCGAGAGAGCGAAGGGCCGTTCATGGCAATAAGCTCGGTGGGCTGCGTAACGACCGGGGAACCGATTGGCTCATCGGAAATGACTACAGAACAGTTGGCAGTCCCGCCGCGCATCTCAGGACCGTAAGAGGGAACCCAGGAAACGTTATAGCCTTCTTTGAGGCCCGCTTCAATGAGCGTCTTTCCCATCGCCATGACGCCCTGGCCACCAAAGCCTGCGATTATCATTTCTCGGGTCATTTTTCCGCCTCCTTAGCGGTCGTGTCCTTGATAACGCCCAGGGGATAATAGGCACACATCGTGCTTTTGAGCCACTTGCCGGCATCTACCGGACTCATGCCCCAATTAGTGGGGCAGGTGGAAAGGAACTCGATGAATGTGTGGCCGACGCCTTTCATTTGGAGGGTGAAGGCCTTTTTGATGGCCTTCCTGGCCTTCATGAGGCTCGGGATGTCGGCGACGCATACGCGCTCGCAGTAAGCCATACCCTCCAGAGTTGAGAGCATCTCCGCCATGCGGATGGGATTGCCATGAAGGATGGGGTCGCGCCCGTCCTGGGCGGTGGTGGCTTTCTGGCCGATGAGGGTGGTGGGCGCCATCTGGCCGCCGGTCATGCCGTAGATGGCGTTGTTGATGAAAATGGTGGAAAACTTCTCCCCGCGCGCGGTGGCGTGGACGATCTCAGCAGCGCCGATGGAGGCGAGGTCGCCATCTCCCTGATAGGTGAATACCAGTTTATCCGGCCTTGTACGCTTGATACCCGTAGCGACAGCGGGTGCACGGCCGTGGGCGGCCTCCACAAAGTCACAATTGAGGTAGTTGCCTGCCAGTACCGCGCAGCCAACGGGCGAGATGCCAATGGCGATATCCAGCAGGTCCATCTCCGCCAAGACTTCCGCGATCAGCTTATGGATGATACCGTGGTGGCAGCCGGGGCAGTAATGGGTATCCACATCCTGAAGCCCCGCGCTGCGCTCATACACTATCTGCGTCATAATTCCATCTCCCTGAGGATGTCGCGTACTTTGTCGGCAATGTGCCTGGGTTCGGGCACCATGCCCCCGGTGCGGCCGTAAAAAGGCGTTGGTTTGCTGCCGCAAATGGCAAGGCGCACATCCTCGTGCATCTGGCCCAGGTTCATTTCTACCGTCAACACTGCTTTGACGCTGTCCCGCGCGGCGATCTCTGCCAAGGCGTCATAGGGGAAGGGCCACAGCGTGATGGGGCGGAACAGGCCCACTTTGAGGCCTTCTTCATCCAATTTGCGCGCGGCGGACTGGGCAATGCGCGCGGTAGTGCCAAAGGCGGCGATGACCAGATCCGCATTTTCGCAGCCTATCGATTTATGGCGGACTTCGTCCCGGGCGATCTTGGCGTACCTGTCTTTGAGCGACAACACAAACCGCTCATTGACGTCGGATTCCAGCCGCAGGCTGGACACAAAGTGCGTTTTTCCGTCGCCGTCGCGTCCATCAGCGGCCCATGGCTTGTCGACTTCAGGCAGGGGGGACGTTTCTTTCCAGATAATAGGTTCCATCATCTGGCCGATCATCCCGTCTGCCAACAACATGACCGGTGTAAGGTATTTGTCCGCCAGCTCAAATGCGTCGCGAATGAGATCCGCGGCTTCCTGGATGCCCGACGGCGCCAGCACGATCATATGTCCGTCGCCGTGGCCGGGGCTTCTTGTTGCCTGGAAGTAATCGGCCTGGCCCGGCTGGATGGTACCCAGTCCCGGGCCGCCGCGCATCATATTGACGATGACAGCGGGCAGGTTTGCGCCGACCAGGTAGCTGATCCCCTCCTGCTTGAGGCTGATGCCGGGGGAGGAGGAACTGGTCATCGCGCGCACGCCTGTGGCGGAGGCGCCATACACCATATTGATGGCGGCAATCTCACTTTCTGCCTGTACAAAGACACCGCCGGCTTTTGGCATGTGCTTGCTCATGTACTCGGGGATCTCGTTTTGTGGGGTGATGGGATAACCGAAATAGGCACGGCAACCGGCGCGGATGGTAGCTTCAGCGATCGCTTCGTTGCCCTTCCAGAGCTCTTTTTGCATGCTCACTCCTCCTTGGTTTTCTTCACCGTGATGACCGAGTCGGGGCAGATACGCGCGCAGTTGCCGCAAGCGATGCACTTGCTCTGATCGGAAATGCCCGCAGGATGGTAGCCTTTGACGTTGGTGACGGTCTCATCCAGCCACAGGATCTGCTTAGGGCACACGCTTACGCAAAGCCCGCAGCCTTTGCAGCGGTTCAGGTTGAAAAGTACCTCTGCTTTCATGGAGAACTCCTTTTTTTTGTAGATGCACGCATTCTATTCCTTGCCTGATGCCGCGTACGAATCCCCTCAGCCATCTTCCCAGGGACGGTTCATATACAGTGTCATCGGGAAGAGCGGGGACAGCGTTCGCAGTTCATCGATCAGGTCCCATCTTGCGCAGTGACAGACAAGGGGCATTCCGGCAAGCTCGGATAGTCTTTTTGCGGCTTCAAAGCCCCAAAGCACGGTGGCAGCGGTCGTGTCTCCCATCAGGTGTGTGTTATGGACGATACCGTTTACGCGCAGTCCGCAGGATACCTCTATCTGCTTAAGGCTCGTCAGGGCGGCGTCATTGCGCGCGTTGTCGTAACGTGACCGGTTGAACACATACCAAACAGAGGGATCCTGTTTCAGGATATCCCGGGCGTAGGCAGCCAGTACCCGCGCACCGGTTCTGTCCCCGCCGACGTCCACCACACCGGCTGTCTTCTTGTCATAGATCAGCCTCGGGAGCGCCGGGGGGATAGAGGGCAGGTCCGCATTGCGAAGCGCCCCTTCCGGCGCGATCATTTTGACTCCGCAAATTTCCAGCATCCCGCTTTTTTCGCGGGAACGGAAGTAGGGGTTCACCAGGTCCAGGTCCGCCAGCGCGGCTGGGCGTCCTTGCCCTGCCAGGCTGAGCGCCAGGTTGAGGGCAAACTCGGTCTTGCCCGAACCAAACGCGCCCACAATGATAAACAGCCTCTTGTCACCTGCCGGCGCGAAGAAGTGCTTGTCAGCGGCCAATATAGCGTGCCTCCTCCTGTCCTGTCATGACGCGGTAGGCGCCGTACGCGAGCGCTGCCAGTTCGTCTTCCCCGGGATAGACAGTGCAGGGGGCTATCCAGGAAACAAGCGAAGTCAATTGTTCCATCAGCGCTTCGCTATGTGCCAGACCGCCTGTGAGCAGGATCTGCTGGGTTTTTCCCTCAAGCGTCACCGCCATGGCGGCGATCTGCTTGGCAATATTGTAAACCATGGCGTCCAGTACTGTTTTCACTTCCGGCTCTTTCGCGGCTCTCTCCATCAGCAGCGGAACGTCGTTGGTGCCAAAGTAGGACATAAGACCGCCATGGCGGTAGAGTGTGTCAAACAACCGGTCCGGATCGCTTTCATAATGCTTCACCAGGTCCAGCAGCTGCCGGCTTGGCAGGCTGCCCGCCCTTTCGGGCGCAAAAGGGCCCTCGCCATCCGCGCCGCTGTTGAGATCGATGGCGCGCAGACCCTTTAGCGCGCAGACGGTAACGCCGCCGCCCATGTGGGCAACGATCAGACGGCAGGTCAAGGGGTCAAGCCCGCTCTGTTCGCAGTACAGCCGCGCGACACGCTTGGCATTGAGAGCATGGAACACGCTGCGCCGCGTGATGCCTCTAAGGCCGGAGACGCGGGCAACGTCGGAGAGTTCGTCGGTTGTCGGCGCATCGGTAAATATGGCGGGGATGCCGTATTCCCGGCTCCACTCGAAAGCTATCAGCAAACCGACATTGGTGGGGTGCATGCCCCAAACGCCGCTTGCCGCATCCCGCGCGGCTTCTTCGTCAATATGAAAACTGCCCCCGGATACCGGGCGTATCACGCCGCCGCGCGCGGCGATAACGCTGATATCCTTTGGCGTAATGCCGCTGCTTTGCAGCCACTCATGCATCTTTTGCTTGCGGAAGTCTCTTTGCGACAGGATGTCGGGGAATTGAGCCAGTTCATCCCTTGTGTGGCGAATCGTATGTGAATGCGTTTGTGAAAGCCCCTCAAACACACCAAGTTTTGTGGAGGTCGAGCCAAGGTTAAGTACCAGGATTTTCATTGTGTCACCGCCTATGAATCAGATGAATTACTAAGAGATTTCTTGGGTCAGTTTCGCTGCATTGGCTGCGATACCTGCGGCAAATGCCTTTCCACCAGAGGGTTTGAGGGTTTTGGTGCTTCTGTACTGTAAAAACAGAATAACGCACCGGAGGCACTTTTGCAACTGCTTTCATGAGCGCTCATACGGCACGCCCAGCCCTGCTGCCACGGCTTACGCATGAACGAATA
>LSQX01320842.1_pt1 | contig 25769 bp, 23 predicted proteins | sample 654561 | NCBI WGS metagenome assembly LSQX01 (sample SAMN04489861, study PRJNA283612) | anaerobic digester metagenome | isolation source: 4 biogas reactors fed with cattle manure at either 37C or 55C with and... | place: Denmark: Kongens Lyngby | collected 2014 | reverse complement strand
GGGTGGTGGTTGATGCGGCGGTTGTACCCGGTCTGGAATTGAAATAATTAACAAAACCGTTTGCTAACTCTGTTGTGAGCTTATCCTGATATTCTGAAGAAATAATCATTTCTAAGTCGTCCTTGTTAGTCATAAACCCACATTCGAGGAGGATTGCAGGACAGTCATGAATACGCATAACCTCAAATGTGCTCCATTTAATTGTCTCGTATCGATTGCTTACACCGCCGGATTCATTGCATGCCTTTTTTACATAGCTTTCAATGCTTGAGGCCAATAGTTGGGAATATTCGTTAAAGTAAAATATTGAATACCCGCGAGCAGAGCTTCCGGCTCCGTCCATATGTATGCTGATAAACAAATCCGTATAATTATTTCTGGCAAAAGTCGTACGTGCAAACAAGCTCGGTGGGTTCATCAGGTCGTCAGGGCAGGTATCATCGGTACGGGTCATAACGACGGTTGCACCCAAGGCTGTTAGCTTATCACGCAGCAACAACCCGTATATTAGATTCATCTTCTTCTCTGATACATTACCGCCTGCAGTTCCGCTCAGTCTGCCTCCGTGTCCGGGGTCAATAACAATTCTTTTGCCAAGAAGCGGTTTACTGCCTGAGACTGCCTGGGTCGGATTTCTGAATGAGAACAACAGCTTGTTATTATCCCACCGCGCCGAATAACCGTAAAATGCTCCTGTTGTTCTTAGTTGCAGCCTCAATGTATAGGAATCGTTATTGCTGTCGATCCACTCGGATGAACTGAACAAGGGGCTTGAGGATACATCCGGAGCGCTGCCGACATCTGATATATAGGAGAAGACAATATCGATATATGTAGCTGTATAACTTGAAATTTTATAATTTGGTGATGTCTCGCTAGAGTATTTTTGCGGCAGTTGTAATATATTGTAGGGTATATGCCAATCTGCTTCAAGTGTAATGTTTGTGGCTTTTGTGTTTACTTCAACCGATTTAGCGGTTAATTTACTTGCAGTTATTTTGCCGTTAGTTTTATATACCGCAACATCGCTTTGATATACTCTCCTGCCACATCCCAAAAGATAGTAGGAATATTGACCGACAACTGATTTTACAATAACATCGGTTGTCCCTTTCGGCAGATATGCATTGTTTGCTCGTGACCAATCATCCGTCAAGCCACCGTGAAAGGTTTCGGCATAACTTTTTGTAACGGTTATGATTTTACCGGTTTTTAAAACCTTGTCGCCGTTGCCCGGGTCAATTGGGCTATCATCTCCGATAAATATAGGATCGTTATCGCTTGGTTCCGGTATCGGAAGCGCCTTAACGGTGATTGTGCCGCCGGATTTGCTTTCATTCATACCTTTATAGCTACCGTACACGACTATTGACCCTATCTTCTGTGTCTTGTTGATTATTCCGGCAGGCAGGGTGTATTCACCAGAGTAACTTACATAATCGGATTCCACTTCCGAGCCGTGACCTTCATCAGTTTGGGTTGCAACTGGTTTCATATTTATGGTATGGTTCCCGAGCTTTGCATATACGTTTGAGCCTTTATATGCCACCGCGTTAATAGCAATGGTAGTGCCTCCGTCTAGGGACATTGAAGAAGTCGGCTGGATGCTTTTCAGAACCACAACCTTATGCGTGATTTTATATGTTATGGTTTCTCCTTTATGAGAGAAGGTAAAGGTGTTCAATCCCAACACCAAATCAAAGTCGAGCGAGAAAAAGCCGTGTTGGGAAAGCTGAACCTCTTTACCGTTTAGGGTCAAGGCAAAATTCGGGTCGGCGCTTCCTCTGATATTAATTTTTGATTCGTAGGTTGTAAGGGTGGTTTTTGAGGGGGTATTAAAAACCATCTTCCGGCTGATATACTGCTCGTTTATAGTACCGCCAAAAGCCTTGAGCAAGGCGGTTGTGCTGCCGAGAGCATTCTTGTTCAGTGCAGCAAACGAAGTAAAGCTGCTTCCCTTCCATTCATCGGTATTCTTGCAGGCGAGCACCTGCTGTGTGAGCTGGTCGGGCGACTTCCATCCCGGCTGGGTCGAGCAGGCCTTTTCCGAATCGTGAGACATATAAAGCGGAATGTCGGTTTCCTTGCACAGGGCGGCCCACCATTCGAGAACCTTTCCGAACGGCGCGGAGGCATCAAGGGTGGAATAATGATTTTTGACCATCACAAAATCAAAAAGCCCGTTCTCAACCCACGCGCGGGTATCCGCAAAGCCGTCGGTCAGCGACTCATACACCCCGTTTGTTTTTGAACCCCTTTCGTCCGAGGCGGAGTGTGCCCAGACGCCGTCGGCAAGAAGTCCGACATAAAGGTTGACATTTATATCTTTTATTGCTTTGACCGCGTCGATTACCGCCGCGGTTATGCTCTCGCGCTGGAACCGTTCAAAGCCTCCGCCCGGCATGACGCTCATATAAGAAGCGTAGCTTCCGCCGCCGCCCGCCGCGTATCCCGTGTTGTCGAGCATCCATCCGTCAAAGGAATACCGCGCCGCCGCTTCGGCGGTCATTTTGTGTATGGCCGCGGCCCCTTCTTTTGTGCTTGGGTCAAATCCGTCCTTTGCATTGACCCTGAAATCAATCACGCCATAAGTGTAGATTCCGCGTTCTTTCGCACATTCAAGTATATAGGCGGGAGGGTCAAGGTCGGTTCCGTCCTCGTTTTTAATCGAGATTGAGTTTCCGTCGCCTTTGGATATGTAAAGCGGCCTGCCGTCAAGCGAAACCGGAACAATCACGGTGTTGAAGCCCCACTGCGCAATCTTGGCAAACGCCTCGTCTATCTGGGCCTCCACCGTTTCTCCGCTTTCGGTTTTGCTTATATAATAATCGGTTCCCGCTTTCAGCCAAACGCCCTTCATCATGTCCGGACGGGCAAAAAGTATGTCCTGATCTATCGGGTCCTCGTTGTCTATCGGGTCCTCGTCCCCGGGAATACTGGATTCATCGGGCAGGTCGGACGGTTGGGATTCCGTATCGGAACTTGGCTCCGATATAACGTCAGAGTTGCCCGAAATGAACGCCGCCATTGTCGCCAGCACGCCGTTATTTATGGTCAGAAGAACCGCAACGGCGAGAAAGATGACCGATATGGCGGTGATCGAACCTGCGAGAATACGGGGATGTTTAATTTTTCTGGCCGGTTTTTGCATTCTGAAATCCCTTTCGTTTTAACATCCGTAAGGTAATCTTTTTGAGGTTTTGTCAGGGTTTCATAACCGCAAGCAGGTTTTCTACCTCGCGTCTTGCGATATCTTTTGACCAACTGCTGCTGTCCGGCTTTAATAGCGGCTTAAAGAATGAGTAACTGAAAAACATCACGCCGCCGCACTCCGGCTTTGAACGTACATACAGCAAGGAGCTCTTCATTATATCGTCATTTGTCGCCCATTCTTTTTTGCCTTCTTCTGAGATAGCATTAGAATCGTTATACATACCGATTTTATACAGCCCAAGCCCGATGAACAGCCTCACGCTGCTGTGGCGGGGCATTTCAATCCAACTGTCGACGTTTTTACCGAATGCCTGTGTTTTGTGCTTAAATCCGAAATAAACCTGAGGGCAGACATAATCAACATATCCCTTTTTGCTCATCCAAAGCCCGACGTCCGCATAAACAGTGCCGAAGTTCTGCGATTGAACCCCGCGCGGACTGACGCCGAACACGCATCCGGATTTTATGCTGTGGACCTTTGAATAGACGGCTTTGATAAGTTTGCTGACGTTGTCGCGCCGCCAGTCTGCGACGCTCATTGTACCGCCTTTTGATTTGTAATCATTATAAAACTTGTCGTTTGAAAGATTGGACAAATCGGTGGGATAAAAATAATCGTCAAAATGGATGCCGTCGACATTATAATTTTTTACAATCTCTTCAACGCCCAAGACAATCAGCTTTTGAGCATCATTTGACGCCGGATTATAAAAATAGTTGCTGCCCGACTTAAAATAATCATTGCATTTTGCAAAGCTTTTGTCTGACCCGATTCGATAAGGATTGACCCACGCGTGCAGCTCCAGCCCGCGGCTGTGGGCCGCATTGACGGCATATTCCAGCGGGTCAAACCCCGAACTTATAAGATTTTTTACACTGGTCGCCGAATTAAAAACGGTGGATTTATAATAAGCGTTGCTGTGCGAACGGGCATGGAAGATAACGGCGTTAAGTCCATATGCCTTGCAGTTAATCATTATATCGTCTATCACCGCTTTGGCCTCATTTACCGTTTTTTTGACAATTAAATCATCAAGTTCAAAACAGGATACCCAGGCGGCGCGCATCTCCTTTCCCGTGTCGGGTTTGGGATAGGTTGCGGTTGTGGTGGTTGTTTTTTTAGCAGATGATGTTGTCGAGCCGGGAGCCGAGGCTGTGCTGCCGGTTTTGGTTGTACCTGTGCTTTCGGACGAACCCGTTTCGGTTTCCGGATTGTCCGAGGTGGTTTCGATAGCGGTTGAACCGCCGCTTGTTGTTTCCAAGGCGGTTTGTTCAGTTGGGGCTTTTGTTGTGCTGTCGCCGCCGGGCACAAGCCAAAGCGAGGCGTCACAGGCGGTCATCATAGCCATAACAACCAGTATAAATGGTATATATAAAAGCAATACGGATGGTCTGAGTTTCATAATTATTCCTCTCCAAGCTCAAGCGGTGTATAATTCAGCGGATGGTTGAGATTCGAGGTTGAAATCCCCATTAAAGCGCTTGAAGCGGCTTTAAAATATTATACAGTACGTTAAATATATCGGCATTTCTACAGCTTTTGTTACATTATATTATAATAAAACGAAAAGCCGCACAGGTCAATATTTTATGACAAAATAGATATAATAACCACATTTTCCCGAATCCTGACCGCAGCGCATATATCTATACTATGCGGACGTGCTTGAATAAATACGCACAAAAAAGAGGCTTCTAGTCAAAGGAAGCCCCTTTTGCGGTTTACAGGCTAGATAGTTATTCATCCTGAGATTTTAACTCAATCCCCAGCTCATCAAGCTGCTTATTGTCCACATCGGAGGGACATTCGGTCATAAGCTCGGTCATGTTCTGTACTTTTGGATATGCGACCACATCGCGCAGCGTCGGCGCGCCCAGCATCTGCATCACAAGGCGGTCAAGACCGATTCCCATACCGCCGTGGGGCGGTGCGCCGTAACGGAATGCGTCGGTCAGGAAACCGAACTTGAAATATGCCTCCTCATCCGACAGACCGAGAGCGGAGAACATCCTCTTTTGCAGCTCGGGGTCGGTAATCCGTATTGAGCCGCTGGCAAGCTCAATGCCGTTGAGAACAAGGTCATACGCTTTGGCGAACACCTTTTCCGGCGCGTTGTCAAGATACTGCACCGACTCGTCAAGCGGGGAGGTAAACGGATGATGCATGGCAACATACTGCCCTGACTCGTCATCCCATTCAAAGAAGGGAAAATCGGTTATCCACAACGAGTGATAACCCTCTCGCTTGATGCCAAGTCTTGCCGCAACCTCAAGGCGCAGGGCGCCCAAAGTTGACAGCACATGCTTTTTAACCTTGTCGGCAATAATCAGCACCACGTCGCCGGGCTGTGCTTCTGCGGCCGCCAGCAGGGCGTCCATCTCGGTTTCGGAGATGAATTTTCCGAAAGAAGAAGCAATGCCGTCGGGATTCATTCTGACCCACGCAAGGCCCTTTGCGCCTATGCCGCGGACAAATTCGGTCAGCCTGTCAAGCTCCTTGCGGGTCAGCTGTGCGGAGGCATTTTTAGCGGTGATGGCGCGAACCGTTCCCCCGCCGCTTATTGCGTCGGCGAAGACCCCAAAGCCGCAGTCCTTGACCGCGCGGCTCAAATCCCGAAGCTCCATCCCGAAACGGGTGTCCGGCTTGTCCGAACCGTAACGCTCCATGGCCTCAGTATAACTCAGGCGGGGCAGAGGAGTCGCGATCTCAACGCCCAGCACCTCGCGGAAAACGGTTGAGAGAAATCCCTCCCCAATCTCAAGGACATCCTCGACATCGACAAACGACATTTCAAGGTCAATCTGGGTAAATTCGGGCTGGCGGTCGGCACGCAGGTCCTCATCGCGAAAGCAGCGGGCAATCTGCATATATCTGTCAAACCCCGCAACCATCGAGAGCTGCTTATATAGCTGGGGAGACTGGGGCAGAGCATAAAACTTGCCCTTATGAATACGGGAGGGCACAAGAAAATCACGCGCACCCTCGGGCGTGGATTTAATCAGCATGGGGGTCTCGATCTCGATAAACCCCTGTGCGTCAAAATAATCACGAGTCACCTTGGCGATACGGTGGCGCATCAGCAGGTTGCGCTGTAAATCGGGGCGGCGGAGATCAAGATAACGGTATTTAAGGCGGATGGCCTCAGCGGTATTGCTGTTTTCGATTATTTCAAACGGCGGGGTTTCGGATTTATTCAGTATACGAAGCTCGGTGACGGCGATTTCCACCTCGCCCGTTGGTATCTCCCTGTTCACCGACGAGCGGCGGCGCACAACACCTCTTGCCGCGATGACAAACTCGCTTCTGACACCTGCTGCCCGCTCGAATACGCCGCGGTCGGTGGCGTCGTCGAACGCGAGCTGTACGATGCCGGTGCGGTCGCGCAGGTCTATAAATATCAGCTGACCGAGATCGCGCTGGCGCTGAACCCAGCCGCAAACCGAGACCTCGCGCCCCTCATCCTCTATCTGAAAAACGCCGCAGTAGTCGCTTCGCTTAAAACCTTTTAAAGTATCTGCCATGGTTGACGTCCTTTCAAATCTATAATACCTCTGTTGTGGTGGATAAAACCTTCGCCACATCGGCGAGCTGACGGTCGATTGATTTATTGAAAAGCACGTTATACAGGCTGTCGTCGAGCTTGATATCGGTCTCTTCACCCGTTTTCATATCCTTAAGCCGCGCATTGCCGGTATAAAGCTCGTTGTCGCCGATTACAATGGTATATCTTGCTCCAATCTTGTCGGCGTATTTCATCTGCGCCTTGAGCCCGCGCCCGATGGTGTCAAATTCGGCGGCAACCCCGCCCTCGCGGAGACTCACCGCCATCTTGAAGCACCGCTTGGTCGCCTCATAGCCCATTGATGCAAAATAGACGTCACAGCCCGGGGGCTCCGGAAAGCTTACGCCCTTGGCTTCCATCACCATAAGAATACGTTCCAGCCCCATGGCAAAGCCGAGCGAGGGGAGATGCGAACCGCCAAGCTCCTCAATAAGCCCATCATAACGCCCTCCGCCGCATACCACCGCCTGAGAACCCAGCGCATCGGACACAAATTCAAATACCGTGCGGGTATAGTAATCCAGCCCGCGCACAATGCCGCTGTCAATCTCGTATTCAATCTCCGCGGCGTCAAGGCAATCCTTTACGCTGCCGAAATGCTTCAGACAGTCGTTGCACAGAAAATCAAGCATTACAGGAGCGTCCGTAGCGATACCCGAGCAGACGGGCGATTTGCAGTCAAGAATACGCATGGGATTGCGTTCAAGCCTGTCACGGCAGGTATGACACAGTTCGCTCTTTTTTGATTCAAAGTAACCCTTCAGCGCCTTGTGATATTCGGCGCGGCAGGCGGGGCAGCCGATAGAGTTAATATGCAGGGAAACCCCGGTGACTCCAAGCTCCTTTAAAATATGACTGGCAAGAGAGATTACCTCGGCGTCGGCCTGAGGGGCCGCGGTGCCGAAGCATTCCACCCCAAACTGGTGAAATTCGCGCAGCCGTCCCGCCTGGGGCTTTTCGTATCGGTAACATGAGGTAATATAGGCAACCTTTATCGGCAGGGCTTCGTTGTTCAGTCCATGCTCCAAAAGTGCACGGGCCGCCCCGGCAGTTCCCTCGGGACGAAGGGTAATCGATCGCCCGCCCTTGTCGTCAAAAGTGTACATCTCCTTTTGCACGACATCGGTGTTTTCCCCGACGGAGCGATGGAAAAGCTCGGTATGCTCAAAAACGGGTGTGCGCATCTCTCTGAACCCGAAATCGCGTGCGATCGAGAGGGCGGTCTGTTCTATATACTGCCATTTGTGGCTTTCACCGGGCAACACGTCCTGTGTCCCCCGTATCGCCTTGGTTATAAGCGCCATAGCGGTCACATGCCTTTCCGTTATAGTGTTTAAAAAAGGCGCGCTTTTGCGCGCCTTGAATTTTTTATAAAATCAGCGAGCTCCGCTCGGATTGACAATATCGCGCCAATCAAGGTCGCCGCGCTCAAGCCCGTGAATCAAAACCTCGGCCGTAGCAATGTTGGTGGCGACGGGAATATTGCGCATATCGCAAAGGCGGAACATGTCGGCTTCATTCGGCTCGTGGGGCTTGACCGTCATGGGATCGCGGAAAAACAGCAGCAGGTCAATCTCGTCGCAGGATATGCGCGAAGCAATCTGCTGGTCCCCGCCCTGAGAACCGCTCATATAGCGCGTAATATTAAGTCCGGTTGCTTCCGCAACCAACTTACCGGTAGTACCGGTAGCACATAGATTATGCCTGCTCAATATTCCGCAGTAAGCAATACAGAACTGAACCATCAGCTCTTTTTTTGCATCATGTGCGATTAATGCGATATTCATAATCGACTCACTCCTTCAAATATGCCCCGATTTAAAAAATTTAACGGAGCTATGTATGGGATCAGTACATTTTTTCAAGCTTTGCAATAGGGACATATTCACCCAGATAACGACGCGCAATGTTGACGAAACAGACCGCAGCGTTGGAACGTGTGGGGAGCGGATTTCCGTTGGCATTGGCAATCGCAACCTCTTCATCCTCCGGAATTATTCCCATAAGCTGGAGTCCCGATATATCGATAATTTCATCCACATCGGGCATCTTGCCTGCAAGCACAGGGGCAGGACGAAGACGGTTGATGATAAGTCGTGCGGGAATTTTGCGGCTTTCCAGCAGATTGCCTACAATCTGTGCGTCTCTGGCGCAAACCATGTCGGGAGTGGTGACAACAAGCGCACGGCTTGCTCCGGCAACGGCACATTCAAACCCGCCGCCGATTCCTGCAGGACAGTCAATCAAAACGTGGTCGTAATATCGGGCGAACCCTCCGCAGAGTCGGCGCATATCATCGGGAGAACACATCCGGTCAAGACTGACCGGAGCAGGTACAACCGAAACGCCTTCACAGGCGGGAGAGGGATAAATCGCACGAATCGGTTCGCAGTTTCCTTCGAATATATCGGACATATCAAACACGGCACGGTCACTGATGCCCAGCATAAGGTCGAGGCTTCTCAGCCCCGCGTCACCGTCGAGCAAAACAACATTTTTGCCGAGACGAGCCAGAGCACAGCCGAGTCCGGCAGTCACGGTCGATTTGCCCGCGCCGCCCTTTCCGGATGTAATTACCGTGACAATGCCCATAGTCGCAACCACCTTCATTGTATCATACCATAACCCGAGTTTCAAGGCAACCTGGATTTACAAATATACCAAAATTTCAGTAAAAATTACAGTAAAAAAAACGGTTTAGGCTCATTTTCGTTCTGGAGTAATAAGCATAGTATACATATTTTTTATTTCGAGAGCAAGTGTGCACAGAAAATATGATATAGTTACATTTCTGTATCAAAAGATTACAGAAATGTTATTGATATTAAGACTTATTCTTTGCTATACTTGTTGTAATGACGAATTTTTATCGGGATTTGGTTGAAAAGCGGGGTGATGCGTCATGGCCATGTTCCATAAAAAAAAGAAAAAGCGCTTCAGCAAAAAAACAAATAATACGATGGTGTTTTTACTGTCTTTTATAATTTTTTTGGTTGTTTTCGGCGGTATATGTCTGTGGGCTGTGATAAAGATAAACGAAGAGCGGCGTGCGGTGGCGTCATCCACTGTCGGTACCACTTCCCAAGCCGTTCAATTTGATGAAACAGACGCCAGAAACCTGCTGGTGGTGACGACCGACCAAAACAGTCCTCAAGGTTTTGTTATTGTGCGCGCCGACCCGGCAAAAGCGCGTATTCTTACCCTTGCCGTGCCGCGCGATACCGTTGTGGACTATGGAACCCGCGAGGTACGCCTGCATGAGCTGACCGCCGAGTACGGCATACCCGTTGCAAGGGATTCGATATCTAAACTTTTTAATGTAAGAATCGATAACTTTATTGAGATAACCTATGATAATATCGAAAAAATGGTCAACTACTTTGAGTCGGGCATTATTATGCAGCTTAACGAGGATCTCGACCACCACGACGAAAGTCTTTCAATAAGCATCGACGGAGGACTTCGCACCCTCACCGCGTCTCAGGTAGTCAAGGTTCTTCGCTATCCGTCATGGCGCGGGGGACGCAAACAACGCGCGGATATCCAGGCACAGTTGACCTCCGCCTTGATTAATCAGTATATGAGGAGTTTGCGAAAGGACAGGGCGGATGATGATTTCAGCTATCTTGTCAATCTTGCCAAGAAAACCGACATATTGGTTTCGCATTATATCTCCGCAAAAACCGGGCTTGATTACCTCGCCGAGCGGAATGACGGCAGCATTTCATCGTCCGTATCACTTCCGGGAGAGTATAAGGGCAGCGGCGACGCCATCCGGTATTATGCCGCAGACGATGTTAAAAAGACTCTTAAAGCAATGATGGGCTGGTAAAACACCCGCCGGAAAGGAGAACAGCCGTTGAAAAGATTTCTTGTGCCAGTTATGGCAACAATGTTTTACATTGTGGTTTTGCTGTCCGGCTGTGATCTTGTTTTTCCGGGTGCGGACGAATCCGATAATGAATCCAGCAGTCTTGGCAAGAAATATCTGTCCGAATTTGAGAACAAATGGTGTTATCAAAGGCTTAACAGCGATTTGAAATTGGGATATGGCGAGATTTACACCGCTGTCAAGGACGGGTTTGAAAATGACGAAACCGTTACCATATCCGACAGCGAAAATGACACCCGGCATGACTACATCGGTCTGCGGATCGAACTGTCCAAGCCGCTGAGGAACCAGGATGACTCCAAGCGTCTCTATACCGCGTTTGTTTCGGATAATCCGCAGTTTTTCTATATCGGCAACACATACAGCTATGAGGGCTACCGCTCGGGTCAAACCAACTATTACAACGTGTTCTGCCTGGTTTATACCATGAGCGCGAGGGAGCGGGCTGCGGCTTCGAGCAATCTGGAGTATACCATATCAAAAATCATGACCAAGCTTTACAGAGCAGGTCCGGCAGACCAGTTCGAAAAAGAGTTGATGCTGCATGATGAGCTTGTAGGAATATGCAGCTATGAAAACAAGGCAACCCAGACCGATGACCCCGCCGCCTTGTACCCGACCGCGTTTACCGCGTACGGCGCTCTGGTTGAAGGCAGGGCGGTATGCGAGGGCTATGCCCGCGCAATGCAGCTTCTGCTCCACCGCGCCGGAATCGAGTGCACCCTTGTAAACGGAAAGGATCACAACGGTGTGGCTCATATGTGGAACATGGTCACGATTGACGGGCGTAACTACCACCTTGACCCCACATGGAACGACGCTTCCGACAGAATACACCATTCCTATTTTAATATCACGACCTATGAAATCCGGCAATTCCATACCATCGACAATGACAATATCGGCATCGACACCTGCACCGCTCGTGACGCAAACTATTATATACGCAAGGGGAGACAGCTTGATACCGTTAGGCAGGATGATATTGCGAAGGTAATCGCCGACGCCGTTTTACAAGGAGAGACGATGGTTGACTTAAGGTTTACCAAGGACACCTTTGCCGGAGCCCGGCTTTTTATCAACAACCGAAGACTGCTTATCCAAAAGGTGAATGTCTTTCTTAAAGACGCCGGAATTACCATGTGGAATTATGAGGATTATAACGTCAATGATATGTATTATACCCTAACAATTTATAAGGCTGAGGGGCAATCATAAAACGGCAGGAAGATGATTCACCTGCCGTTTTATATTAGGTATCGGTTATTATTCCTGTGGTTCGACGGGAGGTTCGGAGCTTTTCAATGTCAGAACCACCTTAAATAAATCGCCGTCAATAAAGATATTCATTGTGCCGTGCTGCATCTCCATAAGGTTTCTCGCAATCGAAAGACCAAGCCCGCTGCCCTCGGTGTATCGGGATTTGTCGCCGCGTACAAATCTCTCCATAAGCTCGTCGGGCGGCATGTTAAGCGCATCCCTCGAAATATTTTTAACCGACAGGATGACTTCGGAGCCCACAGAGCTCACATCGACATAAACCCGGGTGCCGTCGAGGGCATATTTGGCGGCATTGCTGAACAGATTATCGAGAACCCGCCACATATGCCTGCCGTCGGCATATACCCAGACAGGAGCTTCGGGCAGTGTGCATACAAGCGAGATGCCGCGGTTTTCGAGACGGGGCTCAACCTCTGCCCCCGCCTGTTTTAAAAGCTCGCCGAGATTTATTTGCTCAATATTCACCGAAATGTTGCCCGAGGTAACCTTTGACGCCTCGACAAGGTCGGTCATAAGCTGCCCCAGCCGCCTTGACTTTTTGTCAAGAATATCGATATATTCGAGTGCCTTTTTGTCCTTGATATCGGTTGTCTTTAGTAGGTCTACATAACTAATAATCGAGGTAAGGGGGGTTTTTATATCATGTGAAACATTTGCAATAAGCTCGGTTTTCATGCGCTCGCTCTGCATGGCACGCTCGACAGAGAGGCTCATTGCGTTGCCCGTACTGTTCAGATTGTCGGCAATACCGGTAAAAAAGGGTACCGACTCCCTTTTGATAAGATGACCGAACTGTCCCGCCGCCATACGCTCGGCGGCTTTTTTTATGTTATCAATCTGGATGGCAAACAAACAAACCAAAACCACCATCCCAATATTACTTATCAGCCAGAATAAGGAGGCTAAAAAGCTCCCGTTTACAATCATAATCAACAGTATAAGCTGGAGAATACCATATCCGGCAAGGCAGATAATCACGCGGAGCATCAGCGGCATATGGAACGCGATAGCCTTGATAATTCGTACTATCAGATAGATGAAGGTTGTTTTGAAAAGCATTCCGGCCTTGGCGCGGCGCACTATCGAAAAAAAGACAATCAGTGAGGATATCAGCATAAACGCGCATGTCGTCACCGTTTCGCCTATGGAACTGCTGTAATCGGACAGGGTGAATAAAAGTACGAAAACCAAGAGAAACTGGAATGCCACAAGCGGTTCCAGCCATATTCGGTCAAAGGCGTTCAGGACAATCCCCTCAACCCCTTCCTTATGGCCTACTGCCGATACCATAAATCCAAACAACACCATACAAAGAAGGATGCAGATGCTGCCGGCTATAATTGTCGGTAAAAACCAGTGTTTTGCCGCATTAAAGGTTTTCAGGCCGCGCGAATAAACATCCTCGACCTCAAGGTTCTTCCGCATACCGATAAGAACAAACAAGCTGCCCTTTCTTATCTGCATATACTCTCTGCCGGTGAGGGTCGCAACATAATCAAGCGCATCGTCCCACCCCTCGGTATTTGTGAGAAGGGTATTGCCCGAGCTGTCAATCAGCACCCACGCAAGGCTTGTGCCCGCCGGAGGGAAAATCTGGTTTCTCAAGCCCTCAAGCTCCTGCTCGTTAGTCGATTCGGTTTCGGCTTTTTGCAGCAATTCATAATAATTAAATATAACGTCCGAATCCCATCGGACCTGCTGCTGATACTGCCCTGTATCACGATAATTATTGTGATATACCCCGACGTCGACGCACATATATACAACGGCAATAACAGCGATTACCCCAGCCGCAAACGACAACAGCATAAGACAACTGAATATAAGCTTTGCAAAAAGGCTGTTTCTAAGCTTCATATAGCCACGCTTCTTTCCTTTTACACCTGAAATACGGTATCAATCCTCAATCTTCTCCATCTTATATCCGTGTCCCCATATCACCTTGATATATCGCGGCTCCTTCGGGTTTATCTCTATCTTTTCGCGGATGTGCCGGATGTGGACAGCGACGATGTTATCCGCGCCGTAGGAGGGTTCGTTCCAGACGCTTTCATAAATCTGGGCGCTGGAGAAAACACGCCCCCTGTTTTCCATCAGAAATCGCACAATCTTATACTCCACAGGGGTCAGCGAAACCTCCTGCCCGTCCACTGTAACGCTTTTGGCGGCGTCGTTAATCTCGAGCCCGCCGTTTACGATAACAGAATCGTCCGCGTTCTCGGATTTTGCGGTGCCGTAACCGCTATAGCGTCTGAGTTGGGAGCGCACCCGCGCGATAAGTTCAAGCGGGTTGAAGGGCTTTGTTATGTAATCGTCGGCGCCGATATTAAGCCCGAGAATCTTATCATTGTCCTCGCTTCGTGCGGAGAGCATGATGATCGGAATGTTGCGGGTTTCGCGTATCTTCATGGTGGCGCGTACACCGTCAAGCCGCGGCATCATGATGTCCATTAAAATAAGCTTAATCTCCTGATTTGACTCAAGGGCTTCAAGTGCACCTAATCCGTCATAGGCTTGAATAACCTTGTATCCCTCTGCCGTCAGATATATATCGATAGCCGCGGCTATTTCGCGGTCGTCGTCACAGACGAGTATGGTCTCTGCCATTGATAATCCATCCTTTCGCAGGTAGTTCCGGCTGCAAACATCTACTGTATTATATCATAATTCCGTAAAAACAAGCGAAAAGAAACCTTAAGGTTGGATTAATAATTACAAAAATAAAAGTAGATTAATAAAAACGGCCCGGTGCATATGCGCACGTGCCGTTTTTATACCTGCTTCAAATCAGCATACTTATTGATAGGTGCCTATTCTTCCAAAATCGTATGATTTATGATACAAGGGGTTGTCGGATATAAATTGTATCAAAACCGGTGCGCTGTCCAGCACCGGATATCTGCGGAACAAAAACCGGTCGGCATATCTTAACGCCTGCAGGGTTTTGGGCATCTCCACGTAAAACCTCTCGCTTCTGTTTTTTGATGCCTGCTCATAGCCGTTGAGGTCGACCCGAACAGAACCTGTTAAGACATATCCGTGTCTGGTCTTTTGCCATTCAAGCCTGACCTCTTCCCGCATATCTGTGATACTATCCTCCGCGTAATCGTCGGAGATGAATACATAAATATGCCCTGTGATGTCCGAATGTGTAATTGTATATTTACGCCCGGGAACAGGCTGATAGGGTTCAATTTTATTTCGGTACTGAGCAAAAATCATATATGGGCTTGGTTCACTCAAAATTGTCACCTTCTTCGGTATTCGTAATACCATTTTATGCCGAGACGGCAGTTTGGTTCGCCGCCCGAAACACGGCCAGATTTCCGTCAATTATTAAAAAATATCGCACAGCGGGCGTTTATAGCACGGGCATAAATGTTATTAAAAAAATATCGCATTTTTTTGTTATTAAAAAAATATCGCATTTTTTCCTCTTGACCGGACAAGCGTAATATGTTATAGTTGTTATTACCTCAAAAGGGGGTTCTTTTTTTGTGCGCTCATTTTCGGGTTTACAGGGTTATGTTATAATAAGTTGAGCGCAACCTTAGCCCCGCGAGGGAGGCCGTGCGCGGCCGGTACCAGTTATGGCAGATTTCTAAATACGGTATTGCGTGCCGCACACCATATATTTCCGAACATCGGGAGGTGCCGTTATGAGAGTCAAAATTACACTCGCCTGCACAGAGTGCAAGCAACGCAACTACAACACAATGAAAAACAAGAAGAACGACCCTGACAGACTGGAAATGAACAAGTATTGCAGGTTCTGCCGCAAGCACACTGTTCATCGCGAGACGAAATAATCCTTTTACACAGGGTCAACGGCAGACCAACAAATCCGCATCGCGGGCAAAGGCTCCGATACGGAAAGAGAGGAAGGGTTCAAATGGCTGACGAAAAGATTGAGGCCATCAAAAGCGAAAAGTCCGAATCGGCAAAACCAGACAAGTCGGGCAAGCCTGCCAAGAATAAAAAGGAACCCCGTTTCCGCCCGGCTGTCATAAAGTTCTTCCGTGACTTCAAGGGCGAATTCAAAAAGATCAGCTGGCCGACCAGACAGACTGTGTTCCGCAACACCCTCGCGACCCTGGCGATGTGTGCAGTTATAGGTCTGTTTGTCATTTTGTTCGATCTGGGGCTTACGGGTTTGATTCAGCTGATGATGTCGCTGTAACCCCATGGCGGTATCGGCTAATCCGCAAGGAGGATTATGAATGTCCGACGAGGCAAAATGGTATGTAGTTCATACCTATTCCGGCTATGAAAACAAAGTAGCCACAAATTTGGAAACGATTGTCGAAAACCGCAAGCTGCAGGACTGGATTCACGAAATCCGCGTGCCTACCGAAACCGTCGTTGAAATCAAGGACAATAAAAAGCGCGAGGTGGAACGTAAAATCTTCCCGGGCTATGTGCTTGTCAAGATGATTATGACAGACGAGTCGTGGTATGTGGTACGCAACACGCGCGGCTGTACCGGCTTTGTTGGTCCGAATGGCAGACCGATTCCCCTCACTGACGAGGAGGTTGCGGCGCTCGGCGTCGAAAAGCGTCAGATCGAAGTAAACTACTCGGTGGGAGACATGGTTCGTATTGTGGATGGACCGCTTGAGAACTTCACCGGCGTTGTGGATGAAATTGATCTCGACAAAAACAAAATCCGCGTCACCATCTCAATGTTCGGCCGCGAAACTCCGGTCGAGCTTGAGCTTGACCAGGCGGAGCTTATGGAATAACTTTATACTGCCGGACAGATGTCCGGTATCCGGGATATTATCCCGGCAGTGGGAGGAGCGGCAGACTGGCCGTTCCGTAATCCACCACGATTTTTGGAGGTGCAAATAGAAATGGCTCAAAAGGTAATCGGTTATATCAAATTGCAGATTCCCGCGGGCAAGGCAACCCCGGCGCCCCCTGTTGGTCCGGCGCTCGGTCAGCATGGTGTCAACATTATGTCCTTTACCAAGGAATTTAACGAACGCACAAAGAATGACGTCGGCTTCATTATTCCGGTTGTTATAACTGTTTATGCCGACCGTTCGTTCTCCTTTATCACAAAGACCCCCCCGGCGGCGGTTCTGATTAAAAAGGCGTGCGGAATCGAAAAAGCGTCTGGCGTACCGAACAAGACCAAGGTCGCCAAGATTACAAAAGAACAGCTTCGTAAAATCGCCGAAACCAAGATGCCCGACCTCAATGCGGCAAGCGTTGAGGCTGCGATGAGCATGATTGCAGGTACTGCGAGAAGCATGGGCGTTACCGTTGTCGATTGATTTTCGAATTTGACGGAGTAATACCCCGTCAAACCGTAAACTTAAGTTGCCCGGACAAGGACACCTGATACTTCTTTACAGCTTCAGGTGGACGGGTGGGAGGAAAACCGCCGTTTGTTCAGACGGCAAGGATCGCACAGTTCCGATTTTACCACTCAATTAGGGAGGATAATAACTATGAAACGTGGAAAAAAATATGTCGACAGCGCAAAGCTTGTTGACCGCAATGCTTTATATGATATCAAGGAAGCTCTTGACATAGCTGTACAGACCGGTAAGGCTAAATTTGACGAAACGGTTGAGGTTCACGTCCGTCTCGGCGTTGACAGCCGTCACGCCGACCAGCAGGTTCGCGGAGCGATTGTTCTGCCCCACGGAACAGGAAAATCGGTTCGGGTTCTGGTTATCTGCAAGTCCGAAAAGGCGCAGTCCGCTATTGATGCAGGGGCTGATTTTGTCGGTGCGGAGGATATGGTCGCTAAGATTCAGGGCGGCTGGATGGATTTTGATGTCGTGATTACCAGCCCCGACATGATGGGACTTGTAGGTCGGCTGGGTAAGGTGCTCGGCCCGCGCGGTCTGATGCCCAACCCCAAAGCCGGTACCGTTACGCCCGATGTTGCAAAGGCGGTCGCCGAAGCAAAGGCCGGTAAGATTGAGTACCGTCTTGATAAAACCAACATTATTCACTGCCCGATAGGCAAGGTTTCCTTCGGCGCCGAAAAGCTGCAGGAGAACTTTGACACTCTGCTTGGTGCAATTATCAAGGCGAAACCATCGGCCGCCAAGGGTCAGTATATCCGTTCTTGCGTAGTCGCAACAACCATGGGACCCGGCATCAAGATAAATCCAGCAAAGGTAGGCGCATAAAAGCGCAGGTTCATACTTTTTTGATACTTGACAGGGGATCCATCCCTGTGATAGTATAATGGCTGTCCCTAACCGGACAGTATGCTGTTCTTCCACAGACAGCAGGTGAAACCTGAAAGGGTTTCCTAACGGCTCTGCCGCCTGCCGAGGACGAAGGCTTTAACATTTGTAGGTGACGCCGTGTATCGGCGGGACTTATATTAGGTTATTGCGTCCTCCCTGTGGCAAACAGGGAGGATTTTTGCTTTTCCTGTAAATCGGCAAATCGATGGAAAACAGCATTCTAGCCCAGCAGAAGGATATCTTAACTTTGGAAACCGGAGGTGAAACAATTTGCCAAGTGAGAAAATTCTTCAGGAAAAACAGAAGTATGTCGAACAGCTCGTACAGAAAATGCAGTCTGCGACGGCAGGTGTCGTGGTCAGCTACAAGGGTATCAATGTAGCGGACGATACAAAGCTGCGTAAGGAGCTTCGTGAAGCAGGCGTGGATTATGCCGTTGTCAAAAACACCATGCTTCGCCGTGCTTCCGAAAAGGCAGGACTCCAAGAGTTAGACCCGGTTCTTAAGGGTTCAACTGCACTGGCACTGAGCGGGGACCATGTCGCCGCCGCCAGAATCCTCAACAAATTTGCCGAAACCAACAAGAGTCTTGAAATAAAGTCGGGGTTTGTCGAGGGGAAGGTCATCAGCGTCGACAGCATCAAGGAGCTTGCCAAGATGCCGTCAAAAGAGGTTCTTGTCGCCAAGGCTCTTGGCGGCCTGAACGCGCCGATTTCCGGTTTTGTCTGTGTTCTTAATGCAAATCTCCGCGGCCTTGTGGTCGCACTCAACGCAATTGCAGAAAAAAAAGGTGCATGATTTTATATTAACAATGCACCGCAACATTAAAAAATCAAAATGGAGGATTTAACAATGTCTGACAAAGTACTAAAGTTAATCGAAGATGTAAAGGCCCTTACCGTTCTTGAGCTTTCCGAGCTTGTCAAGGCTCTTGAAGAGGAGTTCGGCGTATCCGCTGCCGCTCCTGTCGCTGTTGCTGCTGCTCCCGCAGGCGGTGCTGCTGCCGCTCCTGCCGCTGAAGAAAAGAGCGAATTTGACGTTGTTCTTGCAGAAGTAGGCGCTAACAAGATTGCCGTCATAAAGGTTGTCCGCGAAATCACCGGTCTTGGTCTCAAGGAGGCAAAGGATCTGGTTGACGGCGCTCCCAAGCCTGTCAAAGAAGGTGCATCCAAGGACGACGCCGAGGATATTAAGAAAAAGCTGGAAGAAGCCGGTGCAAAGGTCGAACTCAAATAATATCGGCTTGATAATTGGTAAAATTACAGGTGAGGCGGCATGATTGCCGCCTCACCTCAGTTTATCGACAAGGGGCTGACACATAACTTCCCATTGTGTGTCAGCCCTAAAAATTATACAGCGAATAAACAAGGTCATCTGTCATATTTGAATGCCAGTCGGCCTGAATTACGGTATTAACCTTTTTTGGTCATCCACATATTATGGGATAGAGCAATAAAAAGGAGGTAACGTAAATGGGCGGACGCGGCATTTTAGGTGATAGCGATTCCTGTCTGTGGATTCTTTTAATCATCCTTATACTGCTTTGCTGCTGCGATGATCGCAGCTGCTGACCGACAAATTATAAAGCCCCCTAAAAACGCCGTCGGAGCCAAACGGTTCCGACGGCGTTTTTTTGTCTATTATCTGACTGTTGCCGCCTTTTCTGGCTTTTTGGGAGTATGTCCGAAAATCGTGATGCATCCGACCGGACAGTTGTCGGCGCAGGCGCCGCACCCTACGCATTTTTCAATATCAATTTCGGCTAGGTTGGTTGTCACGTGAATCGCGCCATACTGGCATACCTTGGTGCACTTCATGCACCCGATACAGCCCACGCTGCATGCCTTTCGCACAACACCACCCTTGTCGTTGTTGCGGCAGCGGACAACCCCGCGTGCGCTGCCCGGATACATAACAATCAATGATTTCGGGCAGGCAGCGACACATTTTGTACATCCGCGGCAGAGCGACGGGTCGATATTAGCCAGCCCGTCCTTTATGGTAATTGCGCCGTACTCGCATGCGGCGGCGCAGTCGCCATAGCCCAGACAGCCGTAGCTGCAGGCCCAGTTGCCGCCGTAAAACTGGTTGGCGGCGGCGCACGACCGCAAGCCGTAATATTCGAGCTTACGGGTGGTGTGTTGTTCACACCCTCCGCAGCGCACCATGGCGGTCAGGGTTTCAACCCCGGAGCTTTCCACCCCGAGAATTTCCGCGGTCGCCTCGGCAACAGCCGTGCCGCCGGGGGAACAAAGTCCAACCTTTGCGCCGTCGTGCGCCATGGCCTCGGCATAACCGTCACAGCCCGAATATCCGCATGCTCCGCAGTTTGCGCCCGGCAGTGCCTCGCGCAGCCGTTCCACCTTCTCGTCGCGCGGCACCGCCATAACGGCCGAAGCCACAGCCAATAGCAGCCCGAAAAGCAGTCCCAGCCCGGCAAGGATTCCTATGGCCAGTAATATTGCAGACATAATCAGAACCAACTTTCTGTGTTCAAAATCATATGCTCGGTGGCGTTATAGACCGAAAAGGCCCTGAAATCCGATAAAGGATACCGAAACCAGAGACGCCGCCACCAGGGTGATAGGCAGCCCTTTGAGTCCCGCGGGTATATCGGCGCTCTCCAGCCGCTCGCGTACGCCCGCAAACATAATCATGGCAAGCATAAAGCCGAGACCGGCGCCAAACGTATTGACAAGCGATTCTCCAAACCCGTAACCGGTGTCAATATTCAGGATGGTGACACCAAGAACGGCGCAGTTTGTTGTGATAAGCGGCAGATAGATGCCGAGGGATTTATAAAGCGGGGGAATAAACCGCTTCAAGGCAATCTCCACAAGCTGGACGAGGGCGGCGATGACAAGAATAAACACAATCGTTTGAAGATACTCAAGCCCTCCGGGAACCAGCACATATGTATAAACCGGCCATGTTACGGCGGTTGACATCATCATGACGAAGATTACCGCCACTGACATGCCGACAGCCGAATTCAGCTTTTTTGACACCCCGAGAAAGGGGCAGATACCGAGAAACTGCGACAGTACAAAGTTGTTTACAAGCAGGCTTCCGATAAGAATAGCCATCAAGTTTGTATTATTCATTTATGCTGCCCCCCCTTTGCGCCGCCGACCGCGCAGGCCTCTTCGGATTGGGCTGTCCCCTGGTGGCAGATTGCGGCACTCGGACATGCCGCGCAAACATTCTTGCTGGTATCCCGTCTTGCGGCGTCCTTTTCAAAACGGTCGGACAGCTGGTTTGCCAGCCATATCAGTATGCCGAAGACGAAGAATCCTCCCGCGGGCATTACAAAAATCGTGATCGGGTGGGCAAGTATTCCGCCGTCCGGCAGACCGAAAAGGGTGCCGTTGCCGAGAAGCTCGCGGATTCCGCCCATCAGGATAAGCGCGCCGGTGAAGCCCGCCCCCATGCCGAGACCATCCAGCGCCGAAAGACCGACGCTGTTTTTGCTGGCATAGGCTTCGGCCCGCCCGAGGATAATGCAGTTTACAACAATCAACGGAAGGTAAATCCCGAGCGCCTTGTCAATTGCGGGGAGGTATGCTTTGACCAGCATCTGGACAATAGTGGTAAAGCCCGCGATAATAACGATAAACGCCGGCAGGCGCACCTTGTCGGGGATTACCTTTCTCAAAAGGGAAATCACCACGTTGGAGCAAACAAGGACAAAGGTTGCCGCCGCGCCCATGCCGATGCCGTTTATCGCCGCTGTGGTGACGGCAAGGGTCGGACAGGTTCCGAGGACAAGCCGGAGAACCGGGTTTTCCTTTATCAGGCCTTTGGTAAATGCCTGTTTGTACTTAGCCGAAATCATCCCTCTTGTCCCCCTTTCAAATATTTATTGAACAGGTCAACCGCCCTGTTGACCCCTTCGGTTATTCCTTTTGACGTTTTGGTGGCGTGCGACACCCCGTCGATATTTTTACCGAGATAAAATTTCTCGGAAGCGTCCCTGCCGAGGAAGCGTTTAAAAAATCCGGCTTCACGAATCATATCAAGATAACCCGCGGTTTCGTTATCGTCGGTTACGGTGACGCCTGTAATGCCGCCATCCGCCGAGATTCCGGTCATAACGACAAGCCCGGAGCTTTTTCCTGCTGAGGAAACCGTAAACACATATCCGGCAAGCTCGCCGTCCTTTACGGCCTTATAGTACACAACCTCCTGCCCGTCATCGGTCAGACTCTGTTTTTCAAAGCTGTCCGCATTTATAACCTGCTGGCGGGACTCGGTTTCCGCCTTTTGGTTTGCCTTTGCAATGGTTTGTTCGGTAAGCGCGTTTGTCGCCGCGAGTGCCGCGGTGACCCCGCCCGATATGACGGCAAGGGCGACCGCCGAGATGATAATTTCCTTAATATTTATCCTGTTTCCCTTATTGCTCATTGCGCAGCCTCCGTTTCTCGCCGAAGGGCAGCGGTCGGGTGGCACGCTCGATAAGCGGAACCAGTATGTTCATTATGACAATTGCAAACGAGACACCCTCGGGCAGCGAGCCGAAAACGCGTATAAGCACGGTCAGCAGGCCGCAGCCGACAGCAAAGACAATTTTGCCGGCTTTGTTTATCGGCGAGGTTGTGTAGTCGGTCGCCATAAATATCGCGCCCAGCATCAATCCGCCCGAGAGTATATGTACCAGCGGGTTTTGACCCAGCAGCCATGTCATAATGAACACCGTGCCAATATATACTAGCGGGATTATAGGCGAGATGACCCTCCGGGCAATAAGATACAGTCCGCCGAGAATCAATGCGAGGGCACAGGTTTCGCCAAGACAGCCCGGGCGTATGCCGACAAGCAGCTCGGACATACTGTAATTCATGCTGCCGCCCTGCGACAAAACGGCAAGCGGGGTTGCCGAGGTGACGGCGTCCGCCGCCGAGCCCTGCAGAGGGGTTATCCAGTTGTTCATGGCGTCGGGGAAGCTTGCCATCATCACAATGCGTCCGACCAGCGCGGGGTTGACAAAATTCTGCCCCAGCCCGCCGAACATCTGCTTTGCGACAACGATTGCCGCCGCCCCGCCGATTACCGCCTGCCAGAGCGGGATGGACGCCGGCAGGTTGAACGCCAGCAAAACTCCGGTGACAACCGCCGACAGGTCGCCCGCCGTCTGGGGGCGTTTAAGTACGATTCGGCTCAGATACTCTGCCGCAAGGCAGGCGGCAACACAAACGACTATAACCGCCGCCGAGCGCCAGCCGAACAGCAGAACCGATGCCGCCGCGGCAGGTGACAATGCAATCAATACATCCAGCATAACCCCGCGGGTTGTCATTCCGCAGTGAAGATGCGGGGATGAGGTTATTACCAATGGGCTGTCCATAATGCCCGGTCACTCCTTTATCAACAGGCGCAAAACGCGCCGAGGTTGTTTATTTGTTTACGGCAGTCTTTTCTTTCGCCGGTTCTTTTTCGGCTGTCTTGGGGGTATGGGCTTTGCGAACCTCTCCCTTTGCCATGCGCATGGTCTGGACTATCTGGCGGGAGGCCGGGCAGGAGAATGAACAGCAGCCGCATTCCATACAGGTCATAACCCCCAGCTTTTCCATTGCGGCGGCGTCGCCGTTTTGATATGCGGCGGCAATCCACGGCGGGACCAGATTCATGGGGCAGGAATCGACGCATCTTCCGCAGCGTATGCAGGTGGAGGGTTCGGTAAGCCGGACATCCTCCTCGGCAAATGCAAGGATAGCGTTGTTTTGCTTTAGTATCGGCAGCTCGTCGTCCATGAGCGCCAACCCCATCATCGGGCCGCCCATAAGCAGCTTGCGGGTTTTGAATTTTGTGCCGCCGCAAAACGAGATGACGTCCTTAATAGGAGTGCCGATAATCACACGGATATTCTTGGGGCGCGCGATTGCAGAGCCGTCAACCGTAATCCTCTTGTCAACAAGCGGCATGCCCGTCTTGAGATACCGCGAGATAAAGGCGATTGAGGCGACGTTCATCACCAAGCATCCGACATCCGAGGGCAGTTTGCCGGTCGGGACGCGGCGTCCGGTACACGCCTTTATCAAAACCTTTTCCGCCCCCTGGGGATATCTTGCGGGCAGGGATTTGACGATAACCTCCCGCCCCGATTTTGATACTCCGGCGGCAATATTTGAAAGCTCGGCAATGGCGGCGGGCTTGTTTCTCTCGACCGCGATAATCACCCTTGCGGTATCAAGAAACTCCATAACCGTCTGGACGCCCGAGATAATATCCCACGAGTTTTCAATACATTCGCGGTAGTCTGAGGTTATATAGGGCTCACATTCGGCGGCGTTTACGATAACTGTGTCGATGTCATCAAGGCTGCGCGGGTGCAGCTTGATATGTGCGGGAAAGCCCGCTCCGCCAAGACCTACCAGCCCCGACGCCCTGACCGCCTTTATAAAATCGTCGTAGTTTTCGACAACCGGCGGCTTGACGCTCGGGTGTATCCTCTGCTCGCCGTCCGATTCGATTACCATGGCGGCGGTTTTCATACCCCCGGGAAGAAGCAGCTCGGTCATCGAGACCACCTTTCCGGATACTCCGCTATGTATCGGGGCGGAAACCGGTTTGTCGCTGTCGGCCACCACCTGCCCCACCTCGACCGTGTCGCCGACCTTGACCACAGGTGTGCAGGGCGCGCCGATATGCTGGGTCATGGCAAGAATTATCCGCTCGGGCGGGGGCATTATTACCGTTTCGCATTGGGCGGTATTCTTTCGGTGCGGTGCATGCACGCCCCCTCGGGTTCTGTTTGACAGCCATTCCTTTATATCCATTAAATACATTCCTTTCCGGGTTATCCTAAAAGGACATAATACATAAGCTGAAAGGGAGATTTATCCCTGAGCAGTACGGTATTATTGCACCGCATTCCATGATATATTATTTTGTTTTAAAATACAAGTGGAAAGACCCGGCTGTTTTCCCCCGCCCCTGCTTGAAGAGAGTTAGAACTAATGTTCTGGAACAAGTATACATCGCCTTGAGGGTTTTGTAAAGACCCTATTTCCATATTCTACCTTTTGCATAGAATTTTGTGGTTATATTTGGTAATTATTTACAAGATGGGAATGTTTGCCGAGGGGGGCGGCCGGGGGATAAGCTTTTTATTCTTGAGAAAAATATTCACAGAACAAAAAACATCCGGAAGGCTTCACAACCTTCCGGGTTAAGGGTTTTGGTTTTATTTCAAGTTTAGACCGTTTTGCTCCAGCGTACTTATAGCGTCAAGCCTTCTTATTTTGGAATTTGACCCTTTTTCTTTTCCAAATCAGCACCGCTCCCGCGCCGCATGCCGCAGCAAGCAACGCCAGCGCCCACATCCGCGTATCACCATCCTGATTGGTGTCAGGCGATACCTCCTGCCGTATTGTGACAGTCACCTTCTGTACTACGCCGTTTACCGTATAGGTAATGGCGGAGGTTCCCGGTTTGAGGGCAGTAAATGTGGCGGGACTGTTGAAGGAGGCTGAGAAAAAGCTGCTGTCCCAATCCCATGTGCCGCCGTCCGGTTTGGGGTTCCACGTGACGCGTTCTCCGATATGCATCTCGAATGACGACGGCAGGCCGGTTATGACCGTCGACGTCCAGTTGGCGGTATATTCCCGG
>LSQX01009553.1_pt1 | contig 25771 bp, 10 predicted proteins | sample 654561 | NCBI WGS metagenome assembly LSQX01 (sample SAMN04489861, study PRJNA283612) | anaerobic digester metagenome | isolation source: 4 biogas reactors fed with cattle manure at either 37C or 55C with and... | place: Denmark: Kongens Lyngby | collected 2014 | reverse complement strand
CAAGGGTGGTACAAGGGTGGTTAATAGGCAAGAAGCGGCAAGCCTTTGTACCTCATAAATATAGGGACAAACCCAGGGAAAGGGACTACAAAAACGAGGAAAAATCAAAATTTATGTTTTAGTGCTTGACACAAAAACGAATTATATGAATCTTGCAGAAACCAAAAAAGGAGTTTATCATGAATCAAAGTCGTATTTCAATCCAAGAATATTATAATTTGGATTTGGAGCAGAGATGTATGCGGCGATATCTTACGCAGATGTCCACCGAAGACTTGAAAACAGTGCTTGCCAATGGTTCCTTGACAGACAAGGAAAGAACGGCAGTTTTGGAGGAATTAAACTGGAGGAGACGGTTTTACCCGGAATCATCAACCTCTGAAAAAACTCCCAGCAAATCCTATCCTGCTCTTTTTGTAATTAGTGGTATAATGAAGGCCATTGCCTGGCTAATATATTTAGCTGGCATTATTGCTTTTATAGGCTTTAGCGTCGTTGCTGCAGAAACTTATTCTTATGGGGGCAATATTAAGGTAATGACGGGTTTTATTGCCCTTATTGCATCTATCATAGTGGGGACTGGCTGGCTGGCAACGGCAGAATTGATCAAGCTGTTGATTGATATTTCAATTTCCAATCACAGTATCTTGGAGGAGCTACAGAAGAAATAGCCTCCACGGCTGGCAAGAGCTTGCCTTGGCCAAGCTTTATTCCAGCGCTGGAAGACGGTTTATCCTATCGGTTGCAATATCTTATATGCCTCCCAGATGGGTGTTTCCAGGTTCACCAGGCTAAAGCCCGCTTTTTGGTAGATGCGGATGGATTCCGGGCTGGAGGAATAGAGATAGAGGTGATTGGTGGATAGCTGTCTGTGGTACTGGATGAGGTGATGCAGCATGGCGCCGGCAAAGCCTCTGCCCCGAAAGTCTGTGCGGGTATAGACGTCGTCCACCCTGCTGTATCCGGCAAAGATGCCCACGGATGCCAGGCTCACCATTTCGCCTTCCCAAAACCCACATAAGAGGTGATAGGAGGGGTGCTGCAGATGCCGCTCTGCCACGCGCAGGGTATAATCCCCGCCAAATTCCATGGCGATTGCTTCCATCACGTCGATGGTGAGATTGCGCACCCGCTCGATGCGCAGGCCGTCGATGGGCATCAGGCTGCTTTCCTGGTCGTGATGATAAAACCTATCCGGCAGGAAATCGATCGTGAAATTGTTATTTTCCAAGGATGGCTTTAGCTTTTCCAGCTCCATGGGCAGGAAAGCACCGTAGATGCGGGGGTTGATGCCTTTACTTTTGTAGAATGATTCGATATCCCTCACGGAGGATTCCACACCTATCAGATCCAAGATGAGAGCGTGGTTGCTGTCATAAGAGCGTTTGTTGCCCTCGTTAAAAAAGATCAAACCATAGTTGCGCTGAACCATGTTTGTAAAGCGTTGGGGAAAGCGAAGTTCTGTTTCAAGCATACGCTTGACACTAAATGGAAACTGCATGTTTTCTCCCTTGAACCGTATTTTTCACTGTTCACCAGATAATATAGCCCATTTTGGGGGAGATACAAGCCGGATAGCGAATGGACCTCTGCCAAAAGCAGGCTAAAAGATCGCCTTCTTGCAGTGTGGCAGCCTTTCCCCAATAGAATGCCCAGAGTGTAAGGGAATCCTTAAAGTCTGATCATCTTTCTCAGTGAGGTAAGATCATAAAAATCCGCCCGGTTATCGATGATGGAGACCTTTTTGCGCTCCTGTATATACCAATCGTTGAGATGCTTTGTTCTTACATCGTTTCTGGCGGTGTCCATGATCTTGCTTCTGTCTCTTTCCCACACCGTCAGATCGGGGCGGCTGCGCTTGGTAATATATGCCAAAAACCAGCGGTTGTTGTGTTTTATCAACTGGGTAAAATCACCTTCTTCCGTGGCAAAGAGCGCCGCGTCCAGCTCCTCCACATCGCCGATGAGGTTGAATCTATCACCCTGTTTATGCTCTGTGATTTCGATGATGGTGAGGCTATCCCTATCCGCCTGTGCCAGATATTCTTCAGGGCTATATTTACTGAGGTAACCCTCTGCGATCTGGCTCATGGTGTACATTCTCTTGGTGGTGGTAGCCTGGTTTGTAAAATTGGCTTTTTCTTTTTCAAAATCGGGATACCAGACGGGGAATTCCTGTGCAGTTTCCAATACATAGGTGTCTCCGGATGAGGCATAATACAGATCGGCAAGGCTATCGAGCGGATTTTCGAAGGCAAAACTGACGAGGGAGGCATCGCGCCCCACATCTGGGATGAATACATCCTTATCAAAGAATGCCGGGGTTTCCCGCACCTCTTTGCCCGCTTCCCAGGCTGCGGCAATTAGCCCAATCTGGCTGGCGCGGGTGTGCAGGCTGTGGCTGCTGATCTTCATCGCCTGCAGGGTTTGTTCGCTGGCGGTATTGGGCAAAAGGATGTGGCTGGCTTCCACCTCTGGATTGTCTTCCTCGCCGCGGCGTCCCGTCACATGGATGATATGCCAGCCAAAGCGGGAAAGTACGGGCCTGGAGATCTCACCCACCGGGGTGGCGAAGGCTGCCTCTTCAAAGGGGGCAACCATCCTGCCCTTGCCAAACCAGCCCAGTTCTCCGCCCCTGGCGGCTGAGCCGGTATCCAGGGAGTGATTCTCTGCCATTTCGGCAAAATCTGCCCCTGCCAAGAGCTGTTCCCAGATTTGCAGGGCAAATTCGTGGGCAGCCAGGGAATCTGCCGCGGAGGGGGCACTGCTGAAAGTCACATAACGATAGCTGCGTCCGTTTTCCTTGCGGTATTCTTCCCTGTGTTCCCGGTAATACAGCTGGGCTTCCATTTCGCTGGCATTCACATCCAGGAGGCGGGTGTAATCAAAGAAAATGATGCGTGCATCCACGCTGTCGTTATCCTTCATCCATTGAGCTTTCACGCTGTCCGCCGTTACGTTTACCTCGGATTTGATGGTGTCCAAAAGGAATTGGTATTGATAAAATGAGCGTACGACATCTATCACCTGCCTTTTAAAATCGGGCACCTCATTTAAGGCTTTCAGATAGAGCTGGTTGTCGAACTTGCCCTTGGTCTGCAATTCTTTGATGGATTTCACATCGGCGGGAGGGTTTTTCTTTGCCTCTGCCAGTACCATGGCATCGGTGAGCTTTATCTTTCCGGCTTTGATGGCATTGTCATACACATAGCGGCCTATCAGCTCTTCCCAGCATTTATCGTTCAGCTTGGCTATTTCTTCCTCGCTCAGCTTCTTATTCTGGGGGTTGTGGTGGTTCAGGTAGTTCTTGAGGATGGTGTCATACTGGGCAAAGGTGTATGTTTTGTCGTCGATTTTGCCCACGATGGCTTTGGGATCCGGCTGTTGCGCCCACAAGAGAGCGCCCAAAAAAGCCAATATGATGATACAGCGTTTCATTGATATCTCCAATCTTGCTTTTGTTATCTATATATACTATCAGTTTTCCAATTTCCTGTGCCCTGCCTTCCAAGTCAAGTAATAAAATACTATTTACCCTGCCTGTTTGGCGGATGGTGGTGCTTCGGGTGGGTTTGTTCGTCAACAATCCAAGAACACAAAGATATTTGCAGGTTACCACAATATATGTGCGGGGTTAAATATTATAACCATTTTGTATCGCCATACTGTGCATGATAATGTGAGGCGGTGGTGAATGGTGTTACAGGTGTTTGTGCCGCGTTTCCCTATGTATTATAGAGGGAGGTTACAAACATAAAGAAAACAGGATGGGAACGAGGGCAAAAATGGGAGGGCGAGATGCCAAACATTGGGTTTATGTTGACACAATTTCGCCCATCAGTAAAAATGGATTTGTCACCCAAGATATTGGTGTGGATATCAAAATACGGCAGTTGCCGATATGGGAGTGTATAATGCGAGCCAGATACAAGTTGTTGATAATAGCACTATTTACCATTTTTATCACTCAGGTTTATGGACAAACCACGGTGGATGAATCACCCTTGGGTTGGCAACCGGCACAGCGTGGGTTTTGGAGCAGCCAGCCCAGCATGAGGCAGGTGGAGCGGGCGGATTCCCTCAAAGGATTTGATATCCAAAAATATACCATCCATCTGAAGGTGGATGATGCCACCCGCCATATTGAAGGCAAGGTGATTGCCGATGTAGTTGCAGAAGAATCCCTTACCTCTATCCAATATCGCTTGGAAGGGGGCAGCTTGGCGGTGGATGAGGTGAGGGTGGATGGTGCACCGGCTGCTTTCACTCATCAGGATGGCATCATCGAGATCAGCGTGGATATGGCGGCAGGGCAGAGCTTTAGCACCTCCATCAGCTATAGTGGAATACCGGGCAACAGTCCCTCTCCCTATAATATCGGGCTGCTTTTCACCCCGGCGAGCGTTTATACCCTTTCCAATCCCGATGCCGGGCGTTGGTGGTGGCCCAGCTATGACCACCCTTGGGATAAGGCGTTGGTGGAGTGGTATATCACCGTGCGGGAGGATTGGCTGGCGGCTGCCAATGGCTTGCGGATGGGCATCACAGACAATCAGGATGGCACACGCACCCATCACTGGGTATCCTCCTCGCCCATAGCCACTTATGTGATTGGCTTTGCGGCTGCTGCCTATGTGGAATTTATGCAGGAAGCGGGGGATATCCCCATTCAGAACTTCGTGCTTCCCGGCCAGCTTGCCAATGCCAGTGTGGATTTTGCCAATACTCCGGCAATGATAGATTTCTTTTCAGATACCTTTGGCGCCTATCCCTTTGAAAAGTACGGGCATGCCGTGGTGAATATGAGCACCTATGCGGCGATGGAGCATCAGACGATGACCACCTTTGGCTCTCAATACCTCACCGGAGACCAAAGGTATGAACACATCGTGGCGCATGAGCTGGCGCATCAATGGTATGGCAACTATCTCACCCCCATCACCATGCGCGAGGTGTGGCTGAAAGAGAGCTTTGCCACCTATTCCGAATTCCTGTGGGAACACCATAAAAGCGGATGGGAACAGGGGCTGCGCTACCTGCGTAATTCCATCCAGCAGTATTATATCAATTGGGAGAATTCCAACGGTCCCCACACTATCTTCAACCCCAGCTACAATCTGATGTTTGCTCCGCCCACCTACGAGAAAAGCGCCTCCGTGTTACACATGCTGAGGCTGAAGATGGGCAATGACGCCTTCTTTGCCTTCATCCGGGCACTACTCACCACCTATCCCAATGGCAATATCAACACGGCGGAATTTATCGATTTGGCACAGCAGCATAGCGGGCAGGACTTGGGGCAGTTCTTTAGGCAATGGATTTATTCTGATGGCATTCCGGATGTGCAGTGCAGTGTGTTTCACAATGCGGATCAGCGGGCTAAAATCTATGCCAAATCCATCAGCCCCACGGCGACGGAGTTTTATCTGGATTTACCGCTGAAGCTGAATGTGGCGGCGCCGGCGGATTCCGTGGTGATAATGGCGGGACCTGAGTGGACCAGTAATTATATCGAGATTGGCTTGGTAAGCGAGCTGGAGGGTTTGCGCCTGGACCCCAATCATTGGCTGTTGACCCGCAACCTGAGCCTGAATGAGATGCAGCTCACCGCCTGCCTTGCCTATAGCGATGCGGTTTCCCTGAATTGGAACGCCTATCCATCTGATATTCCGCTATTGGGGTACCACGTATTTAGAAAAACTTTGCCGGATGGGCAGCCGATAAGGGTTAATCCCATCATCATCACGGATTTGGAATATACGGATACCAGCGTGATCAACGGCGAAACCTATGAATATCAGGTGTGTGCGGTGGATGTGGAGGGGTATCTTTCCATGCCCTCCAATGCGATGGTGGGGAGACCGATAGATTTCCCCTTTGATCTGGGCTTTTTGGTGGTGGATGAAACCCGGGACGGCAATGGCAGCGCCTTCTCTCCCACGGATGTGCAGGTGGATGATTTTTATGATGATGCCTTGCAGGGTTTTGAATACATCCAGTGGGATATCGACACGGATGGCTATCCACAATTGGAGATGATGGCGCGGCATCCGCTCATCCTGTGGCATAGTGACGATTTTAGCGAGATACATCTGGATGAATTGCAGGATGATGTGGGCTCCTACGTGCTGAGCGGTGGCAAGCTCATCCTCAGCGGCTGGAAGCACCCTTCCGTCTTCTCCGAGGGCTTCATCTCCCGTTTTCTGCCGGATATCACCCTCAATCAACACAATACGGCTGTCTTTAAGGCGGCGCATTCCTCCCAATATCCCAGCTTGTATCCTGATCCCACGAAGCTGGCAGCTCCCTGGAATGGCATGCTGCCCATGGCCTATACCTTCTCTGGTGCCCAGAACCCTCTTTACACGGCACAAATCCATGAAAGTGGCTTTGGCGAGGGCTTGCCGGCGGCGATACATATCCACGCCAAGGGCGAGATGGTGCTTTTGGGCTTTCCCCTCTACTTTATGGAGGCAGAGGGGATGAAGGGCTTTTTACAGAGCATTATCACCCAGCTGCAAACCGTGCAGGAACCAGATGGCAGCCCAGCCGCCAAGCTGTATCCCAATCCACTAAGGGAAAACCAAATCCTGAGGCTGCAGCTGGATAATGCCACCCTGAATAGCTTGGAGATATTCAATATCCGAGGGCAGAAGGTGATCATCCTGCAGGATATTCCCCTCTCCGGCAGCGGTTCCGCCCAGCATTATCAGATGCCCATGCAACAGCTAAACGACCTTGCCAGCGGGTGTTACCTCCTGAAGCTCAACACCTCCGCCGGCAAGATGAAGAGAAAGTTTGTAATCATCAGGTAAAGATGTTCTGCATTTTTCCAAAAGGAAAATCCCAAAAGGTGTTATAATAGGAATTAATATGAGCCCACCCATCAAAACCCAGAAGGACAAAGAAAGAGTGATCTCCCAGAAGACTTGGGATACAGCGTTATTGGTCATGTTTCTCCTGATTTCATTGTTGTTTACTGCATCGCTGTTGCAGTGGCTTACCGGGGGGCAATTCCCCTTGGCATTTGGAAACCTGGCACAGCGGCTGCTCAATATCATCTTTGGCATCACGGTTATCCTGATGATAGTGGTGTTGGTATTGGAAAATGACAACCCCGTGCATACCCTCGCTTGGATATTGGTGCTGCTCTATCTGCCGGTGGTGGGCTTCATCTTCTATCTGTTTTTTGGGCGCAACTGGCGCAAGACCCGCCTCTTTAACCGCAAAGGTCTGGCGGATGCCGTGAATCTGCACGAGCTGTGGCCCCCCAACACCAGCCCACACTGTGTATCCCAATCTGTATTGGCGGGGCGGCTAATAGACCTTTTGGATTCCAATAGCAAGGCCATCCTCACCTGCAAAAACAATGTGGAGATCATCCCCGATACCTCTGATGCCTTGGATAGGATTTGTGCGGATATCGAGGCGGCACAGCATCACGTGCATCTGGAATACTTTTCCGTAGCTCCCGATGAGACGGGCAGGCGCATCAAGGATCTGTTGATCCGCAAGGTAAGGGAAGGCGTGCAGGTGCGCTTTATTTATGATGATGTGGGTTGCTTCAAGCTGGGGCGGGCATACAAAAAGAAGATGCGGGAAGCCGGGGTGGAATTCATCCCCTTCATGCCGGTGTGGATTCCCCTGCTCAATAGCCGGGCAAACTATCGGAACCATCGTAAGATAGTGATAGTGGATGGCACGGTGGGCTATTTGGGGGGGCTGAATATCGGTGATAAATATATGGGGTTGAGCAAGTATTATGGCTATTGGCGGGATTCCGTGGTGCGCATCGAAGGCGAGGGGGCGGTGACATTGCAGGCCCTCTTTCTCATGGATTGGTTTTTTGTGAGCAAACAAAACCTGCTCACCCGCGAGCTTTTCTCCCAGTATGTACCTAAAAAGGAATTTGACGAGGAGGCTCTGGATAATATCATGCTCCAGGTGGTGGCAAGTGGTCCGGATACAGACCACGCCAGCATCATGCAGGCATACTTTTTGGCAATCAGCAATGCCCGACGTTCCATCCGCATCGTGTCTCCCTATTTGATATTAAACGAAAGCCTGCTCACAGCCCTCAAAACTGCTGCTTTGAGCGGGGTCAAAATCCAGATTCTATTGCCCGGCAAACCGGATCATCTCATCGTGTGGTGGGGTGGAAGGTCTTATTTTAAGGAGCTGATGGAGGTGGGTATCGAAATCTATGAATATAAGAATGGCTTTTTGCATGCCAAAGAGCTAATCGTGGATGATGAGGTGATTTCCATAGGCACTGCCAATATGGATCTGCGCAGCTTCAACCACAATTTTGAAGCCACAGCGATGATCTATCATCAGCCCACGGTGGCGGCAGCGCTCAAACAGTTTTATGATGATCTGGAAAAAAGCCAGCGCATAGACAAGGAAACACACCAGCAGCGCAGCATCCTCACCAAAACCATGGAATCTATCTGCCGTCTCTTTTCCCCGGTGCTGTAGAGGCGGCTTGATAATATCGATCAAGTCCCCCAGGACACAGCTTATAAAAGGAGTAAGTATGCCCCAATTGTACTATGTAGACTTTTCGCAAGACCTAAGCCAACACGCCTTCCGGCATGTGGCGGATCCCAGTTATCTGGTGTTTCCCAGCCGTGTGGCGGCGCAGAGTGCATGGCGCAGCTTTTTGCCTGGTTGGCAGCTGCAAAATGCGCAGTTCCTCTCCATGGAGGATTTTAGAGGCCTCTTATTTGTACCCTCCCTGCCGGAATTGCAGGATGAAAAGCGGCTGCTTTGCCTCTGGCAGGTGCTGACTGAAGATGATCGCAAGGCGTTCAACCTCTACGGCTATCAGGATATCATCTCTTGGGGTGGCAGGTTTCTGGATTTCTTTGTGGAGATGCAGGATGAGCTGGTATCTGTGGAATATCTTGCCCATGAGGCTCCCCTGGAGATAGCCATGCGGGAATGGCAGGAGGAGCATCTGACAAGGATCTTGGATATCCGGCAGCGTTATCTGGATTTCATCACCCGGCAGGGCTTTACAGACAAGATGTTTTATCTGCAGCCGGATGCCATGCGCATGCCAGACGTTCCTTGCAGGGTGGTATTTGTAAATCAATACTACTTCAGCGCCTTGGAAAAGCACATCGTGCGCCATCTGGAAGAGCAGGGCTTTGAAATCATCATCATCCATCAGGGTCCTCAGGATAGCTTTGATCTCGATACGCTCACCAGCCGTGAGGTCCGCCTGGAAGACTTAGAAGAAGATCTATTCCGCCTGCGCCATTTGCACCTCTATCAATACAGCAATCAAACGCAGATGGCATTAGCTTGCCTCAGCGAATATGGCAGGCGCAAACAGGCTGGTGAATATATGGATACCACAGAAAAGAGACTGCTGGTGGATCCCAGCTTTGGCAGCGCTGCCTATACCCGCTTCTTTGATCCCTCCGGCTTCCAACAGCCAGCCTCCCCCCCCATTCAGCACAGCCAGCTCTTTCAATTGTTACAGCTTTTTGGCAGGCATCTGCGTGCGATGGCAGAAGCACGGCAAAAGGGGTTCATCCTCATCTCCGAGATTGCCCGCGCCCTTGCCCAGCCCGGCTTCGTGGCTTATTATCAGCCTGGCTGGGGCGAAGATGAACGCGGCATTTTGCTGAATGACCTGCGCCAACTCTCCAATAGGCAGGTAATGTATATAGACATGGATTTGCAGGTGTTTGAAGACCTCAAAGACGAGTGCCGCTGCCTGCTCTTGCCCACCCTATTGCAGCCACACTTTGCCCTGCTGCGCAAACTGGCAACCATAGACAGCCTGCAGGCAATGATAGACCTCTTTGATGAACCCGGCGCCCTGATGATCAAGCAACTGTGCAGCGAGGAGGAGCTTGATAACACCGATATCCTGCACAAATACTACGAACGCTTGGATAACTTCCGGATGGCAGAGAAATTGGGTTTGGTGAAGGATTGGAGGCACATCTACGATACCAAAGACAGTGCCTTGGCAGCCGATATCTGGCAGCTGTGGCTGGATAGCCTGCAAACCGCCAGGATCAAAGACAACACCGCAACCCCCCGCCCCATCTATGACTTCAGCTCCCTGTTTGACACCCGCAATCTCAGCTTCGATGAAGTAATCGTACTCAATTCCATCGAGGGGCAGCTGCCTCAAAACCCCGAACCCGTATGGCTCTTCAACGAAAAGCAACTGGAGCGGATGAAGCTGAAACACTATGACCTGATCCGAAAGTGGGAACGCTATTACTTCCTGAGGCTGCTGCTATCCTCCACAACTGTATATCTTTATGCCTATCGCGATGGGGAGAAAGAATTGGAGCCGGGGTCATACTTCACAGAGCTGAGCCACTTCCTTGCCAAGGAAGACAACTGGAGCCAGGTAGTGCGCCACAGCACGCCCATCCAGGTAAAAGACGAGATCTTGGGCAAGGCGCAAAGGGAACTGGCGAAAGAGCATGACAAGGTAAAATGGCTCGCCGAAGCCGGCATCAAAGACCCTGCCAGCGATATCGAATCCTTCCTGCGCCTCCCTTGCGATGAGGGCAAGGATTTTGATGGTGAATTGAAGACCTCCTTCTATGGGCTCAACCGCCTCACAGCCAATCCCTTTGCCTGGTATATCCAATACAAGGCAGGGCTGGATGAGTGCAATCTCTTGCCAGAAGAAACCGTGAATCCCATGCTGTTTGGCAATATCATGCACAGCTATTTTGGGAAAGTGTTGCGTCCCATCCAGGGCGAACATAAGGATGTAAAAGCCCTGGAATCCGCCTTCGCCAAGCAAACGCTTACCCAGGAATTGGAAGGCATCCTGCAATCCAAGGAATACCTGTACAAGATACCCAAAAACTATAACCTGCACTTCTTAAGCGACGTCATGCTCCAGCTCTTGGTAAGCAGTGTGCGTGCCTTTTATGATAACTGGCTCAAGCCAAAGCTGGAGGGCAAAAACTTCCGCATCATCCCCGAAAAGGACTATCAGCAAGATAAATCGGAATACAAAACCCTGCTCAGCTTTGGCAAAGGTGACCGCTATGCCTTGAAGGTCAAAGGCAGGGCAGACCTTTTGGTCAATACCTCTGAGACTGATTATATCATCGATTTCAAGACGGGCAGCCAAGCGGACGTCAATCAGCTATTCTTTTATGAATTCTTCTTATACCGTCATGATGAGGTTTATCTGCGCAGGTTGGAATCCCTTTTTTGGATGCTGAAAGAGGATAAATCCAAAAACGAAGGGGTGAAAAAAGAGGAAGTATATAATGGCTGGAAATCAGACATAGACACTATTTTGACGGGATGTCTGGCACAAGGTTATGGCATCGGCAATACCACCACAGATAGGAAGCACATGGCGGCTATCACCCGGGCAGACCTTTACCGCAGACCAGGCAAAAAGGAGGGCAACAATGAAACAGTTTAAATCTCACATCATCACCGCCAGCGCCGGCACAGGCAAGACCTACCGTTTGGCAATAGAGTATATACGCATCATTCTGGAATACTATCCAGACCCAGATTTTAGAATAGACAACATCCTGGTGCTCACCTTCACCCGCAAAGCCACCTCCGAAATCAAGGAACGCATCATCGAACATCTGCAGCTGCTCACCACTGATGATCCCAAAAGCAAGACCCCCCGCAAGGAGCTGATTGAAGCTTTATTGGATGATGAAACCGCAAAGGAGCTGAGCCAAAAGCAGAAGGGGATTTTGGTATCGGTGGTCAAACAACTGAGTGAAGACCGCAGGTTGTTGCAAATCATGACTTTGGATTCCTATATCCACAGCATCTTCCGTAATATCGTGAAACCTCTGAAAAACATCAGCGAATTTGAGCTGGATAATATCGCCATCGAAAAGCGTCTGCCGGCTCTCTCCGAAAAGCTGATGGATATCACCAATCGCCATGAAATAAGCTCTTTGATGAGATACAAAATAAAACCCTCATTGGATAGCTACAACAATTTCTTCCGCTCCCTCATCAACAACCGTTGGAGCTTTCACCTCATCAACCAAGACCACATTTATGCACAATCAGACAGCCTCATCGCCCACAGCCGGCAAGCCTCCGCCTTTGCAGCGCAAGCCAAGAAAAATCTCGCCCAGACTTTGCGTCCCATCCTTTCCCGGGTGTTGGAAGTAGCTCAGGAAAAGAACAAGGGAGCGTGGGATATCTATTTCACCACCAATACAAAGAGTCTGTTTATCAACCTCCCCGCCACCATCGAGGAGTTTGAAAGGGAATTTCTGCGTGCCATAGATGATCCCATCCTGGCTACGCGCATCTTTAATTCCATCAGAAAAGGCGCCATTTATGACGGGAGAAGAATCCGTACCTCAAGTGAGAAAAACCAGCACCTATCCGCCCATAATGATGATCTGTTGCACCATTTGTCAGACTATCTGATCTTCACCCTGCTCATCCCGGAGCAAGAGAGGGTACACAGCATCTGGAGCAAAACCCTGCAGATTTATGATCAGCTGATCTATCAAAACAAAAACTTTACCTACAACGACATCTCCTGGTTCTGCTTTGATACACTCTTCAGGGATAAGGAGCCGCCTTACAACCTCAGCCAGGAAAACGCTGCCAATGAATTCTACGAATTCCTCACCCATCGCAGCCGTTTCATCCTCATCGATGAATTTCAGGATACCTCGCTGATGCAATTTGCCATCCTCAAGCCCATCATCGAAGAGGTGTGTTCCGGCCATGGCAGCCGTGAGTATGGCGGGTTGATCGTGGTGGGCGATGAAAAGCAATCCATCTTTGGCTGGCGCGGCGGAGAGCGCGAGCTGCTATTGAAGCTGGATCGCCTCTTGCCCTCCATCCAAGACATACAAAAGGATCAATTGGACAAGACCTACCGCTCATCCCCCACAATGATGAGGTTTATAAACGGGGTCTTTACGGATGCAAACCTGCACGATTACCTGAAGCAAAACAAAATGAATTGGCTGTATGAAGAGGTGGAAAGCGCCAGACCGGAGATTGATCACCAAACGCATATCAGCCTGCAACTTAAAGATTATCAGCGGGGAGACGACGCAACCACCTCCCTGGATGATGTATGCCGCGAATGGATAGAAAATGAGATCCAAGACCACAAAGACAGTCCCGAATCCATCGCCATCCTCTGCCGTAAAAATAGCGAGCTGGAGCGTCTGCAAGCCATTATGGATGAATACTACATTTCCAGCATCTATCAGCCCAATGCCCAGCTGCCCCAGCACCACCTCGTCCAGCCCCTCTTGGCTTTCCTCAAGTGGCATGCTTTTGAAGATTGGCTGGATTGGTTTAAGTGGCTGCGTTCGGATTATGTGATGCTGAAGCCCGCACATCTGAAAATACTCTTGGACAGCATCAAAGAAGCCAAGGGAGGCAAGCCTGATTTTGCCGCCCATCCCCATCTGCAACAGCTTTACCTGCATAGCCTGGAGATACAGGGCGATGTGTATCAAATCGTGAATCAACTCACCAAAGAGTATCTGGATCGTGATACCATCAACCGGCGTGACGATCTGAATATCAATGCCTTCCTGGATCTCGCCGCCACCTTTGTGATGGATGCCAGTATCGCGGATAAAAGCATTCCCGCATTTTTGGATTATCTGGTGGAATTGGAAGGTCAGGATGCCATCAACCAGGTGGCAGTGGAGGGAGGGGGCAACATCGAGCTACTCACCATCCACAAATCCAAAGGCTTGCAATTTGACCGGGTGTTTGTATTTTACAACCTCACCGGCGGTAGGGGCACAAACGATGGAGAGGTAAGCCTGTTTACAGATTTTGCCGATGAAGACTTTTCTTCCCTTGCAGATATGGCATACAGCATGCATCATGGCTCGCTGTTGCAACACTCCAGTTACAAAGAGCTTTATGCCCAGGACAAACGCCGCGAGATGTTGGAAGAGATGAATAGCCTCTATGTGGCTTTCACCCGTGCCAAAACCAAGCTGCACATACTGTTTACCTATCAGGGCAAAGACGGGTGGGATAAATATCTGGAAACCCAAAAAAAGGGGAATAATCCCTTGCCCACCTTGCTCTGCGCTGCTTGCATCGATCACTTTGATGCTTTGGCAGAAGACGGTGAGATCAAGGGTCCGCCCCAAAAAGAACCATCCAAACAGGATGACGAAGCAGAAGAACCGGCACCCACAATTGATGCCTATGCCATCCAAGACCTTGCCGCCGCTCTCGATTTTGCACCCCTGCCCACCCTGCCGAAGCCAGAGGATGAAAGATATCAGCATATCAACCACAAATCCCTGTGGTTGGATAAATCCAGCAACCTCATCGGCAGCCTCTGTCACGATTACCTCAGCTTCATCATTTACAATCAAAACCACGAACACGAATTTGCCCGCTTGCAAACCATCAATAGATACAGCTCGTTGCTGGCTGTGGCAGAGATAGACGGTTATCTGGGCAAATTGCGCCTTGCCCTCGGCAGCCATAGCGATATTTTTGCACCCCATTGGGATAAGGTGTTCTGTGAAATGCCTCTTTTTGATGAGGGCAAAGAAAAGCGCCCAGACCGCATCATGCTGGATACAAAAGCCCGCATAGCTTGGATTGTGGATTATAAGACGGGCTTTACCAAAGAGCAAGACCAGTTGGATACTTATGAAAGATTGCTTTCTGCTCTACCCTTCATCAAAGAACAAGGATACCAGATCGATACCAAATTTATAAAGCTGAATCTAAAGGATTGAATTCCTGGCAAGCGGAGCGTGATTAGAGACCAGAGATCAGGGGAACGTAGATCCGCAGCTGTGCTGTAACCTGAAACCTAAGCCAGCCAACGTCTGGCGCTCTGTTCTCTGGCCTCTAACCTCTGACCTCTAAAAAAAGCCCCCAACGCAGTGTCGGGGGCTTTTTATATATCGTCAGATATAATCCTATTTACTCAACAGCATCTTATTTACCTTACGGTATCCGGGTGCCTTTAGGCAATAGAAATAGATACCGCTGGAGCAGGCTTTGCCAGATGAGTCTTTACCATTCCAGATGGCTTTATAGTGCCCACTGGGTTTCTCTTCATTGACGAGGGTGGTTACCAGTTGGCCTTTGATGTTGTAGATATCCAAGCGCACGGCACCGGCATCCTTGATGCTGTAGCTGATGGTAGTCTCTGGGTTGAAGGGATTGGGATAGTTGGGGTGCAGCGTGGTGACAATGACGGGAATCTCGTTATCATCGTTATCCGTTTCGTCAATCATCACAAAGTGGAGATGGGTGGTTTGATCGGGATCAATCTCCACATTTTCAATGGTTTGAGGGATATATCCGGGGGCTGAGGCAGTCACACTGTAAATCCCCACGGGTGCGTCAAGGCTGTAAATACCGTAACTATTTGTATAAACGGTGTATTCGCCCTCATTCAGACTGATACATGCTTCCTCAAGGGGCTGATTGATGGCATTGGCAACCACTCCCATGATGCTACCCATTTGCAGGGGAGCCACAAAGAAGGTGGTTTGCGGGGTTCGTGCCGAGTACCAGGTGTCCCAGGCAAGAGGAGGATTATGTGGATCAATCGGGCTATCATCGCTATAGAAAATGCGGGCGCGGCGGGGAGCGGCGGCTTGGGTCTTAAAATAGTTTGCTGTGCCAAGGTTGAGTGAAAACCAGGGGCGCTGTATCATCATCACCAGGTTTCCCGAGGTGATCTCATAAGGGGTGGAAAGAGGGATCAGGATCTCATTTTCACCGATAGGCAGCAGTATCACTCCGTCAAAGATAAGGGTCAATTCTCCAGCGGGGATAAAGCCGGCTCTAAGGTCCTCAAGTTCAGTGCTGCCCAGCCATATTTTGGCATTGCTATTAAGAGGCCCTATGCTAAAATGGTTGTATAGCTGCAGTGAGGTGATGGTGCCGCCGGGCAAGTTCAAATCATCCTCATGCCACAAGGTCTGAAAAAGCGATGTTTTGTGAGAGATATCAATGGGGATGCGGTCGATTTCGTTACCCTCACCAAAGGTAATCATCTGAGTTCCTTCCGGCTGCACGGTGATATTAAGCTGGGTGGTGGTGTTGTTTTGCTCGATTTCATCATCCCTATAAAGAATCTTGGCATAGATGCTCATGGCACCCTCTTGGGTGGGAATCCAGCTGATATTCACCGGAAGCATGTGCATGGGCGGAATGGGGGGACCCACGATGGTTGCCAGATTGCCTCCGCCTTCCTGCATCAGCAAGATCCGATATCTGGCTTGGATATTTTGGCCGTTGTTTTGGATATACACCTTATAGATGGAGGTATCCCCGATAGAGGGGGTGGTATTGCCCGTAATGCCATAACAGCCAAGGTCGTTGATAATGGGTTCGCTACTGCGGTAAAGGCTGATTTTGGGGTAATGTGCGGTGGGTGTGCCTTCTGGGGGGTTCATAGGATCAAAGTGTTCTCTATTGCTAAAAACATAACGGCCGCGGTATGGGCTGCCATGCTGGCATTTGAAAACATCATAGGTGGTATGAAAGGTGCCATCCATAGGCCGCTGCACCATCATCACCAGATTCCCAGATGTATGCATGAAGGGCGTGGTGAGGGGAATCAGAATCTCATTTTGCCAACAGGGGAAATCCACATTGCCTTCAAACACCATGGAGAGCTGGCTGGCAGGGATATAACCGCCCCAGAGATCTGACAGGTTTGTGGATCCCAGCCAGATCCTGGTGGGGCTGCCCTGGATATCAGACACAAATTGGTTATATAGCTTCACGGCGGTGATGGTGCCAGAGGTAAAGCCCAATTCATTCTGCAGATAAATACACTGATAGAGGGAGTTTTGGTTGCTGAAATTGATGGGATGGCGGGCGGTTTGATCTCCTTCGCCGATGGTTGTCACCTGGATATCTTCCGGTTGGACCACGATATCGAGGGGGTGGGAGTGGTTATTGTGTTCAAACTCATCACCAGCCAGTACCACTTTGGCATAAACGCTGATAGGTCCAGCTTGGGAAGGTGTCCAGTTTATATTTATAGGCAGCATTTGCATGGACTGGATGGGAGGACCATCCAAAGCCGCCAGCTCGCCTCCATTCTCCTGCATCAGCTTGATCTGATAGTTGCTTTGGGGATTGATGCCGCCGTTGTGGATATTGACCATATAAGTGGCGGGCATCCCCACGGTGGGCATGGTATTGCCTACAAGATGGGTACAGCCCAGGTCATTTTGCAGGGCATTGGAATTGTAATAGATGGTAAGGCGGGGATACAATCCGGTGGGCTCGCCATTGGGGGGATTGGAGGGATTATAGACGATGCTATTGCTGTAAACGTTGCGGGCGCGGTTGCTATCTCCCGTTTGGCACCTAAAACCATTGGAGTTAAAATGGTAAACGCTATCCATGGGGCGCTGTACCATCATCACCAGATTGCCGTCCAGATACAGATAGGGGGTCTGGAGGTCGATAAGGATGTGATTTTGCCCACCACCGGGAAGATGCAGGCTATCAGCATATACCAAGGTGAGCTGATCTGCAGAGATATATCCTCCGGAGAGGTCCGACAGGTGTGTGGTGCCCAACCAGATCTTGGTGGCGCCATTGAGGTAAAATGATTCAAAGTCACTATATAACTTTAGGGCTGTGATCTCACGTGCTGTAAACCCCAATTCAGCTTGATAGTACAAACACTGATAAAGGGAGTTTTTATAATAGAAATCCATGGGAACGCGTCCCCATTGTGAGCCGTCACCGATGGTTACACTGGCTTCATCCTCACGAGTGGCGCCCACATCCATAGTGTGGGTATCAGCAAAAACAAGTGTTGCCAAAAATAAAAACAAGGTGGCGAGTATGAGCTTCTTCATGGTATCTCCTCTATACTTGATAAAACAAAGTCACAGCCACGTTGGTAGCCCGATGCTATCAAACGCTACGGGGGGTTAAACTGACAAGCCTCCGGCTCATCACATGATGAAATGGGCTCATCTAAAACCACTTTATTAAACATGCAATTATTGTTCCTCAATAATGGGAATGTTGCCTTCGTTGGGTGGGAGGGCAAAGGTTTAGGGGTCAGGGGGCTCGCTACGCGAGCGTTGAGAGGCGCCGAGGCGCCAGTTGAGTGTTCGCTTCGCTCACGGTTGAGCGTGCTTCGCACTGTTGAGAAGCGGCTGAAACCTTATTTTACCACGAATTATTAGGATAAAACGAATACACATAAAGACCATATTTATTTGAAATTATATGCTTTAGACGGTCGGTTCGCAGACTGTGTACTCCCTGGCTTTAGCCGGGCGTTTCGCCGACTTCAGTCTGTCTTTAAAGCACGAAGATAAAAGTGTATAACAACATGGTAACATTAGTCTTACGCAAGAACAACCCCATCGGTTTTTAACCTGTTTATGAAACACCTGTAAACTTAGGAGACAGGCATTTGTTTTAAGGAAAACAAGGTGATAGTTTTGAGAGATATTGTGACTGCGATCTATCAATAATATGGAATTGTTGTTATTATTAAAAAAACCGACTGAAGTCGGCGAAACACCCGGCTAAAGCCAGGGGATACAAGGACTTGCAGCTTCTTGCCCATTAGCCACCCTTGTACCACCCTTNNTGTCGAGACAAAGGAGAGACAAGGGTGGTTAGCGGGCGCGGCGCACGCTGCACGGGCAGTAACACAGGCTTCAGCCGGTGGTTCCACCGGTTTTAATCGGTTGTTAAATAAGGGCTTACAGTATTTAGGGATCAGGTTCCAGGAGGTCTGGGTGGTTAGCTGCGTTCGATGGTGGCTCGCTTTGCTTGCTGGATAGTGTAATAAAAGCCGACTAAAGTCAGCGAAACCACCGGCTAAAGCCTGTGTTGCCATGTAGTTACAGCTGTGATTAGATTTCTGGGCTTCGCTAAAGCCGAGTCTATTCTAAGGTCCCCATCATTCGTCATTCATTATTCTTTATTCATAGCGAGCGTAGCGAGCCCCTGTTCTCTGGCCTCTGGCCTCTAACCTCAAAAAAAAGCCCCAGCATCACGCCGGGGCTTTTTTCGTCAGATATAATCCTACTGGCTCAACACCATCTTGCGCACCTGACGATAACCGGGAGCTGTGAGACGGTAGTAATAAATACCGCTGCTGCAGGCTCTGCCTGATGCGTCCTTACCGCTCCAGACGGCTTTGTAGTGGCCGGTGGATTGGTCTTGGTGGACGAGGGTGGTGACCAATTGTCCTTTGATATTATAGATTTCCAGGCTCACGGCACCAGCTTCCTTGATGCTGTAGCTGATGGTGGTTTCTGGATTGAAGGGATTGGGATAGTTGCCATTGAGTGCGGTGGCTGTGACAGGCAATACGTTGTCATCGCTATCCGTTCCCACCACCATGACAAAGTTGACAGTGGTGGATTGGTTGAAGGCAACTGCCACGTTATCTATGGTTTGGGTGATGAATCCAGTGGCGGAGGCGGTTACGCTGTGGGTTCCCACGGGAACTATCAACGTATAGGCTCCGGCTGCGTTGGTGGTGGCAGTTACTCCGGAAGCGGAAACTGTGGCGCCAGAAATGGGGGCGTTGGTTTCACGACGTACCAATCCCACGATCATTCCCGTCTGCATATATTTTTCCAGGGTATTGGAGAAGGAGGGCACGGATTCCACACCATTGGTGTAAACAGCGCGTACAGCCCAGCGATAGAAGCCGTTGGGCAGGTTTGCCCAGGCATCGTCACCGGCTGAAAGGCCTGTTACTTCTTCAGGGGTTATCAGAGTCCATGCGGATTGGTTTGCCTCCTGGCCTTCGGTCAAGCGCCATACCTTGTAGCCGGTCAACACTCTTTGCGGGTGGGAGCGGTTGCTCTCTGCCAGAGGCATGGCATGGCTGGGCTCCGTTCTGGGAGAGCCAAGCTCGCGGTCTCTGGAGATGGCACGCATGGGCATGGCGGTGCTCCAGGCGCTTTGGGCGGAATCTCCATAGGATACGGAGCGCATCTCATCGGCGTTGAAGCTGATGGTGGTGATGATATTGCCGATATAGACGTTATCGATGAACCACACATACCAGAGGCCGGAATCATCGGGACCATCCACGGCTTGGAAAGCCAGTTTGATCTGCTGTCCGGAATAAGCGCTGAGATCCACGGTGATGGGGAAGTAATAATGGTTCCATCCTCCCTGCTGCTCGCTGGCATCCCAGAGGGTGGTCCAGGTACTGCCGTTGTCGTTGGAGATGTTTACCTTGTAATGGTCTTCGTTTGTGGAGCCCAAAAATACGTAGGTATCAAACTTGAGGTAGGCGGAGGGTGGGCAGTTGAAGCTGGGGGTGATCAGCCATTCATCCTGATGGTTGTAATCCCACTGTAATCCGGCTTGGAATGAGCCTTCGGTGGGCACCACGTTTGTATCTGCGGATACGAGTCCCACTCTGCACCAGGTGGGGTAAACTCCTTGAGCATTGGCTGTGCCGGTGTTGGTTACCGTGTTGCCCCAATCTGCAGGCGGGAAGGTGTTGCCTTCAAAGCCTTCTGTGATTTCCAGGGCGTTGGGATCGGGGGCATACCAGGTGATATCCACGCTGGAATTGGTTGCATTGGCTGCGGCAAGCACTCCCACGGGGGCATAAGCCACTTCGTTGAGGGTGATATCGCCCATATCGTAGTTTGAGCTGCCCACGGTGATGTTTCCGTTTTGGGAGGTGTAGCCCGCGGCGGAGATGTTGTATTCATAAGTGTGACCTGCATACACGGCAGCAAAGCTGAACGCTCCGGTGGCGGTAGTATTGGTCATATAATCTTCATAGCCAAAGAGATAGATGGCGGCTCCGGGAATGCCGGCGCCGGTGTCGCTGGCATGAATGGTTCCACTCACCACCACTTGGGGAAGGAGTTCCATGGTGATCTGCAGTTCCAGCGTCTGATCCTCTTCCAAGCTGATGGTCTGGGTGTGATCTGTATAACCGTGGACGCTGCAGGTGAGGGTGTAATCATCGGGCAGCACGTTGATGAGGCTAAATTCTCCGGCGGTATTGGTGGTGGCAGAGTATAAGCCTTGGTTCAGGGTTACATTCACGCCGCCCAAGGGCTGGTTTCCTACACCTCTCACCACACCGTTGATATGCCCCACTCCACCGGGAATCACAAAGAATGTGGTCTTGGGGAATTGGCCGCTGAGCGTGCCAGCAGGAGGGGCCAAGGGGTTGTAATCCTCACTGTCACTATAGGCGTTGCGGGCGCGGTTGCTGCCCACAGTTTGGCTCTTAAAATAGTTTGTGGAGGTGTACCAATCGGCATCATCATATTTTACCATCAAGACCAGATTTTCGCCATTCAAATACAGATAGTGATCATTGAAGGGAACCATGATGTCGTTTGTGCCAGAGGGTAAATCCAAGTTGCCGTCAAATACCAAGGTAAGCTGATCAGCAGTGATGTATCCGGTATCCAGTGATGTTTGGGTGGTGGTCCCCAGCCACATTTTCACGCTGGCATTCATCACGCCGGTGTTGAAGTTGTTATAAAGCTGCAAGCCGGTGATTTGCCCCAAAAACCCGTTCAGTTCATCCGGGTAGTAGAGGGTTTGGTACATGGAGTGTCTGTAATAGGTATCAATGGGCATGCGGGCATTCTGGCTGCCGTCTCCCACGGTGAAGGTAAAGACTCCGGCGGGATTCACATATACATTGAAGTTTGCCGTGCGGTTGTTCTGCTCAATTTCATCATCGTCCATCACCACCGTGGCATAGATATAGGTGTTGCCATCGGTAGTGGGTGTCCAGTTCAAGGTCACCTGCAGGGTCTGCAAGGAGTTGATGGCAGGTCCGGGCACGGAGGCTACTTCGATATCGCCTTGGGTAAAGAGCTTTACCAGATAGTCGTCCTGAGCGTTGAGACCGTTATTTTTGATATTAACTGTGTAGACGGAAGCAGCGCCGGCTGTGGGGGTGGTATTGCCGGTGAGTCCGGAAATGCCGAGGTCGTTATCGATGGGTTCACCGCTATAGAAGATGGCTATTTTGGGGAATTGTCCGGAGAGCGTTCCGGCAGGCGGAGAGTTGGGGTCATATTCAACAGAATCGCTATAGGTGTTGCGGGCACGGTTTGTGCCGATAGTTTGGCATTTAAAGTAATCTGAAGAGCTGTAATAGACAGCATCCAAGGGGCGTTGTATCATCATCACCAGGTTGCCGGGAGTGTGCATATAGGGGCTCTGGAGGGGGATCATGATGTCGTTTTCACCGGATGGCAGCTGCAGATTGCCGTCAAACACCAGAGTCATCTCGGTGGCAGGGATATAGCCGCTGGAGAGGTCTTGCAAGGTTGTGCTGCCCAACCATATTTTGGCGGCTCCGTTGGGGTTGTTTGTGGCAAAGTTGTTATACAGCTGCAAAGAGGTGATGGTGCCGGATATAAAGTTCAATTCGTCTTCATAATAGAGGCACTGATACAGTGATGATTTGTAATAGTAATCCATGGGGATGCGGGCGTTTTGGCTGCCATCACCTATTACTGTCACCTGCACGCCTTCCGGCTGCACTGTGATATCCAGGCGGTTGGTTTCGTTGTTTTGTGCAAATTCATCGCCAGTCAAGACCACCGTGGCATAAATGGTAAGGGGGCCAGGCGTGGTGGGAGTCCAGGTCAGGTTCACAGATAGGGTTTGCAGGGTTTCGATGGTGGGACCATCCACAGAGAGCAATTCACCGCCGCCTTCCTGCATCAGCTTGATCTGATAGTCAGTCTGGGTGTTTACGCCGTTGTTTTTGATATTGACGGTATAGTTTGTAGCTATCCCCACGGTGGGGGTGGTGTTGCCTGCAAGAGCGAAACAGCTGAGGTCGTTTTCAATGGCTTCACCGCTGTAGAAGAAGCTGGTTTTGGGGAATTGTCCAATGAGCGTGCCTGCGGGTGGGCTATTGGGGTTGTAGCTTTCACTATCGCTATAGGCATAGCGGGCGCGGTTGCTGCCGATGGTCTGACATTTGAAGAAATCCGAAGAGCTGTAGTATTGACCATCCATCGGGCGCTGCACCATCATTACGAGGTTGCCCGGAGTGTGTATATAGGGGACTTGCAGGGGAATCAAGATCTCATTCTGGCCACTGGGGTAGGTTACGTTGCCATCAAATACCAGGGAGAGCTGGCTGGCAGGGATATAGCCGCCTGAGAGGTCTTGCAGGTCTGTACTTCCCAGCCAGATCTTGGTGGCGCCGTTGGGGTTGTTTGTAACAAACTGGTTATACAGCTGGATGGCGGTGATGGTGCCGGATACAAATCCCAATTCATCCTCCATGTAAATACATTCATAGAGGGAGTTTTTCCACCAGAAATCCATGGGATAGCGGGCAGTTTCATTTCCATCACCGATGGTGGTCACCTGCACGCCTTCCGGCTGTACCATTACATCCAGACGGTTGGTTTCGTTGTTCGTATCTATTTCATCACCATTCAAAACCACCATGGCATAAATGGTGATGGGGCCCTGCTGGGCGGGGGTCCAGCTTATGTTTACAGCTAAGGTTTGCAGGGATTGGATGGTGGGACCGTTCACAGAGAGCAATTCGCCGCCGCCTTCCTGCATCAGCTTCACCTGATAGTTGCTCTGGGCGTTTTGACCGTTGTTTTTGATATTGACTGTATAGTTGGCAGCCACTCCCACGGTGGGGGTCTGGTTGCCTGTAAGGTTATAACAGCTGAGGTCGTTTAATATGGGATCATCAGAGTAGCTGATGGATATTTTGGGGAATTGTCCGCTGAGCGTGCCTGTAGGAGGGGTGGCGGGGTTGTAGCTTTCGCTATCGCTCATAGCATAGCGGGCGCGGTTGGTGCCCACGGTCTGGCATTGGAAATAATCCAGGGAGCTGTAATATTGAGTATCCATGGGGCGTTGCACCATCAGCACCAGATTACCGGGGGTGTGCATATAGGGGGTATCCAGGGGGATCAAGATTTGGTTTTGGCCTACAGGAAGCTCCAGGGTGCCATCATATACCAGCGTCAATTCATTGGCGGAGATAAAGCCGTTTTGCAGGTCTTGCTGGGTTGTGCTTCCCAGCCAAATCTTGACGGCGCCGTTGGGGCGGTCTGTAGAAAAGTTGTTATACAATTGCAAGGACGTGATGGTGCCAGATACAAAGCTGAGCTCGTTTTCATAGTAGAGACACTGATAGAGGGAGTTTTTGTAAAAGAAATCCATTGGGTAGCGGGCGTTTTGGCTGCCATCACCGATGGTCACAAAGCCCGCAGGATGGGTGGTAAAGCTCCAGACGGGGCAGTTTGTGGCTTCACCAAAATCGTTGTAAGGCACTATCTGCCAATAATAAGTGGTCTCTATTTCCAGAGGGGTTGTAAGGGTATGGCTGGTCACATTGCCCACATCCACTCCATTCATAATATTGGAAGGAGGGTTGTTGGTGCCCAAGTTCAGCCTGTATCCATCAGGCCACACATTGCCATACATCCAGCGTAATTCTGGCTGCAGGGAGACGTGGGTGGCGCCATCTGCAGGGGCAACCACCACGGCTGCATCCGGAGGAGTGGTGGTGGGGGGTCACAAACTGGATATTGGGGCGGTTGTAAGTCCTGGTGCCAACCACACCGGAGGGGAAATTGGCATCCAAAGGCTTATAGACAGCCATATACTCCGGTGAGGTGCTGGTATAATTGAATGTGGGGTAACCAGACACCCAGGCGCCATCCCAGTTTTCAAAGAGGAATTCAATGTTTTGATTGCCATCCCAATCCAAAGGTTCGCTGAGTACGATGTAATACCAGCCCCCACCATCGTAGGTGAGGTTTCCTTGGAAGAGAAGCTGGAATTCGTTGAAATTGGGGTGGTTATCTTCTCCAACATCATACATACTTGCAGTGGTATGCCTAAAGTACACACGCTGATCCAGCATGGTGTAGTCATTTGGCGTATTTCCAACATAGAAACCGATGCCGTTGAAAGAGGCTGCCTGGTTTAGGCCGGCGGCGTTGATTTCTGCACGGGTGTAAATAACCTTACTCCAGCTATAATTATATAGTCCATTAAAGGGGAGCGTGTAGGATGCAGTTGTACCTGTACCAATGGTATAGACATCGGCTAACACAAACGCTGCCAAGAGTAAGAATACTGTAAAAAGTGTGAGTTTCTTCATTGTATCTCCTTTTACACTTATGAATATAAAATCATGGTTTGGCTGACATCTTTAACGCTTCATCTTGAGCGTAACCCAGCTCATAGCTGCAAATTACACTATGTGATGAGGCCTATTCACCAACCAGATTACCAATATGCAATTATCAAGCCTAAAACAAATTATAGTTAGCACACACTTACCTGTTCCTCATCAATAGGGAAACCCACAGATACAAAAAAGCGCCCCAGGAGTGTTCCCAGGGCGCAGTGTATGGGTCTTGATAAAGTAGGTCTTACTTCATCAGGATCATTTTCTTGGTGCTGCTGTATTTGCCGGCATTCATCTTGTAATAATACACACCGGAAGAGACAGAGCGGTTGTTCTTATCTTTACCATTCCAGACCACGCTGTGGTTGCCGGCTTCCTTGGCTTCATTTACCAGGGTGTTGACCAGCTGACCTTTCAGGTTGTAGATCTGGATGCTTACAGGACCAGCTTCGCGGAGGCTGTAGCGGATGGTGGTCTCAGGATTGAATGGGTTGGGATAGTTATCCTGCAGATTGGTGCTGATGGCGGGGATACCCGTATCATCAGAGCTCACCAAATAACCGCCATCGCTATGCACGCTAAAGTCATCCACGTAGAATACGAAGGAATCGTCGCTGATGCAGCGGATGGCAATGCGCACCGCCTGGTTGTCATAAGCGC
>LSQX01001311.1_pt1 | contig 25779 bp, 26 predicted proteins | sample 654561 | NCBI WGS metagenome assembly LSQX01 (sample SAMN04489861, study PRJNA283612) | anaerobic digester metagenome | isolation source: 4 biogas reactors fed with cattle manure at either 37C or 55C with and... | place: Denmark: Kongens Lyngby | collected 2014 | reverse complement strand
CCGGGGCATCAATGAAGTGCGGGACCTGAGGGAAAACGTTAAGTTTGCTCCCACCCAAGGCTCCCACAAGATATACATCATCGACGAAGTCCATATGCTAACAACAGAGGCCTTCAACGCTTTATTGAAAACCCTCGAAGAACCGCCGCCCCACGTGGTCTTTGTCCTCGCCACCACCGAGGTCCATAAGGTTCCCATGACCATCCTGTCTCGTTGCCAGCGCTTCGATTTTAGGCGCTTTGCCATCCGGGAAATCGCCGAACGACTGCGTTATGTGACGATGCAGGAAAATATCGAGGCCGATGAAGGGGCCCTGCTGGTGATTGCCCACCACGGCGATGGCAGCATGCGGGATGCCCTGGGGATACTAGACCAGTGCATCGCTTATGCTGATGGACCCTTAACCGAAGAAGTAGCCGTTGAAGCCCTGGGAACGGTCACCAGAGAAAAAGTAGCCGAGTTTGCCGCGCTCGTTGCCGCGGGGAGGATAGGCGAAGCCCTAGCGGAAATCAAGGCCTTGGAAGAAGAAGGCAAAGACCTGGCCCAGTTTCTCAAGGAACTGATGGGCCACTTTCGGGACGTGTTGATGATCGCCGCGGGAGGATCCAAAGAACTGGTGGACGCTTCCCCGGAAATCTTGCCGCTCATTGACAGCCAGGCTAAAGAAGTAGAGCTCAGGCGGCTTTTGAAGCTCTTGGACATCTGCGGCGAGGCCTTGCAGGAGCTGCGCTGGGCCTCAAGGAGCAGGATCATCCTAGAGATGGCCGTCATCAAAGGAGCAATAGCCGAGGACCAGGGTGACATTGGGGAAAGACTGGCATATCTTGAAGAACGAATAGCAAGGCTGGAGAAGGGACCTGTCAGGGAGCGGGAAAGGCCCCGGGAGGAGGAGGCGATGCCCCCGCGGGAGGAAAGGGCTGCCGAGCCGGAGGTTTTACATCAGGATGGGCCGAGGCCAGAGCCGGCCATCGTGGAGCAGTGGGAACAGCTCTTGGAAAGTTTTCGAGCGGCCAAACGAGCGGACCTGCAGGCCTTCCTACGGGAGGGACGACCTGTTTCCTTTGCCGATGGCATCTTGCAGGTCGAGTTCCCCGAAGACCGGGGCTTTCACAAGGCAAGCCTGGAGCAAGAGAGCAACAAGGAAGCTGTCGAGAAGATCCTATCCCGCGCCTTGAAATGCACCGTCCGGCTCCAATGCTGTTTCTGCGGCGAGAAGGCTCCCTCGGAAAATCCCCCACGGGAGTCGGAAGATCCCTTGGAAGATCCGGTGGTGAAAGCCGCGGTTCAACTGTTTGGGGGACGGGTAATTAATGTAACTAGGGGCGATGTTGATTCTGGGGAGGGAGACAGAGATGAAGAATATGCGGCAGATGATGAAACAGGTCCAGAAGGCCCAGGCGCAGTTACTTAAGGTCCAGGAAGAGCTGGAGCAAAAGACTGTCGAGGGCACCGCCGGCGGCGGGGCAGTCGTCGCGGTGTTTAACGGTCAGCAACAGATGATATCCATCACCATCGATGAAGAAGTAGTCGATGATTTGGAGATGCTCCAGGACTTAGTCCTAGTTGCCGTCAATGACGGGCTGGCCAAAGCCCGGGAGATGGCCAACAAGGAAATGGAAAAAGTGACTGGTTCTCTGAACTTGCCCGGCATCTTTTAGAGGTGAAGACATGCTCTATTATCCACGCCCTCTGTCCCGGTTGACGGAGGAATTGGCCAGGCTGCCGGGGATCGGTCCCAAGACCTCCCAGCGATTAGCCTTCCACATCATTGCCCTCAGTAGGGAGGATGTGCACAGCCTGGCCCAAGCCCTCATCGAAGCCAAAGAGAAAAGCTTCTATTGCTCCCGGTGCTTTAACATCACCGATATGGACCCTTGCCGGATTTGCACCGACCCTGCCAGGGATCGGAGTCTACTCTGCGTGGTGGGGGACCCTCGGGACGTCTTCGCCATGGAGAAGACCAGGGAGTACAGGGGGCTTTACCATGTCCTCCACGGAGCCATCTCCCCTATGGAGGGCATCGGTCCTGATGACATTAAGCTCAAAGAACTCCTGGCCCGCCTGCAGCAGGAGGAGTTCAAGGAGATCATCCTGGCCACCGATCCGACGGTGGAAGGGGAAGCGACGGCGATGTACGTCGCCCGACTCCTCAAGCCCATGGGCTATCGGGTCAGCCGGCTGGCCAGCGGGCTGCCGGTGGGCGGCAACTTGGAGTATGTCGATGAAGTCACCCTGGGCAAAGCCCTGGAAGGCCGCCGGGAACTGTAATTTCTAACCAAAATAGTGCATTAGTGCCCCTCGTTCAGGCCATACTCCTACTAAAGGAGGCTGATGAGGGGATGAACGGCAGGCAGCTTTGGACGAGCATCAGGGATGTCCTCAATCGGCAACTGCGCTTGTTTGAAGAAGAGGAAGAAACCGATGAGCTGGATAATGAGGACGTTGTGCGGGAGGCCCATCAAGAATGGGTGGGCGCCAGGAATTTCTTCGACAACGTGACCGATCCGGCGCTGGTGGATTATGCGATCTACGCGATGCAGGCAGCCGAGAAGCGGTACATGTACTTGCTGAAGCGGGCCCGGGATCGAGACGGCGATGCCTGAGGCATACCTGGGGCTCCGGCATAATATCATGATAGGGGACAGCCATACCTACGGGCGGAGGGGAACAGATGGAACTGACGGTGATTATCGCCTACCTATTTGGACTGATGCTCCTTTACATCCTAGCCCGCCTCTTGCTCATTCCCCTGCGGCTGGCCATCCGGCTGCTCATCAACGGAGCCATCGGCGGCTTTCTCCTTTGGCTGGTCAACCTCCTCGGGATGTTCGTTGGGGTTTACCTGCCCATCAATCCGATTACCGCCTTAGTGGCAGGATTTTTAGGAATACCCGGGGTAATTCTCCTTCTAGTCCTCAGGTATGTCATGGCTTTGTAGTATGCTCCGAAAGTTGGCCCTTGACATTCCCCCGGAGAGAGGCTAACATGATAATGGCTTTGCTAGGGCTTATAGCTCAGGGGGCTAGAGCGCACGCCTGATAAGCNNGGTCGGTGGTTCGAGTCCACCTAGGCCCACCAGCGAAAATGCAGGGACTGGGTTTCGTTAGCCCAGTCCCTTTATTATTAAGACAGGCTGCCGTTAGGGGATCCGGCCAGTTGAAAAACGTTTGGCACCATCTGGAAAAGCTCGGCGTTGTGCACCCTTTGCGGATCGAGGATGGCCTGCAGGCTGATGCCAACTAAAGCGCCGAGGAAGATCCGGGCCAGGTTGTGGTGGGACCGGTCCGGATCTTCTTCACTTAGCAGCCGCTCTTCCAGAGTATCGGCCAGGTCAGCAAACAGGGCCTGCATTTGCGGCCTGAAGCTTTCATCCCACAAGCTCAAGTTGGCCAGATCGAGAAAGAGCCGCAGGCGGCCGGGCTCCTTGTCAAGCTTCCTTTGGAAGAAAGCGGCGACCCTCGGGAAAAGCGCCCGGGAGTCCCTCAGATCCTTCAGCTCTTCTTCGATCTCAGCGATGTACCTGTCGGCGACCGATCGGAGCACCGCCAGGAACAAACCTTGTTTATTCTTGTAATGGTAGTGCAGCTGGCTTAAGGCGACGCCTGCCTTCTGGGCGATCTCCCTGAGGGAGATCTCGGCATAACCCTTCTGGGCAAGGCAGTGGCAGGCGGCCTCCAGTATCGCATCCGACTGGGGACGCTTCTCCGCTCTATCAGTCATCCAGCGCGAACCTCGCTTTGTCTTTCTGCTCGACGCCCTTCCCAAATCGGCCCGCAGACTTTGCGCCAAGCCTGGGAATGATCATCGAGGGCATCGGCCAGCTCTCCATCGAGGAGTCCTCCCGCATCGGGATAGCTCGGTCTTGCTCCCGATTCACGAACGATCTGGCGCAGCTTTTCCGGCCGATCGATGATAGGACACGGCAATAACATATTATCATCTAACTGGTGTTTTTGATAGGCCTTGAACAAGGGTGAACCTAAGACCTCGACTAACGACTTGTCTTTGATGTTGTCCATGGAGAAATGGGCGAAGGCGCAGGGCTCCACCCGGCCGTCGGCGGTGATATGGAAATACATGCGCCCGCCGGCGATGCATCCGCCCGTCATCTCCCCGTCATTCCAGAAATCAATCAAGGGGAAGGACTTTTCATCCCGGATGGCAGCCACCCGATCGACGAGCCAGCTCCGTTGCTTTGGGGTGATCATCAAGTCTATGTTGGGCTCTCGGCCGACGGGAACGTAGTGGAACGACCAAGCATACAAAGCACCCTTCTCTATCATGTGGTCGACGAATTCATCGGAGAACAGGGCATCTAGGTTGTAGCGCGTGGTGGTGATGCTGTAGCCAAAGAGCACTCCCCGCTCCCGAAGCAGATCCATCGTGGCCATGATCTTGTCATAAACCCCCGGCCCCCGCCGCGCATCGGTCTCCTCCCGCCAGCCTTCCAGACTAATGACGGGGGACAGATTGCCTGTGGCCACTAGCTTATCGGCGACTTGCTCATCGATCAGGGTGCCGTTGGTGTAGACCATGAAAGCGATATCCGGGTGTTCCTCGGCTGCCCGCAAGAGGTCCTTGTAAGCAAAGGGCTCGCCGCCGGACAAAACGATGAAGTGGATGCCCAGCTCCTTCGCTTCCTTCAGGATTCTGGCGAAGGTCTCATAGGGCAGGGTACTAACCTCATACTTGCCCGCCCAGCAGCCGGCGCAGCGCAAGTTGCAGGCCTCCGTTGGATCGATCAGGATCGTGAACGGCACCTTGACGCCAAGTTCCTCCGTCATAGTCCCCTGCTTTGGTATCCCCCACAGGGCGGCCCTGACGATCAGGTTCATCAGGAAACCCTTTCGATAGTTGGGATGGAGCTCGGTTAGGACTCTGCGCAGATACTCGTTCGTACTGGGAACCTCATCTAGCCTGGTCTCAAAATTAGTGATAGTCTCCTTGTGGTTGGGGGCGACAGCTAATGCCTTGCCGATGGACAATAGGCTTCGAATCCTTTTTTCCGGATCCTTGACCAGGTAGTCAAGGGCAAGGTTGAAGAGCTTCTCCGTGCCTTTGACCTTCCATCCATTGGACGCTGGCAACGATGACAACCCCTTTCCGTAATAATTCGGACGTCCGTCCGATACAATTATAACATATTTTCCCTCCGAGACGTAGAATCTAGGCCGGCAGTGACGTCGGATACCCCCCTTATTCCTCGGTTGGGCAGTCTTCCTAATCTTAGTGTATGATCCCCGTCCCGTTTTTTGCCTGTGGGGCGGTTTCCCGGGAGTATTGACGGGAATTTCCGTAGGATGCTAAACTGGGCTTAGCTAACCTGAGTGGGGTGGGGTCATGTGGTGGATGCTAGCGGCTTTAATCGGCGGAGGGTGCCTTTCGGTGCTGCTGCCAGCCTTTGTCGGGGGCGCATGGAGCCCCACGAAAGCGGCTGTGATGCACTCGATGCTCGAGCTGGCGCGCCTTCAGCCGGGGGAGACCCTATGGGATCTGGGGGCTGGCGATGGCCGGTTCTTGGTCGCGGCCCTCGAGCGGGGGGCGAAGGTGGTGGGCGTTGAAATCGACCCGATCCGCTGGTTCATCTGCCGCCTGCGCTGCCGGAGATTCAAAGATCGGGCCCAGGTCATCCGGGGCAACATGTTCCACCTGTCCCTGGAAGGGGCCGATGTAGTCACCTTTTACCTCTCCCAGGCGGCCGCAGATAGGCTCCGGGATAAGCTGGAGCGGGAACTTAAAGACGGCGCTCGGGTTGTCTCCAACCGTCGCCCTATCCCCGGGTGGCGGCCCAGCCGGATTGACGCGAAAAACCAGGTCTATGTCTACGTGATCGGAGAGCATCATCTGGAGGAAGGCCTTGAAGGAGTTTGATTGGCGGCGCATCGGCAAGCAAGCCTTGGGGGCGATCCTGGTCACCTCCCTTGCCCTGGCCCTCATCCTCGCCAAGACCTGGCGGCAGCCATCCCGGCAGGTCCTGGCCTCCTTCAGCTGGGAGTACTTGGGATTGGCCCTCTGCTTATTGATCCTGTCCTCCGGAGTGGATGCCGTCCGGGTGATGATGGTGAGTCGGGCCGGAGGGGAGCGAATTTCCTTTCTGGTTGGGCTCAGGACGGTTCTCGCCGGCTATTTCATCGCCGCGGTCACTCCCTTCGTTGCGGGAGGGGCCCCTGTCCAGGCCTATTCCCTGTACCTTGGGGGGATTCCCCTCGGCAAGGCCACCGGCATCGTCCTGGTGAGCGGCTTTCTCGCCCAGTGGCTGCTGACCATCATGGCCGGGATTTTCGTTTTTGGCCTTAAGCTGCAGGTAGGTTCAACACCCATTTTGCAGGGGATCATTAAACTTGGCATCTTGGTTTACGCCGCAGGTTGGGCAGCCGTTTTCTATTTGACTTGGAATCTAGACAAAGCCGCTCCGATCGTGGAACGGTGTCTTCATCTGTTGGTGAAGATGAGGATCCTATCTGCGGCGCGGGCCGAAGGGGCTGCAGCGAAGATAGTGGCGTTCCTGACGGAAGCGGCGATGGGCTTTCAGGGCGTTTTCGCCGAAGGATTCTATATGCTCCTTGGGGGCCTTGCTTACCTGGCCATGTTTGCCCTCAACTTTGCCGCTTTGCCAGTCCTGATGGCGGGACTGGGGAGGGATGTTGACTACCTCCTGGTGATGGCCCTACAAGTCCCCGTTTACCTGTTGGTCTCCGTTCTCCCCACCCCTGGCGGCAGCGGAGGTCTTGAAGGGGGCATGGCCATGATCATGTCCCATATGCTAAGCGGCCATGAGCTGGGGCTGTTGGTCGCCGGGTGGCGCCTGCTCACTTTGTACTTCCACTTAATCGGCGGGGGCTTGGGCCTGTTGGCCCTGTTTTATCCAAGACGAGGAACGGGGGGCAGCTAGCCCCCCTTCTGACTACCAGATGGTGTAGCCGCCGTCGATGAGGACGATGTGGCCGGTGATGAAGCTTGATGCCGGCGATGCCAGGAAGACCGCCAGAGGGCCGATCTCTTCCGGTTCGGCGAACCGCCCCATGGGCGTTAGGGACAGTGCCTCTGGACCCTGTTCAGTCGCCATCCAAGGGAAGTTGAGGGGTGTCTTGAAATAGCCCGGGGCGATCGCGTTGACCCGGACGCCGCTCTTGGCCCATTCAGCGGCAAAGCCTTTGGTGAGGAGGTTTACCCCTGCCTTCGAGGCGCAGTAAGCCCCCACGGGCCTGTCCTTGTTGATGATGAAAGCGGACATGGAGGAGACGTTGATGATCGCTCCCGAACCCTTCGCGGTCATGATCCTGCCTGCCTCCTGGCAGCATAGGAAGGTGCCCCTGAGGTTCACATCCATGATCGCATCGTAGTCCTCAACGGGCAGATCAATTAGTGTGTTGCGGCGGTTGATCCCGGCGCTGTTGATGAGGATGTCCACCGTTCCCCACGCATCCACGACTTTGGCCACCATGGCTTTGACTTGTTCCTCATTGCTCACATTCACCTGGATAGCCATGGACTGGCGGCCAAGGCCCTCGAGTTCCTTAGCGACGGCTGCGGCGGAATCGGCGTTCAGGTCGGCGATGGCCACATCCGCTCCAGCCTCGGCCAAGGCAGTCGCCATAGCCTTTCCTAGTCCCTGTCCACCTCCCGTGACAATAGCCTTCTTACCGTCTAATCGAAATGCATCTAGTACGCTCACCCGTCGTACTCCTTTCGTGTAGTGATCTAATTAACAGATTTGTCATCCAACGGCCAAAAGCCTTCCCCGATGTTAAGTTCCTTAGTATTGTTTCGCATCGGCCCAGCAGGTATTTGGCCGATTAGGGAGAAGCACAACTTGATTTGTCTAGACTGAGGGGGTCGAAAAATGCTGGCGATTATCAACGGCCATGTGCTGACTATCACCCGCGGCGAGTTGAATCCGGGGGTGGTCTTAATTGAGGGGAAAAAGATCAAAGCTGTCGGGCGGGATTTGCCCATCCCTCCCGAGGCCGAGGTGATCGATGCCTCGGGCTGGTATGTCATGCCGGGGATGATCGATGCCCACAGCCATCTTGGGGTTTTGGGGGAGCCGTGGATTTGGAGCCACGATGATGTCAATGAACTGGTCGATCCAGTCACTCCCCACCTGCGGGCCATCGACTCCTTGAACCCCGACGATGTGGCCATTCAAGAGGTGGTTGCCGCCGGGATCACCACGGTGTATACGGGGCCGGGAAGCGGCAACGTGGTGGGCGGAACGGGCATAGCCATCAAACTGCGGGGTGCGACTGCCGATGAGATGGTCATCCCCAACACTGAAGGGATGAAGATGGCTCTAGGGGAAAACCCAAAACGGGTTTACGGTCGGGACCAGAAAAAGGCCCCCGCCACTAGGATGGGCAATGCCGGGCTCATCAGGGAGTCTTTGGTCAAGGCGGAGAACTATTTGCAAAAGAAGCCCGAGGGCGAAAGGGACATCAGGCTTGAAGCCCTATCCAAGGTCCTCACCCGCGAGCTCAAAGCCCGCATCCATGCCCACCGGGCCGATGACATCTTGACGGCTTTGCGGATCGGGGAAGAATTCAATTTGGATGTGGTGATCGAACATGCCACCGAGGGCTACAAGGTGGCGGAGATCCTCGCGGAAAAGCAAGTGCCGTGCGTTGTGGGGCCGTTGTTGATGGGGCGTTCCAAGGCGGAGCTGCAAGAGGTGAATATCCGGAATGCCGCCATCTTGGCCCAGGCCGGGGTGAAGATCGCCATCCAGGTCGATGCGACCTCGGAGACCCGCTGGCTGCCCATCGAAGTGGGCGTGGCCATCCGGGAGGGCCTGCCGGAAGAGGAGGCTTTCCGGGCGGTGACCATTAATCCCGCGGCCATTATCGGCGTGGAGGATCGGCTGGGCAGCATCGAACCGGGTAAAGACGCGGATCTAGCCCTTTTTGACGGCCATCCCTTTGAGACGCGCAGCCGCTGCCGGATGGTCCTCATCGACGGGGAGGTCGTTCACCGCTACCTGAGCGACCGGTAGAGTTCGACGGACCTGGCCAGGTACTGATTAGCCTTTTCCACATCGCCAAGCTCCTGGTAAAAAAGCCCCAAGTCCGAATAAAGCTCGGCCAGGTCCTTGTCCCCCCTCCCCGCGGGGAACTCCTCCAGGGATAGACTTGCCTGGCCCAAGTGCCGAGCTGCCTTCTCCCGGTCGCCAAGGCTCTGGTGGGCTACGGCCAGGGCCAGATGGAGCTTGGCCCTGCGGGCAGGCTCCCCTTGATGGACCAGGGCCGCCTCATAAGCGGCGATGGCCCGCCGATGCTCTCCCCCGGCGGCCAGGAGCCGGCCGTACTCCTCATGGATGTTGGCCCGGTTCTTGTCTGAACCATGCTCTTGGGCCAGCGCCTCCGCCTCTTGGAGGCAGTTCAGCCCTTTCTCAATATCCCCCGGTTGCTGGCGGGCCCGGTAAATGACGGCCAGGTTCACATAAACATCGATCAGCCGCGCCGGGGGGCCGACGGCTCGGAAGAAGTCCGCCGCCCTGGTGGTGGCCTTTAGGGCTTCTTCCAGCTCGCCCCGGAGCTTATGGATGTAGCCAAGGGTCATCTGGAGGTCGCCGAACTTGTAGTAATCGGTATTCTCATCGGACAGCTCAAGGGCGCGGCCCAGCTGCTCCATGCTCTCTTCATACCGGCCCAGTGAACAAAGCCCAAGGCCCAAATTGGTCAAGATCCTAAGGCGCAGATAAACATCGGTTACCTCCAGCTTGTCGATCAGCTCTAGCGCCTGCTCCAGGCATTCCACCGATCGGTCCAGCTGGTCTCGATGGGCGTGGATGACTCCAAGCAGGTTGTAGGTGTTGACCAGGCCGGTGCTGTCGCCGGCCATTTGAAACTCCCCGGCCGCCTCCTCCAAGCGTCCTATCGCCGCCGCGGCGCTGCCGCTTTGCCAAAGGGCGCCCCCGAGGTTGTATAAACAAGTGGCTCGCCGGTGGAAATCGGTGGCTGAGCAAAGGGAAAGGGCTTCTTCAAAGCAGTTGATGGCTTGGGACCAGTTTTTCTCCCGGACGAAGCTTTGACCCATGAGGTTCAACTGGTCTATCTTAGGGGATCTTTCTAGATCCTCGCCCCCCATGGTCTCATCGAGGAAGAAGCTGACGGGCTTATTCAACCGTTCGGCAATGATGTACAGGCTTTTGAGGGAAGGGTTGGCCTCATTCTTCTCGATCTGACTGATGAAGCTCTTGGTGAAGTCATCACCAGCCAACTCCTGTTGAGTAAGGTTTAATCTTTTGCGCAAATACCTTACCTTTTCGCCGAGGGTCATCCCCGTTTTCATTGCTAACTCTCCTTTGGCATTGGCGTTAGGGCTAGCATTAAAGTAAATCCTACCTTTCTTTAACTTATCATAGCCGTCTTATCCCGTCAAACGAAAAGAGACCAAAGGGGTAAGTAATCCCACACTTGACACAAGTTCACTCTGAGAGTAATATGGGAGTATAACGCAATAATTGCAAGAAAGGAGAAGCATGATGAGGTTCTTATCGGGTAGAGGTATCTTATATTACATAATACATGTAATTGGCCGCGTACGACCCGTAGGCAACAACAGACACCGTCGCCGAACCGAAAGATGCTCCTTGAGCTTGCCGCCCCTCGACCCGGGACCTTATTGCCTCCACCCGCCGCGGCGGGGCTTGCGAAGGCCTTAGAGCAGGAAGATGGCCGCCCTTGTGTAAGTATAGTAACATGTCACCAAGCAAGGGCATAGGCTGGTAAGCGGGTGGTGAAGAGGATGGCTGATGACAGACTTTGTTTCGTGTGCGGCCGTTTGGCGAAGGCGCCCCTGATCATCAGGGGGTATTGCCTGTGCACCGCCTGTGAGGAGCAGATAGCCCGGGCCCAGGTGACGGATCCTTGCTATGGGATGTTGATGGAGAAAATCAAGATCCTTTGGTCTTGTCGAGGTGATGACCCTTGCTTCGAGGGGGGAGCATCCCCTACCTAGAAGGCGTCCTCAAGTACATAAAAAGCCGCGCCGCGGCCTTTCATACTCCCGGGCATAAACAAGGCAAGGGAGCATATGCTCCCTTATCTTTACTTTTAGGGGAGAAGTGCTTTCAGGCCGATGTGGGCGATGAAGTTGGGGGCCCGGAGGATGGGGACGAGCTTCTTCGCCGCGCGGAAGCATTGGCGGCCCGCCTCTACGGGGTGGACAGGACCTACTTCCTCGTCAACGGCACCACCTCCGCCATTCACGGGATGCTCTTGGGGGTCCTGGCCCCTGGGGATGAACTATTGATCTCCCGCAACATGCACATGGCCGCCGCGGCCGGGCTGATCTTAGCCGGAGTTGAGCCTGTTTTCATCCCGGTCAAATGGTGTCCGAGCTTTGGCCTGCCCCTAGGGTGGGAGATAGATCAATGGCAACAGGCGGGGGAGGAGCATCCAAAGGCCAAGGGGGCCTTCCTTGTCTATCCCTCTTATCATGGTTTTTGTCCCCCTTTGGCTCCCCTCATCGATTTAATCAAGGCCCAAGGGAAGCTAGTCCTCGTGGATGAGGCCCATGGGCCCCACTTCGCGCTAAATTCGAGTCTGCCCCCGTCGGCCTTGGAGCTTGGGGCCAACTTGGTGGCCCACAGCGCCCATAAGATCCTGGGGGCCCTCACCCAAAGCTCTTTCTTGCATGTACAAGGGAAAAGCCCTGAGCGACTGGGCAGGGCCCTGGAGCTGCTCCTCAGCACCAGCCCTTCGCCTTTGCTTTTGGCTAGCCTCGATGGTGCCAGGGCCCAGATGGAGGAGGGCGAAAGGCTCTGGGATCGGGCCCTCAACCTTGCCCGTATGGCGCGGGAGCGGATCGAAAAGCTACCGGGCCTTTCCCTCTTGGGCCCTGATTACGTTGCGAAGGGCATGATCGCGGCCTTCGATCCGACGAAGCTGGCAGTCTCCGTCAAGGAGCTAGGCTACACCGGCTGGGAGGCCGCCGCCTTCTTGCGAAGGTGCGGCGTCCAAGTGGAAATGGCCGACTGGTGGACCGTCCTTTGCCTGTTGACCTATGCCGATGGTCACGCAGAGGTGGACGCTTTGGCCTCCGGCTTTGCCCAACTGTCGGCAGCTCCCCCTCCCGATGGAGGAGTGGCGGCGAAGAGGCTCGCTGGGGAGGACATCACCCCTCCGGCCATCCCGCCCCGCATGCTTTCTCCCCGGGAGGCCTTTTTCCGGCCCCGGAGCCAGGTGCCCCTGGAGCGGGCCCTGGGGAGGATCGCCGCGGAAATAATCGCCCCTTATCCCCCGGGAAGCCCGGTCATCATCCCCGGCGAAGTCTTTACCGAAGAGGTCCTCGATTATTTGGAACTCCTGAGAAGCTTCCAAGTCAAGGTGCGGGGTGTTGATGATCCTTCTTTGGCGGAGGTTGCGGTAGTTGCTTAGCCGATTTCCGGTATAATACTAGCAGAGGGAATGGGGGCGGTATGAATATGACGCGCAGGGAAATCGTTGACGATTTGGACCGGCTCCTCGAGGTTCTCCCTTCCCCTGTCCGCCAGGAATTGGTGACAATGGGAGATCGGCAGGAGCTGTTGGAGATAGTGCTCGATTTAGGCCGGCAGCCCGAGGTGCGGCTCCCAACCGGGTTTCGTCCGTTGGAGCTTGACGCCGTCACCCGGGAGGACATCGATTACGTGTTGACGCGGGTGGGCCACTTTGGTCCCGACAATCGGGCCGGCATCGAACGGACCCTCCACCGGATCTCCGCCATCCGCAACCGGCGGGGAGATGTGGTGGGCCTGACGTGTCGGATTGGACGGGCTGTGTTTGGGACCATCGATATCATCCGGGATGTGGTGGAGGAGGGGCGGAGCTTCCTTCTCCTGGGCAAGCCGGGGGTGGGGAAGACCACCATGCTCCGGGAAGTGGCCAGGGTGCTGGCCGATGAACTGGACAAAAGGGTGATCATCGTCGACACTTCCAATGAGATAGCAGGCGATGGGGACATTCCCCATCCAGCCATCGGGCGGGCCCGCCGGATGCAGGTGGCCCATCCCGATCAGCAGGCGGCCGTCATGATTGAAGCTGTGGAGAACCATATGCCTGAGGTGATCGTCATCGATGAGATCGGGACGGAAAAGGAAGCGGCCGCGGCCCGCACCATTGCGGAGCGGGGAGTGCAGCTGATCGGCACCGCCCATGGCAGCACCTTGGAGAATCTAATGGCCAATCCGACCTTAGTCGACTTGCTCGGCGGGCTCCAGGCGGTCACCCTTGGAGATGATGAAGCCCGGAAGAGGGGCACGCAAAAGACTGTCTTGGAGCGGAAGGCTCCGCCCACCTTCGAAGTGGTGGTGGAAATCCGCAGCCGGGACTTATTGATGGTCCATCGGGATGTGGCGGCCACCGTCGATGCCCTGCTGCGGGGGGCCATGGCCATGCCCGAGGTGCGCATGCGGGACCAGCAGGGCAAGATCACCATCACTCCGGAGAGGGCTCCTGCCCCCCCGCCGCCGCGGTCAAAGGCAAGCTACCGCCTGTTCCCCTACGGGGTGAGCCGCAGCCGCATCGAGAAGGCCATCAACAACACAGGAGCGGCGGTGACTCTGACCGGCGACTTGAGGGAGGCAGATCTGGTTCTTACCTTGAAGGGACAGTATCGCAAGATGCCGAAAGGGCTAAAGAAGGCTGAACAGCGAGGGCTTCCCATCGAAGTCATCCGGAGCAACACGGTGACTCAAATCGAAGGCTTTCTTGCCGAGTTGATGGGAAGGGATTAGGAGAAGCATCATGAAAGGTTTTTTCATCACCTTAGAAGGGCCCGACGGCACTGGCAAGACGACCCAGGCCAAGCTCCTATTGCAATTCTTGGAGGAGCAGGGACGGCCAGGCATCCACACCTTCGAGCCGGGGGGAACGACGATCGGCCGGGCCATCAGGGAATTGGTTTTGAGCACCCGCTGGGGGCAAATGGCTGGTCGGACCGAGCTGTTGCTCATGGCCGCGGATCGGGCCCAGCATGTAGCGGAGGTGATCCGCCCCGCCTTGGCCGAGGGTTTAATAGTCGTTTGTGAGCGCTATATAGATTCAACCCTGGCCTATCAAGGTTACGGTCTGGGTGAGGACCTAAGTCTGATCCGCCAGGCCAACGAACTGGCCACGGGGGGACTCCTCCCCGATCTGACCATCGTCTTGGATGTGGAGCCGGCCACGGCCCAGTCCCGCACTGCCGGCCGGACTCAGGACCGGATCGAAGGCCGGGGCGCCGAGTTTCAGGCCAGGGTTCGGGAGGGCTATCGGAAGCTGTGTGCGGCCTTTCCCGAGCGGATGCACCTCATCTGCGCCGAAGGAGATGTACAGGTCGTTCACCGGCGGATTGTTCAACTAGTTGCAAGTCGCATAGGGGGCCAGGGGAAATGAAAATCGAGCCCTCCAAGGGACGGCTGACGACCAAGGGATCCGCCTCTCCCGGGAGGAAGGCCGCCATTCGGTCCGCCCCCTTCGCCCAGGAGCTGCGGGAAGCTTCCCGGGAGGATACGGAGGACTTGGACGAATTGTTGGCTAAGGTAGATGAGCTGGCCGAAAGGCTCATCGCGGCTCCGTCCTTGGAACTCTTGGCCGAATACAAAGCCGCGGTAGGGAATTTCCTCCAGCGGGTCCTGGCCCGGGCCCACAGGCTGGAAGAACGGGGCTTCATCGATTTTCGGGGGAGAAGGCGGGTTTACATGCTCATGCGCTGCGTCGATGAGAGACTAGCGGAGCTGGCTGAGGGCTTCATCCGCAATCAAGGCAAGGGTTTGGCCCTAGTTTCCATGTTGGATGAGATACGGGGCATCCTTCTCGACCTTTATTTTTAGCGGGGTGTATGGAATGCTTGGCTGGGAGCCGGTGCTCGGACAGGAGCACGTTCAAGGGGTGCTGCAGCAGGCTTTGGCCAAGGGCCGCCTAAGCCATGCCTATTTGTTCTCCGGTCCCGAAGGCCTGGGACAGGAGAAAGTCCTACATGACCTCGTCCGATCCCTCAGCTGCAGCGTGAACATCCTAAAGCCCTGCGGGGAGTGTCCAGGATGCCGCTCTTTTGCCGGGGGGCGCCATCCGGATCTCCACCTGGTCTTTCCCGATGGCGGCTCCATCAAGCTGGATCAGATCCGGTCCCTCCAACATGTCTTATCTCTCCACCCCTACTTGGGGAGCTACCGGGTTTGCATCGTCCATGGTGCGGAGGCCATGACCATCCAGGCGGCCAACAGTTTCTTGAAGATGCTGGAAGAGCCGGGGGACCGGGTAGTCTTCATCCTCCTTTGCCGAAGTGCCGAGTCTTTGCCTAAGACGATCGTATCCCGCTGCCAGGTCCTGCCCTTCCGGCCCATACCGGCTGGCATCCTGCAGGATCGACTGCTGGAGGAGGGAGTCCCCCCCGACAGGGCCAGGGCGGCAGCTTCCCTGGCGGAGGGCAGGCCAGGGGAGGCTGAGCGGCTCCTGCAAGATGAAAATTGGGCGGAGCGGGAAAGGATCATCGAGGAGCTGTCGTCTTTCCCGCAAGTGGGCGGGATCAGGGTCCTTGCCCTTGCCGAAGAGTGGTCTAAGGATCGGGAAAAGGCGGATTTAATGTTAGATATGGCTTTACTATGGTACCGGGATCTGTTAGTCTTGGCCACAACGGAGCGGAAGGATTTGGTGATCAACTGCGATCACCTGCCGGAGCTTGTCAGCCAAGCCCAAAGATACACCTCCGGGGAGCTTATCCAGGCCCTCGAGATCATCGAGGGCTGTCGGCCCAAGCTGGCAGGCAACGTTAATCTCCGCCTTCTATTGGAAGATGTGTTCTTTACCTTGACAAAAGAGGTGGTGTAATGGTCAAAGTTGTCGGCGTGCGATTTAAGAAAGCCGGGAAAATCTACTACTTCGACCCGGATGAGATAGAGCTGGAGACTGGCGTCAACGTCATTGTGGAAACGGCCCGGGGGCTGGAATTTGGCGAAGTGGTCGTCGGCCCCAAGGTGGTGCCGGAAGAAGAAGTGGTCCAGCCATTGAAAAAAGTCATCCGCCGGGCCACGGAGGAAGACTTTGAGCACCTGCAGGAAAACCGGGAAAAGGAAGAACGGGCCTTTGAGATTGGCCTGGCCAAGATCGCCAAGCACGGCCTGCCCATGAAGCTGGTCGATGTGGAGTACACCTTCGATAATGCGAAGATCATCTTTTACTTCACCGCCGATGGCCGGGTGGACTTCAGGGAGCTGGTCAAGGATTTAGCCGGGGTTTTCAAGACCAGGATCGAACTCAGGCAAATCGGGGTGCGGGATGAGGCCAAAATGATCGGGGGGCTGGGCCCTTGCGGGAGGAGTCTGTGCTGTGTGACCTTCCTGGGGGATTTCGAACCCGTCTGCATCAAGATGGCCAAGGAGCAGAATCTTTCCCTTAACCCCACCAAGATTTCCGGCATTTGCGGTCGCCTGATGTGCTGCCTGAAATTCGAAACGGAGCTCTACCGGGAGGAGAAGGCTCGGGAGCAGGAGGCCCAGGAGGAGCCGGAGCCGAAAGAGGAGATCCTGGTGGAGGAGGAGGTAAACGAATCCGCGGCCGCCGAAGAGGAGCCGAAGCCAAAGAAGAAGTCCCGGCGGCGGCGCCGGTCCCGCAAGAAGAAAAAGAAGTCGGTGAAGAAGGAGTCCTAGGGAAGTGGCTGGTGAACTTTATGTATGTGCAACGCCCATCGGCAATTTGGAAGACATAACCTTCAGGGCTTTGCGCATCTTAAGGGAGGCCGATCTCATCGCCGCGGAGGATACGAAGCGGACTAGGGCGCTTCTTACCCATTACAATATTGCTGTTCCCTTGCTCAGCTACAATGAGCATAACCGCAAGCAGCGGCTGCCGACCATCATGGCGAAGCTGAAGGAGGGCGGCAAGGTGGTGCTGGTCAGCGATGCCGGCACCCCCGGAATTAGCGATCCAGGGCCTTTGCTTGTGGCCGAGGCCCGTAAAGAAGGATTTCCCGTGATCCCCCTCCCTGGGCCGAGCGCCCTGAGCGCGGCCCTTTCCATCTGCGGCTTCGACATGCCCCAGTTCACCTTTACCGGTTTTCTGCCCCGCCGGGAGGGAGAGCGGGAAAAGCTCCTGCTGGAGCTTCGGGAATCGGGGCGCGGCGTCGTCTGCTACGAGGCGCCCCACCGGATCGAGGCCGCCCTGGCGAGTCTGGCCAAGGTTTGGCCCGACGCAAAGGTAGTCCTCATGCGGGAGCTGACGAAGATTTACGAAGAGGTCCTGGTCGGCTCTCCTGGCCAGCTCGCGGCTGAGCTGGAGAGGAACCCCAGGCGGGGTGAAATGGTCCTGGTTATTGCCGGGGCTAAGGATGGCGGTCAGGAAGCGACGCCAAGTCAGGATCAAATCCGGGCGAAGGTGCTCTCTTTGATGGAGGCAATGGACAAGAAAAGGGCCATCAAAGAAGCGGCAGCTGAACTTGGCGTACCAAAGCGATTAGTCTATCAGGTGGTCATCGATCTGCCAGGACGGGGGGAGACGGACTAGCAGTTGCCTTTGAGCTCGTTTAGGCAGTCAAGACAGATGGTCCGGTCGCGAAAGGTGGTTGTGTTTTCGCTGTTTCCGCAGAAAACACAGGCGGGCTCGTATTTCCTCAGGACGATGTTGCCTTCATCAACGTAGATCTCGAGCGGGTCCTTTTCCTTGATGCGCAAAGTGCGGCGCAGTTCGATGGGGATGACAACCCGGCCGAGCTCATCGACTTTGCGGACGATGCCTGTCGACTTCAACCTAATCCCCCCTTTGGTTATGCCAGCTTTTGGGTAAATTATACTAGGATTTCCAAACCTAGTCAACGAAAATGAGGTGTTAGATATTGGAACTGGTTATTATTGGCAATTCATCTCCCTTTCCGGGGCCCAAAGGGGCCTGTCCGGGCTATCTAGTTCGGGCTGATGGGGCTAACATCCTTCTCGATTGTGGCCCCGGGACCGTTGCGGGGCTGCAGGCCTTTTGTCCCGTGGAAGAACTGACCGGGGTGATTCTATCCCATCTTCACCCCGACCACGCAGCCGATCTGTTCGTCTTGGGGTTTGCCCTGGGCTTAGCCAGCCGGGAAGGCAGGCTCCAGAATCGAGTTCCCCTTTATCTTCCCCCGGACAACACGAAGCGGCTGGCTGACCTCTGTGATGCCTTCGGGGATTTGCTGGGCTTTTACCGGGAGGGCTTGACGATCGGGGAATATGGGGAAGGAAGCCTCAAAATCGGTCCCTTTACCTTGAGCTTCACCCCCGCCCGGCACAACATGGAGGCCCACCTGGTGAAAATAGCTTCAACCGATGGGATCCTAACCTACTCGGGGGATACAGGCTTGGACATGGAGCTGGTGGACTTTCTCGCCGGCAGCAACCTTTTTCTCTGTGAGGCAACCCTCGATCCCGAAGAGGAGCACCCTTCCCACTTGACTGCGGCGCAGGCAGGCCTCTTGGCCGCCAAAGCCGGCGTCGATCAGCTGCTTCTCACCCATTTTCGCCCGGGGGCCGATCTCGAAAGGAAGAAGAGGGACGCGGCCCAGGTTTTCTCTGGCCCCGTCGATGTTGCCCTTCCTGGAGCGCGGCATCTGGTGGCGAAAAAACCTTGAGAGGGGTCGTATACTCAGGGATCTGTTGCGCGGAGCTCTAAGGTCATCGCTAAATCATCGCCCGCATGTCATCGGTCATAAGGGGAGCCTTCTTCACCTGCGGAGCGCCGACCTTTCTCCTCAAACTCTGAAAGCAAACCCCACCGACTTTAGGGCCGAAAAGAGCGCTAGCTAAGCTCATACGATTTCTCTCCTTCTGTTGGAAGGCGACGGACGTCCCCTCCTAGAGTAGATCTTAGATGGGTCGGCGATATGCCACCTAGCCGTAGCCTCACGCTGGCAGGGGGTAAAAACCTTCCTCGCCACAGAGGAAGTAGATTTCCTGCCGTGAATGCGCCATTTCCCACCATGTACTACACCATTGACAAGACGGCACGGCTGGCATATCATAAAATCAGAATCTCAGACAATCCGTAATTCGAAACCATAAACTAGAAATGAAAAGGAGGACTTGACGTGTTGCTTGTTGAGCTGAGGCCAAGAGCCCAGATCACCATACCCGCAGAGATCGTCAAGAGGCTGAATTTGCGTGAGGGCGATCGGTTCGAGGTCATCGAGAAAGATGGCGGTATCTTTCTTTGTCCCGTAGTTGTGTACCCAAAGGACAAGATGGAAAAAATAGCCAATATCTTGAAGGAAGCCAAGGAAGACAAGAGCTTGCGAGAATACAGTAGCGTGGAGGAGATGTTCAAAGATATGGGCATTGATGTTGATGAGATGTAGACTGAAGCCTACTAAGGCATTTCAGAAGAACCTCAAACGGCTGAGCACGAGCAGAGAAGGGCGGCGGAGAAGCTCAACATCTTGATAGAGAATCCCTTTCACCCTTCTCTGCAAACACGAAAAGTACGGGTTGGACGCCATTTTCGAGTGCAGAGTAAACAGGGACATTCGGGTTCTCTGGAAGTACGGTGACGAGGCAGTGATTCTGCTTCTGGATATCGGCCACCACAAGATAGTGGACAAGCCCTGAACAACAAGGAAAGTGCACATCTTGCCGGTGTGTCACTGCTATGGATGGGTGGAGACATCGTCAAACGAGCTGACGGATTCTAGATCCCATAGTCAGAGCCTTACCATGCTCATCCAGCACCGGGACAGCTCATGACAACACCTAACCAGCCCTGGGCATTATCCGCCAAGTACCGCAGAAGCTGATCCCTCATCTGCTCATACATAGCTTCAGTCTTTTGCAGACGCTTCTTGCTGTGGCGCGGGACACACAGAACACAATACCTGACTGCAGAAAACGCCTCTCGAAAAGCCGGTCCATTGCCTCTCTCCATTAAGACAACGGTCACATAATATCCTCTAGGTTCCATCCGTGATAAGCCCCTGCCTGCTAGACGATAGTCCAGAGTGCATTCAGCAAGCACGAGAGATGCTATTGTCCATCCTTTGTTATCAAGCCTAACGAAAGTGGAAAGGGAAATCAGAGGATTAGCAATGAGCTCTGAAAAGAACTAATCGGGGGCATCGTAGAAAGAGGTCAATGGGGCTGCCAGCAGGTCGGTGGGATCAAAGCCCCATCGCCTGGGGGTTCGAGGCGGCCCTGTTGCCCCTTTCCTTGCGATGGAGCAAGTCTTGGGGTATGATATTGATAACAAACAAAAAGATATAATTCCAACTAATTTTGACCCCTCAAGGAGCGGACTTAGCTTCTGATCCAACTTGTATCCAAAGAAGGGTCCTTCCGGCCGGTACTAAAGAAGCCCGCTGGACAGTAACATATAATACCGGCAGTGGGAATCGGACATAGATTGAAGGGAGGTGTCTAGTGTGGGTTGGATCGCCATCCTGATCGTCGGTGCGATTCTCGGTTGGATCACGGAAGCGTATCTCATGAGACGGGAGTATCCAGGTCACTTGTGGGGTGCTATTATTGCTGGTATTGTCGGCGCCTGGATTGGCGGCAAGTATCTTGGCGCTTGGGGCTGGATGCTAGATGGAGTCAATGTGATCGGCAGTGCCATCGTCGCCTTGATCCTTAGCTATGTGGTTGGTCTGTTTGGTGAAGAGGTCGCCGGGGAAAAACGTGACGCTCCTTGACAGGGAGCGGATGATCGGCTATATTTGGGGTGAAAATAGCATTGAGCGCAAAGCGATGCGGGGGAGGAGTAGGCAGACCCGATGGTCCTAGAGAGCCGGGGCAGGTGGGAGCCGGCACCTAAGGTCTGTTGAAGATGGCCCCCAAGCTGCAGGCTGAAACGCGAAGTAGGCCGTGCCGGTAGACCCTGTTGGGTCGTGCACCCGTTATCGTGCTAGGGTATTGATTTAGTACCCGAAGAGGTCATCACCGTGAGGTGATGGCAAAGCAGGGTGGTACCGCGTATAACCCTTCGCCCCTGTCACGGGGCGAAGGGTTTATTTTACTTAGAGGAGGCTTTTGCATTGGGCAAGAACACCTTTTACATCACCACACCCATCTACTATCCCAGTGATAAGCTGCATATCGGCCATGCTTACACTACTGTGGCCGCCGATGCCATCGCCCGCTACCATCGGCTATGCGGCAAAGACGTCTTTTTCCTGACGGGCTCCGATGAACATGGTCAAAAGATCGAGCGGATCGCCAAAGAGCGGGGCAAGACCCCCAAGGAGTACGTGGATGAGATCGTCAAAGGCTTCCAGCATCTTTGGCAAAAGCTAGATATTGCCTACGATGATTTCATCCGCACCACGGAAGAGCGCCACTGCCGGGTGGTGCAGGAGCTCTTCCGCAAGATCTACGAGAAGGGGGACATCTACAAAGGGGAGTACAAAGGCTGGTACTGCACCCCTTGCGAGACTTTCTTCCCCGAAAGCCGCCTAGTCGACGGCAACTGCCCCGACTGCGGCCGGCCGGTAGAACTGCTGCAGGAGGAAAGCTATTTCTTCCGGATGTCCAAGTACGCGGATCGGCTGCTGGAGTACATTGAAGCCAACCCGGATTTCATCCAGCCGACGAGCAGGCGCAATGAGATGATCCAGTTCATCAAGAGCGGCCTTGAGGACCTGTGCGTTTCACGCACCTCCTTCAGCTGGGGGATCCCCGTCCCCATCGACGAAGGTCACGTCATCTACGTTTGGTTCGATGCTTTGACCAACTACCTGACGGGCATCGGCTACCTAGATGACCCGGCGATGTTCCAGAAGTACTGGCCGGCCGACGTCCACTTAGTTGGCAAGGAGATCGTCCGCTTCCACAGCGTCATCTGGCCCATCATCCTGATGGCCGCGGGATTGGAGCTGCCCAAGAAGGTCTACGGCCACGGGTGGCTGCTGTTTGACAGCGACAAGATGTCCAAATCCAAGGGCAACGTGGTCGACCCCCTGGTCCTCATCGATCGGTTCGGGGTGGATGCCATCCGCTACTTCCTCCTCCGGGAGATCTCCTTCGGATCCGACGGCAACTTCTCCTGGGAGGCGTTAGTTGGCAGGATCAATGCCGACCTGGCCAATGACCTTGGCAACTTGGTCCATCGCAGCTCGGCCATGATGAAGAAGTACTACAAGGGCATCGTACCTGAGCCGGGACCGGAGCGCCCCATCGATGCGGCCCTTCGGGAAGAGGCGGCCAATACCAAGGCGAAGCTGGTCTCCTTGATGGAGGAGCTGGACTTGAGCACCGCCTTGGCGACTATCTGGCGGTTCATCGGCGCGGTGAACAAATACATCGACGAGGCGGCTCCCTGGGCCCTGGCTAAGGATGAGTCCAAGGGGGATGAACTGGCCCGCGTCATGTACAACCTGGCCGAGTCCATCCGGTGGATCGCTTTGTTTGTCTACCCCTTCATTCCCTCCACCGCGAAGGAGATCTGGAATCGGTTGGGCTTGGATGATGAACTGACGGCTCACTTGCTCGGCGAGGTCCGTTGGGGCGAGATGCCGTCAGGCACTGCCATTCGTCCCGGCAGCCCCTTGTTCCCCCGCATTGAAGATGAGGATAAGGAGCCGCCGGCCAAGGCGCCTGCAAAGTCAACGGTTGAGATTGACATCGAAGAGTTCGCCCGGCTGGATATCCGCCTTGCCCGGGTCATCGCGGCGGAGAGGGTCGCCGGCGCGGACAAGCTGCTGAAGCTAAAAGTAGACTTGGGCAGTGAAGAAAGACAGATCGTCGCGGGCCTGGCCCAGCACTACAAGCCGGAAGAGCTGGTGGGGAAGAACGTGGCGTTACTCGCCAACTTAAAGCCCACCAAGATCCGCGGCGAGCTTTCCCAGGGGATGGTCTTGGCCGCAGTGGCCGATGATGGACGGGTGCGGGCCTTGACGGTGGACGAAGAGCTGCCTGCGGGGTCGAAGATAAGATGATCAGGCTGATCGATACCCATGCACACCTGACCCACGAAGACTATGGGGGGGAGCTGGACAGGATCCTGGCCCGGGCCTGTGAGGCGGGGGTAGATCGGATCATCACCATTGGCTGGGATCTGCCCTCCTCCATCGAGGGATTGCGGCTGGCTGACCAGTATCCCGAGGTTTATGCGGCCGTTGGCATCCATCCCCATGATGCCTCGACGACAACTACCGATGCCCTCGAGGATCTGGCCGGGCTTTGCAGGTCCCCCCGGGTGGTCGCCATCGGGGAGACGGGCCTTGATTACTACTACGACCACTCTCCCCGGGAGGCCCAGATTGAGTCTTTCCGGGAGCACATCCGCCTTGCCAGGCGGTTGAACTTGCCGGTCATCGTCCACAGTCGGGACGCCCATGCCGATACCTTAAAGGTGCTACGGGAAGAAAAGGTCGAGGAAGTTGGGGGAGTGCTCCACTGCTTCTCCGGCAGTTTGGAGATGGCCGAGGAAGCTATGGGAATGGGGCTTTTCATCTCCTTTGCCGGCCCCTTGACCTTCACCAACGCCCGCCGGTTGGCGGCCGTTGCGGAAGGGATTCCCCTCGATCGGCTCCTTGTGGAGACCGACTGTCCGTACCTCACCCCCGTTCCCCATCGGGGCAAGCGTAATGAACCGGCCCATGTAGCCTTGGTGGCTGCGCGCCTGGCGGAGATAAAGGGGATGTCCCTGGAGGAGCTGGCGCCCATCCTGTGGACCAACTCCGAGGCGGCCTTTGCTTGGGAGAGGGGGGAGCCTGATGGCTAGGATCAGGCTTGTTGCCATGGACATGGACGGCACGCTCCTCAACAGCGACAAGGAAGTGACGCCGGCGACGAGGCAGGCAATCGAACAAGCCAAAGCCCGGGGGGTGCAGGTGACTTTTGCCACGGGCAGGATGTTTTCCGCGGTTGTCTATTACGCCCGGCAGCTGGGGATCGACGTGCCCATGATCAACTATAATGGGGCTTTGATCACCGACCTTAACCGGCGCATCTGGCGGAGCTGCCCTTTAGATGTTGCTGCGGCCACCAAGGTATTACAGATCGCCGCCCGGCATGATGTCTATGCTAAGGCTTATGTGCGGGATGTCCTCTATTGTGATCGGGGGTGGGAAAAGTCTAAGGACTTTGCCCGGCGCTTCCGGGTAGCCGCGGAGTTGGTTGAGGATGTGGTCCGCATCCCGGCCAAGGTCGGCCCGCCGAGCATGATCGTGATCATCGAGGAGCCGGAGGTTCTAGCGGTGGTGGAATCATCCCTCCGGGAGGAGCTTGGGCAGGCCATCGGCATCACCCGCTCCCGGGCCGATTCTTTGGAAATAATCCATCCCCAGGCATCGAAAGGCAGGGCCCTCTTGTGGCTCGCCCGGCAAATGGGCATCGACCCGGAGGAGATCCTGGCCATTGGGGACAGCCATAATGACCTGGACCTCCTCAAAGTCGCCGGCGTTGCCGTTGCCATGGGGAATGCGGAACAAGTGGTCAAGGACAGGGCCGATTTCATCACCGCCGACTGTGATGGGGACGGGGTGGCCGTGGCCCTGGGGAAATACGTCCTAAAGGACCATCTCGATGCTGGATGAATCGCCGATGTTAAGCACCGTATGGGCCCCATTCACCAGCGCCCGCTCGCCGATTAGGGAGGCATCCAGGAGGATGTTTTCCACCCGGGCCCCTTTGTTGATAATGGTGTTGCGGATGATGGAGGATGAGATCTGAGCTCCACCGGCGATGGAGACGTAAGGACCGATGATGGAGCTTTCAACTTTGGCCGCAGGATCGATCCAGACCGGGGGAATGATAATCGACCCGGGGATCTGAACCTCTCGGCCCAAGCGCTCCAGGAGGACCCTATTGGTGCTGAGGAGCGCCGCGGGGGAGCCGCAATCGAACCAGTCGCCCACGGGGAAGGTTTTCATGACCTCCCCGTCCTCCAGCATCAACTGGAGGGCGTCCGTCAGTTGGTATTCTCCTTTGGAGCGAATGTCCTCCCGGATGATCCTTTCCAGACACTCCATCAGCAACGGCGGGTGTTGGATGTAGTAGACCCCCACAACTGCCAAGTTGCTCGGGGGATCGATGGGCTTTTCCACCAGCCGGGTGATGTGTCCGTTGTTGATTTCAACGACCCCGAAGTTTTGGGGGTTGGGGACTTCTTTAACGCCGATGGCCGTCGTCTGGGCCGCGATTACCCCCGGCAAATCTCCGGAGAATATAGTGTCCCCCAGTACGATGAGGAAGGGCTCATCGGTCGGACCTATAGAGCGGAGGGCCAGGTAGATGGCGTGGCCTAGGCCCCTCCGTTCTTCTTGTTCGACGAAATGGACCTGGAAAGAATAGTTTTCCCGCACATAGTCGATGACTTGTTCGCCCAGGTACCCAACGACGAGGACGACTTCTGTCACCCCGACGGGTTCGAGGGAGTCGAGGATATGGCCTAAGATCGGCTTTCCGGCCACATGGACTAGGGCTTTTGGAACAGTATGGGTGTGGGGCCGAAGGCGCGTCCCAACGCCGGCCACAGGGATGATGACTTTCAATTGGGCAATACCTCCCCGCAATAACGCATCACCATGTGTTTCGCTTTGCGGGGCTTTGTTTCCTCCACGGAAAGGAGGCTGACGAAAGAGGTCGAGTGGTTGGACAAGTTGCTCGGCAACCTACAGCAGTCCTTTTGGCGAAGGAACATGCTGTTTGAACCTATCGGTTCGAGTCCAAACCACAGGACGTTTGTCAGCCTCCAAGGGGAGTATGTGCAGGGAAAACGGGCTTTATGCAGGTAGTTTCTGCCATCCTTCCCGCGTGCATGAGGCCAGGGCGGTTTGGAGACTTGGGGAGAACACATGTTCACCCGACTGGCCTTGACAGGCGGGAAGCCTTCCTGTATACTGTGTCTTGCTGACGAGTCATTAGCTCAG
>LSQX01305718.1_pt1 | contig 25780 bp, 19 predicted proteins | sample 654561 | NCBI WGS metagenome assembly LSQX01 (sample SAMN04489861, study PRJNA283612) | anaerobic digester metagenome | isolation source: 4 biogas reactors fed with cattle manure at either 37C or 55C with and... | place: Denmark: Kongens Lyngby | collected 2014 | reverse complement strand
GGGCGATTCATGAATCGCCCCTACTGTAAATGAAGCGAATGGCCAAAGCAAAAACGTTGGAGCTATCTCCTTGTAGCTCTATGAGAGAAAATCTAATTAGTTTAGAAGAAACCAATTGAGCCGCCCATACTTTTCGTGACCACTGGCTCTTGTCCCTTAAAAGCACAAGGGGACAGGTCAATGTCATCAAGCTAATATGTAAACAAATGGTTATTGTAATGCAACTTTAACATAAAAATTTTGAAAAACCCTTGACATTTCAGAAACACCCCAATAATGGGAAGAACACATTTTTAATTGCGTATCTTTTCATTAGAAGGTGATTATGAGTGGATATTTTAAATACTTTTTTAACAGTATTAAATAAGAGTAAAAAGAGGATTGAAGATTATGTATTTATGTGCGAAAATAGAGTAAAACCAGAATATTTTACTCGGAGTGGGAAGATGAAATTTAGTGAATCAATATTATTTATGTTAAATGCAGTAAAAAAAACAATGCAAGTTGAGTTAAATATTTTTTTTGAAAATGTATTAAAGAGAGACTACTCCATTTCAAAACAAGCATACTCCGAACTTAGGCAAAAGATTGAACCAAAAGTATTTATTGAATTAAATGACTTATTAAATGAAGTAGTTTACCAACAATGCAAAGATTTTAAATTATGGAATGGATATAGATTAAGTGCAATTGATGCAAGTGTTATAGAAATTCCTGATACAAAAGAATTAAGAGATAAATTTGGGTATATCGAAAATCAACATTATAAAATTGCTAGAGCCAAGGTATCATGCATATATGATGTTATAAACAAGATTGTTATTAAAAGCACAATAGATAACCGTAATATCGGCGAACGTGATATGGCTAAAACAATGATATTGCAAATGCTTGAAAACAGAATAGAAAAAGAATTAATACTCTTTGATAGAGGTTATCCATCAGCAGATTTCATTGAATTTTTGATAAAAAACAAAATAGACTTTGTAATAAGAGTACCAAAAAATCACTCAGCAGAAGTAATGAAAGCAAAAAGAAGTGATCAAATTATAAAAATTAAAAATGCTAATGGTGTATTTAGTGTTAGACTCGTAAGGTTCATGCTTGATTCAGGAGAAGAAGAAATATTACTTACAAGTTTAATGGATAAGAGTTTAGATATTGAATGTTTCAAGAAATTATATTTTATGAGATGGGGTATAGAAATAAAATTTGATGAACTAAAAAATAAGCTAGAGATAGAAAATTTTACTGGAAAAACAAAAATAGCTATAGAACAAGATTTTTATGCCTCTATATACTTGTCAAACATGGCTGAGTTGGCAAGACAGAACAGTGATAATGTTATTAAAGCTAAGAATAGCGACAAAGTACTTAAGCATGAATATAAAACAAATCTAAACATTTTGATAGGAACACTAAAAGATAAATTAGTGTTAATGATGCTTGAACCTAATCCAAGAAAAAGGGATAAAATTTACAAAAAAATAATAGACACAATTTCAAGGAATTGTGTCCCTATAAGAAATGGCAGGAGTAATCCAAGAATTAAGAAAAAATCATCACGCAAATATAAAACTAGTCAGAAACAGTGTTTGTAAATTAATTACATATTAGCTTGATGACATTGACCTGTCCCCTTGTGCTCTTTCCTCTTTGTGCTTACCTTTGTGCTTTTCTACTCTTTTGTCAAAATTTAGACCACTTACTAGTAAATATAATATAACCTTTCTTTTTTTGTTTTTATTATTCTCCTCATATAAGCAAAGCACATAGTTCTCTTCAAAATCACTAATTACTTCTTCTACCTCATACTGTATTTCATTTATTAAAAAAACTTTCTCACTTATCCTTTTAGCAAATCCTACCTCTTTTGATATGCCATGATATCTTGTTAATATGTTATCACTTTCCTCATATGTGTCTGTAGATTTTAGCCAAACTTTTTCAAGTGTAGGAACATTTAATGCATTGTATATAAAAACCATTAAACTATCTTTAATATCTATCTCCTCGTATTTAAGTTTTATAGGAAATAAGTTTAACTCTTCTGCCATAGAAAAATATCCTTTTGGATAGCCTCCATACACATATTGTGCTTTTACACCCCACCCTAAACAAGTAATAACCATTTTTACAGCTTCAGCATAAGTACAATAATCATTAGGTCGAAACATGCCATTTCCATCTCCTTGGATTATTCCCTTCTCAAAAGCAACACCTATTTCTCTCACTGCCCAATAGTCTTTTGAAATATCATTGAAATAAGCAGTTTTATGACTATCTTCCATCTCCTCTTCTAAAATATTAAGCATTCTTACAATAACTGCTGTAACTTGTGCACGAGTAATTCTTTGATCCAAACCCTCTGTATCTATATCCCATATATTAACTTTAGCATCATTTAACAATGCTTTTGAAATTATCAGATTCTCTTCTGTATATTCTCTGTTTTCTGCGTATACAAATATTTGACTGCTTAAACAAATTGCGATAACAAAACAACCTAATTTCTTCAATTCCTTCACCTACCTTAAATAATTTACACGATAATAATAATCTATATTATGTGCCAAAGACCTCATAATAGCAGATCTTCCTCCAGTATATTCAAATGGAAACGCACCATAAATAAATGGCTCTACTATATAGGTTGCTCCGCTAATGGTCATTGTATTTCTTGTATATGTGTCTACTATACCATAATTCTTTTCAGCCGAAACTATATTAGCAAGAGTAATTGCACTTGCCTCCATATATTTATTAAATATATCCCCTTGTTGATAATAAACTGATGAACTGTATAATACTCGCTGATCGTGCCGCATAATCCACGTTAAGCCATGTGCTAGTTCATGTGTGAAATCTAACTCGACTTGAGCGCCACTACTCCCTGCAACACTTATTATTGCTGAACGATTATCAAGAAAACTTGCTTTGTTATAATTACTCAGCAACACTTTTACACCATTGGAAAATATTTGTGCGTCTGATCTTCTACTATTAAAACCAACTGAAATAATATCGTCTTGGGCAATTGCAGCATTTATCATGGCTGTAGCTGTGTGTGAACCACCACTAAGCGTATTTTCTGCATCTTGATTAAATATGATTTTTAAATCATCTAGTTGATATCTACTATCACCAGTAAGGCTGTGTACATTTCTCAATAGAATTGCTGCTGAATCTTCATCAACAGCTTGTAAAACAAGCCCACTAGGGTCTATAAACATTATAGGGTTATTCGTAGCATACACATACCAATTAAGTCCATCCCTTATTGGATCCTCCGTAATAAATCGTCCTACACTTGGGTCATAATACCTAGCCCTTAGATAAATGTTATTTGTCTCTAAGTCTGTGTATTCTCCTGCATAACGTATCGGATTAGAAAGTGTTTCTGTTATATTAAGGATATTTCCCCATGCGTCATAAGTATAACTATTTATTTCTTCTCCACTTTCATTAACTAATCCAATTACATCACCACGAACATTGTGTATATAGTAATACCATTGTCCATTTATTTTTCGTCCTAAAATTTTATGACCATATACATTTTGTGCCGTTACTTCGTCGTTTTCATCGGCTTCTGCTATAACACGTCCTCTTGAATCAGTTATATATTGTATATTATCTTTTTGGGTTCTAATTCCTTCATAATCATATTTATAATTATATGTTTCACTTTGTGTACTAAAGCTTACTAATCTATCCCATTCGTCATAGCCATACGTTGTATCATTATGCTCAATGAGTGCACCTACATCATTATATACATATTCATCTGTTGTATTACCGTTTAGCTTAACGCTGACAAGACGATTATTACCGTCATAACCATATTCTGTTATAGACGTCTGTCCTAGATAGTATTCCGTTTCCGATTCAACATAAGCATTGTAATCATCATATGATATATCCACTCTTTTTTCTTTGACCCCCATAGTATTATGAATACCCGCCGGGTCGCTTTGAATTATTTTTGTTAAGTTCCCCGGGAAGTCATCATTTTCATAAAAAAATCCTATTACATCTCCTACCGCATTTTCTGTACTTGCTATTCTTCCTAAACTATCAATATTCGTTATTTCTGATATAAGAGGTTTAGGCTTATCTAAAACAACATTATCCACAAAAAACTCCTTTGCACCATTTATAGCTAATATCTCAATTGCAATATATATAGTTGAACTAAATGTAGAAACTAAATGATTTACATCTTCCCACTGATTTATAGGCAAATTAGAAACATTTATAGTACGGGTATTTCTATGATTGTATGCAGCATCAAATTCATGAATTTTTATTTTTACACCATCTTGTGCATATGTCCTCCAAAAACTTGCTGACAAATCATAGCTTGTAGAAGGCTCTACTTTAATAAATTCTGAACATATATACGTATCTCCACCGGGTCTTCTGTTAAACTTTAAAGATGTACTATCATGTCTTCCCTTATTAGTTACATACTTAACATCTGAATAGTCAGAGTCTTCCCACATTTCATTTGCATAGATGAAATTGCCGTTTGGCACCATACTTGTAATTGATTTCATTGCATGCTTAAATATTATTTTATTATTAAAACGGTCTTCAATGCCTATTAATCTTCCATCCTCTGCAAAATATTGCTTTGTTTTATCTGATAAAGTTAATGAATACTTAGATGTAACTTGCTCGTTAGAAAAGCTTGTATCATTTCTGTTAAACCTAATATCTTTTTTATAATAACCTTTTAAATTACTCACATCAGGATCAGATGAATTCTCAACCTGATACACATATCCATTTCCCGTATGATAATATAATTGTTGTTCTATATCATAATAATAAGTGTCTCCTATAGGCTCCGGTATATAATCCTTAACTACTTGAACTGACGGAAAATTAAATGACCAACCGTTGCCCAAAAAATACCTGTCGTTATAATAATCCGAAAATCCCCAGATTAATATATCTCTAGGAACACCATTTTCATTAGGTAATGCTACAACACTTCTGTCAACAACATTAGTATGTGCAGTTTGATAAATTCGTCCAATGTTTAAATCAAGACCATTCCGTCCCGGTAGGGTTATATCATTAAACCGCATAGTAAGTTCCCCTGAATACGGTGATATTTCTTCGCTTAAATAATTTTTATATGAAGACTTGATCTCTCCTAATCCATTCGTAATATATGGAGATGTAATAGTGTTAAACCTTACAGAATCAAAATCACTTGACTGAACTGATATTTCTCCCTCATTATTTTTAATTACCTCATTTGCTTTTAATGGAAATGTCCTGTCAATTGCACTTTCTTGTAGTTTATAATTTACTGCTTGAAAATTATTGAGTGTACTTAAAGATTCTCGTTCACATTGAATAGTAACATTTTCTTTCGCGAAGATATTAATAGTTGTACTCATAAAGATACTTACAGAAATTAATAAAGATATAATTTTTTTCATTTGTTTTGTCCTCCTTAGATGATAGTTTCATGATTTACTCATTTTACAAAATAATTTTGATATTTATATTTTACTCCCCCTCTTCTTTGTATTTACTTTTAAATTTTATATTTTTATACCATTATATGCAATTTTAACCTCTATGTAAAGATGCTTTTTGAATTTAATCTTTTTTATCGAATGACTAATGCCCCGGATAACGGTTTCTGATGCTCAAGTGGAGTCAAAACTCCAACTGAGCTAAAGAAACTTGTTTATAAATTACAAGTTAAAATGCAGCAATATTCTTAGTAAGTGGGTGATTCTGTAGAACGGGCGATTCATGAATCGCCCCTACTGTGAATGAAGTGAATGACCGAAGGGAACAGAACTGTTTCTGTCCCTTACAATTAAATAATCGGCGCTAATAACAATATTTCTTCATTATTATTATAAATAGTATTAAACTGAGTAATCGGCAAAGGATTTCTGCCAAATCCAACTTCAATAGTATAACCGGGTCTTCTAAATTCCTCAATAAACCAATCCTTATATCCCGCAAAAGCGGCTTCGTAAGGCGTAAATGCAAGAGTATATCCACTGGCTCTGGCAAACACCTGACCTATTTCTTCTGCCCTTGGTACAAATACATCTCTATATAGCCAGTAAATAACCCTGCCTTGAGAATGATAAGATAAGACCATTCTAAAATTATGTTGTCTTGTAAACTCAACTAATGCTCGAGTTTCAGGTTCTGAAAGTGGAGATGGACCACCATATCTAGTGGGACCGGGTCCGTCAATCCCTAAAGCTTCTTCTTGTGCTTTACCTTCTTCCCACGCAGCAGGATAATTTCTATTTAAATCCACACCTCTGACATTTGCCTGCCATACCTGTGAAAATGGAAGTCCTGTATCATTCCATTCAATAAGTTGATTATAATATGGATTATCCTCCTTTAAACCCTCTAACACTAAATCTACTCCATCCGGGTTCACCATAGGAACAATATAAATGCTACTTGTATTCCATATATTTGTTAAATTATATCCTCTTATACTTGAACCTGTTGAATATGCTTTAGAAAAGTTCTCTATGAACTTCATTAAAACAGGGGCTGTAATCCATTCAAGGGCATGGTGAGCACCATTATAATGTACCTCATTAGGTCCACTCCCAATTCTTATATAGTATAGGTTCTTTCCCAAAACACTTTGCCCTATAATACCTACTTCAAGAAACGGATATCTTGCCCTTAATCCCTCAATATCCCTTTCCATTATTTCATAGGTATAATCTATATCTGTAAACACAACATCAATTCCATAGGGCACCGTTATTGTCTGTCCTACCATCAGACGTAGTGGGTCTATACCCGGATTAGCAGTAAGTATAGCGTTAACACTTGTGTAATATCTTTGTGCTATATTATATAGTGTATCTCCGGGACGAATTACATATGTATCATATCCTCTTAAAAATCTTTCGAAAACCTCCCATGTTGCAGGGCCCACAATACCATCGGGCACAAGACCATTATCTCTTTGAAATGCTATTACAGCCTGCTGTGTTTGAGTGCCAAATATACCATCAATTGCTCCGGGATTATAACCAATTCTGGCAAGCAAACTTTGAATAAGTTTTACATTGGGTCCCCTTGACCCCAAAGTTAAAGTTTCCATAATATCACCACACCTATTAGTTTTTTACTAATATAATATTATGGAAAACTTTAATTGTTACACTTATTGAACAATAGTTTTAATAATGGTTTAACGTTGCAATAATTAATTTCTCCAATTCTAAAGGCTCTATGTACTTTCCGTTTTTATATGCTCTCATATTACCACCGGAAATTTCATCGATTAAAACTATTTGATTATCCATACCCACTCTGCCAAATTCAAACTTAATATCATATAGTTCAACTTCTCTTTTTGCCAACTCTTCTTTTACCACACTTCCAATTTTTTGGGTGAGTTCTTTCAAGATTTTATATTCATCCTTTGATAATATCCCCAGCATATCAAGAGCATCTTCTGTTATTGGTGGGTCTTCACGTTCATCATCTTTAAGCGTGACCTCAACAAAAGCATCTAAAGGTTGTCCTTCCTGTGCATACATACCGTAACGACGCATAAAGCTTCCTACAGCTCTATAGCGACATATAACTTCAAGTCCATTACCAAATACAGTTGCCGGCATTACTGTCATTGTTGCTTCATCAATATTAGCATCTATATAATGTGTTGGAATTCCTTTTTCCTTTAAAGCTTCAAAGAAAAATTTTGTAAGTTTAAGTCCTGCTTTGCCTATTCCCTCAATAGATAAGCCTACAGTATTTGCGCCCGGGTCAAACACTCCATTTTCTCCGGTTACATCATCTTTAAATTTAAGTAAGTAATCCCCATTTTCCAAATCATATACATCTTTAGTTTTACCTTTATAAATTAGTTTCATAAAATTCATCCCTTCAAAGTATTATATAAGCAAATATAATTATATCACAAAAAATCATCCGGGCAATAAAAATGAACTTTTTGGCTAAACAAAGAAAAGAACTTATAAAAACCGCCTATTTATGGCGGTTTTTTGTTTAATTTATCCGATGACTACCGCCGCTAACACCCCCGCTTCTGCAAGCGGGGGATAAGCGGCGCTACGCCCCTGGATAACGGTTTCTAAGGTTCAGGTGGAGTTAAAACTCCATCTGAACCTTAGAAACCTGTTTATTTTTATATTGTGGCAATTCTCTTTCCAAACCTTATTGCCTCAAGTTCTTGTTGTTCATCCGGATTCCATCTGTTTTTAAAACCTTCATCGACTATTTCAAAACCGGCATCTTTTAAGGATTCATTTAAAGCTTTTGTTCCTTCCCCGCTCCAACCATAACATCCAAAAGACGCTGCCTTTTTATTTTTAAACTTAAGTCCTTTCATGTGTTGAATAAGACCTAATATTGAATGCATGGCACTATTATTTACGGTAGGTGATCCCAGAATTATTGCCTTAGATCTAAAAACTTCAACTATTAAATCATTATCATCATTTTTGGCAACATTGAATATTTTAACTTTTACATCGGGATTCGATAATTTTATACCTTCAGCAATTTTTCCAGCAAGTTTTTTTGTACCATTCCACATGGTTTCATAGAGAATTGTTATCTGATTCTCTTGATAAGCATTACTCCATGCAATATATTTTTCAATAATCTGCATTGGATTATCCCTCCAAATTACACCATGACTTGTTGCAATAATATCAATAGGCAATTTTAATGACATAATTTCATCCAACTTTTTTTTGAGGACTGGACTAAATGGATTTAAAATATTAGCATAATACTTCATTGCTTCTTTTGCCAAATCACATTGGTCTACTAAATCATTAAACAATTCTTCAGATGCAAAATGCTGCCCAAATGCATCATTGCTAAACAATATGTTATCCTTAGTCAAGTATGTTGCCATACTATCAGGCCAATGAAGCATTGGCATTTCTATAAATATTAATTCTTTACCGTTACCTATATCAATCTTATCCCCTGTCTTAACTACATTAAAGTTCCAATCTTGATGGTACTGTCCCTTTAAGGATTTTACTGCATTTGCAGTACAGTAAATGGGAGTTTGAGGAATATGCCTCATCAGCTCAGGCAATGAGCCACTGTGGTCTACTTCCCCATGGTTTGCAATTATATAATCTATTTTATTTAAATCGATTTCCTTCGACAAGTTTTCTATAAACTCTTTAGCAAAAGGCATCCAAACGGTATCGATTAAAACATTTTTTTCTTCCCGTATTAAATAGGAATTATATGTTGAACCATTATGTGTTGAATAATCTTCACCGTGAAATTTTTTCAGCTCCCAATCAACTTTTCCAATCCAAGATACATTACTTTTTATTTCTTTTTTCATAAACACTCATCCTTTGATTTTTTTATAATTAGAAGCCTGTTAAAATATAGAATAATGATAGTTTCATTTCAGGTTCTACTAGAATTCATAATTATACATTATATTTAATTTTGTGTTTTCAGGCTCCCATTCTACTTTAAATCCTAATGCTTCTAAAAAAGTTTCTGCCGGTATACACAATATATCATCTATATACACAGGCGAATATTTTAATTCATAGTTTCCATCCTTGGTACGCACTATCGAATCATCAGGGCCAAACCGTACAATGGAAAGCCCTGTAAAGGAAAGGATGTAACCACTATCAGGTTCTTCTTGAGTATAACCATAAATAACTTCTTCAATGAATTCAACAGCCGGTAAATATAAAACACCATCTATAAATTGTGGCTCAATTTCAGAATATCTCTTATAATTATCTACAAATATTTTAAAAGCATCATCTTCCTCAGTGTCTTTATCGGCAAATATTTCGTAATCAGTTTCATAGTCGTACGTTTTATATATATCATCAAATCCAAACGAGTTGTCTTCTGTTAATACAGGCATCTTCAAATTAGTAACTCTGTTAATGTTATTATTTGTATTAACAAAATCAATCCCTAGTGTAATATGCGAGTTGTTAAAATTTGAAAACGAATCTTCGGGTATACCAAAGGCTTCTCTAATAGCTTTATAATCAAAGACAATATCAATATTACCATTCATTTTAGTTATAAACCCATTTTTCGTAATGTGATAGTCGACTACTATACCTTTATCCCCTATAATTATTATATCATTAATTTTATCAAAAAAATCATCAAAACCATCTTTGAATTCATTTATATTGGTTTCAAACTCATCAATGTAATTTTCAAAATCTTCGTCATACATATTTAAATCATCATTATACACTGAAAGTAACTCACTAATAGAAAGGATAAACTCTCTTGTTATTTCTCTGGTTTTAGGGTTCTCAATATAGTCATTAACAACATACTTGATGAATTCTTTAAATGAAGTATCATCGAATCGCAACTCATATACTTGTGCTGAATTGACAATATGCTTTTTGGTTATACACTTTATCTTAGGATTAAAACTTTCAGAATAGGCATTAAGCAAATCTTTAAACTTAATATTTAATTCTTCTGATATACTGACTATATTTGTAAAAGCATCTGAATCTAAGATATCGGATTCTTCATATAGTTTTTCAAAATCCATAACGAAATAATCTTTTTTTGAAAAGTCATTAGGCAAAAAGCTCTTAACAACAGTAGGCACTTTATATATCTGCTTTAATACAGGCATATCGGTTTTTAAATCTGCATTCTGCCAATAACTAAACTGTATAGCAAGATCGCCCATATCGACCTCTACATCACTACCTAAATTATAAACGCTGTCATTTTCTTTAATATATTTGGTTTTGGTATTAAGTTTTAGATTGTTCAAAATTGTTTTTACTCTTTCCATTACATTTTCATCAGAATTTTCATAACCTAACCTAAATGATATCTGAGTATCTGTCTCAACAGATTTTATATCATTCATTTTCATCATTGCCTTATAAACCGTAATCTCATCTTTATTACAAGCAACCAGAACGATTATAAGTGATAGTGATAACAACACCGGTAAAACGATTTTCTTAAAATTATTCATATTAATGTCTCCCTCTTTTTTAAAATTGTCATTTTCATTTACATATATGTTTTGGCATATATTGAAAATCAATGTATATATTATCATAAAGTTAATACTATTTCAACTTTTATACTAAGCTTTTTTGTTTGTAAACATTTTGTTACTGTTCACGGGTTATATAGCCATAGAGGCAAGAGCGTAGCCATGGGGACGGTTCTAGCGGCTTGTGAGCAAAGCGAACAACCGAAGGGGACGGAACCTGTCCCCTTCGGCGCAGCGAATTAATTAATAACTACCTCTGAATAGTAACAATATTTTTTGTGATTATTTATAGTGTTCCTCAGAACTTGATACAAAGCACTAAACACCTTATAAAAAACGCCATAAATAACCACCGTAGGAATATAAGAATGGGCGATTCGTGAATCGCCTATAGAAAAACGAACGTTACTGTAAGAAATAGTAGGTTATATGAAAATGAATACATCAAAACAGATTCATTCAATTCTTATTTTAATATCTCCATTTTAGATACTGATACCTCATAGGCAACTCTTGTAATAGTCTCTTTTTCAGAAATCTTCTTTTGGTATTCACGGCTTTGTACCCTGCCCCATATTTTGAGGTTCTGCCCTACTTCAAGAGTTTGTGAATAGCGTGCATTTCTACCCCATGCTATGCAGGGGATATAATCTGACTTATTATATGCTCTGTTTACAGCTAATAGTAAATCTGAAATCTCCCTTCCAAATGGTGTCGTCCGATAAATTGGGCTCTTGCATATAAAGCCATTTAAATATATAGAATTAGGGTTGTTTATTATTTCATTTTCATCTACTAATTCAATATCTCTTGCAAATATAGTTAGAATAAGCTTCTTTCCATCTCCATAATAATTGTTATAAGACCGAAATTGACCATTAATACTTACAAAGCTATTTTTTTTAAAAGGCATTCCTTTTAATAGTCTTTCTGAGATAGTTACCGGTATTATATCATACACATCGCTTAATCTATTTACCTTCAGAACAAATTTTAAAAAAGATTCGCCGAATAATTCATGACTAAATTCCATATCATTATTAATTTTCCCAACTACCTGTATCTGATTATTATCTAAATTGTTTTCAATCATTGAAATCCTCCTAGCAGATTATTCTTATGTTGATTTTGTTTTCTATTATATCTATTCAATGAAAGATGGTTTTAGAAGTTATTAGTTGAGATTCATATTGAAATATCTGAAATTATTTTAGTTTCGATGCCACATATCAATGCCAAACTGACCGCAGCCAATATATTGAAGATATCGTCACTATCTGATTTTTTAAATTTAATTGGAAATTCCTGAGGATGCATTTCAGTGCCATCAAGAGTTTTAATAGTTCTTTGTAGGCAATAAATAAGTACTTTTTCTTCCGAACATTCTTCAATACTTGATGTTGTTACTGTTGACTTATGGTTTAATCCGCATGTAATGATACATAGGCTTTTTCTTAAAGAGGATTTAGATATTATATCGTGGTCAGAATTAATAATAGCAATATTACTTTCATCTATAATATCTAGTATCTTTTTTTTATAATTAATCAAATCGGCATTTTTATGATTATTACATACTAATACATCGAATCTGATGTTATCATAGGTGTTTTTCATTAAGAGTTCAGGTATCACTTTAATTATTGCAATATCTATTTTATTTCTCTTTAACTCATAAAGATAATCCTTGAGAATACTGTTAGAAAACTCAAATAAATACCTTTCTAATGTTTCAATAACACTTAGGTTAATTCGTGAATCTGAATTAATTAATATTTTTTTAAGTAAACGAATAATGGGCGATATTCCTTGTTCCTCTACTACTCCAATTATTATCATAATCACAGCTCCCCAAAAACATTTAAAGCAATTTCTTAATTTCTCAACTATATACTATGCATATTTATAAAGGATTATGTAATATTATATAGAGTATCGTTAATCAATTGAACCGGTTTCCTTTGTATTTAAAATTTGTTTTCCTTGATGATCGACATAAAAATCGTCCCTATATATTAATTCTGATATCGGTACTATCTTATATCCTCTTTCGATTAAATTTTCTAGTATTCTTGGTAATGCATCCGGAGTATATTTTGCAGCATTGTGAAATAAGACTATTGAGCCATTGGTTACTTTTTTTGTTACTCTCTCATATATACTGTCAACCCCCAAATCCTTCCAATCAAGAGAATCAACATCCCATTGTATTGTATAATGTCCCATCTCTCTGCAAACTTGAACCGTGGTATTATTATAATCCCCAAAAGGAGGTCGGAATAGAAATGGTTTCTTACCTGTTATAGCCTGTATTTTATCATCACAATTTTTAATCTCTTCTCGCATCTTATCAGTTGATAGTTGGGGCATGTGGGGATGAGTATTTGAGTGGTTCATTATTTCATGTCCGGCTTCATGGAGTGCTTTTACCGATTCAGGATACTTATCAACCCATTGTCCTACAAGAAAGAAAGTAGTTTTTACTTTAAATTTATCCAATATATCAATGAGGTCTTGTGTATCTTCATTTCCCCATGCAGCATCAAAACTTATAGATATAATCTTTTCGTCTTTATCAACAAAGTATATGGGTAAATCACGCTTTTGTGAAAAAATCGTTAATACGCTTGATGTCGTACCTAAATTAAAATATAATAGACATCCTACTATAGATATAATCAAAAGGTATGCAATAAGTGTATTTTTATTAACTACAATAAATTTCAAAGCTGAACAACTCCTTTATTTTATTCTATATAAATAATTATTCGGAAATATAATTATTATGACAATTAGAATAAAGAAAGCTGTTGTTCTTCATTATCTTCTTTTTTTAAATAAAATCCTGTTCCGGGTATGTTTTTAATTCGGTAATAATCAAAGTCTTTAAAGCTCATCTCATCAACATCTTTAACTGCAATCATTTTACTGTTCTTTTTTGATTTAAGGACTTGTACACCTTGGGAATCCCTTGTCGATTTAGGATTAATATTTGAAGTGTCAAATATTAGCACCTTATTAATATTGCTGAAGGCTACTTTTTCAATATCCTTTTCTAAATAATCGATATTAATCAAAGGCACTTTGTCAGAATATGCATTAGCAAGTTTTCTTCTGTTGGTTTTAGTAGCATAACTACTAAGGTTTATCTTTGCAATTTTTCCGTTTTCGAATGAAAAAAGCATAAACCCATTATAGTCAATAGTTGCAACGATATAAATAATATCTTCATTTTCATCCATACCTAAAATATTTGGTAAATACTCACCTAAACTACTTGCCTTACAGTCATTAATCTCATGTATCTTTATTTTGTATACCGTTTTTTTGTTTGTAAATAACAATAAATCTGCTTTATTAGATGTCTCAATCTCTTGAACTATTTCATCATCACCCTTAATCTTGTGTTCTGAACTTCCTCTTAACGAAACCAAAGATATCTTTTTAAGATAGTTTTGTCTTGTCATAAAGAGTTTTAAATTATAGTCTTCTATCATATGTTCTTCTTTTACTTCTTCAACATACTTTTCATGAATAATCTCAGTTCTTCTTTCCTTACCGTATTTTTTAATTATTTGGCTTAGCTCATCAATAATAACTTTTTTTATCTTATTATCATCTTTTACGGTATTTTTGAGTTTTTCTATATCCTTTTCAAGATTACATATTTCATCTGTACGATTTAATATATACTCTTTATTTAGATTTCTCAGTTTGATTTCCGCAATATATTCAGCTTGCAAACGGTCAATTCCAAATCCATCCATTAAATTTGGGGTTACCAAAGTATCTTGTTCAGTATTTCTGATAATCTTAATCGCTTTATCGATATCCAATAATATTTTTTGCAACCCTTTTAGCAAATGAAGTTTTTCTTCTTTTTTTCCGATATCGTATATCAGATGTTTCTTTATGCATTCTATTCTAAATATAGTCCATTCTTTTATTATGGTTTTTATACCTATTACCATTGGTTTTCCATTAATAAGAATATTAAAATTACAACTAAAAGTATCTTGAAGTGTTGTAATCTTAAAAAGACGTATCATTAGTTTATCAGGGTCAGAATTTCTTTTTAAATCAATAGTGATTTTTAGACCACTTAAATCTGTTTCATCTCTAATATCTGATATCTCTTTAATCCTTCCGGATTTTACAGCTTCTGCAATCTTATCTATTATTGCTTCGGTTGTTGTTGTGTACGGTATTTCATAAATATCAATGCAGTTATTTTTGGAGTCGTATTTATACTTAGCTCTAATTTTAAAACCGCCTTTACCGGTTTCATAAATTTCTTTCATTTCTCTTTCCTGATAAATTAGCTGCCCCCCTGAAGATAAGTCGGGTGCTTTTAATATAGGAATTATATCAACATTTTCATCCTTTAAAAACGCAATTGTAGTCTCACAAACCTCCTTTAAATTAAAACTACAAATGTTACTTGCCATTCCTACCGCGATTCCTTGATTTGAGCTCACTAATATATTAGGATAGGTTGTTGGTAATAAAACAGGTTCTTTCATCGTCCCATCATAATTATCAACAAACTCTACAGTGTTTTTATCTATGTCTTTAAAAACCTCTGCACAAATAGCATCAAGTTTTACTTCCGTATATCTTGGCGCAGCAAATGCCATATCTCTTGAATAGTGTCTTCCGAAGTTTCCTTTAGAATCAATAAAAGGATGCAATAATGCATCGTTGCCACGGGTTAACCTTACTAAAGTCTCATAGATAGCCATATCTCCATGAGGATTAAGCTTCATAGTCTGTCCTACAACATTTGCTGATTTTGTTTTATTGCCTGTAAGCAGTCCCATTTTATACATCGTGTATAGTAATTTTCTATGTGAAGGCTTAAACCCATCAATTTCAGGTATAGCTCTCGAAAGAATAACACTCATTGCATAAGGCATATAATTTAACTCCAAAGTATCCGTAATTTTTTGTTCAACTAAATTTTTGTTTTCAACCATATTTATTCAAATTACCCCCAATAATCTTTATTACAATTAGCTAAACTCCCTTTCCTTAATCAACTAATTCAGCTTACATCTGCTACGTCCATATATTTATATCCATTTTCTGTTATATAATCCTTTCTTCCTTGTAAATTATCGCCCAGCAAAAGCTCGAAAACATCTTGGGTTTTTATAACATCCTCCGGTAATACCTTAATCAATCTTCTTGTATCAGGGCTCATAGTGGTCAACCACATCATTTCAGGTTCATTTTCACCTAGACCTTTTGATCTTTGCAAGGTATATTTACCTTTAATATTTGAAATGATATCAGTTTTTTCTTTTTCCGTATATGCAAAAAGGGTTTCTTTTCCTGAATTTATTTCAAATAAAGGTGATTCAGCTATATACACTTTTCCTATATCTAAAAGCGTCGGCACCAGTATATATAGCATTGTCAAAATCAATGTCCTTATTTGATATCCGTCCACATCCGCGTCTGTACATATTATAATTTTACTCCATTTTAAATTATCAATATCAAAAGAGTTTAAATCTTTGTTATGTTTTGTTTTCAGCTCCACCCCACAGCCTATAACCTTTAATAAATCTGTAATAATATCATTATTAAATATTCTGTCATAATCTGCTTTCAGGCAATTAAGTATTTTACCCCGCACCGGTATTATTGCTTGAAATTCAGCATCTCTTCCCATTTTACATGCTCCCAATGCAGAATCACCTTCAACAATATACAGTTCTCGTCTATTTATGTCTTTTGTACGACAATTAACAAATTTTTGTACTCTGTTTGTAATGTCTATATTTCCGCTTAATTTCTTTCTGATATTTATCCGTGCCTTTTCTGCATTTTCTCTGCTTCTTTTATTTACAAGAATTTGATCGGCTATTTTTTCAGCTTCTTGGTTGTTTTCAATAAAATATACTTCTAGCTGTTGTTTTAAAAAGTCAGTCATTGCTTCTTGAATAAATTTATTAGTTATTGACTTTTTAGTTTGATTTTCATAGCTAGTCATTGTTGAGAAGGAATTACTTACTAATACTAAACTGTCCTGTATATCTATAAAAGTAATCTTTGCCTCATTTTTTGTATATTTATTATTTGATTTCAAATATTGATCCAATACTGATATAAAAGCACTTTTAACAGCCTTGTCCGGTGAACCACCATACTCTAAAAAGCTCGAATTATGGTAGTATTCGAGTAAATTGATTTCATTGTTAAAGCAAAAAGCTACCTGTAACTTAACTTTATAATCAGGCTTATCTTCTCTATCTTTTCCCCTTCTTGTTGTCTCATAAAACTCTACCTCAGTAAATCCCTTATCGCTACTAATTTCTTTTATATAGTCAGTTATACCATTTTCATAATAAAACTCATAAATTTCAAATATGTTATTATCTGAATCCTTAAACAAATTCTGTTTGTTCTCTTCTTGTTCACCTTCTCCATCATTGGAAGGTTCTATGTCTTCTTCTGAAATCTGATTATACAATTTAAATGTTAACCCGGAATTGACAACAGCTTGCTTTTTAAGCGTGTTTTTAAAATAGTCAATAGGAATATCTATTGATGTAAATACTTCAAGATCAGGTCTCCATTTTATAATCGTTCCCGTATGCTCATACTTACATTTTTCTTTTTTTAATCCACCAATATTTTCGCCTTTTTCAAAATGTAGCTCGTGCTTATATCCATCTCTGTATACAATAACATCCATATATTCAGAACTATATTGAGTTGCGCAACTTCCCAATCCGTTTAATCCAAGACTGAATTCATAACTTTCGCCGGTATTATTTTTATATTTACCCCCTGCATAAAGTTCACAAAACACTAGTTCCCAATTATATTTTTGTTCTTTTTCATTATAGTCCAATGGTATACCCCGTCCCTTATCCACAACCATAATTGACTTATCTTTGAACCTTGTAACTTCAATTATTGAACCATAACTTTCTCTTGCTTCATCGATTGAATTTGATAATATTTCAAATACAGAGTGTTGGCAGCCTTCTACACCGTCGGAGCCAAATATTACACCGGGTCTTAATCTCACTCTGTCTGCCCCTTTTAATGAAGAAATACTATCATTTCCATAATTTTTTATCTTATTGTTTTTTATCATGTTTTCTATGCCCCTATATATAAAAATATTTTTTTAAATTTTCGCTTAATATTGATTATAACTTAATTCAGAAGATTTTACAATCGATTCTTTATTTGCTGAGTGCTTCGATTTTAAGTTGTATATTGATCAACTAAGTATTATAATCTTATTATAATATGTCATTTGAATAATAACTTATTTAATAAAGGTGTGGATAGAATGCGTTTAAAAGTAATAGCTTGTAAAGTTTTATATAGGGAATTAAGTTTGATTATTGCAAAATCTAAGAATCACATTGATATTACATACCTAAAACAAGGACTTCATAATGAGCCAAGTATTTTAAAGAATGCATTAACCAACGAAATAGATAAGATAGAAATAAATCAGGATATGTATACCAATGAACAGTTTTATAATAATGATTTTGATGCAATTCTTATCGGATACGGTTTATGCAGTAATGCACTTATAGGTATTAAATCAAAAAAATATAAGATTGTAGTGCCTAGAGCTCATGACTGCATTACACTTTTGCTGGGTTCAAAGGAAAAATACAGGGAATACTTTAATGCTCATAAAGGTGTTTATTGGTATGCCCCGGGTTGGATTGAGAGTACACCTATGCCAAGTAAAGAGCGTTATGAATTCATTAGAAAAGATTACACCGAAAAATACGGGGAGAAAGACCTTGATTACTTAATGGATATGGAGCAGAACTGGTTAAAGGAATACAATTATTGTACTTTTATAAATTGGGATGAATTAAAAAATGAAAGAAATAAAGAATATACAAAGAATTGTGCCAAGTATCTTAATTGGAATTATGACGAAGTTAAAGGAAGTTCAAAACTTATTGCAGATTTCATTGAAGGTAATTGGGATAATGAAAGGTTTTTGGTAGTTCCTCCAGGTAAAGAAATAGATGCTTCATACAAAGAGGATATATTAAAAATAAAGGCTTGATAAACATCCGGAAAGTAATAGGCGCAATTTAAGCGTTGTAGGGGCGGACAATCTTGTCCGCCCGTTAGAGAAAATATTTGAATTGTCCCCTGTGATTTTTATAACTTATATACCCTATCCGCAGGAAGTACTCGAATATTATTCTTTTCAAGAACCTCTATAGCTCTTTTTGGTTCTTCAACCCTGAAAATAACCAGCGCTTCACTTGTAGCTTTACCGACAAATGCATACATGTATTCTACTCCGATAGATGCTTCTTCGAGGGCTTTTAAGGCTTCAGAAAGCCCACCCGGTTCGTCAGCAACAGAAACAGCAATTACATCTGTACAGCTAACGGTAAAACTATTTTCTTTGAGTATTTTTTCTGCTTCTTCAGGTTTATTAACAATTAACCTGAGTATGCCAAAATCTGTAGTATCGGCTATTGATAAAGCGCTAATATCTATGGCTTTTTCACCCAGAACTTTTGATACCTCAGCTAGTCTTCCTGATTTGTTTTCTAAAAATACTGATATTTGCTTAACAACCATATTAAACCCTCCTATTTTATTATTAGCAGCTATTTCATTAGCCTTTTGTCAATTACTCTTTTTGCTTTTCCTTCACTTCTTTGGATGGTTTTAGGCTCAACTAAGCGTATCTTTGCAGATAAACCTAAAATACTTTCAATTGCATTTTTAATTTTTTGTTCAACCTTCTCCAGTTTTTTAACTTCATCAGAGAATAATTCATCTGATACCTCGACTTGTATTTCTAAAATATCAAGGGTTCCTACTCTATCAACAATCAGCATATAATGAGGCTCTGTTTCACCAACTTCCAAAAGAACACTTTCAATTTGTGAGGGGAAAACATTGACACCCCTTATAATAAGCATATCGTCTGTTCTTCCGGAAACTTTAGCCATTCTTACCGAAGTTCTGCCACAATTACATTTTTCATAATTAAGAGATGATATATCTCTTGTTCTATATCTTATTAACGGAAGCCCTTCCTTAGTAATGGTTGTAAATACAAGCTCACCTTTTTCTCCTTCAGGTAACACTTCTCCCGTATCAGGATTAATAATTTCAGGGTAAAAATGGTCTTCAGAAATATGCATCCCCGCTTGACATTCACATTCGTATCCGACCCCGGGCCCCATTACTTCACTTAATCCATAAATATCTATCGCTAATATTCCCAGTTTGTTTTCTATCTCTCTTCTCATGTTTTCTGTCCAAGGTTCCGCTCCAAATACACCTGCTTTTAATTTCATATCATTTTTATTGACACCCATTTCTTCGAGGGTTTCTGCAAGGTATAAAGCGTAAGAAGGTGTACATGCCAAAAGAGTAGTTCCAAAATCCTTCATTATTTGTATTTGCCTGTTGGTATTCCCGCCGGATATTGGAATTACTGATGCTCCAACCTTTTCGGCTCCATAATGTGCTCCCAAGCCACCTGTGAACAGACCATACCCATATGCAACTTGAATAAAAGAATTCTTATTTGCTCCTGCTGCCGCAAGGGTCCTAGCCATCACCTCAGACCATGTATCAATATCATTACGGGTATATCCTACAACGGTTTGTTTTCCTGTTGTTCCTGAAGATGCATGTATCCTTACTATTTCACTAAGAGGGGTTGCAAATAGTCCATAAGGATAGTTATCTCTCAAATCTTGCTTGTATGTAAACGGTAGCTTTTTTAAATCACCTAAACTTTTAATGTCTTCAGGGGAAATATTCATTTCCTGCATCTTGTTTCTATAGAAAGGTACATTATAATAAACTCTTTTTACAGTAGTTAGTAATCTGTCATATTGGAGTTTTGTCATTTCATCACGTGACATTGTTTCGCATGGTTGGTTCCAGCAATTTTTCACTACACTGCCCCCTTTTTATTTTTCTATTTTATCTTATCACATTTTACCGTTATATTTCAATACCTAGTTTTGTTAGCTTTTCCATTTTTTTAGTGCCTCTGCCATTGCAGAATTTATTGGAGCTTCAACTCTCCAAAATTTATATCTTTTATCATATGTTTCAGGTGTCGCTAAAGTAACCAAATGTCCTAATGCCCACGTTACAATATATTTTTCTCCTATATAACATCCGTTGTCTTTTTTGCGGCAGCCCAGAACTTTTGCAATATCACGACCTACAGATGGTTTTTCTGTCAGTATTAATGTTTTCCCCATGAAATTAATCACTCCCTTTTAAACTTTTAACTTTCCACCTTCCAATTCTTAATAACAGCCGTTAATAAATCGATTCCATAATCTATGTCATTAATATTAGCAGTTTCAACAGCAGAATGAATATATCTTATTGGTATTGATAGAACACCGGATGGTACTCCACCTCTTGTAATATGGATGGCTCCGGAGTCTGTTCCGCCTTTTTCCAACACCTCAAGTTGATAAGGAATGTTGTTTCTCTTAGCTTCTTCTATCATTAAGTTTTTTATTACAGGATGTGCTATAACGGAGCTATCCTTTATTTTTATCCCGGGACCTTTCCCTAATTCTAAAGCCATTAGCTTAGCTTCGGGAGTATCTCCCGACCCGGTAATATCAACTGCAACAGCATAATCAGGATTTATTGAATATGCGGAAGTTCCTGCCCCCCTAAGCCCTAGCTCTTCTTGAACAGTGAATACAAAATATAAATCATTGTTATGCTGTTTAAGTCTTTTAATTGTTTCTATAAGTATATAGCAACCGATTCTATTATCAAGTGCCTTTGAACTTATCGTATCAAATTCCGTAGTAAAGTGTCCGATTAAACATGCCACGTCACCTATGCTTACCTTTTCTTCTGCTTCTTCTTTGTTTTTTGCCCCTATATCTATATACATTTTATCCAAGGTTAAATCGCTTATCTTTTCAATCTTCTCCTCATATGCTATAACACCAATGGTTTTGTTACTATAAGATACTTTTTGATAAAGAATTCGAAAGGGCGTTATACCTCCTATAGAAGAAAACCTAATAAATCCGTTTTTGTCAATATAGGTTGTTATTAACCCTATTTCGTCCATGTGAGCTGCTAACATGATTTTTTTACCTTGACCTGTTTTTCTTGCAATAAGGTTGCCGAGCGAATCAACTTTTATTTCATTAACACTATCCTTTATTTCGTTTATAATTAACTCTCTGATTTCTTCTTCATTTCCCGAAGGTCCGAAACATTGTGTAAGATTTTTTAATAAATTTAAATTCATAAATTAATACCTCCTACTTCCAAGTTATTTAACCACTTTTTTACAAGGGTTTTGCATCCTTCATAATCATCTATACTCATAACTGATACGGGTGAATGAATATATCTGCATGGTACGGATATTGATGCTGTTGGAACTCCTCCACGTGATAAATGAATTTTACCGGCATCATTTCCCCCAAAAGTACTTTTTTTATATTGCACTTTTATATTGTTATTTATGGCTGTTTCATATAATGATTTTGTAAGGTTTTTATCCGTATAAGTTCTTGCATCTAAAACTGTAATTGCAGGTCCATCCCCTAATGTTGTCGAGTATTGATGTTCTTTTGCTCCCGGAACATCTGAACAGGTTGTCCCTTCAATTACCAAAGCAATATCCGGTTTAACTGTATAAGCCGCAACTTCTGCTCCCCTTAGCCCCACTTCTTCTTGTACTGTAAAACAAGCAAATAAATCAAAATTAAAATTTTCCTTTAAAACATCTATTATAATAGCACAACCGACACGGTCATCAAGTGCCTTTGCTTTAATCAGTCCCTCACCGAACTCTTTATATCTGCTCTCAAAGCCTATATAGTCACCTAATTTAATTTTACTTTCAGCATCTTCCCTATTTTTTGCACCGATATCTATGTACATATCTTTAATTTTAATCGGAACCTTTCTTTCTTCCTGCTGTTGAAGGTGTACAGCTTTTACTCCTATTACCCCGGGAATATCTTCTGTTCCTGCCAATACTCTCTTTGATAAAAGAATCCTTGGGTCAATACCTCCAACAGTTTTAAATTTTATAAAACCATCTTTTGTTATTCCCGTAACTATCATTCCGACTTCATCCATATGGGCAGATATCATAACTCTCTTTGGGGTAGATATATCAGTTCTTTTTATAGCAATTAAATTGCCCATACTATCAATATTAATTTCATCACAATAATCTTTTATATGCTCGACTATTATATCCCTTACAGACCCTTCATTTCCCGATACTCCGATTACTTCTGTCAGTTGTTTTAACAGCATAGTATATCCTCCGTTTCTTCTTCCAACCTTTTAATAAAAAATGCCATTAATTTTCCGGATTTTTTTATATCATCAATACTTACAGTTTCAACTGTTGTATGCATATATCTAAGCGGAACGGATATTAAAACAGTAGGTACTCCTGTTCTACTGACTTGTATTGCCCAAGCATCTGTACCTGTGTTCCCGGGCTCAATATCAACTTGAAAATTAAAATTGTATTCTTTTGCAGTATCTTGCAATAACCCCACAAGTTTAGGATGAATATTCGGTCCCATTGTTATAACCGGTCCATTATTAATTTTGCTGGTTTCATCCCTCGATGCATCGGGGGTTCCACCATGACATACATCTATAACAATTGCTATGTCCGGTGCTATTTTATAAGAACCCATAATTGCCCCTCTTAGCCCTACTTCTTCTTGAACGGTAGCAATCGAATATATTTCGGAATTAATATTAAAAGATTGTAACTCCGATAAACAATTTTCTATAACTGATATACCGGCTCTGTTATCTAAAGATTTCCCTGTAACTAGATTATTTAAAAGCATGCAGGAACTAATATTAAAAGAAATAATATCTCCTATATTAACGAATTCTTTTAGTTTGTTTGCACTTATTCCGGTATCTATTGACATATCTTCATATGTTATTGCTTTTTTTGTTTCGTCTTTTTTCTGCAAGTGTGGTGGTTTCGCACCTATAACACCAAAAAATTTCTCTTTACCGTGAATAATCACTTCAAGCCCCGGTAATATTCTGTGGTCTACCCCGCCTATACTTGTAAATTGTACAAATCCTTTATCATCAATATTTTTAACCATTAGCCCTATTTCATCCGAGTGAGCTGCAAGCATAATTTTTCTTGAGTTCTGTGTTAAAGCTTTTTTAATACCCACAACGTTGCCCATTTCATCAATATATGTTTCATCGCAATACTTGTCAAATATGTTTTTTATAAGCTTTCCGACTTCCCATTCATATCCTGATACTCCGCTGGTATTACTGAGCTTCATCAAATTATCCATCATTGCTTTCCTCCTACTGCTATATAGCTATTTACTATTTCCTTGAATCTATTTCCCCTGTCCTCAAAATTCTTAAACATATCAAAGCTTGCACAAGCCGGTGATAGTAAGATTATATCATCTTTAGTTGAGTTTGTGTAAGCTGTTTTAACTGCATCCTCCAGGGTATTACATTTTACAATCGTAATGTTTTTCTGAGAGTATAAAGGAGAACTTATTACTGCATCTTCTATTTTATCAGCCGTCACTCCAATTAAAACCAGACACTTGGTTTTTTCATTTATTATATCACCTAATTCTTTAAAAGAGATTTCCTTATCATACCCTCCTGCAATAAGGACTATGCTTTCATTAAAGGAATTAAGTCCAGCAATTGTTCGGGCAGGACTACTGCCTATTGAATCATTATAAAACTTTATACCGTTTATTTCTCTAACAAATTCAAGTCTGTGGGGAACTCCGTAAAACGTGTTCGCAACCTCTTTTATACTATCAATTCCTACCTTATCAATTACTGCAAGGATTGCAGCTAAATAATTTTCAAGATTATGTACCCCTTGAAGTCTGATATCAAATGTGGTGATTGTTTTTTTATTACACGATTTATTAGAAACAACTATATCATTATCTGATAAATAAATCCCATTATTAATATTTTTTTTTCTGCTAAAAAACATTACATCACTATGTGCTTCAGAAGCAATCTTTTGGGTAATTGGATTATCAAAATTTATAATTAACTTATCATTTGGTTTCTGGTGTAAAAAAATATTTTTTTTGGCATCAATGTATTCATCCATTGATTTATGCATATCTAAATGATTAGGAGTTATATTTGTTATTACTGATATATTCGGACTCTTTTGCATGGTATGTAGTTGAAAACTACTTAATTCAAGTACAACCTTATGCTCAGGCTTAATATTTTCTATTTCACTAAGTAGCGGCTTACCGATATTTCCGCCAAGCCAACAAGTATATCCTTCTTTTTTTAAAAACTCATATATCAGTGTAGTAGTTGTTGTTTTACCATCACTACCTGTAACACCGATTATTTCAGCAGGACATAAATCAAAAAAAACTTCCATCTCGGAAGTTACTATGCTTCCCTTTTTCTTAGCTATTTTTAATTCAGGTACATCAGGTCTCATTCCCGGTGTTTTGAAAATTATATCGTGTTCTAAACAATCCAAATAGTTTTCTCCTGTTATTATTTCAATCCCAAGTTTTTTTAAATCTTCATAGACTTCACCTAATTGATTTTTATCTTTTTTATCAAATGCAGTTATTGAAGCATTATATTTTAATAATAAATCTATTAAAGGTAAATTACTGATACCTAAACCTATAACGGCTATTTTTTTGCCGTGAACGTTCTCTTTGAAAGAATTAATCTTTTTATTCAACTTAATCCACTCCATATATC
>LSQX01181287.1_pt3 | contig 25782 bp, 21 predicted proteins | sample 654561 | NCBI WGS metagenome assembly LSQX01 (sample SAMN04489861, study PRJNA283612) | anaerobic digester metagenome | isolation source: 4 biogas reactors fed with cattle manure at either 37C or 55C with and... | place: Denmark: Kongens Lyngby | collected 2014 | reverse complement strand
ACCTTTCGGGTTTCAACGGCTCAGCAGGCTATCTTTTTATAACTCATAACAGCCTGGTACTGGCTACTGATTTTCGTTATGTCGAGCAGGCTAAAGAGCAGGCACCGGCTTATACCCTATTCCGGATTTCGGGCAGTACCGATAAATGGTTTCCTGAAATAATCGATGGGCTCAAAATCAAACAGCTTGGGTTTGAATCTTCCGATATGAGTTTCGAGAGGTATCAAGCCTTGTCTTCTTCAATAGATAAAGCCGGAATAGAATTAGAATTTGCACCTTTAACGGATGCCGTTGAAACAATAAGGATGATAAAAGACACCGAAGAAATAGCTTGTATCGAACGCGCTACGCAAATAAGCGATAAAGCATTCAAACATATCGAGGAAATTATCCATGCAGGAATGACCGAACTCGATGTTGCGTGGGAACTGGAAAAATCACTTCGTGAAGCCGGCAGCCAATCCATTCCATTTGAAATAATTGTCGGCTCGGGGCCCAATGCGGCGTTGCCGCATGCTCAACCTTCGGTACGTATGATACAAGAAGGTGAGCCGATAGTCATCGATTTCGGCGCCAAAATAGAGGGTTATTGCAGCGATATAACCAGAACGCTGTGTATCGGAAAGCCGGATGCCACTTTCAATAACATATACCGAATTGTTCTGGAAGCACAGTTGAATGCCATTTCAAAAATTGTTGACGGAACGACCGGGGCAGAAGCCGATAGATTTGCCAGGAGCATTATCGAAGAAGCGGGATACGGCGAAGCCTTCGGGCATAGCCTTGGGCACGGAATCGGTCTGGCGGCACATGAAAAACCCAATCTTCATCGCATTTCCGGTGACATTCTGACTGAGAACATGGCTTTTACCATAGAACCGGGAATATATATTCCGGGGTGGGGCGGAGTCAGGATAGAGGATACAGTTATGCTAAAAAATGGTAAAATAAGCGTAATTTCAAAGTTGAAAAAATAGATATTGGGGAGATTATATGTTAAGCGGCTCGGAATTGAGAAAAGGTGTGGTCATTGTATTAAACGATAAGTTGTATCAGGTTATAGATTATAAGCATATAAAAATGAAAAGGACTGCCCTGGCGCATGTAAAACTTCGTGATATCGTAGGCGGACATACCATTGAGCAGAGTTTCCAATCGGATGATAAATTTGTAAGAGCCCATCTGGATACAAGAAATATGCAGTACCTTTATAATGACGAAGGCCTGTACTACTTTATGGACACGGAGAACTTCGAACAAATCACCGTCAATGAATCGCAGGTATCGGATTCTATAGCATATCTTAAAGAAGGGATGCAGGTAGAAGTATCCAGCTATAAAGAAAAGATATTGGATATCGAGCTACCTGTCGCTGTAGAACTGGAAGTGGTTGAGACCGAACCCGGATTTAAAGGTGACACCGCAACTGCCGGAAACAAACCGGCAAAACTGGAAACAGGTACCAGTATCCAGGTTCCTCTCTTTATTAACATAGGAGATATTGTTAAAGTAGATACCAGGTCGGGGGCTTATCTGGAAAGGAAAAACGGATAAATGCTGAAAGCAGACCTCCACATACACACCTGCTATTCTCCCGACTCTAACAACTCACTGGATGACATCATTAAACAGTGTTTAAAAATAGGAATTAATTGCCTGGCAGTGTGTGACCACGGCACAACAGAGGGAGCACTTAAATTACAGGAAATAGCTCCTTTCAAAATAATTGTAGCCGAAGAAATACTTACTCCTCACGGGGAGATAATGGGAATGTTTTTAAAGGAAACCATACCCAGCGGAATAACACCGCAAGAGGCGATTAAAAGAATAAGAGAACAAAACGGACTGGTATGTATTCCGCATCCTTTCGATAAGTACCGTTCATCGGCATTTCAGGGGATAAACCTTGAGGCTATTAAGCAGGATATTGATATAATCGAAGTTCATAACGGCAGAACTCTTGCCTTTCAGGACCGTAGTCTGGCGCTTAACTTCGCTATAAGAAATAATCTGAGGCAAAGCGCAGGCAGCGATGCACATTCAATACCTGAAATAGGAGTCAGTTTTATAGAGATGCCTGATTTCAATAATAAAGAGGAATTTTTAACCGCACTTGATGAGGGCAAAATCAACGCCCATTCCTCCAGCCCGTTTGTACACCTTATCAGTGTAAAAAATAAATTGATGAAACGGTTTAAATAAAATGTATCAATTCGGCTGGTTTTCCACCGGAAGAGGCAAAGGTTCAAGAGAACTCTTTAAAGTTGCTTTGGACGGTATAAGTAGCGGACAAATAAAAAATGCCCGCATTTCCTATGTCTTCTGCAGCCGCGAAGCGGGGGAATCTCCGGAAACCGACCGCTTCATCGAACTGGTAAAAAGCAGCAATATTCCTATAGTATGCTTTTCTTATCAAAAATTCAAAGGCGATAGGCCCGACAACGCCCCCGATGAACCATTACCGGAGTGGAGACTGGAATACGACCGTCAGGTTATGGGATTACTAAAAGATTTTGATTGTGACCTGTGCGTACTGGCGGGTTATATGCTTATTGTAGGTCATGAAATGTGTAAAAAATACAATATGCTCAACCTGCACCCGGCAGCGCCCGGCGGCCCGAAGGGTACCTGGCGCGAGGTTATCTGGAAGTTGATTGATACTAAAGCTAAAGAAACCGGCGTAATGATGCATATGGTAACCCCTGAACTGGATAAAGGCCCGGTTGTCAGCTACTGCAAATTTCCTATAATCGGCGAGCCGTTCGACAAGCACTGGCAGTTTGTTAAAGAAAAGAGGGTTGATGAAATTAAAAAAAACCAGGGAGAGGATAACGAACTTTTCAAAATCATTCGCCAGCAGGGAGTGAAAAGAGAGCTCCCGCTTATTTTAACAACTATGTCCGCCTTCAGTTCGGGAAAGGTAATCATTTCCAACGGCGCGGTTTTTGACTCGCACAAAAACAAAATCAACGGCTACAATCTCACAGATGAAATCGAGAGGTTACTGGAAGCTAATAATTAAACATTCACTCAGAGTTACAATACACCTGCGTCTTTGCGAGCCTCAACAAGTTGAGGCGAAGCAATCCCTGCAATGCCCTTTAATTACCCCTAACTGTATATGTAATTATTATAGCGCAGCCCTGATAATATTGAACCGTAGAGATTGTTTCGTGGTTCAGCAGGCTCACCATGAACGGATTTATTGAGACCTCTCACAACAACCGGTAATTTAGTGTCATACTGAATTTGTGATGGTCTAATAAAATATCCGAGACGTAATAATAAAAGCCATCCCCTCGTGGAAGTTGGCATTTACGAAGTAAATGACGGATGAGGGCTGATATTCTGCCTGTTGCCGCAGTAGCTTTATGCCTGATTCACCCGACACCCCGTATTCTTGGGTCCCGCCCTATTGGGACCGCCTGAATGACAGTTAAAGGTTTGGCGGCCCGCGTCTTTCGATGAACTCAGCAACCAAAAATGATAGGTAATCTTCCCGCATTCCTTTAAAAGAAAACCGGCAGGATAACGCTACCCCGCCGGTTCTTACTGCATATAAAAAGATTGAATGTCTGATTATTTCTTGTCATCTTCCGGTTTTGCTAATATCTCATCGATTAAACCATATTCGACAGCCTGTTGAGGATTCAAATAGAAATCACGGTCGGTATCGTGGATAATTTTCTCCACTGGTTGCCCGGTATTCGTTACCAGAATACCCCTTATTAAATCCTGTAATCTCATAATTTCACGGGCGGCAATTTCGATATCGGAAGCCTGTCCCTGCGCTCCGCCGAGAGCCTGATGCATATGTATTGTAGAGTTAGGCAGAGCAAACCGCTTGCCTTTGGCGCCGGCGCTCAATAATACGGTAGCCATACTGGCTGCCATACCGACACATATTGTCGATACGTCCGGTTTTATTAAATTCATTGTATCGTAAATAGCAAGACCGGAAGCAATCACGCCACCCGGCGAGTTTATAAAAAGCTGTATATCCTTATCGGGGTCTTCCCTTTCCAAAAAGAGAAGCTGGGCAACAATAACATTAGACACCTGGTCGTTTATCTGAGTACCCAGTATGATAATGCGCTCTTTCAAGAGTAATGAATATATATCGTAAGCCCTCTCCCCCCTTGCACCGCTTTCAATCACCATGGGTATTACATTGCTCGGATTTTCGTACATTTTTTACTCCTTTATAATATTAATTTTCGGACGGAGTGTTAGCTTTCACCATCTCCACCAGATGTTTAATGGTTTTCTTGGCATGTAAAAAGCTTTCCACTTCCCTTCTTCCGTTGCTTTCCTGTAAATATTTTCGCATTTCTTCTTTTCTTTGCCCGGCATCTTTTAACATACTCTCGATTTCCTCATCTACTTCCTGCTCAGAAACGGCTATTTCTTCCTGCTTGGCTACCTCGCTTACCACCAGTGTCCATAAAACTCTCTTTTTAGCCATAGGCTTACCGTTTTCTCTTAACTTCGCTTCGGGCACCTGTTTCATTCTCTCTTCGAATTCCTTCTCATCACGGCAGGATGCCTGCAACTGCCGCTTGTATTCCTCTATAAGATCCTGCAATTCCATATCAATCATGACCGGAGGGTATTCCAATTTGCTGATTTCTATCAATTTCTCAATAACCTTTTCCTCATAATTGGCAACAGCATTGCGTTCTTTTTCGCTTTTTAAGTTGGTGCGAATTCTGTCCTTCAAAGCCTCAAGAGATTCTATGCCGGGTGAAACTTTCTTGGCAAACTCATCATCAAGTTCCGGTAGAGTCATTCCACGCACGTCCTTTATTGTGACAGTGAATTCAACCTCTTTCCCGGCTACCACTTTATTCTCATAATCATCGGGGAGCGTCAGTTTGAATTTCGATTCCTCCCCTTTTTTCATTCCGACTAACTTATCGGCTAAACCTGGTATTTCCTTTGCAAATTCCGAATTCAACTCAAAGGTGATACCCTTATTGCGAATAATCGGAGACTCATAAACCTCTCCTACTATGTCCGCAGTGATGTTATCCCCATATTTAATCGGGCTATCCGATGACTCGGCACTACCACCATACTGCTTGCGCAGATTATCCAGAACCTCATTAAGTTCTTCATCGCTGACTTCCAGCGGTTCCGGCTCTACGACCATATTTTTATAATCACCCAGTTCGACTGTCGGTTTTAAAGCAACAATCATTTCGAACTTCAACGGTTCGTTTTCCACAATTTTAACCATCGGTTGCATTACCGGTTCCAAATTGTGTTCTTTAATAACGTCATCGCAGATAAAAGGAACCGCTTCCCTGATAGCATCTTCAAGCAGTTTTTCTCTGCCGACATGTTTTTCCAAGATATCTCTGGGTGCATTACCTTTGCGAAAACCCGGCACCTCGGTTCTTTTAACCAACCGTTGATACGCTTTCTCCATGTATCCTTCCATCTCCGAAATTTCGTTTACAACGGTCAGATAGCTCATATGGTTTTCTGTTTTATCCAGTGTTGATTTCATCGTTACCCCTTTATATTATTTATTCTTCTATCTGTTCATCCAACAGTTTTATATGCAATACGTCTATATCCTCCCGGCTTACAACATCGGGAGCATTAAAACATAAATCATAAGCATTTTGATTCTTCGGGAAAGGAATCACTTCCCTGATGCTGGTTTCACCGGCAATCAGCATCAACATACGGTCTACCCCTATTGCTATTCCTCCATGCGGTGGAGCACCGTAGCTGAAAGCCTCCAGTAAATGCCCGAACAACTGGTCGATGGATTCATCCGTGTGCCCCATCACCTTAAAAACTCTTCTCTGCAATTGGGCATTATGAATCCTGATGCTGCCACCACCAACTTCGTATCCATTTAATATTATATCATAGCTCTGGCTAAACACATCTTTCGGATTCGATTCCAGAATGGGGATGTCTTTTTCTTTCGGAGATGTAAAAGGATGGTGCATTGCTTCCCAGCGATTCGTTTTATCATCCCATGCAAATAACGGGAAATTAACAACAAAACAATAGGCAAATAAATCAGGGTCCGCCAACTTCAAACGGTTTCCCATTTCCAAGCGCATCCTGCCAAGAACATTGCTGACGGTAGCATCATCACCTGCGGCAATCATCAGCATATCACCGGGAGCCGCCCCAAGACGTTTAGCCATTTCTTTAATCTGTTCAAGCGTAAGAAACTTGGCTATCTGAGATTTAATTGTCTCTGAAGTCAACTCCTCAACACTTGAAGCGGAAGGATCCAGCATTATGGTTGCCAGCCCTTTAGCGCCGAAACCTTGAGCGATCTCGTTAAGTTCATTTATCTGTGCACGAGAATAACCGGCACAACCGGGAGCGCTGATTCCCTTTACCTTCCCACCGGCGGCAACTGCCGAGCTGAAAACAGCAAATTCGCAATCGGCAACAATATCCGAAAGGTCTTTTAACTCCATTCCGAAACGTATATCCGGCTTATCTGAACCGAAACGTTCCATTGCATCGGCATAATTAATACGCGGGAACGGTTTTATAATCCGCTTTTGCGGTTTTACTTCTTCCATTATTTTAACGAAGAGGTCTTCGATTAACTGCATCACATCCTCTTCTTCCGCAAAGCTCATTTCTATATCGAGCTGTGTAAACTCCGGCTGCCTGTCCGCACGCGTATCTTCATCGCGAAAACACTTGGCAATCTGATAATACTTTTCAACCCCGGCTACCATTAAAAGCTGCTTCAACTGTTGGGGAGACTGCGGCAGGGCATAAAACTTGCCGGGATATACGCGGCTCGGAACCAGGTAATCACGAGCCCCCTCGGGAGTTCTTTTTATAAGGATAGGGGTTTCGACTTCCAAAAATCCTCTGTTATCCATAAAATCACGCATCATCTTGGTCACACGATGACGCAGAATAACGTTGTTTTTCATTCTTTCGCGCCTGATATCCAGATAACGGTATTTCAAGCGCAGGTTTTCGTCTATTTCAATATCCTCATTAATGTAAAATGGAGGAGTTATAGAAGTATTCAATATCTTGACAGTATCGGCTAGAATTTCAATTTCCCCGGTCGGTAATTTAGTATTTTCCGTACCCGGCGGACGCAGAGAAACCTGCCCCACCACCTGTATTACATATTCATTTCGTAACTGGCTGGCGATATCATGACATTCTTTGGAGCTTTCAGGATTAAAAACAACCTGTACAACCCCATCTCTATCCCTGAGGTCGATGAAAATCAAACCACCGTGGTCACGCCGACGGTCCACCCAGCCACCAAGGGTTACAATCTGTCCATTATTATTCCGGTTAAGTTCCCCGCAACTGTGACTCTTTAGCAAACTTCTTCCCCCTGCCCTAAAATATGTAATTTACGTAAAGCTAATTATAACTCAGGGCTGTATATTGTTCAAACACAAACCGCTAAAATAAACCGGCACTTTTATTACGTGTTGCCTGCCCAAAATTATTTGACCATAGTTTAGCTTTAACTTATACTATCATTTCACCCTGTTGCATATTGTGTATTCAGAAATATACCGGATTGCAAAGTTGTGTCGAAATACTTTTGTAAATTATTGTTTCCGGCTAAATTATATAAACAGATATTCCTTTATACCATCAAACAAATGTATAATTAGTTGATATTATCTTAATTACCGGCAACCTTTTGCGAGAGGAGTGAAAGATAATAAAATGGCAAAATTCGATATTACATCACTTGACCCCACTAAACTTAAGGATTGGGAGATAGCGGAAGAAGCGGAAAAGTATATGAAGCCTATTTCGGTACTGGCAGATGAATGGGGTATAAAAAAAGACGAGCTTCTACCTTACGGGCATTTTATAGGTAAAGTTGATTTTCCCCTCATTCTTGACCGTCTTAAGGATAAACCGAACGGAAAATATATCGATGTTACCGCCATAACACCAACCCCCCTCGGAGAGGGGAAAAGCACTACCACTATGGGACTGGTAGAGGGACTGGCTAAAAGAAATAAAAACGTATCCGGCGCTATCCGCCAGCCTTCCGGAGGACCTACATTTAATATTAAAGGCAGCGCTGCCGGCGGCGGGCTTTCCCAGTGTATTCCGCTAACTCCGTTTTCGCTGGGCTTAACCGGTGATATCGACAACGTAACCAATGCCCATAATCTGGCGATGGTAGCCCTAACCTCCCGACTGCAACACGAATTCAATTACGATGATGAGATACTTTCACAGAAAAATTTAAAACGCTTGAATATCGACCCTCGCAACGTGCAGATGAAATGGATAATGGACTTTTGCGCACAGTCGCTGCGGGATATCGTAATCGGCATAGGTGACAAGATGGACGGTTTTATGATGCGTTCAGGTTTTGCCATTTCGGTCAGTTCGGAGGTTATGGCTATCCTTGCTGTCTTTAACAGCTTGAAAGACCTGCGGGAACGTATGTCTAAAATTGTAGTTGCCTATGATAAACAGGGTAATGCCATAACCACCAAAGACCTTGAAGTAGATGGAGCCATGACTGCCTGGATGGTAAGAGCTGCTAACCCCAACCTGTTGCAGACACTTGAGGGGCAACCGGTGATGGTTCATGCCGGTCCATTTGCCAATATCGCAGTCGGTCAGTCATCGATTGTTGCCGACCAGGTGGCTTTAAAGCTTTCCGACTACCACGTTACGGAGAGCGGATTCGGCGCCGATATCGGCTTTGAAAAATTCTGGAATATCAAGTGCCGCTTAAGCGGACTTGTTCCCAATTGCGCCGTGATTGTCGCAACTGTCAGGGCGCTCAAGATGCATGGCGGCGGGCCAAAAGTCGCACCGGGAAAAGCGCTGGATGAGGCTTACACAACGGAAAATGTCGGGTTGGTTGAAAAAGGATGTGAGAATCTGACTGCGCATATCGAGACAGTTAAAAAAGCCGGTATCAACCCGGTGGTATGTATCAATAATTTTTATACCGACACCAAAGATGAAATAAATACTATAAGAAGAATAGCCGAACAGGCAGGCGCCAGGGTTGCACTATCTCAGCACTGGCTAAAGGGCGGGGCGGGAGCTCTTGAACTGGCTGATGCTGTTATAGAGGCCTGCGAAGAAAAAGTGGGTTTCAACCTGCTTTACCAAAACAATACTCCCATAAAACAGAGGATAGAAACTATTGCTAAAGATGTATACGGAGCCGACGGAGTCAGTTATTCTCCCGAAGCTAATGCCAAGATAGAACGACTTGAAAAGGACCCGGATATCAATAAAATGGCAACCTGTATGGTAAAAACACACTTGAGTCTGACGCATGACCCCAATATAAAGGGGCGTCCGAAAGGCTGGATTTTACCTATAAGGGATGTGTTAACCTACAACGGAGCAGGCTTCATCGTTCCGGTTGCCGGCGACATTAAACTAATGCCCGGCACCTGCTCCGACCCTGCCTTCCGCAGAATAGATGTAGATGTAGAAACGGGTAAAATAAAAGGACTGTTTTGAGATGACGGAAGAAAACACAGAAATTAAATATACGGTACACTTTGAACCGGATAATGTAGATATTGTTGTCAACCCGGGAGATAATCTGATGGAAGCTGCGGTTGCCGCCGGAGTGCATATCAACGCCTCATGCGGCGGAGCCGGCGTCTGCGGAACCTGTAATGTTATTATCAAGCGCGGACAGGTTGAAAGCACAAGAACCGACAAGATTTCCGAACACGATTATAAAAAAGGTTTCAGACAAGCCTGTAAAAGCAAGGTTTTCTCAGACCTTGTAGTTGAGATTCCATCGACATCGAAACTGGAAAAAGCGGTTCTCTCAAAGGAAGAGCTTTTATCATCTTGCGAATTGGCAAGCGGTTGGAAATTCGACCCGCCGGTAAAAAAGGTATATCTAAAATTAACACCACCCGGCATGGAAGATAATACCGGCGACCTGTCGCGGCTTATGAAAGGCTTAAAACAGCAAGACGATTTCGGCAAAATATCTATTGATGATGATATACTTTACGGACTCGCCGATGTTTTAAGAAAAGATGAATGGAATGTCACCGTAACCTTGCTTGAGGATACCGATAACAGCTTTAAGCTGATTAATATCGAACCCGGCGATACCCGGGCGAGAAATTACGCTCTGGCTTTCGATATAGGTACCACTGCCGTAAGAGGACAGCTACTGGACTTAAACCGCGGGCGTATTCTTGCTCAAGGCATAGATTATAACCGCCAAATCAGTTACGGGGAAGATGTTATCAGCCGTATCGCCTGGGCACAAAAGCAGGACGGGATGGAGAAACTGCAAAAAGCGGCAGTTGCTACCATCAATGATATGATAAAAGGACTTGTTAAGAAAGCAAATATAAACATATCAGATATAACACATATTGTATTTGCCGCAAATACTGTGATAACCCATTTACTGCTGGGGCTTAATCCCAAATATCTAAGATTGTCGCCATATGTGCCGACGGCAAATTACCTTCCTCTCATAAAGGCGCGCAGAATAGGCTTAGATTTACCGGATTATGTTTATCTCTACTCCCTCCCCTCTGTAGCCAGTTACATCGGCGGGGATATAGTTTCCGGAATACTGGGTACCGGCACCTATCAAAAGGATAAATTAACTCTTTACATAGATATCGGCACCAATGGAGAAATAGTACTCGGAAATAAGGATTGGATGGTTACTGCCGCCTGTTCTGCCGGACCGACCTTTGAAGGGGGTGGCATCAAGCACGGTATGATAGCCACATCCGGCGCTATCGAGGGCTTCGATATCGACGCAAGGACATATGAACCATTTATTACCACCATCGACGATGCCAAACCAAAAGGGATCTGCGGTTCGGGCTTGATAAACATAGCGGCAAAACTGTTTGAAAAAGGAGTCATCGACCAAAACGGTAAGTTCAACAAGGGATTGCTAAACCGCAGAATCCGTGAAGGCGATAACGGCTTTGAGTATGTACTGGCTTACGGCACTGAAACACAGACATATAAAGATATAGTTCTTTCCGAAACCGATATTGCCAACTTGATTCGCTCCAAGGCAGCGATGTATGCCGGATACCGAACGCTTTTGCAGAGTGTCGATAAAAAATTCATTAATCTCGAACAGGTGATAATCGCCGGCACTTTCGGCAATCATATCAACATAGAAAACGCCATAACCATCGGGCTTTTGCCGGACATTCCCAAAAACCGTTTCTTATTTGTCGGAAACGGCTCACTGCTTGGAGCGAGGCTATCCGCTTTCTCACGCGACCTGTTAACTGACGGAAGGAAAATCGCATCTATGATGACCAATCTTGAATTATCCGAAAACAGCCTCTTTATGGACAACTATATTGCCGCTCTGTTTCTGCCGCATACAAACATTGGTGAGTTCCCATCGGTAACAGCGGGAGGAAAGTAAATTATGGCTGCAATAATTATCGACGGAACGGCTACGGCTAAAAATATACGCGAAGAACTGAGCGAAGAGGTCGTTCGCTTAAAGAAACAACACGATATTATACCGGGTCTGGCTACGATACTGGTCGGAGGCGACCCGGCATCACAGTTATATGTTTGCATGAAAGTAAAAACCTGCAAAGCAATGGGGCTGCATTCGGAAAATTACGACCTGCCTGCCAAGACTACGGAAGAGGAGTTATTATCTCTAATCGACCGGCTGAATAAAGAACCCAAAATACACGGAATACTGGTACAGGTTCCCCTTCCCCCGCACATTCATGAAAACACTGTTCTGGCAGCCATTAACCCCATTAAAGATGTAGATGGGTTTAACCCCGAAAGTGTCGGAAACCTGATGATCGGAAAAGCCAATTACCTGCCCTGCACTCCGCTCGGAATACAGGTACTTTTACAAAAGTACAGTATAGAAACCGAGGGGGCTGACGTTGTAATAATAGGCAGGAGTAATATACTCGGAAAACCAATGGCTGGCATACTGATGCAAAAAGGCAAAGGCGCTAATGCCACCGTAACCGTATGCCATACCAAGACCAGAGATTTAGCTTCCCATACACGTAGAGCCGATATACTGATTGCGGCCGCCGGCAGCCAACCGCGCTTTATAACCGCCGATATGATAAAGGAAGGCGCAATAGTAATTGATGCAAGTACACACCGGATAGGAGAAACTCCGGACGGGAAAGCTATTATTTGCGGCGATGTCGATTTCGAATCGGTTAAAGAAAAAGCCTCAGCCATAACACCCGTTCCCGGCGGTGTGGGACCAATGACCATCGCTATGCTTATGTCAAATACCATCAAAGCGGCTAAAATTATCAACTTACTTGCTTAAAGCGGAGGCTTGAATGACTTTTAAAACTCCCGAAATTGAATATAACGGCAGAATCAGGGAAATAACTTTGGGAAGCGGTGATAATTCGGTTACCGTAGGAGGCGAAACCGCATATCCATTTTATACTTTCGACGCACCGACGCCGCACCTTCCGGTTATTGCCATGGAAGTTTACGATGTAAAACCGGAGGACTGGGCGGAAGCGGCAATTAGCCCATTCAAAGATGTAATAGACGACCCTGTTAAATGGGCAAAAAAATGCATTAATGAGTATAAAGCCGAGATGATTTGCTTGCAGCTTTCCGGTACCGACCCCAACGGGCTCGACCTCGGAGCGGCAGAGGCGGCCGAAACTTCCAAAAAGATGGCGGATTCTATCGATGTGCCCTTAATCGTCTGGGGTACTGCCAATCATGAAAAAGACACAGCAGTATTAACTGAAGTCTGCAAAGCCTGCAAAGGAAAGAATCTGATAGTAGGTCCTCTGGAAGAAGGCGATTATAAAAATATAGCTCCCACAGCTATTGCTTGCGGGCACACGATTATTGCCTCCAGCCCGATTGATATTAACCTGGCAAAACAGTTGAATATCTTACTTGGCAATCTGGGTGTACCGGAGGATAAGATTTTAATCGACCCAACGGTCAGCAGCATCGGCTACGGTATCGAGTACGCCTATTCCGTTATCGAGAGGATCAGAATCGCCGCATTGACACAGAGTGATGAAAAACTGCAATATCCCATAATCTGCAACATCGCTGCCGAAACCTGGAAAACCAAAGAGGCAAAAATACCGACGAATGAAAACCCGAGCCTCGGCGATGCCACAAAACGGGCCGTTCTGCTGGAAGCTATGTCTGCAATGACGCTGGCCACAGCCGGCGCTGATGTCCTTATCATGAGACACCCCGAGGCAATCAGGCTTGTTAAAGAAATGTCAGCCGCTCTTACTACCGGTAAGTCATAATTTATTTAAGGCTTTATTCTAATACGTCCTCTGTAAGGTCGAAAAGATGTCAAAGATAACAGGATTCCCATTTACATACGGTACCGATTTTGAAGGTGAAAGAATACGCCCGGATAATTTATATGTTGAATTCGGCGGAGAAAGCAGCCGCATGGTCGAATGGCTTACCACCGCAGGCATAGAAGATATCGAGGACGGCAGAATAGATATAATCGGCTCGGATATAAATGACTCCGGCGAAAAGACTGCGCTGCCGCTTGCCATTGTGGTCGAGGTAGCCGGAAACAAAATGCAGCCGGATTACGAACCTGTACTGGAAAAGCAGATTCACCGCATCTTAAACCGAATACAGGGAGTGATGCATACCGGGCAACGTGATATGGGCTGCCTGAGAATCTCCGAATCAATTGCAGATAAGGGTTTCACTTTGCGGCATATCGGGGTTATCCTGTACCAAAAACTGCACGAGGATTTCGAACGCATTCTTGATAAAGTACAGGTAAAAATCTTTACCCAAGACAGCAGAGTTACAGAAATACTTAACAAAGTGAAATCTGTTTATACCAAACGGGATGCACGAATCGAAGGAATGACCGATGAAAACACCGATACATTTTACTCCTGTACAATCTGCCAGTCGTTCGTTCCGTTCCATATATGCACCATCAGCCCCCAAAGAAGCAGCCCCTGCGGCTCCTATAACTGGATAGATTGCAAGGCTTCATATGATATCGACCCGACAGGACCTAATAAACCGATAGCGAAAGACAGTTCTATAGATTTAAGATTGGGGCAATGGCAGGGCATAAATGATTTTGTTAAAAAATCCTCTCAGGGAAAAACAGAATACTACAATTTATACAGCATAATGGATAAGCCTATGCCGACCTGCGAATGGGTAGAGTGCATTTCGGTTGTACTGCCCCTGTGTAACGGTATTATGATTGCCGATAAAGACTATACGGGCATGACCCCCTGCGGTATGGATTTCAGGACTATCGTCGATAATATCAAAGGGGAATTGGATACCCCCGGTTTTATGGGGCACAGCAGATACAATATCACCCAGAGCAAGTTCGTAAACGCCGAAGGTGGTATAAAGAGAATAGTCTGGATGCCCAAAATACTAAAAAGGGAAATTTCAAATAGATTTAATACGATAACTATAGAATTAGGAATTCCGGATTTAATGGAAAGAATTGCCGATGAAGATACAGGCACCACCGAAGAAGCGATTTTGCCCTTTTTGAAAGCGGCTAACCACCCTGCACTTTCTATGGAACCCTTAATCCAGCTATAATGTTATAAAGGATATTTTTGATGGCAATTACAGGTATAGAGATATTTAAATTATTACCCAAAACCAATTGCGGCGAGTGCGGTGTTCCCACCTGCCTGGCTTTTGCAATGAGTCTGGCCGCAGGCAAGACGGAACTTTCCAAATGCCCGTATCTTTCAGATGAAGCCAGAGAAAAACTGGAAGAAGCCTCCACCCCGCCCATCAGGCCGGTTACTATCGGTAAAGGTGAAAATGCAAAAATAATCGGCGGCGAAACTGTAATGTTCCGCCACGAAAAAAGATTTGAAAATGCCCCGGCTATTGCCCTTCTGATAAGCGACGATATGACCGAAGCAAATATAGACGAACGTATCGAAAAGTTTAATAATCTCGTTTATGAAAGAGTGGGACAAACCCTGCGCGCAGAAATGGTTGCCTTAAAATGCCAATCCGGGGATGAGAATAAATATAAAGCCCTCATAGATAAGGTTATGCAAAAATGCAGGGCAAGTATTATGTTAATCTGCGAAAACCCAACCCTGCTGGAAGCAGTACTGCCTGTATGTGCGGACGTAAGACCGCTTATTTATGCTTTAACTAAAGAAAATTTCGACAGCATTGCAGCTCCGGCTAAACAATATTCCTGCCCGGTAGTCGTTAAGGGGCAAAATCTTGATGAGATTATCGAACTTACTACCCGTCTTGAGCAATCCGGAATTAAAGACATAGTAATCGATAGCGGCATAAAAGATTTATCCGGCTCTCTGGAAGACCAGGTAGCTATACGTCGTGCCGCTTTGAATAAGAAGATGCGCTCTCTCGGATACCCTACACTGGTTATGGTTAACGAGATGACTGATGAACAGCTTCAGGAATCGTTGATAGCAGCCACATTTGTCGCCAAGTACGCCGGTATCATCGTGCTTTCCGATTTTAGCGGTGAAACACTCTTTCCGCTTCTTGTACTGCGAATGAACCTCTTTTCAGACCCGCAAAGACCATTAGCAACAACGGAAGGTATTTACGAAATAGGCGGACCCGGCGAGAACTCTCCGGTTCTTTTAACCTGCAATTTTTCGCTTACCTATTTTATCGTTTCCGGGGAAATTGAAAGCAGCCGCGTTCCCGGCTACCTGCTTGTAATGGATACCGAAGGTCTTTCGGTAATGACAGCCTGGGCTGCCGGCAAGTTCGGCGCCGATACCATAGCCTCTTTTGTGAAAAAATGCGGCATTACAGATAAAGTAAAACACCGCAAGTTGATTATCCCCGGCTATATCGCTATCGAAAGCGGAGCACTGGAAGAAGAACTCCCCGACTGGGAAATTATCGTAGGTCCGCGCGAAGCTGCGCATATACCGGCTTTTTTAAAAACATGGAAAGTATGAGGAATACATTATGATACTGATCGGTGAGAATATTAATATAATGTCCAAAACAATCGGAACGGCGCTGCGGGAACGTTTGCCCGACCCTATCCGTGAGCTTGCCAGAGCCGAAACAGCAGCCGGAATGGACTATCTTGACCTCAACATCGGACCGGCACGCAAGGACGGTGATTCTTTAATGCACTGGCTGGTTAACACCGTACAGGAGGTTACAGATATACAACTTTCTCTCGATACCACCAACCCGCTCGCAACAGAAGCCGGTTTGAAAGCCTGTAAAAAACGGGCGCTTATCAATTCGGTTTCACTGCAGCCGGAACGGCTGGAAAAAATTCTGCCGATGGCAAAAGAGCACAATGCCGAGATTATAGGCTTGTTGTGGGGTACGGACGGTATGCCGCGTGATGCCAACGAGAGATGTATGCTGGCAGTTGATCTCGTTTATAAAGCAAACGAAATCGGTATTCCGAATGAGGATATCTGGATAGACCCTATAGTTACCCCGGTAAGTGTGGATACAAACCAGGTAAAAGCCTGTATCGAGTTTATGAGCATGCTGAGCGATATTGCACCGGGATGCAAATCGGTAGTCGGGCTTTCCAATGTTTCCAACGGCACTCCCGCTAACCTCAGGCCTTACTTAAACAGAACGTATCTGGCAATGCTGATGAAATACGGCATATATTCTGCCATTATCGACGCCTTTGACGATGAATTGATAAGGCTGGCAAGAGGCGAAATGCCGGAGATACTGGAGCTGGTGCACAAGATGATGGACGGTTACAACCCTGATATCTCCACGCTGACGCAGAAAGAAAAAGAATATGCCAAATCGGTAAAGGTTCTCAGCGGCGATACCCTATACTCACACTCGTGGCTGGAGATATAAAAATATATTTTTAGAGATTAGTAATGTTTACTTCTGCCCATTCTGCGACATACTCAGCAACTGTCTTCCTGAAGTCACGAGGGGTGACTGAAGGATCCGGGGGGTGGGAGTACCAGCAAAAAGGCTGCCACGGCATCAGGGTTCGACGTTATGTATTTCCCACCCCGTATATACAGCAACAATCCGTTCAACCCCTCGACAGGCTCAGGGCGAAAGGAAATTGATAAAGCCGTTCGTGTCCTTCGTTAGACTCGGGATGCGCGGGATATTACTANNTGTCGAACCATAGCGGCTTCGAATTAAGATTATAGCCGCGTTAATTGACAGGCACCGACAATTCTTTTTCCTTGACACAAAAAGCTTAAAACATTACTATGAAATGGTATTAAAAAACAATTTTTAAAAGGAGATTGCGTCATGGTTCATGAAATAAACGACCAGAGTTTTGAAGCCGAGGTTTTAAAATCTACCCAGCCGGTACTTTTGGATTTATGGGCGCCGTGGTGTGGTCCCTGCCGTATGGTTGGTCCGGTAATCGATAAATTGTCGGAACAATATGAGGGTAAATTCAAGTTCTGCAAAATGAATGTGGATGAAAACCAGCAAACCTCCGCTAAATATAATGTTATGTCCATCCCGACTCTTATTTTCTTTAAAGACGGCAAAGCGGTTGACATGGTAATCGGAGCACAATCCGAATCCGCATTAAAAGCAAAAATAGATGACATACTCTAACTAAAGAGTAAAAGATCTGACGGAGATAATTAAATGAGCGATATTTTAGATGAAGCATACGGGATAGTACAGTGTAAGGAATGTCCCTGGTATAAAACATGCCTGGTACCGATGAAATTTACTACCGAGGACATTCGACGCCAGATGGAGAATACTCCCGGTTTCAGTTCACCGGAAAAAGACAACCCCCAGATGAACCAACTGATATCCAGTATGGCTTATTCAGCGCAGCAATCAATGGTTGAGGGATGCCCTATTTTCATCGAACGCCTGCGCCAAAGCCCGAAACTGGCACAACGTATTAAGGAGATCATGATGAATTGGAGCAGTGAAGAAGACGAGTAGTCTTCACTGCTCCGACGCCAATTCCTTTACCATATACCCGTTTTCCAGTTTATAGCCTTCGGTGCGATAATATTCCCTTGCCCCGACCCCGCTTAAGATCGCCATTTTGTTTATTCCAAACTCATCCGTTGCAATACGTTCAGCCTCCGCCAGCAAAGACTTGCCCATCCCCTTGTGCTGTACCGCTTCGATATCCTTATTACCCAGCATCACTTCGGGACCATAGACATGCAATTCCCGTACGAGTGCCGCATCACGGCCGACCCCGGGGCTTTTGGAAAGATTTTTTTGAATTCTTAGCCTCAATAACCCGAAAAGTGTCATAAACTCATCTTCAAACGAAAGAAAAATCTCGTGTCCGCCTGAAGCTTCATAATCCATTCTGTTCAATTTTGGCTCCCCGACGGAAAGCCCTAAGTTTACCTTATGGCCATATTCACGGCAACGTATACATTTACAACTGATTCCCTTTTTCCCCATTACCAGTTTTAACGGTTCACGCAGGGAATCCTTTAAGCCCGCCATTATGTATTTAGCCGGAATATCTCTTAAAACCCGTGATATTCGTACATACTTGGGAACCAGCTCCTTGATATCTGCCAGCAGATTTATCATTGTATCCTTATCATATGGCTGATACATACCCGACCGGTACCATTCATAAAGCACGGTTCCTTCAACAACCATGGTCGGGTATAATTTAAGCCCGTCAGGCTTGAATGATTCGTTTTCAAACATCACTTTCGACAATTCGAGGTCATGTTCAGGAGTAGAGCCGGGCAGACCCGGCATCCAATGGTAGTGCACTTTTATTCCCGCTTCTTTCAACATTCGGGTAGCTTCGACTACTTCTTTAACACCGTGTCCGCGCCTGACGGTTTCATAGATTTTATCGTCCAGTGTTTGCACTCCAAGTTCCACCCTGGTAGCGCCGAATTCAATCATGCGGCAAATATCCTCTTCGCGGCACCAATCCGGCCGTGTTTCTATACATAAACCCACGCATCGATGCTGGGCACTTTCATTGGTTTTCTGCGCCTCTTTCAGGCTTCCGGAAATTACTCCGTTTAATGCGTCATAACAGCCTTTAATAAATCTATGCTGGTATTCATGGGAATAGGATAAAAAAGTACCACCCATAATTATCATTTCGATTTTATCGGTGGGGTGCCCCATATCTGACAATATTTTTAATCTGAGCTCTGTCTGTCTTGAGGAATCATAGTCGCAGCTTTTCGCCCTTAATACTGCCGGAGATTCGGGGGTATAACTCTGAGGAGTAGCAACATAAGTAGGACAATAGATGCATTTACCGGGGCATCCCTGCGGAGAAGTCATTACGGCAACCGGTGTTACCCCTGATATAGTCCTTGATACTTTCTTCATCTATTGTCTCAAATTTTTTTTATAAATGATATAATCAGTCTAGCAGTTTTGTTAATCAGGCACAACTTAAGTTTCTCTGCACAAGCAATTAAGGAATACAATTTTGGATAACGAATTAAAAGAAGTTTTCGACCACATTGCCCCATCCTGGTACAACTTCCGGCACCGTTCAATTTTCAAAGCGGAGCTTGAAGAACTGGCATACGAATGGAAAACAGGAAAATTAATCAACCTTGGATGCGGGCATGGCGCAGACTTTATACCTTTTAAGGATAATTTTGAACTTTACGGAGTGGACTTTTCCGCCGGTATGTTAAAACAGGCACAAAAATATTCCACGAAGTTTCAGTATGATGTTTCCCTGACACAGGCGGATATCAGCGAACTGCCATTTGCCGATAACTCATTCGACTGGGCAATAGCGGCTGCCACCTATCATCATATAAAAGGGAAAGATGAGCGTTTGAAAGCTCTCATTGAATTAAAAAGAGTATTAAAACCTGAGGCGGAAGCTTTCATCACTGTATGGAACAAGTGGCAGCCTGCTTTCTTATTCAAAGCAAAAGATGTTAAAATACCATGGAAAGAAAAAAACAGGACACTTTTGAGATATTACCACCTGTTTTCTTATAATGAAATCAGGCAACTGGCTTTGAAAGCCGGTTTTGAAGTTATAAAATCTTTCCCGGAGAGAAGATACAGGTTTCCCATAAAATATTTTTCAAGAAACATTTGCCTGTTGTTGAAGAAAAGTCGTTAAGCAGGTTTGCCTGCGGTTAGTTATGCTGTTAATATTATCAGAGGAGGAAAAAGTACAATGGCAATAAAAATTAAATGCCCGGCGTGTGAAACCGAAGGGAGTATTTCACTTTTAGATCAGGAGTTTACAGGTCCGTACCGTTGCTGGAAATGCCGCGCTCTTTATACCATCAACATCCACGAAGGTGAAGTAGCATCAATAGAGCCGTTAAGCGAGGAAGCGCTGGAAAAGCTGAAACAGCTTGAAGAACTGAAGAAAAAGTTCATGCGTTAACAGTGATTATCCGGTTTGGCACGTAGAGTTATAATATGCGCTTAATCATCATAGAGATGTGGCGATAACAAACCTTAAAACAGAAAAAAGACTTGCAGAAAGTATAACGGGCTAATCAGAAAGATTCGGAATTACTTTCGGGCAGGTACAGATAATATTCAAGAATAACCCAAAACAGGACAGGGCAATCGGCGGCAGATTATTTGAAGAATAAATTGGGACAATTAAGAAATAGGAGCAGTCAAGATAATTTCGGCTGCTCCCCGTTTTTTCTGGTAATCGCCTTTTAGTTTTTTATATTCCCCTTTGAAGGTTTTGCTGTTTATGTTATCCACAGTCATAATAATACCGTCTTCCCGGTTATCGTTATAATATCCCTTCCTTACCCCTCTGGAAGTAAAGCCGTATTTTTGGTAAAGCCTTTGTGCCGTCACGTTAGAAGCCCTTACTTCCAGTGTCATCATATTGCATTTCATATCTAACGCAAGTTCAATTAAAGCAAGAAGCAGCAGTTCCCCTAAACCGCGGCGACGGTAGTTATGGGCTACGGCAATATTAACTATATGGGCTTCGCTAACCATTATCCATAGGCCGGCATAGCCGATTACGTTGCTATCATTACTACTTATTGATTCTGCCAAATCACATTCACAAGCCACAATATAATGAGCCATACAATTTTTTAGCTCATTTTCAAAATTGGTAGGCATCTTCATATCCGGAAATATCCGGCGGTCCAGCTCGGAAACCGCAGATATATCATCCTCTGTCATACGCCGTACAAAATAAGACAAATTATTGTTCTCCATCTCTTTGGCGTTTTAATAAAACATTGCTAAAAAAGCCCGCACTAAACTGAATACATCAGAATGGATTGCATTTTCTATAATACTTATATCCCGCTACTTAGAAGATTGTTCTATTGTTTTGTTGGTGTAGCGTTCCCATTCTGAATAAACACAACCGCAATACTGCTGGCGGTATAAGTCCATCGGCTTGGTAATACAGCGGCTGTCGGAGTAGCGCTTTCTCAAATCGGCATAAAGGAATTTGACTCCTGTACTTTGAGAAATATTTTTACCCATCTCCCTTAGCAAGTCGTGTTTTTGCTGGTGGCTTATCAGCAGGGTAGAAGTAAAATTACCGATTCCGAGTTCAATCGCCTTTTCCGCTGTTTTACTCATCCTCATATCAAAACACAAAGCACACCTTTCGGCTTCGTGTCCCACCACACGCCTGAAATATTCCACAAAATCGTAGCCGTCGGATACTACCAGTTCAAAATTCATGTTCTGCGAGAGAGTCTTCATTGCCTCAAGGCGGTTTTGATGTTCCATATACGGGTGAATATTGGGGTTATACCAGAGAGCGGTTATAGCGTATCCCTGCTCCTGCCAGTATTTTACGGTATAAGCAGCACAATGTGCACAACAACAGTGAATAAGAATATTTTTATTTTCCATATCAGAATAAAGGCTGCTGCGGCGGTTTTTGCTTGTTATTAAAGGGGATTCCGAGGTGTTCATATGCCAAAGGGGTTGCCAGCCTGCCGCGGGGTGTCCTCTCCAAAAAACCCAGCTGCATAAGATACGGTTCGTACACATCCATAATGGTATCCGCCTCCTCGCTAATCGATGCAGCAATGGTTTCAATTCCGACCGGTCCCCCGTTGAACTTACTGATAATTGTATTTAATACCTTGTTGTCAACGTCATCAAGCCCCATATTATCAACTTCCAGTTTTGAGAGTGCCTCAATTGTTATATCTGCAGTAGCACTCCCGTCACCTTTTACCTGTGCATAATCCCTGACCCTTTTTAACAATCGGTTAGCCACTCTGGGAGTTCCGCGCGAGCGGCAGGCGATTTCATGCAGTCCATCGGCTTCTGCTGTTACTCCGAGGATTTTTGCGGAGCGTTTCAATATTTCTTCGATGTCCTTAATATCATAAAAATCAAGCCGATACACCGCACCGAACCGGTCTCTCAACGGTGAACTCAATTGTGCATATCGAGTAGTTGCTCCGATTAAAGTGAAGTCAGGCAGATTTAAACGCAGACTTTTTGCTCCCGGGCCTTTACCTATCATTAAATCCAGCGCATGGTCTTCCATAGCGGGATAAAGTATTTCTTCCACAACCCGGCTGAGACGATGAATTTCGTCGATAAACAGAATATCCTGGCTGTGAATATTGGTTAAAATGGCTGCCAGGTCGCCGGTTCTTTCAATAGCAGGACCCGAAGTTATTCTAAGGTTAACGCCCATCTCAATGGCTATAATATTTGCCAGTGTGGTTTTACCCAGTCCGGGAGGCCCGTACAATAAAACATGGTCGAGTGCTTCACCTCTCCCCTTAGCGGCCTCGATGGCAATACTGAGATTCTCTCTTACTCTGGATTGGCCGATAAAATCATTGAAATACCTCGGCCTCAGACTGCTGTCCAGAGGAGAATCTTCATCGTTGGATTTGGCGGATATAATACGTTCTATTTCAATGCCCCCCGACTTTTATTGACTTATTATACCATATCATAAATAGCCTCCCTTAAAAAATAACCGCTTCCAGAAAAAGAAGCGGTTATTTATCGCCAATACTTTAAATATGATAATTATAATTCAGGTTTATCTTCATCACTCTCATCGAATAGGAAGTTTGAGAGGTCCAAATCTTTAACATCATTTAAGAAAGACTCACCGGATTCTTCAATACTTTCATTTTCATATCCGGAGGGCTCAGATTTATCTTCATCAATATCCGGCAGCAATTCAAGATTTTCTTTTTGAGCCAGTTTGTTTTCCATCTCTTCAGAAGCCTCTTTAGATGCCTTGCAGCGTGCCGGAATGAGCTTACCGATAATAACATTTTCTTTTAAGCCGGAAAGTCTATCCAACTTACCGCTGACCGCCGCCTCAGTAAGTACCCTGGTAGTTTCCTGGAAAGATGCCGCTGCCAGCCAGCTGTCGGTGCTTAGAGAAGCTCTGGTAATACCCATCAGAACCGCATGTGCCGTCGCCGGCTCGCCACCCTCGGCAAGTACTTTGGCATTGATTTCCTCATATCGGAACCTGTCTACAAGTTCGCGTGGTACAATGTCGTAATCTCCCGGGGAATCTATGCGAACCTTTGATAGCATCTGCCGTACAATAACCTCTACATGCTTGTCATTGATATGTACTCCCTGAGAACAATAAACTTTTTGTACCTCGTCGACCAGATATCTCTGTACCGCTTCTTTACCCAGTACCATTAAGATATCATGGGGATTTATAGAACCGTCAGTGAGCTGCTGCCCCGCTTTTACCATATCACCATCCTGTATGCGGATATGAATGGCGGCAGGGACCACATATTCTCTTTCTTCCTTTTCCTCTACCTTGATGTATACTTTTTTATCCTGAATAATGACTTCACCGGAGGTCCGGGCAGTCAGATTGTTAACTATCAGTTCCGCATAAGTCTGATTGCTGTCCTGCGGAGGTGCAGCGATTACGTTTCCGCTATCCACCCACTGTCCATGACTTACCAGTAATTCCCAGCCTTCCGGCAACTTGTACTCGTCATTATAGACATCGTAGCTGGTTACTTTTATACGTTTGCCTTCTTCGTTATTGATGACTTCAGCCATCCCATCTATTTCGGAGATAATAGCCTGAGTCTTGGGAGGTCTTGCTTCAAACAATTCCTCTACCCTGGGCAGACCGGTGGTAATATCCAAACCTACCACACCGCCGGTATGGAAAGTTCTCAATGTAAGCTGCGTACCGGGCTCACCGATACTCTGTGCCGCTATTATTCCGACTGCAGTGCTAAGCTCAATTAAGCGGCCTCGCGCAAGGTCTCTGCCATAGCATAACTGGCAAACCCCCTGCTTCAACTGGCAGCTTAAAGGAGACCTGACATAGACACTCGTGATACCGGATGAAACAATTGTTTTGGCAATTGTTTCATCGATTTCCTGATTACGGTCAATTATTATCTCTCCGGTTTCGGGATTTACAATTTGAGTTGCGGCCATTCTGCCGGTCATTCTTTCGGCAAAGGGCGGCAATACATCTTTTTCCTCCGGCTCCGTTAGCCAGACACCGTCTTCCGTACCGCAATCATATTCCCTGACAATAACATCCTGAGTTACATCCACCAGTCGCCTTGTTAAATAACCGCTTCCGGAGGTACGCAAAGCGGTATCTGCCAAACCCTTGCGTGCACCATGGGTAGAGATGAAGTACTCAATAGCACTTAAACCTTCGCGCAGGCTGGATTTGATGGGGAAGTCGATGATTCTGCCTGAAGGGTTGGTCATTAAACCGCGGATACCTGCCATCTGGCGAATCTGCGAAATGTTACCCTTGGCTCCCGAATTTGCCATCATATAAATACTGCCGTTTTTATTCATCGATTTCTGAATAGCCTGAGTTATACCGTCGGTAGTATCCATCCATACTTCGATAATACTGTTATATCTTTCGTCATCAGTAATGAGGCCTCGCTGGTACTGGCTCTCTACAATCGCTGTCTTTTCATCTGCTTTTTCAATCAATTTGGGTTTATCAACCGGAACCTCAATATCGCTCATCGCGATTGTAATACCGGACTTTGTAGCATATTTAAAACCAAGGTCTTTAAGGTCATCCAGTATCTTGCCCATGGCGGGATCGCTTCCGAGTCTTTTATAGCAATCTGCCACAATTCTTTTTAAACCGGATTTATCTATATCTTTGTTAATAAAACCAAGTTCGGCAGGTAGAATTTCATTAAATATAATTCTTCCTACACTGGTCTTTATTCTTTTCCCTTCATCAACTCTGACTTCTATTTCAGCCCTCAGTTCTACAGCGCCAAGCTCATAAGTCAGCTTGGCTTCTTCGAAACTACCCAGCCTTGAACCCTCACCTTTGGCGCCGGCTTTTATGGTAGTAAGGTAATAACAACCGAACACCATATCCAGTGTGGGAGTGACAACCGGTTCGCCGCAGCTGGGAAGAAGCATATTGTTTGTACTCAGCATCATTTCGCGGCATTCTTTTACAGCAGCATCGGATAATGGTACGTGAACGGCCATCTGGTCGCCGTCAAAATCGGCGTTGAAAGCAGCACACATCAAAGGATGTATCTGCAGTGCGCTTCCATCGATAAGCACCGGCTCGAATGCCTGAATACTCAACCTATGAAGGGTAGGAGCACGATTAAGCATAATCGGCCTTTCTTTGACGACATCTTCCAGAACATCGTATACCTCAGGGCGACCCCTGTCGACCTGACGACGTGCGCTCTTAATATTTGAGGCAAGCCCCTCCATCACCAATCTGTGCATCACAAAAGGTTTGAACAATTCCAGCGCCATTCTGCGAGGCAGACCACACTGATGAATTTTAAGTTCCGGCCCAACTACGATTACGGAACGTCCGCTATAATCGACACGCTTACCCAACAGATTTTGACGGAATCTTCCCTGCTTGCCTCTCAGCATATCCGAAAG
>LSQX01205037.1_pt1 | contig 25786 bp, 25 predicted proteins | sample 654561 | NCBI WGS metagenome assembly LSQX01 (sample SAMN04489861, study PRJNA283612) | anaerobic digester metagenome | isolation source: 4 biogas reactors fed with cattle manure at either 37C or 55C with and... | place: Denmark: Kongens Lyngby | collected 2014 | reverse complement strand
GACCCATGACGGTGACCACCGGCGGCCGGGGTGCGAGGTTATCCTCATCCCCTTCGTCCTCACCGAACTCGAGATCGAACCGCTCCAGCAGCTCCCGATCCTCGTCCTCCGGGGACACGACCTGGATGTTGTAGTTGAGCTCCGCACCCAGCAACTGCAGGGTGTCGTCATTGACCGACTGGGTCGCCGTCACCATCTCGCCCAGGCTGAACAGCACCTGCACGAGCTGTGCCGCGTCGACGTTGATCTTCTCGGCCAGATCCGTCAGCGAGGCGCCTCGACGCAACCGCACGGTTGCACCGTCGCCCTGGCGGATCCGGACGCCACCGATCGTCGGTGCCTCCATCTGATCAAACTCTTGGCGACGCTGCTTCCTCGACTTGCGTCCCCGGCGCTGCTGACCGCCACGGCCGAACGCGCCCTGCGTTCCGGTGCCGCCACGGCCACCACGACCGCGACCACCGGGAGGCGGCCCACCGGGACCGCCCATTCCGGGGCCACCACGGCCCGGACCGCCGGGCCGGCCGCGACCGGGACCACCGCGACCACGCGTGGCCGGGCCACCGAGGGTGCTCTGCTTCGGCATCATGGCCGGGTTGGGGCGAGGCATGCCCGGCACGCCGGGGAGACCACCGCCGGGACGCGGACCACCCGGGCGGGGTCCGTCACCGCGGCCCTGCGGACGAGGACCGCCGGGACGCGCATCGCCACGGTCCGATCGGCCGGCGCCCTCGGGGCGTCGACGCTGGGTGCCCATGCCCTGGGACGAGGCAAACGGATTGTTGCCGGGACGCGGGGCGCCCGGACGGGGCCGGGGTCCACCACCGGGCAGTCCGCCGGTCGCACCGGGGCGTGGACCGGGGGTGGCACGGGGGCCGGGCACCGGCGGACGCGGAGCCGGCCGGGGGCCGGGCGCGCCGGGGCGCGGAGCTTCGGGGCCGCGGGGTGCAGCGGGGGTGGCGGGACGCGCGGTCGGTGCCGGTCCGGGCGTGGCCGGGCGCGGTCCGGCAGCGGGACGTCGTTCCGCCGGGCGCTCGGACTGCTGGTCGGCAGACTTGGGCGTGCGCGGAGCAGGCCGGGGACCCGGGGTCGGACCGGGACGGCTCGGTGCCGGCGGACGCGGCATGGGAGCACCCGGGGCCGCAGCCGCCGGGCCGGGAGCCGGTGTCTGCCTCGGCGCGGGCGGTCCGGGCCGCGGGCCCGGGGCAGCCTTGCGCGGAGCGCTCGGCTTCGCCGCAGAGCCGGAGGTCTCACCGGAATCGTTGGCCATCTTGTTGCGGAGGCGCCGAACAACCGGTGGTTCGATGGTTGATGATGCTGAGCGAACGAATTCGCCCATGTCGTTCAAAATCTTGAGAACTTGCTTGCTTTCGAGTCCGAGCTCTTTCGCGAGCTCGTAGACACGGACCTTGGCCACTACTCTCCTTCAGGTCCGCATCCGCGCGCGGACCAGGTTAGTTGTCGAACATGCTCATTGGTGCGTACTCATCGAGTGGTCATGAGCGTCAGCCCACCTTCTGATCGGTGCCCCGCCGGAGAATCGGCGGAGCGCTGGTCACACTCACCTGCGAGGAACGCAGGAGCGCATCGATCATTCTATGCGCTTCCCTCACTTTTTGCATAAGTGAGGGCTATCGCGGACAACGCGGCAACGTCCACGTCGGGGACGCGCAGCGCTCTCGGAACGGCCCGTCTGCGCACAGCGAGGTCGATGCATGCGGGGACCGGATGCACATAGGCGCCCCGGCCGGGGAGACACTGCCGCTCGTCCACCACGACAGCGTGCGCGACCCGATCCACAACCAGCCGAACGAGGTCCGCGCGAGCCGCCGTGCCGCGACAACCGACACAGGTTCGCTCGAATTTCACTGTTCCACGCTAACGCGCCACGCACGTCGTCACGGAGTTCCGCCTGTTCCTGGTCGTATCGTCGCGTGGGTGGACTTCTCGTGGGCGGCACTGATCGATCGCGTTCTGGCCGTGCAGCCGGTGCCGCAACCCTGGACCGTCGCCGTGCTCGGCCTGGTGGCCCTCGCCCTGGTGATTCTCGCCTGGCCGATGACGCGGATGGTGGTCACCGTGGCCCACGAAGCCGGGCACGCGGTGGTGGCGCTGTTGACCGGACGCCGGCTGACCGGGATCCGTCTCCACTCCGACACCTCGGGGCTGACGGTCTCCCGCGGCCGGCCCCGGGGTCCGGGGATGATCGCGACGGTGCTCGCCGGCTATCCCGCTCCGGGACTCGTGGGGTTCGGCGCCGCCTTGCTGCTCGCCTCCGGCCGCGCGGTGCTGATGATCGCCCTGCTCGTGGTCGTCCTGGCGGCCATGCTGGTGATGATCCGCAATCTGTTCGGCCTGTTGGTGCTCGTGATCGGGTTGGCCGGGACCGCAGCAGTGGTGTGGTACCTCGAGCCGGTGCAGCAGTCCTGGGTCGCGTACGTCCTCACCTGGACGCTTTTGCTCGCCGCACCCCGCCCGGTCCTGGAGTCGGCGCGCCAGCCCTCCCGGCAGTCGGACGCAGCCCAACTGGCCCGCCTCACCGGACTGCCGAGAGGAGCGTGGACGCTCGTTTTCCTGCTGAGTACGCTCGCGTGCCTGGTGGGCGGGCTGGGCGTGCTGGCACCCGGAGTACTCAGGCTGGGGTGACCGATCAGGCCGGTGGCTCGGTGTCGGAGCGGATGTCGATCCGCCATCCGGTGAGACGCGCGGCGAGCCGAGCGTTCTGACCTTCCCGGCCGATGGCCAGTGAGAGCTGATAATCCGGCACGACGACACGGGCCGCCCGTGCCTGCAGGTCGACGACCCGCACGCTGCTGACCTTGGCCGGGGAGAGAGCCTGACCCACGAACCGGGCGGGATCCTCCGACCAGTCGATGATGTCGATCTTCTCACCGTTGAGCTCGTTCATCACCGCGCGCACCCGCTGGCCCATGGGACCGATGCAAGCACCCTTGGCGGACACATCCGGGTTGTTGGATTTGACCGCGATCTTGGTGCGGTGCCCGGCCTCCCGGGCCACCGCCTTGATCTCGACGACGCCTTCCTCGATCTCGGGCACTTCCAGGCGGAAGAGCCGTTCGACCAGGCCCGGGTGCGTCCGGGAGACGACGACCTGCGGGCCGCGCATCTCCTTGCGCACGGACACGATATAGACGCGCAGGCGTTTGCCGTGGGTGTATTCCTCCCCCGGCACCTGCTCCGCCTGCGGCAGGATCGCCTCGAGCGAGCCAAGATCGACCCGCACGGTTCGGGAATCGCGGTCCTGCTGGACCACGCCGACGACGATGTCGCCCTCGCTGGCGGCGAAATGACCGTACTTCTGCTCATCCTGCGCATCGCGCAGACGTTGGAAGATCACCTGCCGGGCCGTCGCCGCGGCCACGCGGCCGAAGTCTGCGGGCGTGTCGTCGTATTCACCGACAACATTGCCCTCCTCGTCCCGCTCGGGCGCGAGCACCTGCACGCGACCCGACCTGCGGTCGAGCTGCACCCGTGCACCTCTGATGGGATGCTCGGTCTTGTCATAGGCGTTCAGCAGCGCTTCTTCCAGCGCGGTCACGAGGACATCGAGCGGGATGTCCTTGTCCCTCTCGATCGTGCGCAGGACGGACATGTCGATATCCATCAGCCCTCCCCTTCCTGTGTCTTGTCCTTCTTCGCAGACACGAACTCGACCTGGACGAGGGCCTTCGTGATGTCGGCGAAGGCCAGGTCCCGTTGCGTGGTGGTCTGCTTCTTGGGGTCGGTGACGACCTCCAGTGTCACGGTCTCGTCGGTGTTGGACAGCACGCGTCCGGTGACCTCCCCGCCCTCGACGAGGATGGCCTTCACGAGCCGGCCGGTGTTGCGTCGCCAGTGCTTCGGTTCTGTCAGCGGGCGGGCCGTGCCCCGGGAGGACACTTCGAGCGTGTAGGGCTGAGAGCCCAGGAAATCCGCTGAATCCAGTGCGACCGAGATCGCCCTGGTGGCCTCCGAGATGTCATCGAGGCTCGGCCCACGGCCCTGTGGGCCATCCCCATCGACGACGACCCGGAGCAATCGGCGTCTGCCGGCCGGCACGGAGTCGAGCGCGTCGAGCTCAAGTCCGAACTGGTCCAGAAGTGGTGTCAACAGGGATGTCAGTTGGCCGTCTCTCATGCTTTCCGCACCTCCTGGCGTCTCCGCCGATCCTCTTGTGGCTTCAATTGTCCGCTGCCCGGGCACCCGTGGCGGCCCGTCCTTGCTCGGTGTCGGGACAGCATACCCGTCCGGTGCGATAGCTTCGGCGCGTGATTTCTGTGCCCCGCCGCTGCTTCCTCGGCCTCGCCGGTGCGGTCGTGCTCGGGATGACCGGCTGCCAGGCGAGTGTGCCGGTCGTGCGTGGCGGGCCGACCGCACCGCCGCTCGACGCCAGCCCCACTCCGTCACCGGTGCGGCCGGATCAGGACACCGCGCTCGGACACGAGATCACCCTGTCCGCGATGGCAGGGCAGGCCCACGAGTCCGCCGACGCCCTGGACCTGGGTCCTGGGCAGCGCGCGACCGTCGGCTGGCTGGCGACCGGGCACAGTCTGCACGCCTCGGCGCTCGAGCATCCGAACCCGGCCCACCGGTCCACCACTCCGCCCCCGCCTGTGCCCGGCGGCACGCCCCGCCCCCGTCCGCCGGTGTCGGAGTCGTTGACGGGGAGTACGCGGGAGGAGGCGCTCGACCAGCTCCGGAATCGCCTCCAGCGGGCGCTGGAGGATTATCGGCGGGCGACCGGGGAGACCCGGGGCTCGACCGCGCTGGTGTGGGGTTCCCTGGCGGCGTACGCCCGATCCGCCCAGACCGCGCTCGTCCGGGATGCCGCCCGTCCGGAACCCCCGGACATTCCCGCGCGCGAGCTCGCCCCCTGGAGTGACGCCGAGGCCGAGCAGCAGGCGCTGCGGCAGATCCACGCGTTGATCTATGGCTACCAGGTCGCCATCGCCCGGCTGTCCGGCGAGGAGAACCGCGCCGCCCGCGACGCGCTTGTGCAGCGCCGCACCCAGCGCGACCGGTTGGCAGCCACGCTGAGGGAACGCGGCCAGGCAGCCCCGGCGGCGGAGCCGGCGTACGCGCTCCCCCACGATCCGACCGACCGGGACAGTGCGGCCGAGCTGTTGTGGCGCATGGAGGTGGCGTACGCGCCCTTCGCCGGCGCCTGGCTCGCCGCCGCCACCGACTCCGATGCCCGCGGGCAGGCGCTGGACAGTCTGGAGCAGTCCGTCGTGCTCGCGGTCGACTGGGGCGGGCCACTGGTGGTCTGGCCCGGCTGGCCCGGCTGACCGGCACGAACCGCGGGCAGCGACGAGCGCTCGCGTCACCCGAATTGCTGCCACGTGTCGAACGCGAGTTTGACGATGAGCCCGCCGACCACGACGAGGAAGACCCGGCGGACGAAGACGTTGCCGTTGCGCAGGGCGGTCCGCGCTCCGAGCCACCCACCGGACAGGTTCGCCAGCGCCATCAGGGCACCGACCGCCCAGAGGATCTCGCCGTTGAGACCGAATACGGAGATCGCCGCGATGTTGGTGGTGAGGTTGGCGACCTTGGCCTTGGCGGAGGCCTCGAGGAATCCATATCCGAGGACGGCCACCATGGCGATCACGAAGAAGGACCCGGTCCCCGGACCGAGGATCCCGTCATAGAGGCCGATGGTGCCGCCGATCGCGGCGGTGCGGGTGATCTCCGCGATGCCGGAGTGCCGCGGCTGGTGGACCAGCCCGAGTTCCGGCCGGAAGACCGTGAACAACCCGACCGCAACCAGAGCCACCAGGACGATGGGGGTGAGCGCGGCCTTCGGAATGAGCCGCGCCATGGCGGCCCCGGCGGCCGATCCGGCAAACGCGGACAGCACCAACGGAATCAGCGTCGGCGCGTGGAGTGCGATTCTGCGGGCATAGGTGATCGTGGCGGTGAGCGTCCCCGCGGCGGACGAGATCTTGTTGGTGCCCAGGACCTGCGCGGTGGGGGTGTCCGAGGGCAGCCCGATGAGCAGCGCGGGCAACTGGATCAACCCACCGCCACCGACCACGGCGTCCACCCAGCCGGCCACGAAAGCCGCCGCCACCAGGGCCGCGATGACGGCCGGTGGGAGGGCGAGCAGCTCGGTCACCTGCGCAGTCTCCGCCCGGGCCGGGCCGTGCGCAACCCGGTCCACCGCTCGTTCAGCGGAGGGAACACGCCGGTCCGGATCGGACGGGCGTGCCCGACTCTCCCCGGCTCAGCCCGTGACCTCTGCGACGATCCTCTCGACGGCCGTGTCCACGGGGATCTCCTGCTTGTCGCCGGTCCTGCGGTCCCGCAGTTCGACGACCCCATGGGCCAGACCGCGGCCGACCACGACGGACGTCGGCATGCCCAGCAATTCGGAGTCCGCGAACTTCACGCCCGGGGACGCCTTGCGGTCGTCCAGCAGCACCCGGATGCCATGCGCCGCGAGGGCCTCGGCGATCTCCGTCGCCTTGGCGAGGATCTCGTCGCCCTTGCCGGTCGCAAGGATCTGCACCGCGAAGGGCGCGAGCTCGCGCGGCCAGCACAGGCCCTTGTCGTCACAGGTGGTCTCCGCGATCGTGGCCACTGCCCGGGAGACACCGATGCCATAGGAGCCCATGGTGACGGTGACCTGTTTGCCGTTCTGATCGAGCACCTTGAGCCCGAGCGCCTCGGCGTACTTCCGGCCCAGCTGGAAGATGTGGCCCATCTCGATGCCGCGGGCGAGTTCCATGGGACCGGATCCGTCGGGAGCCGGGTCACCCTGCCGGATCTCGGCCACGTCGATCAGGCCGTCGGGGGTGAAGTCGCGACCGCAGACCAGGTCGAACACGTGCTTGCCGTCCTCGTTCGCACCGCTGATCCAGCGGGTGCCCTCGCCCACACGGGGGTCAACGAGGTAGCGGACTCCGTGGCCCTCCTCGTCCAGCCCGAGCGCCTGCGGGCCGATGTAGCCGCGCACGAGCTGCGGGAAGGCCGTGAAGTCGTCCTCGGTGAACGGTTCGACCTCCGCGGGTTCGACCGTCGCCTCAAGGCGCTTGGCGTCCACGTCCCGATCGCCCGGGACTCCGATCACCAGGGGTTCGCGCGTGCCGTCCGGGTGGACGAGCATCACCACGACGTTCTTGAGGGTGTCGGCAGCCGTATAGCCGGCCTCGGGGAACAGCTCGTTCGCGACCGCCACCAGGGTCTCGATCGTGGCGGCGTCCGGAGTGTCCTCCACGTGCGCGGCCGGGATGCCGTCGAAGGGCACCGGATCGGCGGGGGTGAAGCGTACGGCCTCGACATTGGCCGCATAGCCGCCCGGCGAGCGCACAAAGGTGTCCTCCCCGTTCTCGGCCACCGCGAGGAATTCCTCCGACGCGGATCCGCCCATGGCCCCCGAGGTGGCCCGGACGATCACATAGTCGAAGCCGAGGCGGTCGAAGATCTTGATGTACGCCGCACGGTGCGCGTCATAGGAGCGCTGGAGGCCCGCCTCGTCCACGTCGAACGAATAGGAGTCCTTCATGACGAACTCGCGGCCCCGGAGCAGGCCGGCGCGGGGGCGCGCCTCATCGCGATATTTGGTCTGGATCTGATAGAGCGACAGCGGCAGGTCCTTGTAGGACGAGTAGAGATCCTTCACGAGGAGGGTGAACATCTCCTCGTGCGTCGGCCCGAGGAGATAGTCGCCGTCACGGCGGTCGTGGAGCCGGAAGAGATTGTCGCCGTATTCGGTCCAGCGGTTGGTCGCCTCATAGGGCTCCCGGGGCAGCAGCGCCGGGAACCGCACCTCCTGGGCCCCGATCGCGTCCATCTCCTCACGGACGATCCGTTCCACGTTCTGCAGGACGGCCAGGCCGAGCGGCAGCCAGGAATAGATGCCGGGCGCCACGCGGCGGATATAGCCGGCCCGGGTGAGCCAGCGGTGGCTGGGCACCTCCGCATCCGCCGGGTCCTCCCGCAGGGTCCGGACGAACAGTTGGGACATCCTGGCGAGCTCGGACACGGGCACTTCTCCTGATCGAGGGGGCGGGACCGCCCAACCTTAGCGCCCCGACCAAGAGGGTTTCGCCCGGCGCGTTCGGGTCGCCGGGCTCCACTCGAGCGGGCCGGAATTGAAATCGCGACCGGTCAACCGCTGGTGCGGTGCCGGTCGCGGGCTTTCCTATGACTCGGCCGTGTCATGACACGAGTCGGGAAGCGGGATCAGGGACGGTTCTTGGCGAAGACGCCAGCGGTCACACCGTCGGGGTCGGTCACGGTGAAGAACGGGGTGTCAGCCTCATGGACGACCTCGCCCACATGGTGGCCGAGGACCTTCAGTCGGCTGGCCACCAACTCCAGGGGCTCGCTTGTGACGAAGCCGATCTGGACGGCGGCCTGCCCATCGGAGCAGGCACCCAGGTTCGCGGGGGCCAGGCCAATGACGCCCGCGGGCTCCTCAGCGCTCAGCACGCGCCAGTCCACCTGGCCGTCCTTCTGCAGGTTGAAGCCGAGGACCTCGAAGAACTCGCTGTCGCCGGCCACGGAGAGGCTGTGGCGCAGGGCCACGATCTCCACCCGGTTGGCATCCTCCTGGATGCTCTCACGGTCGAGGACGGCCTGACCGACCCAGATGTTCTGGCCGTTGGTGTCGGTCACGGTGACGCCGGGGGCGCCCACCTCGGAGGTCTCGAAGTTGATGTCGAATGATTCGAAGAGGTCAGCAGCAGCGTTGTAGTCGTTGGTGCAGAACGAGAGCTCGGCGCGGCCGGGACGGCCACGGTCCGGGTTCTCGTACAGAGCGATGACACCGCCCTTTGCATAGACGTAGGTCAGGTCCTCGTCGTACTCATTGAAGAGCACCGGTCCCAGGCCCAGCGCCTGCAGAAAGTCAACCATGCTGTCCACGTCATTCGTGCCGCGGAACAGACACACGGTGAAAGTGAGTTCGTTCGGCATGGTGATGGTCATCAATCCTCCCTAGCGGCCGGTAGTTGCCCGGCACATAAGAGAATTTACGCGAGGGTTAGCTGAGCTAGCTAACTCTGTTCGGCCACGCGGCACGTTTCGGCGGGTTCAACGAATCCCGTAGCCAATCCGTTATTACTCGCGGGTCCCGACGTCAATAGAGGATTGTCGCGAACTCTCCCACCTCGACGAAACCCACCCTCCGATAGGTCGCCCGGGCTGGCTCGTTGAAGGAATTCACATAAAGCGACACGGTCGGAAACTGTTCACGCGCCAGCTCCACGACCCCCGCCATCGCAGGCACTGCCAAGCCTCGGCCGCGGAAGTCCGGGTCCAGCCAGACACCCTGGACCTGACCGACACCCTGCGCAGCCGAACCGATGTCGGACTTGTAGATCACGCGGCCCTCCCGGAGGATGCCGAACGCGCGACCCTTGGCGATGACCTGGTCCACGTAGGCCCGATAGGGACCCGGATCTCCCCCGATGAAGGGCGAGACCCCCACCTCCTCGGTATACATCTTGACCGCCGCATCAAAATAGGCGTCCCCGTGTTCGGGTCCGATCCGCTGCAGCAGAGGGTGCGGCTCCACCACCGGTGGACCGGACAACGCCAGCATGGGCTGGCTGGCACGAAGCTCCCGAATGTTCGCCCATGATCGGCCCCAGTGATCACTGAGCCGGTCCCACAGCTCGAGCGCCTGGTCCGCCGGACCCACGATCGAGCTGCACCGCCGGACGCCCGTCAACGCGCGCACGAAACCGTTGATGGCTTCGCTGTCGGCGTTCACCGGGACCAGGTTCGCCCCTTGGTGACAGAGGGCCGTGAGTTCGCCGGCACGGAAGAAGCCGAAAATCGGGGAGCCGAGACGCCAGGAATCCAAGCCGTACGCGTGCACGCGCGCAGCAACGAACACGTTGCTGATCGGATCCTGGGCCAGCAGGTCGTCAACCGCCTCGAGATCCCGATTGTCGAGAGTGCGGACCCCCGTCCGCCGTGGGCTCACGGAATTCGCCGAGTGCTAGGCCTTGACGCTGACCTCGGGCGAACCCTCTGCCGGCATGTCCTCGGCCAGGCGCAGAGCCTCTTCGATGAGGGTTTCGACGATGTCGGCCTCCTTGACGGTCTTGATGACCTCGCCCTTGACGAAGATCTGACCCTTGCCGTTGCCCGAGGCCACGCCGAGATCGGCTTCCCGGGCCTCGCCCGGACCGTTGACGACACAGCCCATGACGGCCACCCGCAACGGGACCGTGAGGCCCTCCAACCCCGCGGTCACGCGCTCAGCGAGCGTATAGACGTCGACCTGGGCCCGGCCGCAGGACGGACAGGACACGATCTCGAGCTTGCGGGGACGCAGGTTGAGCGACTCCAGGATCTTGGCGCCAACCTTGACCTCCTCGACCGGATCGGCCGACAGGGACACCCGGATCGTGTCGCCGATGCCCCTGCTCAGGAGCGCGCCGAAGGCCACGGCGGACTTGATCGTCCCCTGGAATGCCGGCCCTGCTTCGGTGACCCCCAGGTGGAGCGGCCAGTCGCCACGCTCGGACAGCAGCTCATAGGCCTTGACCATCACGATCGGGTCGTTGTGCTTGACCGAGATCTTGAAGTCGTGGAAGTCGTGCTCCTCGAACAGCGAGGCCTCCCAGACCGCCGACTCGACGAGGGCTTCCGGAGTGGCCTTGCCGTATTTCTCGAGCAGACGCTTGTCGAGAGATCCCGCGTTGACGCCGATGCGGATGCTGACGCCCGCGTCCTTGGCGGCCTTGGCGATGGCCCCGACCTGATCGTCGAAGGCCTTGATGTTGCCCGGGTTCACACGCACCGCGGCACAGCCTGCGTCGATGGCGGCGAAAACATATTTGGGCTGGAAATGGATGTCGGCGATGACCGGAATCTGGGACTGGCGCGCGATCTCCGGCAGCGCATCCGCGTCGTCCTGACTGGGACAGGCCACCCGCACGATGTCGCAGCCCGCCGCGGTGAGCTGGGCGATCTGCTGCAGGGTCGAATTCACGTCGGTCGTCGCCGTCGTTGTCATCGACTGGACGGAGATCGGCGCGTCTCCGCCGACGAGCACCTTGCCAACCTTGATCTGTCGGGTGGGGCGCCGCGGAGCAAGGGTCTCCGGCACCTCCGGGACAGTCGGGATGGGCAGGTCGACGCTCATGAATTCCTCCACAGGTCCAACGATGTGTTCGCGAGCGGTCCGCTTGCGGGGGCCTTCCCCAGTGTGGCAGATCACCCAAGCGGCGGCGTGGGTGCTTGCCGCCGTGCGGTCAGAACAGCCGGACCGGGTCGATGATGTCGGCCAGGATCAGGACGATGCCCGAGATCGCGATGAACGCGAAGACCGCGTACGCCACCGGGAGCATCTTGGCCGTGTCCAGATAGCCCGGGTCCGGGCGGCGGAACAAGCGCGCGAACGTGCGGCGTACCCACTCCGCAATCGCGCCCACGATGTGACCTCCGTCGAGAGGCAACAGCGGCACGAAGTTGAACAGGGCGACGAACAGATTGACGTTGCCGAGGAGCACCAGGAACGTCGCGACCTTGTCCCCCGCGCCGAGCTCGGTCGTGGTGCTGATCTCACCCGCGGCCCGACTGGCCCCCACGACGCTCATCGGGCCATAGATGTCCCGTGGCTGGCCGGTCACGAGGTTGACCCCCGTGTTCCAGATCTTCACGGGGAACTGGGCGAGGGCGACCGCGGACATCCTCGTCATGTCCCCCATGTCCTGCAGCACCAGGCCGGGCCCGGCATGGATCCGCTCGGTGGTGGGAGTGAAGCCAAGGAACCCGGCCTCGACGCGCTTCGACGGGTCCCAGGTGTCGGCCACGCCCGTGAGCACCGTGTTGACGGGTGTCAGCGCCACCTGCTCTCCCCCGCGGTCAACCACGATCTCGGCCCGGCCGTCCCGATTGTCCCGGATCACACCCTGCAGGTGACCCCAGTCCTCGATGGGCTCGCCGTTGAAGGTCAGGAGGCGATCGCCCGGTTGCAGGCCGGCCTGGACAGCCGGTGTCGGGGGGTCACCGGCCAGGCAGGTGTCGCGGTCCGTTCTGTCGGCGGGCACGACGCACTGGGCCACCCCCTGCACCACGGGCTGTGGGCGGTAGCTGCCGTGGATGCCGAGCACACCCCAGAGAATCAGGAAGGCCAGGATGAGGTTCATCGTCGGGCCACCGGCCATGATGATCAGCTTCTGCCAGGTCTTCTTCTGGAAGAACAGCCGACCGTCGTCATCTGGCTTGATGTCCGCCCACTCCGCCTCCCGACTGGCCTCGATCATCGTGGCGAATGGGTTGGCCGAGCTGCCGGCGTTGCGGATGCGGCCGGACTCCTTCTCGGGGGGATACATCCCCACGAGCTTCACATAGCCCCCCAGCGGGATCGCCTTGACGCCGTATTCGGTGTCACCCTTGCGGAAGCTCCACAAGGTCTTGCCGAAGCCCACGAAATATTCGGTGACTTTCACCCCGAAGAGCTTTCCGGGCAGCATGTGGCCGACCTCGTGCAGCGCGATCGAGGCCATGATGAGGGCGAAGAAGAGCAGTGCTCCGCCGATATAGATCAGGGTGTCCATGGGTGTCGGCAGCTCCGCAGGTCAGGCGACAGTGGTCGAGCCGTCGGAGGTCAGCTGAGCGGCTCGGGCCCGGGCCCACCGGTCCGCCGCCCACACGGCGTCGACGGTCACCCGGTCGGGTCCGATGAGCCCCGATCCTACGTCGGTGGACGAAACCGAACCGTTGCCTTCCGTCGCCGCTGCCACGGAGAGATGCTCGTCCAGCACAGCGCCGACCGTGTCGACGATGTCGAGGAACCCGATCCGGCCGGCACAGAACGCGTCCACGCACGCCTCGTTCGCCGCGTTGAACACAGCAGGTGCGGTCCCACCGGCACGTCCGGCGCGCTTCGCGAGCGTGATCGCCGGGAACGCCTCGTGGTCGATCGGCTCGAACGTCCATTCGCTCGCGGTCGTCCAGTCGCAGGGCGGCGAGGCGTCAGCGAGCCGATCCGGCCAGGTGAGGCCGAGCGCAATCGGAAGTTTCATGTCGGGTGGGGAACATTGCGCCATGGTGGAGCCATCGACGAACTCGACCATCGAGTGCACGATCGACTGCGGGTGGGCGACGGGCTCGATGTCGTCGAGATCAATGTCATAGAGCAGCGCCGCCTCCAGGACTTCGAGCGCCTTGTTCACCAGCGTCGCCGAGTTGATCGTGATGACCCGGCCCATGTTCCAGGTCGGGTGCTTCATCGCTTGTTCGGGTGTCACGTCGGCCATCTGTTCCCGGGTCCAGCCCCGGAAGGGCCCACCGGAGGCCGTGACGATGACCTTGCGTACCTCCTCGCGGCGCCCGGCCCGCAGGCACTGGGCGATGGCGGAATGCTCGGAGTCGACAGCGACGATCTGTCCCTCCGCGGCGGCCTCGGTGACGAGTCTGCCGCCGACCACCAGGGATTCCTTGTTGGCGAGCGCGAGCGTGGTCCCGGCCTGGAGTGTCGCCAAGGTGGCGCCCAGCCCCGCGGCGCCGGTGATGCCGTTGAGCACGACATCGCAGTCGTACGCCGCCAGTTCGGTGGAGGCATCCGGTCCCGCGAGAATCTTCGGCAGCGTCATCTCACCCGCGTTCCAGCCGCGATTCTTCGCCTCCGCGTAGAGCGCGAGCTGCAGATCCTGCACCGCCGCGGCCTGCGCCAGCGCGACGGCCGCCGGGCGTACTTCGAGGATCTGCCGGGCCAGCAACTCGACATTGCCGCCCCCGGCCGCCAACCCGACCACCCGGAACTGGTCGGTTCGCTCGCCGATCACCTCCAGCGCCTGGGTTCCGATCGATCCGGTGGAGCCAAGAATCACGACGTCACGCACCCGAGCAGTCTGACACACCGCGAGCACGCCCTTCCGTCAGTCGCCCACGGTCACCGGACGGTCGGTGGCGGCGTACTGGGACCACGAGCCCGGATAGAGACGGCCCCGGCCCAGCCCCGCGTGCTCCATCGCCAACAGGTTGTGACACGCAGTGACCCCCGACCCGCACGAGCTGATCACCCCGCTCGCGTCGGTGATGCCCAGAGCGGCAAAGCGCTCCCGGAGCTGCTCGGGGGTCTTGAAGCGGTCGTCGTCGGTGAGGTTGCCGGTCATCGGGGCGCTCCGGGCACCGGGAATGTGTCCCGGGCGGGCATCGAGGTTGAGCCCTTCACCACGGAAACGTTCGGCAGAGCGCGCATCGATCACGATCGGACCGGCGGCGGCCTCGTCGATCGTCGCGACCAGATCCGGCCCCCACGTGCCGATCGGGAAGGTGACCTCGTCGCCGGCCGACGTTTCGGCGCCCAGGTCACCGGCCGCTCCCCCGGTGCTCAGGTCGCCGTCCCAGGCCGCCAGACCGCCGTCCAGGAGGGCGGCGTCGATGCCGAGGGCCCGCAGCATCCACACCAGTCGGCCGGCCGAGAACCCGCCCGCATCGTCGTAACCCACCACGATCGAGTCCTCCCCGATGCCCGCATCGGTCATCGCCGCGGCGAAGTCCTCCGGGTCGGGCAGCGGGTGGCGTCCGGCCTCGGCGCTCGCCGGAGCGGCCAAGGCCTGATCCAGGTCGATGAACACGGCGCCCGGGATATGCCCGGCGTCATAGGCGGCCCGGCCGGATCGGCCGTCCAGATACCAGCGAACATCGGCCACAACTGCCTCGGGGTGTGTGCGCATCCAGGCCAGATCGACAATCGGTGGGATCATCTGGTGATTCTAAGCCCGCCGGGCAGACACAGAAGCAACCCTTCCCCAGCAGGTCGCTGCGCGGGGAAGGGTTGCAATTGTGTCAGGCGCTGAGGCCTCCAGGACCGCTCAGGCCTTCTGGACGGTGATCGTCCAGGCGGCGTCCCCGACCTGTTCGAAGTTCGTCACCGGGTAGCCGGCGGCCGCGGCCCAGTGCGGGATCGAGTCGGTGGCCTGGGTGCAGTCGAAGTCGATCACCAGCTCGTCGCCCACGTTCAACTGTTTGATCGCCTGCTTGGCCTCCACCAGCGGGAACGGGCAGACTTGGCCGATGGTGTTCAGCTGATAGCGCTGACCTTCTGCGGTCGAGTCGAGCGGGGTGATCGCGTCGACGTCCGGGCTGACCGGGGAGGCAACGGCGTTCTTGGCGGTGCGGAAGATGTTCAGAATGCTCATGGTTCGTCTCCTCAGGGTGTGGTGGGGATCAACGGGAGGCGCTGACGCGCTGCGGGACAGCAACGGGTGCGGCGCCAGCCCGGCGATGGGTCTGGATGAAATAGCGGGCGCCGATGCCCACCCCGAGCAGGGTGAAGACGAAGGCGACCCAGCCCTGATAGCTGAACAGGGCGGTCTGGACGAGCGAGTTGCCGATGGTGCAGCCGCCGGCGAGAGCCGCACCGATGCCCATGGCCGACCCACCGCCGATGGCACGCACGGTGGTCGAGGCATCGGGCACCCGCAGCTTGAACTCGCCCGAGAGCTTCGCGGCGATGAAGGAGCCCGGAATCAGGCCGAGCACGAACAGCACGCCCCAGTCGACCAGGGCGGCATCGCCGGTGGTGAGGAACTGCACGATATTGGCCGAGGGGGTGGTGATGCCCATGCCGGCGGCCCGCCCGGTGGCGTTCGACAGCGGATAGGCGATCGCAGCGAGGACGCCGACCGTGATCGCGGTGGCGTACGGGCTCCACGGCTTGCCCACGAGACGGTGGACCAGGGCGGAGCGCCCGGGCTTGGCGGGCAGGGTGGCGACCCGCTGGCTGCGCTGGCGAGTAATGGCCCAGGCGACCACGGCCGCGAGCAGCCCGACGAGGATCCAGGGGCTGATGCCCAAGGACGCATGGATCGTGGTCAGTTCCGACCTGTCGGCCCGGGCCGCGTCATTGAAGGACTGAAGAGCGCCATACTTCATGACCGACGCGAGCAGGGCATAGAAGATCAGCGCGATCCAGGAACCGATCAGGCCTTCACCGGAGCGGTAATAGGTGCCGGTGGCGCAGCCGCCGGCCAGCACGATGCCGACGCCGAACAGCAGCGAACCGCCTGCCACGGCGAGCCAGGCGATCTGCGGCACGCTGACCTCGATCAGGCCGGCGCCGAGCAGGAACTGCACGAGCACGGCCTGGACCGCGATCGCGAGGCCGAAGGCGGTCAGCCAGCGGGTGGAGCGCGACAGCCACACATCGCGGAACGCGCCGGTGACGCAGAAGCGTCCGCGCTGCAGGACAAAGCCGAGCACAATGCCCAGCGCGAGTCCGGAGAGAATCATGGGTATCTCCTGTGGAGTTCGAAGTAGCACAACGGATTCCGACCGGGGTCGGGGTGAAGAAGCCGGCACGTCAGCCGGATGGCGCTTGCCGAAGTGGTCGGGGAACGCCTGGTGGGCATGTCGACCATCGGCGATGGACGGGGCACGCCGGCCTCGCCCACTCGATCCGAGTGGAGCTGGGTGAAGATTCAGCGACCGGGCGGCCACGGCAGAACCGGGGCCACGAGCGCGGGTGGCCGGATCAGCCGGTGAGGGTCAGGCGCAACAACAACACGGGCAGGCGTCAGCGACACACATGTCGCGCGCGGTGCGTGCGCTGTGGGGCCGGCGGGAGTCCGCGAGTCGAATCATGAAGGAGTGTTCCTTGCCTGGAGGGCCCAGGGCCCTGATGCCTGAGGGCCGAGGCCCATTGGTTGGTAGAACGCTAGGCGAAGGCTGCCACCAAAGCGAAACCCTATCTCACCATTCGAAATATTTATGGGTCAGGAGCGCAGAGCGAGTGGTCCGGAAGGATCGGTGGCGGTCGCCAGCCCCCCGCCGGTGCTGCGTTGTTCGAGGTGCAGGTGGCAGCCGTCGGGTGCACCGAGCGCCCCGACCTCGGCGATCGGTTGGCCGACCGTGACACGGTCACCATCCCCGACCAGGACTTCTTGGGCGTGGGCGACGATCAGGTCGTGCTCGGTGGTGCGGATGCGGAAGGCCTTCGACCCGTACGCCGCCCCGAGCCCGCCGGTCACGATCCGTCCGTCCACGCCGGCGGTGAGGGTCTCCCCGCACGGAATCGCGATGTCGATGCCGTGGTGGAAGCCCTGGGTGCCCGGGCAGCGGGGATCGCTGGCGTACCACGGCGCACTGGTGCAGCCGAAACCGATCATGATCGGGTGCCGCCCGGCGTACCAGGGCGACGCATAGCGAGTGCTGTCGTCGGTATGGAACCGCCAGCGCGGATCCGGTGCAACGTACGCCGGGCTGGGGCTCGGGGTCGGCGATGGGGCGGCGGCTGGGCTGCTCGGGGTGCTCGGCGTAGTCGGGGCTGCAGGGGTGCTCGGGGTGCTCGGGGACTGGCCGACCTCGTCGCCGGCGCAGGAACCGAGCAGCAGGGCAAGGATCGGCAGCAGCACCGCGGCGCGAGCATTCATGACGCCAGCCTGCCACCACTAAGCTCCGGGGCGTGGAACGCACATTCCTGGAAATCGAGTCCCTCGCCGAATTCGATGCACATATCGCCATCGCCACTCATCTGGACGGGTGGCTGGTGCAGTCGGTGGATCTGAGCGAGCGCTCCACGGAGTTGCGGCGCGTGGACCCGGCGGGCGCGATGTTCCTGGGCTGCACGCTGACGGACCGCACCCATCTGAGCCTGGTCCGCCGGGGTGCGCACGTGTTCCCTCGGCTCGGCGCGGTCCCGTTCAACCCCTATCGGGCGAGGCTGTACACGGCCGCGGAACTCTATGATACCCCGCACTATGCCGACAGCCTCGACGCACGGGTCTATGACTGGCTGCAGTCCCGGCTCCCCCACCCCGCGCTGCCCGACACGCTCGCGATGACCCTCCACGACCACGCGGTGACCGATGCGCTCGACGAGCTGCACATCGCAAGGGACGCGACGGTCGGGATCATGGGTGGGCACAAGCTGCGCCGGGATGAGGAGGGGTACGCCGCCGCGGCCCACTTGTCCGCCACGCTCACCGAGCGGGGCGCGGTCGTGCTCACGGGCGGCGGCCCCGGGGCGATGGAGGCGGCCAACCTGGGGGCTCGCTATGCCGGTTGTCAGGGACTGCTCGACGACGCCTGTGCCGAGCTGGCGCGGGTGCCGTCCTTCCTGCCGGACATCGATGCCTGGGCAGCCAGCGCGCTCTCCGTGCTCGACCACTGCCCGGCAGACGCCCACGGCGTCTCGATCGGGATCCCGACCTGGCACTTCGGTCACGAGCCCCCGAACGTGTTCGCGACCCACATCGCCAAGTACTTCCACAACGCCCTCCGCGAGGACGAGCTGTTGCGGTGTGCCCGGGCCGGGATCGTCTGCCTGCCCGGTGCCGCGGGGACCGTGCAGGAGATCTTCCAGGCGACGACCATCAATTACTACGCGACCGATACCGAACCGGTGGTGCCGATGGTGCTGGTGGGGCGGGCGTACTGGACGGACGTCCTTCCCGCCTGGCAACTGCTCAGCGCGCTCGGCGCGGGCCGCCGCATGGAACACGTCATCCACCTGGTCGACGACCCGGCCGAGGTGCCGGAGCTGCTCAGGATTCGATGAGGTCCTCGGTGCCACCGAGCGAATGCACGACCCTGGCCGTCCGCTCCTGGGCGGTCTTCAGCCGCTGCTGATCCCCCACACCGTTCTTCAGTGCCTCGTTGACCAGGTACAGCCGAGCGGGGGCACCGGAGCGGGAGCCGGTCACCAGGGTCGGGATGAACTCCGCCTTCTCCACGACGAACCGGTCGCCCTCCTCCTGGAAGGTGAAGCGGGCGGTCACCCCTTCGTAACCCCGTGGTACGTCCGACTTGTGCTGCGCGACCAGGTTGCCCAGCCCATAGACGACCCATTTGCCGTTGATCCTGGTCCACGGCTGCACGACGTGCACATGGTGGCCATAGACCAGGTCCACGTCATCGGAAGCGGTCAGACGCTCCGCGAGCTCCTTCTGCTGACTGTTCGGCTGGGAAGCATATTCCTCGCCTCCGTGGATGGCGACGAGCACGATGTCGGCCCCCGCCTCACGCGCCAACGTGGCCCGGCGCAGCATCGTGTCGGCATCGAGGTCCGGGACCGACCATTGCTTGTCCTTCGGCCGCGGGATGCCGTTGGTGCCATAGGTGCCGGTGACGACAGCAATCCGTACGCCGTCCGCGGTCGTGAACGTCCGGGGACCGTCCGCCTCCTCCGCCGTCCGCGCCGTGCCGGCATGGGCGATCCCGCGCTCATCCATCGCGTCCAGCGTGCGCACGAGTCCGGACCACCCGTCATCCAGCGAGTGGTTGGAGGCGGTGGTGCAGAGGTCATAGCCGATGTCCTTCACCGCATCCAGGGTTTCCTGCGGCGCCTTGAACGTCGGGTAATAGCTGTAGGGGCCGTCCGGCTTGGCAACCGGGACCTCGTTGTGGCAGATCGCCATGTCGGCCGCCTCGACGATCGGTCGGACCCCCTCCAACAACGGAGTGAAGTCCATCGCCTCGGACGCGGTCGCGGCCCGTTGAGAGTCCAGGACGAGCGTGTTGTGCCACAGCAGGTCACCGTTCATCACGACCGTCGCGGCGCGGGGCTCACGGGTGGGTGTGGGCGTCGGGGTGGTGGATGCTGGGACCGGGGCCTCCGTCAGGGTCACGGCGGGCGGCGGGCCGTCCTCCGGTTCGGCAACGGGTGGTGTGCCGCATCCGGCCACAGCAACGGCCAGGGCTGCCGCCCACACTGCCGGCGACGAACGAAGCCGCGAAAGAATCCCCATGGCGGATATTTAAGCCGACAGGAGGCCACTTCGGTTGGAGAATCGCCCGGTGGACGCCCTTCGTTGCCATGGGCGCAAGAACTGACGGGTCGATCGACTCCGCTCGAAACGTGTCGATGTTCGGATCGACCCGTCAGTTGTTGTGGTTTCGGGATGGTGCGAATCAGATGACGCCGAGGGCGATCACCGCGTCTGCCACCTTCGTGAAACCGGCGATGTTGGCGCCGAGCACATAGTTGCCGGGGGCGCCGTATTCCTCGGCGGTCTCCGCGCAGTTCTGATGGATGCCGATCATGATGTCGTGCAGCCGCTGCTCGGTGTATTCGAAGTCCCAGGAGTCCCGGGACGCGTTCTGCTGCATTTCGAGCGCAGAGGTGGCGACACCGCCCGCGTTGGCCGCCTTGCCGGGAGCGAAGCTCACCCCAGCGTTCTGCAGCATTGCCACGGCCTCCGGCGTGCACGGCATGTTGGCGCCCTCGGAAACCGCCACGACACCGTTCTTGATCAACGTCGCGGCGTGGTCGGCGTTGAGCTCGTTCTGCGTGGCGCACGGCAGTGCGATGTCGCACGGCACGTCCCAGATCGCACCGGAATCCGAGAAGTGCGCACGACCACCGCGTCGTGCGGCGTACTCGCTGACCCTGGCCCGCTCGACCTCCTTGATCTGCTTCATGAGATCGAGATCGAGACCGTCCTCGTCCACGACATAGCCGGAGGAGTCGGAGCACGCGATCACGGTGGCTCCCAGTTGCGTGGCCATCTCGGTCGCATAGATCGCCACATTGCCCGATCCGGACACGATGACCTTGCGGCCCTCGAGGCTCTCACCCTTGGCCTTCAGCATCTCCTGCGTGAACATGACGGTGCCGAAGCCTGTCGCCTCGGTCCGCACGAGCGAGCCACCCCAGGTGATGCCCTTGCCGGTCAGCACGCCGGACTCGTAGCGGTTGGTGATGCGCTTGTACTGCCCGAACAGGAAGCCGATCTCACGGCCACCGACGCCGATGTCACCGGCGGGGACGTCGGTGTATTCGCCGAGATGTCGATAGAGCTCGGTCATGAACGACTGGCAGAAGCGCATGATCTCGCCCTCACTGCGACCGCGCGGGTCGAAGTCGGAGCCACCCTTGCCGCCGCCGATCGGCATGCCGGTCAGGGAGTTCTTGAAGATCTGTTCGAAGCCGAGGAACTTGATGATGCCGAGATAGACCGAGGGGTGGAAGCGGAGCCCGCCCTTGTAGGGGCCGAGCACGGACGAGAATTCCACCCGGAATCCGCGGTTGATCTGGACATTGTTCTGGTCGTCCATCCACGGGACGCGGAAAATGATCTGCCGCTCGGGCTCGCAGATGCGCTCGAGGACCGCGGCATCGACGTATTGGGGGTTGCGCTCCAGCACCGGCGAGAGGCTCTCGAACACCTCTTTGACCGACTGATGGAACTCGGCCTCACCGGGATTGCGCCGGACGACCGTGTCATAGGTCTCCTGGATCTTGGTGTCCATCTCAGTCCTTTCTGTCCGATCCGGTCGCCGCGAGCTGGCCGCAGGCGCCGTCGATCTCACGGCCGCGGGTGTCGCGGACCGTGACGGGTACGCCAGCCGCTTCGAGCCGCCGGACGAACTCCTTTTCGTCGGCGGGCCGCGACGCGGTCCACCGTGAGCCAGGCGTCGGGTTGAGCGGGATCAGGTTCACGTGCACCCATCCCCAGTCGCCGCGGCGCTTGAGCACCTGTGCGAGCAAATCGGCCCGGTGTGCCTGATCGTTCACGTCCTTGATGAGCGCGTATTCGATCGAGACCCTGCGCTTGGTCGCCCGCGCATACTGCCACGCTGCGTCGACCGCTTCGGAAACCTTCCATCTGGTGTTCACCGGAACGATGTCGTCGCGGAGTTCGTCGTCCGGCGCGTGCAGGCTGAGGGCCAGCGTCACCGGGATTCCTTCGTCCGCCAGCTGGTGGATTCTGGGCACCAGCCCGACGGTCGAGACCGTGATCCCCCGGGCGCTGATGCCGAGTCCGTGCGGTCCGGGAGCGGTCAGCCGGCGCACGGCGCCGACGACGGCGTTGTAGTTCGCCAGCGGCTCCCCCATCCCCATGAACACGATGTTGTTGACCCGGCCCGGCCCACCGGCGATCTCCTCGCGGTGCAGGGCCCGGGCGCCCGCGACGACCTGCTCGACGATCTCCGCGGTGGACATGTTGCGCTGGAGCCCGCCCTGACCGGTGGCGCAGAAGGGGCACGCCATGCCACAGCCCGCCTGGCTGGAGACACAGATCGTGGTGCGCATGTGCTGGTCCTCGCCTTGGCGCGGGTAACGCATCAGCACCGATTCGACGAGCGCCCCATCATGGAGACTCCACAGCGTCTTGACGGTGTGCCCGGCATCCGCAGTGAGGTCTCGGACGTTGGTGAGCAGCGTCGGGAAGAACGTTTCCGCGATCGCCGTGCGCTGGGCGGCCGGGAGATCGGTCCACGTGGTCGGGTCGTCGTTGAGACGGTCGAACCACTGCCGGGAGATCTGATCGGCCCGGTACGCCGGCAGTCCCGCTGTGCGGACGGCTTCCTTCCGGGCTTCGGGATCGAGATCGGTCCAATGGGTGGGGGGCTTGCCGCGTCGCGGGGCGTCGAAAACGAGCGGGAGCCGAATGCTCTCTGCAGCGCGGTCGCTCAAGCGCCACCTCCGGGAATCAGCAGAACCATCAGGAACCAGGCCACCGGGGCGGCCACCAACAGCGAGTCGAGTCGATCCATGACGCCACCATGGCCGGGCAGGAACGACGACATGTCCTTGATGCCGACGTCGCGCTTGATCAGCGACTCGATGAGGTCGCCGCAGGCACCGACGATCACCAGCATCGCCCCGAGAATGATGCCGACCCAGAACGGCGCGTGCAGTCCATAGACCACGAACAGGATCGCACCGACCACCCCGAACAGGATCGATCCGGCGAAGCCCTCCCAGGTCTTCTTGGGACTGATCCGGGGCGCCATCTTGTGTTTGCCGAACAGCACCCCGGCGACATAACCACCGAGGTCCCCCAGTGCGACGACCGAGATGAACGTGATCACCCGCATGCGGCCGAGATCGTCGGCCAGCATGAGGCCGACGAACGATCCGAGCAGCGGGATATAACCGATGATGAACATGCTGGCCGCCGCGTCGCGGACATAGCCCTGTTCGCCCTTGGGCATGCGCCAGATCAGGGTGGCCAATGCGGTGATCCCGATCATGGCGAGCATCAGCGTGTTCGCGGAGATCCCGAGGTCGCGCTGTCCGGCGAAATAGGCGCTGGTGACGATGGCCACCGTGCCGATCACGATCGGCACGATGGCGGAATGCATGTCGAGACGCTTCAGCGCATTGTGGACCTCGACAGCACCGAGCGCGAGCGCGAGCGCGACGAGGATCTGGAACCCGAGCGGAAACCAGCCGAGGGTCACGAACAGGGCGGCGGCAAGCAGGACGCCCACGGTGATCGCCGCCGGCAAATTGCGACCGGCACGACCATGGTCGGGGGTCGGCGGCGCCGGTGGGATCCCGGGTCCGGGCGTGGTCGGCTCAGGTGTCGTCATCAGACTTCGAGGAGCTCGGCTTCCTTGTTCTTGAGCAGCTCGTCGATGCGGTCGGTCTGGCTCTTGGTCAGGGTCTCGAGTTCTTTCTCGGCACGGTTGACCTCGTCCTCACCGGCTTCCTTGTTCTTGACCAGCTTGTCGAGCTGGTCCTTGGCATGCCGGCGCACGTTGCGGACGGCCACGCGGGAATCCTCGGCCTTGTGCCGGGCAAGCCTGGTGTATTCCTTGCGCCGGTCCTCGGTGAGCTCCGGCAGGGAAACCCGGATGGCGTGCCCGTCCGTCGCCGGGTTGACCCCCAGATCGGAGTCGCGGATGGCCTTCTCGACGGCGTTGATCGTGCCGCGGTCGAACGGGGTGATGAGCACCATGCGGGCGTCCACCACCTGCACACTCGCAATCTGCTGCAGGGGCATGTCCTGGCCATAGGCGCTCGCCACGATCTTGGAGAACATGGCCGGATGGGCGCGCCCAGTCCGGATGGCCGCGAATTCTTCCTTCGCGTGCTCGACGGCCTGTTCCATCCTGGACTTGGCGTCTTTCATGATGTCGGCGATCAAGGGATGATCCTTCCTCGGGTCGTGGTGAAAACTCAGGCGTGCACGGTGGTGCCGATCTTTTCACCGCTGACCGCCCGGGCAATGTTGCCTTCGGTGTCGAGGTTGAAGAAGATCATCGGCAAAGAATAGTCGCGAGCCATGGAGATGGCTGTGGCGTCGGCGACCTTGAGGTCGCGGGCGAGGAACTCGTCGTAGCTCAATTCCTCGAACATCTTGGCGGCGGCATTGGTCCTGGGATCGGAGTCATAGACGCCGTCGGTGCCCTGCTTGCCCATCAGCAGGACCTCGGCGCCGATCTCCAGCGCCCGCTGCGCCGCGACGGTGTCGGTGGAGAAATAGGGCATGCCGGACCCTGCTCCGAAGATGACCAGTCGCCCCTTCTCCAGGTGCCGCTCGGCACGCCGCGGGATATAGGGCTCGGCGACCTGGCCCATGGTGATCGCCGTCTGCACGCGCGTGTCGATGCCTTCCTTCTCGCAGAAGTCCTGCAGCGCGAGACAGTTCATCACGGTGCCCAGCATGCCCATGTAGTCGGCGCGGTCACGTTCCATGCCGCCCTGCTGCAGCTCGGCTCCCCGGAAGAAGTTGCCGCCACCGACGACCACGGCAACCTGCACGCCGCTGCGCACGACCTCCGCGACCTGTCGGGCAATGCTGGCGACCACATCGGGATCCACACCGACGCGGCCCCCGCCGAACGCCTCACCGGACAACTTCAGCAGGACGCGCTTGTAGGTCATGGCTCTCCTCGGTCGAGTCTCTTGGTGGCGTTGCCATCATCCCGCACACAAGGAGATGGTGACCAATCGGGTCGGAGGCGTGTCCCGGAGCCGGCGTACCCTCGGCTCTTTGCGGGTACGCCCTGCCCGAAACGCGAAGCCGGGCGCCTCGGGAGCACTGGACTCCCGCGACGCCCGGCGTACGCGACCTGCAGCTCAGGCCCCGGCAGCCTCGAAACGCACGAAGCGGACGACCTTGGTGCCGCCTGCATCGAGCTGCTGCCCGACCGACTTCTTGTCGTCGGTGATCGACTGCTGGTCGACCAGGCAGACCTCCTTGAAGAAGCCGTTGAGACGACCCTCGACGATCTTGGGCAGGGCCTTCTCGGGCTTGCCCTCCTCACGGGACTTGGCCTCGGCGATGCGACGCTCGTTCTCGACGACGTCGGCGGGGACCTCGTCGCGCGAGACATACTGCGGCTTCATGGACGCCACCTGCAGAGCCACTCCGCGCAGGAGCTCCTTGTCGCCCTCGCCGGCAACGATCACGCCGACCTGCGGGGGCAGATCGGAGGCGCGGCGGTGGAGATAGACCGCGGTGTCGCCCGTCAGGTAGGCCGCGTTGCGGACCTCGAGCTTCTCCCCGATCTTGACCGACAGGTCGTGCACGGCGTCGGCCACGGTCTTGCCGTTGTCGAGCGCGAGCGCGTTGACGGCGTCCACACCATCGGCCTTCGCCGCATCGGCAGCTTCGGCAATCGCCTGGGCGAGGTCCATGAACTCGGCGTTCTTGGCGACGAAGTCGGTCTCGGCGTTGATCTCGATCATGACCCCGGTCGTGCCGTCGGCGCTCACGTGTGCGGCGACCAGCCCATCGGTGGCTGCGCGACCTTCCCGCTTGGCGACTCCGGCCAGGCCTTTCACCCGGATGATCTCCAGCGCCTTCTCCTGGTCGCCGCCGGCCTCCTCCAGGGCGTTCTTCACGGCAAGCATGCCCGCGCCGGTCTTCTCGCGCAGCGCCTTGATGTCTGCGGCGGTGTAATTCGCCATCGAAAGTCCTTGTCTCTAGTTGTCAGTCGGCTCGGAAGCTGGCGCGGCCTGCGGGGCCGGCTGGGCCGGGTCCGCAGCCGGCTCAGCGCCAACCTGCCGGTTGAGCCGGGCGATCAGACCGCCGGCAACCGCATCCGCAACCACGCGGGTGAGCAGCGCAACCGCCCGGATGGCGTCGTCGTTCGCGGGAATCGGGTAGTTGACCTCGTCCGGGTCGCAGTTGGTGTC
>LSQX01034028.1_pt1 | contig 25788 bp, 19 predicted proteins | sample 654561 | NCBI WGS metagenome assembly LSQX01 (sample SAMN04489861, study PRJNA283612) | anaerobic digester metagenome | isolation source: 4 biogas reactors fed with cattle manure at either 37C or 55C with and... | place: Denmark: Kongens Lyngby | collected 2014 | reverse complement strand
TGTGGCCGAAGGGCGTGCAGGTGGCCCGCGAGAGCATCGAGCGCTCGGTCAGCGCCGGCCAGGAGGCCTTCGGCCAGGCCGTGGCCACCAACGAGGCCATCGCCCGGATCGCCAAGGGCCAGGTCGAGGCCGCCCAGGCCAAGGCCGAGGAAGCCGTCCAGACCGCCACCACGGCGGCCGCGGGCAAGGCCCGCAAGTAAGGAGCCGCGGCGGTCCCGGCAACGGGACCCGGCCCGCGCGCACTCTCTCCCCGCGCAGGCCACCGCACCCGGCCCGGCAGCTCAGGCTGCCGGGCTTTTTTCGTCGTCCAGTTTCTCGCCCAGCACCCGGCGCACGCTGACGAAGAACACCGGGATCAGCAGCAGGCCGAGGAAGGTCGCGAACAGCATGCCGCCGATCACGCCCGTGCCCAGGGCATGGCGCGCGTTGGCGCCCGCGCCGGAGGACAGCGCCAGCGGGGTGACGCCCATGATGAAGGCGAACGAGGTCATGAGGATCGGGCGGAAGCGCATCCGCGCGCCTTCCACCACCGCCTCGCGGAGGGTCCTGCCCTGCGCGCGCTCCAGCACCGCGAACTCGATGATCAGGATCGCGTTCTTCGCCGCCAGGCCGATCACCGTGACCATTCCGATCTTGAAGAAGATGTCGTTGGAGAGCCCGCGCAGCATGGTGAACACCACCGCGCCGAGGATGCCCAGCGGCACGATCAGCAGCACCGAGACCGGGATCGACCAGCTCTCGTAGAGCGCCGCCAGGCAGAGGAACACCACCACCACCGACAGCACCAGCAGCAGCGTGGCCGTGTTGCCGGCGATGATCTCCTGGTAGGACATGCCGGCCCAGTCGTAGCCGATGCCGCCCGGGAGCTCCTCGGTGACGATGCGTTCCATCGCCGCCATGGCCTCGCCCGAGCTGCGGCCCGGGGCCTGCGAGCCGACGATGTTCACCGCCGAATAGCCGTTGTAGCGCGTCAGGGACGGGGTGTTCATCACCCACCTGTAGTCCACCACGTTCGACAGCGGGATCATGTTCGGCGTGCCGTCCGCGGAGGGCGCCGCCGGCGTGTAGAAGCGCGACAGCGAGTCCGGGTCGGTGCGGTAGGGCGCGTCGGCGCGCATGTTGACGCGCTTCACGCGGCCGTCGGCGAAGTAGTCGTTCACGTACACCGGCGCCAGCATCAGCTGGATGGCGCCGTAGATGTCGGCCACCGAGAGGCCCAGGGCCTGCGCCTGCACGCGGTCGACCGTGAGCTTGAGCTGCGGCGCCTCCTCCAGCGTGTTCGGCCTCACCGCGGTCAGCGCCGGATCCTGCGACGCCGAACCCAGCAGCTGGTTGCGCGCCTGCGTCAGGGCCTCGCGGCCGAGGCCGGCGCGGTCCTGCAGGTACATGTCGAAGCCGCCGAACTGGCCCAGGCCCTGCACGGTCGGCAGGTTGACCACGAAGATCTGCGCGTCGCGGATGCCGTACAGCGCGCCGTTCGCGGCCTGGATGAAGTCCTGCACCGTGCCGTCGCGCTCGCTCCAGTCGGTGAGCTTGATGAAGGCCATGCCCACGTTCTCGCCCTGGCCGATGAAGCTGAAGCCGGCGACCTGCATCATCCCTTCGTAGCCGGGCACCTGCTCGAGCGTTGCGCGCACGTCCTCGAACACCGCCTGGGTGCGCTGCAGCGTCGAACCCGGGGGCAGCTGCACGATGGCCATGGCATAGCCCTGGTCCTCCTCGGGCAGGAAGCTGCCCGGGAGCCGCACGTACAGCAGGCCCGCGACCACGGTCAGGGCCGCGAACACCAGCATCCAGCGCGGTGCATGGTTGATCGCGCGGCCGATATGGCGCACGTAGGTGCCGGCGGCGCGGTCGTAGTAGCGGTTGAAGGTGCGGAACACGACGTTCTTCCGCCGGCCCTCGCCCGGAGCCGCCGGGTCGTGCGCCGGGTGCGGCTTGAGGAAGCTCGCGCACAGCGCCGGCGTGAAGCCCAGCGCCAGGAAGGCCGAGAAGCCCATGGCCACCGCGATCGTGATCGCGAACTGCTTGTAGATCTCGCCCGAGGCGCCGCCCTGCAGCGCGCTGGGGATGAACACCGCCGCCAGCACCACGGTGATCGCGACCACCGCGCCGGTGATCTGGTCCATGGCCTTGATGGTGGCCTCGCGCGGCGGCAGGCCCTCCTCGGACATGATGCGTTCGACGTTCTCGATCACCACGATCGCGTCGTCGACCACGATGCCGATGGCCAGCACCATCGCGAACAGCGTCAGCTGGTTGACGGTGAATCCGATGATGCTCAGGCCGAGGAAGGTGCCAAGCAGCGCCACCGGGATCACCAGCGTCGGGATGATGGTGGCGCGCAGGTTCTGCAGGAAGACCAGCATCACCAGGAACACCAGAACCATCGCTTCCATCAGCGACTTCACCACCTCCTTGATCGAGATGGTGACGAAGGTGGTGCTGTCGAAGGGCGAGAACCACTCGACGCCCTGGGGGAAGCTGCCCTGCAGCTCGTCCATGCGCGAGGACACCGCCTCGGCGACGGTCAGCGCGTTGGCCCCGGGGAGCAGCTGGACCGCGAAGGCACCGGTCGGCTGGCCGTTGAAGCGGGTGTCGAAGCCGTAGCCCTGGGCGCCGATCTCGATCCGCGCCACGTCCTTCAGCCGCACGGTGCTGCCATCGGCGTCGGCGCGCAGGATGATGTCGCCGAACTGCTCGGGCGTGCTGAAGCGACCCTCCGCCGAGACGGTGGCGGTGAAGCCCTGCCCGCGGGGCGCGGGGTCGGCGCCGATCGAGCCGGCGGCGAACTGCACGTTCTGCCCGCGCACCGCCGCCAGCACCTGCGTCGCCGACAGGCCGTAGCCCTGCATGCGGTCCGGGTTCAGCCAGATGTTCATGGCGTACTCGGAGCCGAACTGCTGGGTGCTGCCGACGCCGGGCACGCGCGCGATCTGCTCGAGCACGCTGGCGCCGATCAGGTTGTTGAGCGCGTTGCGGTCGAACGACGGATTGGACGAGCGCAGCGCCACCACCATCAGGAAGCCTGCGTTTGCCTTGGCGACCACCACGCCCTGCTGGGTGACCTCGCTGGGAAGCCGCGGCGTGGCCAGGGCCACCTTGTTCTGCACCTGCACCTGGGCGATGTCGGGGTCGGTGCCGGTCTGGAAGGTCAGGGTGATGCTGGCGCGGCCCGAGGAGCTCGAGCTGGAGCTGAAGTACAGCAGGTTGTCGATGCCGGTGAGCTGCTGCTCGATCACCTGGGTGACCGCGCGCTCGGTGGTGGCGGCGTCGGCGCCGGGGTAGCTGGCGCCGACCGTCACCTGCGGCGGGGCGACGTTGGGATAGGACTCCACGCCCATGTTCAGCAGCGCGATCACGCCGGAGAGCGCGATCAGGATGGAGATGACCCAGGCGAAGACCGGATGGTCGATGAAGAAGCGGGGCATCGGAGTCAGCCCTGTCCGGCGTCGGCGTCGGCGGTGGGCGCGGCATCGGGATCGACCGCCGGCGCTGCCGCGTCAGGCTGCGCGTCAGGCTGCACGTCAGGCTGCGCGTCAGGCTGCGCCCCGGCGGGCGGCGCGACGGACGGGGCCGCAGCCGGCACCGCGGGCGGCTGCCAGTCGGTGACGGTGGCAGGCTCGCCCACGCGGGCCCGCTGCAGGCCGGAGACGACCACCCGGTCGCCCGCGGCAAGGCCCGAGCCCACGATCCACTGGCCCGCCTCGGCGCGCGCGGTGGTGATGTCCTTGCGCGCGACGATGCCGTCCGCGCCCACCACCAGCACGTAGGGACCGGTGGCGTCGCGCTGCACCGCCGCCTGCGGCACGCTGAACACGCCGTGCTGCACGCCGAGCGCCGCGACCAGGGTGACGTAGGTCCCGGGCAGCAGGCGCCGCTCCGGGTTCGGCAGCACCGCGCGCAGCGAGACCGCGCCGGTCTGCGGATCCACCGAGTCGCCGGAGAAGTCGAGCTCGCCCGCGTGCGCGTACGCGCTGCCGTCGGGGAGGAGCACCTGCACCGCCACCGGGCCCTCGCGGTCGAGCTGCATGGAGCGCACCTGGTCGAGCTCGCCGGCGCCCATGCTGAAGTTCACGTACATCGGGTCGATCTGGTCGACCGTGGTCAGCAGGGTGGCCGTGCCCTGGCCCACCAGCGCGCCCTCGGTCACCTGCTGCTTCCCGGCGCGACCGGAGATCGGCGCGCGCACCGTGGCGTAGCCCAGGTTGATGTTCGCGCTCTCCACCGCGGAGCGCGCGGCCAGCACCGCCGAGTCGGCGCTGCGCTCGGCGGCCAGCGCGTTGTCGAGGTCGGACTGCGAGATGTACTTCTGCGGCGCCAGGCTGCGCGCGCGGCTGGCGGCGGCGCGCGCGTTGGCCTGGTTGGCCAGCGCCTGCGCCAGCGCGGCCCGCGCCTCGCCGGCGGCGGCGCGCAGCGGCGCCGGGTCGATCTCGAACAGCACCTGGCCCTCTTCGACGTCGCTGCCTTCCTGGTACACGCGGCGCTGCAGCACCCCGGGCACCCGGGCGCGCACGTCGGCGCTGCGATAGGCGGCGAGGCGACCGACCAGGTCGCGCTTGAGCGCGACGTCCTGCGGCTGCACGGTCACCACGCCCAGCTCGGGCGGCGGCGTCGCCTGCTGCTGATCGTCGCCCCCGCAGGCCGCGAGGGCCGCAAGGAGGAAGGGGATCAGGACGATGCGGCGCATACGGGGCCTCGGGGGGAATTTGCGAACTCGCAAGTATGGCATTGGTCGGCCGGGGCAAACGTGCCTGAAGTCAGGGCCCGGCCGGTCCCATGGCAATCGCGGCGGCGGCGTCCAGCGCGGCGGCGGCGCCCGCGGCAGGGTCCGGGGCATGCGGAATGATGCCCAGGCAGGGCGCCGGCAGCGCCTCCGACAGCAGGTCCAGGTAGCCGTCCGCCGGATCGAAGCCGGCATCCACGGCGCAGCCCACCCAGCCCAGCAGCCGGCAGCCATCGGCGGCGATCGCCCGCGCCGACAGCCGCGCCTGGTTCAGGCAGCCCAGGCGAAGTCCGACCACCAGCAGCACCGGCAGCCCGAGGGCGCGCGCCACGTCCGCGTGTTCGATCCCGTCGGCCAGCGGCGACAGCCAGCCGCCGGCGCCTTCGACCACCACCACGTCGGCCGTGCCCGCCAACCGTGCGTGCGCGGCCACGATCTCCGGCAGCGCCACCGTGGCGCCTACGGCACGGGCGGCGAGCTGCGGCGCCGTCGCCAGCGGCAGCGCCCACGGGTTCACGTCGGCATAGGCGGGTCGCGGTTCGCTGGCGGCCTGCAGCGCGAGCGCGTCCTCGTTGCGCGGCCCCTGCGCGGTCTGCGCGCAACCCGCAGCGACCGGCTTCATGCCCACGGCCCGGACGCCGCGCGCGCGCAGCGCGTGCAGCAGGCCCACCGCAGCCACGCTCTTTCCCACGCCGGTGTCGGTGCCGGTGACCAGGACGCCGCGGGCACCGGCGCGTTCGCGGGAGCCCGCGCTACGCCGCTCCTCGGCCGCACGGACCTTCCGGACCGCGAGGCCGTGCACCAGGCCCGTCAGTCCCAGGGCGGCATACAGCATCCCGGGCAGGCCCAGGCGCATCGACGAATCGTCGGGCGGCGCCGTCGCCGCGATCGCGATGGAGGCCAGCGCGACCAGGGTGAACCAGCCGAACACCGCGACCTCGGCCAGCGCCTGCGCACGCTCTTCGAGGTCGAGCGAGAGCGCCTCGCGACGCCGCCACGCGTGCAGGTACAGGCCGAGCATGCACAGCGACATGGTCGCGAAGGCCAGGCCGTAGACCAGGAACATGAAGCTGACGTCGGCCACCGCGCCGAAGGCCATCGGATAGGGGATCCAGCCGCCCGTGACCCAGGCGAAGAACACGCCGAACTGCAGGCGCAGCGGATACACGTACACCAGGACCGCGAACACCAGCGCGAGGCTCAGCACGGTGCCGGCCGGATCATCGAGCGCGTAGCGGCGGCTCCAGCGCGCGTGCGCCGCCCAGAACATCGCGATCATGGCGAAGCAGGCGGCGAACGACGGGATCGACTTCAGCGCCTGCACCAGCGCCGGGCGGCTGTCGGGGATGGCGTCGACCGAGATCACCAGCAGCGTGACCGAGAACGCGAAGGCGGCGTCGACGAACGCATCCAGGCGCGTGGAGCGCTCTCCGCGCCAGCCGTCCCCGCCCGCTCCGTGCCGCGCCGCCGGTCCCGCCATGTCCGCTCCCTCCCGCGCCGCAGTAGACTCAAGGCATGTTCACGGCGCAGAGTCTAAGCGGCGACAAGCCGCAGCAGTACGCCCAGCTGGCCGCGCAGGCCCGGGCCCTCCTCCACGGCGAGCGCGACCGCGTCGCCAATGCCGCCAACCTGTCGGCCCTGGTCTACCACGCCCTGCCCCGGCTCAACTGGGTCGGCTTCTACTTCTTCGACGGCACCGAGCTGGTGGTCGGGCCCTTCCAGGGCCAGCCGGCCTGCGTGCGCATCCCGCTCGACCGCGGCGTCTGCGGCGCCGCGGCACGCACCCGCCGCACCCAGCGGGTGGACGACGTCGACGCCTTCCCGGGCCACATCGCCTGCGACTCGGCGTCGCGCTCGGAGCTGGTGGTGCCGCTGGTCGCCGACGGCGCCCTGCTGGGCGTGTTCGACATCGACAGTCCGGTTCCCGGACGTTTCGACGTTGATGACCAGTGGGGACTCGAGGAGGTGGCGAGGGTGTACGTCGAATCACTGGGACCATGAGCGCGCAGCCGCTCAAGATGCGCAATATCGGCCCGAAGTCGGCCGCGTGGCTGCGCCAGGTCGGGCTGAAGACCCCCGAGGACCTCGCCGAGGCCGGGCCGCTGGAAGCCTTCATGCGCATCAAGCGCGCCGGCTTCAAGCCCAGCCTCAACCTGCTGTACTCGCTCGAGGGCGCGCTGCGCGACTGCCACTGGCAGGACGTGCCCGAGGAGCGCCGCAGCGAGCTGGTGGCCGCCGCGGAGGCCGCGATCGCCGAACTGCCGCCCCCGCGCAACCGCCCGCCAGCCGGCCCCGTGACCACCACCATCATGCAAGAGGGCGAAGAGCTGCCCGGGTCCCGCCTCTTCGACAAGCCCGACCCCGACTGAATTGCGGGAGCGGCCACAGCCGCGATCCCTCCAGCCCTTGTAGGAGCGGCCACAGCCGCGATCGCCGCCATGGCGGCTCCCACAATCGCGGCTGTAGCCGCTCCTACACGTTCCTTTGCCGCGGCTTCGACTGATGGCGTAGACTGCGCGCACTTTCTGGTGACCCGAGGGGATTCTCCCCGGAGGTTGAAACGGGAAGCCGGTGACTCCCATCGGCCGCGAGGCCAACGGACATTCCGGCGCTGCCCCCGCAACGGTAGGCGTGGAACACCCCCGGCAAACCGCCACTGTGCACGCGCACGGGAAGGCGCCGGGGCCGGAGCAGGCGATGCTCCTCCCGCAAGCCCGGAGACCGGCCAGGAAGACGACTGGTTGCGACGCGGAGGGCGTGGCGACGGCAGCCCGTCCTGCTCCGCGCGCCGGCCTCCGTCTCCGTCCCATGCACGCAGCCCCTGGCCCACCGGCCGCGCGGGCGTGCGCGGCGCATGGAGACACCCATCGATGAAGCAGCAGCACCGGATCCTTTCCCTGGCAGTGGCGCTCGCCCTGTCCTCCCCTGCGGTCGCCTCCGGCGCGATCCAGGCCACCGACCTCGACACCATCGTGGTCACCGCCACCCGCACCGAGATCAACGCCGAGGACGCCAACGTCCCGGTGCAGGTGATCGACCGCGCGGCGATCGAGCGCAGCCAGGCGACCTCGATGGTCGACCTGCTGCGCGGCCGCGCCGGCATCAACCTCGCCAACCAGGGCGGCCCGGGCAAGCTGTCCTCGGTGTTCCTGCGCGGCACCGAGTCCGACCACGTGCTGGTGCTCGTGGACGGCGTGCGCATCGGCTCGGCCAGCGCCGGCATGGTGATGTTCCAGGACCTGCCGCTGGAGCAGGTGGAACGCATCGAGATCGTGCGCGGGCCGCGTTCGAGCCTGTACGGATCCGAGGCCATCGGCGGCGTCATCCAGGTGTTCACCCGGCGCGCCGCGCAGGGCGAAGGCTGGCGGCCGGACTTCAGCATGGGCATCGGCAGCAACCGCCTGCGCCAGGCCAGCGCAGGCATCGGGCGCAGCGGCGAGCGCGGCTGGTTCCAGGCCCAGGGCGCCTGGCAGCGCACCGACGGCATCGACTCCTGCCGCGGCACGGCCGAGGGCTGGGGCGCGGGCTGCTACGCCGACGAACCCGACCGCGACGGCTACCGCAACGCGTCGGTGGCCCTGCGCGGTGGCGGCAAGGTCGGCGACACCGTCGAACTGGAAGGCCACGCGATGGTGGTCGACGCCTACAACGAATACGACGGAACCGTGTTCGGCGGCAACGAGGCCGACAATCGGCAGGAAGTCTTCGGCGCGCGGCTCCGCTGGCGCCCCGGCGCGCGCCGGGATTTCGACGTCCGCGTCGGCCGCGCCAACGACAAGGCCGACAGCTATTTCCGCGACCACGCCACCGGCGCGCGCAGCTTCGCCAGCACCTTCGACACGCGCCGCGACACGGCCTCGGCGCAGGGCGACTTCACGCTTGCCGAGGGCCAGCTGCTCAGCGTGGGCCTGGACTGGATGCGCGACCGGGTCACCGGCAGCACCGCGTTCACCGTGCGCGACCGCGACAACGCTGGCCTGTTCCTCGCCTGGCAGGGCGACTTCGGCGCGCACGGGTTCGAGGCCAGCCTGCGCCACGACGACAACGAGCAGTTCGGCGGGCACTCCACCGGCAGCCTCGGCTACGGCTTCGCGTTCGGCAAGGGCTTCCGCTTCACCGCCAGCGCCGGCACCGGCTTCAAGGTGCCGACCTTCAACGACCTCTACTACCCCGGCGGCTGGGGCAACCCCGACCTCGAGCCAGAGGAGTCGAAGACGCTCAACCTCGGCATCGCGCAGTACGGCCGCGGCTGGAACTGGACCTTCAACGCCTTCCAGGCCGACGTCGACGAGCTGATCGGCTACGACGTGGACTTCGCCCTGGTGAACGTGGACGAGGCCCGCATCCGCGGCGCCGAGCTGACCGGCTTCGCCTCGCTGGGCGGCTGGGACCTCAACGCCGAGATCAGCCACATCGATCCGCGCAACCGCAGCGCCGGCACGAACCACGGCCACTGGCTGCCGCGGCGATCGCGGACCACCGCGCGGCTGGACGTGGATCGCGGCTTCGGCGCCTGGCGCTTCGGGGCCAGCGCCTTCGGCAGCGGCGCGCGCTACGACGACGCGGCGAACACGAGCCGGCTCGCGGGCTACGGCACGCTGGACCTGCGCTTGGAATACGCGATCAGCGACGACTGGACCCTGCAGGCGCGCGCCAGCAACGTCTTCGACCGCGAGTACGAGACCATCGCCTGGTACAACCAGCCCGGCCGCGAATACGGGCTCACCCTGCGCTACGCCCCCGCCAACTGATCCGCCCCCCACCTGTAGGAGCAGCTATAGCTGCGATCACGGCTCCGCAGCATGGAACTGCGTTCGCGGCTATAGCCGCTCCTACAGGCGGGCCAGTTCGCGGCTATAGCCGCTCCTACAGGCGGGCCAGGGACGGCAGGACGCGCAGGTCGTCGAGCACCGCCACCGCGCCCGCGCGCTCGAGGTCGAAATCGCGCGGGTAGCCGTGGCGCACCAGCACCAGGTCCATGCCGGCGGCGCGCGCGGCGCCGGCGTCGGCCTCCGAATCGCCGACCATCAGCGTGTCGCGCGCGGCCACGCGGTGCAGCGCGGCGAGGTGGAACAGCGGCATCGCGCTGGGCTTGCGCTCGGCCAGCGTGTCGCCGCCGACCAGGTGCCGGAAGTGGCGCGCGATGCCCATCTCCTCCAGCAGCACGCGCGCCATGCGCTCGGGCTTGTTGGTGGCCATCGACATCGCCACGCCGGCGCCGGCCAGCGCGTCGAGCATCTCCGCGGTGCCCGGATACAGCTTCGCCTGCAGCAGCAGGCAGTCCTCGTAGTGGACCATGAAGCGCGGCATCACTTCGTCGACGCCGGCGCGGCTGCCGGCGTGGCGCAGGGCGCTGTCGAGGAGCGCGCGGGCGCCATGGCCGATCCAGGCCCGCACCAGGGCCTCGTCCTCGCGCGCGTGGCCGAGTTCGTCCAGGGTGCGGTTGACCGCCTCGGCGATGTCGGCGGCGCTGTCGACCAGGGTGCCGTCGAGGTCGAACAGGACCAGTGCATACGGAAAGGACATGCAGCCTCCTCGGCTCCGGGGACGCCCATTGTCGCCCCGCGTGCGCGCCCGGGCTATCCGCGGGCGCGCGCCGCCGACAGGTCCAGCCGCGCCGTCGTCCCCTGCCCGGGCCGCGAGCTGATGTCCAGCGTCCAGCCGAGATGCCCGCACAGCCGCGAGATCAGGTCCAGGCCGATGCCGCCGCGCTCGCGGCCACCGCCGCCGCGCGCCATGCGCGCATAGATCGCGCTGATCTCCTCCGGCGTCATGCCGTGCCCGGGATCGTCGATCACCACCGCGCCGCCGTCGACGCGGATCGCGATCGTGCCGCTGTCGCTGTTCTCGATGGCGTTGCGCAGCAGGTTGCCGATCGCGGCCTGGACCACCGGCAGCGGCGCCAGGATGTCGCAGCGCCGGGGCGCATCCAGCACCAGCGCCAGGCCCTTCTCGCGCGCCATCGGCAGGTGGTCGTCGATGATCTCGGGCAGCAGCTCCGCCAGGTCGATCCAGTCGCTGGACTCCGCCAGCCGCCCGGGATCCTTGGCCAGCACCAGCAGCAGGGCGATGAGGCGCTCGACCTCGCGCCCGGTGCGGCCGATGCGCGCGATCTGATGGCGCGCGGCGTCCGGGACGCCCGGCTGCGCCGCCGCCAGTTCGGCCGCGCCGGTGATCACCGAGACGGGGGTCCGCAGTTCGTGGCTCATGCTGTCGATGAAGACGCGCTCGCGCTCCACGTACTGCTCGTTGCGCACGATGTAGTCGTTGAGCGCTTCGGCGATCACGGCCAGCTCGGTGCTGGCGGCCGCTGGCAGGGCGATGCGCTGCCCGGCCCGGGCAGGACTCAGGCCCGCGATGTCCTGGGCGAATTCGCGCATCGGGCGCATCAGGCGGTCCACGCCCCAGCCGATCGCGAGGCCGAGCAGGGCCACCATCACCAGCATCGCGGCCAGCACGCTGGCGGCCACGAAGGCCTCGCGTCGCTCGAAATCCCCGATGTCGAGCGCAAGCGCCCACCGGCGGCCCTCGACCTCGCGCACCAGCACCACCCACTCCTTGCCGTCGAACACCACCTCGTCGTGCAGACCCGGAGGGAGGCCGTCCAGCGCGTCCGGCAGCGGCGTGACGGGCTCGTCGCCGTACAGGAACAGGGTCTCGGTGTCGGTCCATCGCTCGTCGGGCGAGAGCGCGCGCCGGCCTTCGATGTGGTCGAACTCCGCTTCCAGCAGCGCCGTCCATGCGAGCTGTTCGGCGTGCTCGTTGACGAGGTAGCCGTAGCCGTACACCGCCGCCGACACCAGCACCGCGTACGCCAGCAGGCCCTGCACCATCCGCCGGCGCAGGCTGGTCCTAGCCGCCATCGTCGCCCCCGGCCGGTTCGCCCAGGCGATAGCCGATCCGCGGCAGCGTGTGCAGCAGCTTGACCGGCCAGGGGCCATCGATGCTGCGCCGGAGCTCGTAGACGTGCGAGCGCAGCATGTCGCCGTCCGGAGGATCGTCGCCCCACAGCGCCTGCTCCAGCCGCTCGCGCGTGACCGCGGCCGGACTGGCGCGCATCAGCACTTCCAGCAGCTTCCGGCAGGCGGGGTAGAGATGGAGGCTGCGGCCGGCGCGGGTGACGTCGAGGGTGGTGAGGTCGTAGCGCAGGTCGGCCACTTCCAGCACGCGCCCGCGACCACGGCCGCTGGCGCGGGCGACCAGGGCCTCGATGCGGACCTCGAGCTCCGGGAGCTGGAAGGGCTTGGTCAGGTAGTCGTCCGCGCCGGCGCGGAATCCGGAGATCTTGTCGGGGAGCTCATCGCGCGCGGTCAGCATCAGCACCGGCATGTCGTGGCCCGCCTCGCGCAGGCGCCGCAGCACTTCGCGCCCGTCCAGGCGCGGCAGCATCCAGTCGAGCACGACCGCGTCATAGGCCTGGGTCGACGCGAGGTGGTAGCCGGTGGGGCCGTCGGGCGCGGCGTCGAGCACGTGCCCGCGCGCCTCGAAATAATCGAAGAGGTTGGCGACCAGGCTCTGGTTGTCTTCCACGACCAGCAGGCGCATCGGGGGCTCCCTTGGAGACGGCAGTCTGCGCGCCGCGACGTCGGAGCGATGTCGGAGGCGGGCCCGCTCCGACGATTCTCCCACGCGCCGGCGACCAGGATCGTCCCCTTGCCCCGCGACCCGGACCATGACGCCGATGCCGCCGAACGCCGCCCGCGCACCGCTCCCGCCCCGCGGGCACCTCCTGCTGGCGCTGCTGCTGTTCGCGCTCGCCGCCGGCATCGGCCTGCGCGAGCCTTCGCCGCCGGACGAGCCGCGCTTCGTCCTGTCCGCCAGCGCCATGGTCGACAGCGGCGACTGGCTGGTGCCGCGCCGGGGACGCGAGTTCTACGCGGAGAAGCCGCCGGTCTTCATGTGGATGCAGGCCGCCTCCTGGACGCTGGTCCGCGACTGGCGGGTCGCGTTCCTGCTGCCGTCGCTGCTCGCGGCGCTGGCGACGCTGTGGCTGGTGCAGCGCGCGGGCGCGCGGCTGTGGTCGCCGCGGCACGGCGCCTGGGCCGCGGCCGCGCTCTTCGCCTGCCTGCAGTTCGGCCTGCAGGCCAAGCGCGCCCAGATCGACATGGTGCTGGTGCTGATGACCACGCTGTCGCTGTGCGCGCTTCTGCGCTACCTGCTCGACGGACACCGGCGGCGCTGGCTGGCGCTGGGCCTGTTCGCCGCGGGACTGGGCACCGTCACCAAGGGCGTGGGCTTCCTTCCGCTGCTGGTGCTGCTGCCGTGGCTGTGGGTGCGCCGGCGCCTGCCGCGCCGGCCCGGCGCGCGGATCGCGGGCGACGTGGCGCTCGGGGTCGCCGCCTTCGCCGCCGGCGCGGCCGTCTGGCTCGCGCCGCTGGGCGTCGCGCTGCTGCGCGATCCGGATCCGGCGCTGCACGCATACGCGCACGAGCTGTTGTTCCGCCAGACCGGCACGCGCTACGTCAACGCCTGGCACCACGTGCAGCCGCCCTGGTACTACGCGCAGACGATCGCGACCCTTTGGCTGCCCGGCGCACTGCTGCTGCCATGGCTGCTGCCGGCCTGGTGGCGGCGCCTGCGCCGCGGCGATGCGCGCCAGGTGCTGCTGCTCGGCTGGGTCGCCCTGGTCCTGCTGTTCTTTTCGCTGAGCCCGGGCAAGCGCGAGGTCTACATCTTCCCCGCGCTGCCGGCCGCCTGCCTCGCGGCGGCGCCGCTGCTGCCGGCGCTGCTGCGGCGCCGCGGAGTGCAGTGGCTGCTGTCGGCCTGGCTGCTGCTGTGCGGGGCCCTGTTGCTGGGCGCGGCGGGCAGCGGCCTGTCCGACGCCGCCTGGGCGAGTCGGCTGGGCGAGGCCCGGGGCATCGCGCCGGCGGACCTGCGCACGCTGCTGTGGGCGCTGGGCGGGCTCGGTGCCGCGGCGTGGGCGCTGGCCGCGGCGTTCCGCGGGCGGCGCGCCGGCGCCGGGGTCCTGCTGTTCACGGCCCTGCTGTGGGCGACCTACGGGCTGGCGCTGGCGCCGGCGCTGGACGATTCGAGTTCCGGGCGCGCCTTGATGCGCACGGTGTCGGCGCGCATCGGCGCGCAGGGCGAGCTCGGCGCGATCGCCTGGCGCGAACAGCACATGCTGCAGGCCGGGCGCCCCATGCACGAGTTCGGCTTCAAGCGGCCGGTGCACGTGCAGTGGCATGGCGCCATGGAGTGGGTGGCGGCGGCGCCGGACAGGCACTGGCTCTGGATGCCGGAGTCCGCGCTGGGACCCTGCGTCGACCGCGACCGCGCGCGGATGATCGGACGTGCCAGCCGGCAGGACTGGTGGCTGGTTCCCGGCAGCGCGGTCGATCCAGGGTGCAGCGTGCCGCCGTTCGCCGCGGACTGGGATTAACGAAGCGCCAACATCGCTCCAACGGCTCTCCGACAGCGGCGCGCGAATGATCCCGCTACCCCACGCCGTCGATGCCCGCGATGCCACCTGCCGTTTCCACCATGCAGCCCACCGAAGGCGGCGCGTACGCGGGCCGCGCCTCCCGGACGTGGAGGCTGTTGCCCTGGGCACTGCTGCCGGCGGCGCTCGCGGTGCTCGCGCGGACGACGCCACTGGACGCCTCGCTTGCCGACGCGCTGTTCGCCTGGGAGGGCCACGCATGGTCCCTGCGCGACGCGGCCATCACCCGCGTCATCCTGCACGACGGCGGCCTGATGGCGTGCAGGATCGCCTGGCTGGGAGTGGTGGTGGCGTGGGCGGCCACGCACGTCGTCGACGGATTGCACAGGCATCGCCGGCGGCTGGGCCGGCTGGCGCTGTCGGTCCTCGTCGCCACCGGCATCGTCGCCTCCCTCAAGCAGCTGACCGCCGTGCATTGCCCCTGGGACCTGGTCCGCTACGGCGGCACCGCGCTGCCGGGCGACGGCGGCGGCGCCTGCTTCCCCGCCGGCCATGCCGCCGCCGGCTATGCGTGGCTCGCGCTGGCCTTCGTCCCGTCGACGCCGGGCCGCCGCCGCCTCGGGCTGGCCACCGGGCTCGCTGCCGGGCTTGTGTTCGGCGTGGACCAGCAGCTGCGCGGCGCGCACTTCCTGTCCCATGACCTGTGGTCGGCCGCGCTGTGCTGGAGCGTGGCCGTGGCCGTGGCGGCACTGTGGCCCACGGCGGCGGAGGGCACGCCTTGAGCGTCGTCGCACTGTCGCGGTGGCATCCGCACCAGGTCGCCTCGCGGATGCTCGCGTGGCGGCCCACCCTCTCCACCGAAGCGCTGGCGCTGTGGGCCAGCCTCTATTTCGTCCTCGCCGGCAACGTGCCGTTCTGGCGCGCGGTGTTCGCGACCGGCGCGCTCCAGGGCGCCCCGGGGGCCTTCGCGGCGGCGTGCCTCATGGTGCTCGTCTTCGCGCTGCAGGCCTTCCTGTTCTGCGTGCTCCTGCATGGCCGCCTGGCCCGGCCGGTGCTGGCCCTGCTGCTGCTGGCCGGTGCCGCGGCCAACCACTACATGGGCGCGTACGGCATCTATTTCGACACCGACATGGTGCGCAACGTGCTCCATACCGACGTCCGCGAGGCGCGCGAGCTGCTGGCCTGGAGCCTGCTGCCGGCGCTGGTGGCGTACGCCGGCCCGCCCCTGTTCGTGCTGGCCCGCATCCGCCTGCGGCAGCGGCGACCGGCACGCGCGGCGCTGGTCCGGCTTGGTGCGCTGCTGGCCCTGGCCCTGCTCGCCGCCGGCAGTGCGCTGGCCGGCTTCCAGGACCTGTCGGCGCTGATGCGCAACCACCGGGAACTGCGCCACCTGATCACGCCCGGCAACCTGGTGGTGGCCACCGCGACCGCCGTCCGTGGCGAGGGCGCCGCGAACGGACCGCGCCGCATCCTCGGCCGCGACGCCGTGGTCGCGACGCGGCCACCCGGCGCCAGGCCACGCCTGCTGGTGCTGGTGGTGGGCGAGACCCTGCGCGCGCAGAACTGGGGCCTGAACGGATACGAACGCCAGACCACGCCACGCCTCGCCCTGTCCAGCGTGGTCAATTTCAGCGACGTCACCGCCTGCGGCACCAGCACCGAAGTCTCGCTGCCGTGCATGTTCTCGCCCGATGGCCAGGCGGGGTACGACAAGGCTCTCCTCGCCCACTCGGAGTCGCTGCTGCATGTCCTCGACCACGCCGGGGTGCACGTGCTGTGGCGCGACAACCAGTCGGGTTGCAAGGGTGTCTGCACCGGCCTGGAGGTCGAGTCCATGCGCGCCACCGCGGCCGGCGCCGAGTGCGCCGCGCGCGGATGCCAGGACCGGATCCTGCTCGAGGGCCTGGAGGCCGCGATCGACCGCGTCCCCGGCGACCAGCTGATCGTGCTGCACCAGATCGGGAACCACGGGCCGGCCTACCACGCACGCACGCCCCCGGACCTGCGGCGCTTCGGCCCCACCTGCGACAGCGACGACCTCGGTCGCTGCAGTCGCGAGCAGGTGGTGAACAGCTACGACAACGCGGTGCTGGCGACCGACGACCTGCTCGCCGACGTCATCACCCTGCTCGCCCGCCGCCAGGACCGCGACGGCGCCCTTCTCTACGTGTCCGACCACGGTGAATCGCTGGGCGAAAACGGCCTGTACCTGCACGGCCTGCCCTGGGCGATCGCGCCGGACGCGCAGAAGAAGGTGCCGATGGTGGCCTGGCTCTCTCCTGGCCTGGCCGCGGCAGGCCGCATCGACACGGCGTGCCTGCGTGCGAAGGCCGACGCCCCCGCGAGCCACGACCAGCTGTTCCATTCGGTGCTCGGCCTGTTCGGGGTCCGCACCGCGCTCTATCGCAGCGGCGACGACCTCTTCTCGGGATGCAGCGCATGACCATGGACCTTTCCAATCCGCGACGCGCGCTGGCGCCGGCCCTCAGCGTGGTCGTGCCCGCCTACAACGAAGCCGACAACCTCCCCGGCCTGATCGACGAGATCGACGCCGCCCTGCGCGATGCCACCAGCTACGAGATCATCTGCGTGGACGACGCGTCCGACGACGGCACCGCCGCCACGCTGGCCGCCTGCGCCGTGGACCGGCCGCAGCTGCGCGTGCTCCGGCACCGCGCGCGCAGCGGCCAGAGCGCGGCGCTCCGCTCCGGGGTGAAGGCCGCGCGCGCCGCCTGGATCGCGACCCTCGACGGCGACGGCCAGAACGACCCCGCGGACCTGCCCCGGCTGCTGCAGGCGCGCGCCGGCGCGGCCGACGACGTCCGGCTGTTCGCCGGCTGGCGCGTCAAGCGCGAGGATTCCGCGAGCAAGCGCTGGGCGTCGCGCATCGCCAACGGCATCCGCGCCCGCCTGCTGCGCGACGCCACCCCGGACACCGGCTGCGGCATCAAGCTGTTCGAGCGCGAGGCCTTCCTCGACCTTCCCGCGTTCGACCACATGCACCGCTTCCTGCCGGCGCTGATGCAGCGCGCCGGCTGGCGCACGCTCAGCGTGCCGGTGAACCACCGCCCGCGCCGCCACGGCCAGAGCAAGTACGACAACCTCGGCCGTGCGCTGGTCGGCATCAGCGACCTGCGCGGCGTGCTGTGGCTGCTGCGCCGCGGCACGCATGCCATCGCCGACGAACGCGTCGCGCACGACCTGGAGGTCCTGCCATGAACGAAACCATCGCCGCCCTGGACTGGACCGGCATCGCCGTCACGCCCTGGAAGCTGATCGGGCTGTCCGGCGCACTGCTGTTCGGAGCGCGCTGGCTGGTGCAGTTCGGCGCCTCGCGCCGCGCCGGACGCGCGGTGGTGCCGAGGAGCTTCTGGATCATCAGCCTCTGCGGCAGCGCGATGACGCTGGCGTACTTCCTGTTCTCGGAAAAGCAGGACGCCGTGGGCGTGCTGCAGAACCTGCTGCCGGCGCTGACCGCGGCCTACAGCCTGTGGCTGGAGCTGCGGCCGCGGACCCCGCGCGCGGCTCAGGCCGATGCGAACAGCGGCGCCTGGAGCGGCGTGTCGTCGGGCTCGCGGAACCCCGACAGGCCCACGCCCGCCAGCCGGTAGCGCGTCGCCGCCGGCAGCTGCACGCGCTCGCGCAGCGCCAGCGCGATGGCGGTGAACTCCGCCGCGGTCGCCGGCGGCGCGTCCGGCGTGAAGCTGCGGGTCAGGATGCGGAAGTCGGCGGTCTTGAGCTTCAGCACCACGGTGTGGCCGATGCGCGCGGTCTTCGTGCGCGCCGCCCAGGCCTTGGCGGCCAGCGCCTCGATCGCCGGGCCGAGTTCGTCCAGGCGCAGGTCGGTGGCGAAGGTGTCCTCGCTGGAGATCGACTGCACCGGCTGGTCGGGCTGCACCGGGCGCTCGTCGATGCCGCGCGCGCGCCGGTACAGCGCCGCGCCGAAACTTCCGAAGCGCGCCTGCAGCTCCTCCAGCGCGAAGGCCCGCAGGTCGCCGACGGTGGCCACGCCGATGTCCGCCAGCTTCTTCTCCATCACCTTGCCGACGCCCGGGATCTTCGACACCGGCAGCGGCGTCAGGAAGGCCTCGACCCGCGACGGCCGCACCACGAACAGGCCGTCGGGCTTGTTCCAGTCGGAGGCGATCTTGGCGATGAACTTGTTCGGCGCCACGCCGGCCGACGCGGTGAGCGAAGTCGCCTCGCGGATCTCGGCGCGGATCCTGCGCGCGCTTTCGGTCGCGCTGGGCGAGGCGACCTTCGGCTGCGTGACGTCCAGGTAGGCTTCGTCCAGCGACAGCGGCTGCACCAGGTCGGTGTGGCGCAGGAAGATTTCCCGCACCTGCCGCGACACCGCCTTGTAGCGGGCGAAGTCGGGCGGCACGAACACCGCGTCCGGGCACAGCCGCTCGGCGCGCGCGGCCGGCATCGCCGAGCGCACGCCGAACACCCGCGCCTCGTACGAGGCCGCGCACACCACCGAGCGCGCGCCGCGCCAGGCCACGACCACCGGCCGCCCGCGCAGGGAGGGATCGTCGCGCTGCTCCACCGACGCGTAGAAGGCGTCCATGTCGATGTGCAGGATCTTGCGCATGTGGCGGACATTATCCCCTTTGTAGGAGCGGCTACAGCCGCGATGGCGGCCGATCGCGGCTGTAGCCGTTCCTGCAGGAACGCGGGTCGCGTCCTACGGCGGGGCCTCGATCGGGAGCGTGACCAGCATCAGGGTGGCGTCGTCCGGGTCGGGGACCACCCTGAAGCCGAGGCGGCGGCACATGGCCAGCATCGTGCTGTTCTCGCGCAGCACCTGGCCCTCGATCGACTGCAGCCCCATCCAGCGGGCGACGCCGACCATCTCCTCCATCAGGCGCCAGCCCAGGCCCGCGCCCTTGAGGTCGGAGCGGACCATGATCCCGTACTCGCCGCGGATGAAGTCCGGGTCGGCCAGCAGGCGCACCGCGCCCAGCATCTCGCCCGTGCCGCGGTCGATCGCCACCAGGGCCATCGAGCGTGCGTAGTCGAGCTGCACCAGACGGGCGATGAAGTCGTGGCTGAAGTCGCGCACGGCGCGGAAGAAGCGCAGCCGCAGGTCTTCCGCGCTGACCCGGTCGAAGAACCGCCGGAACATCGCGTCGTCCTCCGGACGCACCGGGCGCACGAACGCCTCGCGGCCGTTGGACAGCCGGAGCGTCCGCTCGAGCTCGGTCGGGTACGGGAACACGGCGAAGCGCGGATGGCCGCGCCCGCGGTGCAGGCGCCTGGATGGCGCGACGGCGACCCGCGCGTCCAGCGCGACCACGCCGCCGGCGTCGACCAGGATCGGGTTGATGTCGACCTCGCGCACCTCCGGGATGTCGGCGGCAAGCTGGGCCAGCTTCACCAGCAGCAGCGCCAGCGCGCGCTCGTCGGCGGCCGGGACGTCGCGGTAGGCGCGCAGGATGCGCGAGACGCGCGTGCGGCCGATGAGCTCGTGCGCCAGGCGCAGGTCCAGGGGCGGCAGCGCCAGCGACTTGTCGTCGATCACTTCGACGGCGGTGCCGCCGCGGCCGAACACCACCACCGGTCCGAACACGGGGTCGTCGGCGATGCCCGCGATCACCTCGCGCGCCTTCGGCCGCAGCACCATCGGATGCACGCTGACGCCGTCGATCCGGGCATCGGGCCGCAGCCTGCGCGCACGCCCGATGATCCCGCGGGCGGCCTCGCGCACCGCGTCCTCGCTGCCCAGGTGCAGGCGGACGCCATCGACGTCCGACTTGTGCGCGATGTCGGGCGACAGCACCTTGACCGCGACCGTGCCGCCGGCATCGAGCAGCGGCCGGGCTGCCTCCACCGCGGCCTCCGCGTCGGCGGCCAGCCGCGGTGTCGCGATCGGGATCCCGTAGGCGGCGAGCAGGCGGGCGGTCGCCTCCGGGTCCAGCCATTCGCGGCCGGCGGCAAGGGCGGCATCGACCAGCCCCTGGCCGGCGCCGCGGTCGACCGCGAAGTCTTCCGGCAGGCTGGGCGGGGTTTCCATCAGCGCGTCCTGGGCCTCGCGGTGGCGCACCAGGTACATGAAGCCGCGCACGGCTTCGGCCTCGCTGCCATAGGTGGGCACGCCGGCTTCGCCCAGCAGCTCGCTGGCGCCGTGGTCCTCGCCCAGCCACAGCGCGAGCACCGGCTTGCCGGTCCCGCGCCTGCGGGTGCGCAGCACGTCCACCACCGCCTGCGCCGCGTCGCGCGGGTGCGACAGCGCGGTGGGCACGTTGACCGCGAGCACGGCGTCGCTCCCCGGATCCTCGAGCAGCGCCTGCAGCCCAAGGGCGTAGCGTTCGCCGTCGGCATCGCCCAGGAGGTCGACCGGATTGGCGCGCGACCAGCCGCGCGCGAGCGCCGCGTCCAGGCGGTCCACGGTGTCCGCGCCAAGCGTCGCGGGGACGCCGCCCAGGTCCTGCAGCCGGTCGAGGGCGAGCATGCCGGTGCCCGCGCCGTTGGTGAGCACGGCCAGCCGCGGGCCGGGCGCGCTGCCGAGGTGCGACAGGGTCTCGGCGGCGGCGAACAGTTCGTCCAGCGCGTGCACGCGCAGCAGCCCCGCACGACGGAAGGCCGCGTCGTAGACGTCGTCCGGGGTCGCCAGGGCCGCGGCGTGGCTCGCCGGCTGGCCGGGCCGGCGCAGGTGCCGCCCCGGCCGGACCACCACCACCGGCTTGCCGCGGGCCGCGGCGCGCGCGGCCGACAGGAACTTGCGCGCATCGCGGACGTGTTCGATGTAGAGCAGGATCGCGCGGGTGTGGCGATCGACCGCGAACCAGTCCAGCAGGTCGGCGAAGTCGACGTCGACGGCGTCCCCCAGCGAGGCCACGGCCGAAAAGCCGATGCCGCGCCCCGCGGCCCACTCGATCATCGCCGCGCCGACCGCACCCGACTGCGAGACCAGCGCCAGGTCGCCGGGCGGGGGACGGTGCGCGGCGAAGCTCGCGTGCAGCCTGGCGTGCGGTGCCATCACGCCGAGGCAGTTGGGCCCCAGCACGCGCACCCCGCGGGCGCGCGCCACCGCTTCGAGCTCGGCGTGGCACGAGCCCGGGCCTTCGCCCAGCCCGCGGCTGAGGACGATCGCCGCGCGGGCGCCCGCATCCGCGGCCGAGGCCACCGCGCGCGGCACCGAGGCCGGGGGCGTGGAAATGACCACCAGCTCCGGCGCGAAGCCGAGTTCGCCGAGCCGGGCCGCCGTGGCCACGCCTTCGATCGAGGGATAGCGGCGGTTGACGACGCCGATCCGCCCCGGGAAGCCGCCGTCGATGATCTGGCGCAGCACCAGCCTGCCCAGCGAGCGCTCCCGCGGACTCGAGCCGACCATGGCCAGCGAAGCCGGGGAAAACACGGAACCGAGTGCGTAGGTGCCCATCGTCGACGGCGGCGTGCGGGAGCCAGACGATATCACCCGCCGCCGGCGCTTCCGGCCAGCGGCAGCGCCGGCGGCGGCTCAGGGCAGGTAGAGGTCCACGTACTCGTGCACGGGCATGGCCTCCAGCCGCGCGGGATCGAGGCTGGCCTCGAGGATCCGCTGCTGCTGCCGCTCCGGGAAGCGCCGCGCCAGGCTCCGCCGGAACTTCGCCTCGAGCAGCGGGATGCCCTCCGCGCGGCGCCGCCGGTGCCCGACCGGGTACTCCACCTCCACCTCGTCCAGGCGGCCGCCGTCGCTGAACTCCACCGTGAGCGCGTTGGCGATGCTGCGCTTGCCGGGGTCGTGGTAGTCGGCGGTGTAGCGCGGGTCCTCGACGCAGCGGATCCGCGCCCGAAGCGGGTCGATGCGCGGGTCGGCGGCGACCTCGTCCTCGTAGTCGGCCGCGGTCAGCCGGCCGAAGATCAGCGCCACCGCCACCATGTACTGGATGCAGTGGTCGCGGTCGGCCGGATTGTCCAGCGGGCCCTGCTTGTCGATGATGCGGATGCAGGCCTCCTGGGTGCGAATGGTGACCGCCGCGATGTCCTCGATCCGCCGCCCGGCCTCGCGCATGCGCGCGTGCAGGGCCAGGGCCGCCTCGACCGCGGTCTGGCCGTGGAACTCGGCCGGGAAACTGATCTTGAACAGCACGTTCTCCATCACGTAGCTGCCGTAGGGGCGCTGGAAGCGGAAGGGCGTGCCGCGGAAGGACACGTCGTAGAAGCCCCAGGTGTCGGCGGTGAGCGCGCCGGGGCAGCCCATCTCCCCGCTGGCCGTGACCAGCGCCAGGCGCACGCCGCGGCTGGTCGCGTCGCCCGCGGCCCAGGACTTGCGGCTCCCGGTATTGGGGGCGTGGCGGTAGGTGCGCAGGCTCTGCCCGTCCACCCAGGCCTGCGAGACCGCGTCGACGATGCGGTCGCGCGCCAGCCCGAGCAGGCCGGCCACCACCGCGGTCGTGGCCACCTTGACCAGCACCACGTGGTCCAGCCCGACGCGGTTGAAGCTGTTCTCGAGCGCGAGGCAGCCCTGGATCTCGTGCGCCTTGACCATCGCACGCAGCACGTCGCGCACGGTCGGCGGCGGCCTGCCCGCCGCGGCGGCGCTGCGGGCGCGCCAGTCGAGCACGGCGAGGATGCCGCCCAGGTTGTCCGAAGGGTGCCCCCACTCCGCCGCCAGCCAGGTGTCGTTGAAGTCGAGCCAGCGGACCATGGCGCCGATGTCGAAGGCCGCCTTCACCGGGTCCAGCTGGTGGGCGGTGCCCGGCACGCGCGCACCGCACGGGACCACCGTGCCCGGCACCACCGGTCCCAGCATGCGCGTGCAGGCGGGATACTCCAGCGCCTCCAGCCCGCATCCGAGCGTATCGAGCAGGCAGTGGCGCGCGGTCGACCAGGCAAGCGGCGAGTCGACCTCGAAGCCGGCGACGTAGTCCGCGATGTCGACCATGACCTGGTCCGGCGCGGGGCGGACGGTGCTCCGGGATCGGTCCATCGGCGTGCCTCCTGGCGTGGTTGCCCGACCGACGCTACTCCTCCCCGTGCGAAGGCGCCTTCCAGACGACCCTTGCCCGATCCCCCGGCCCCGCGCCAGCCCCGCCCGTGGTCCAATGCGTCGCGTACGCAGCTTCCCGGCCCCCTACACATCCCCGTGAGGACCCCTGACATAAGATGAACGGGCCTGCTCCCGCCAGGGAAGCGCCATCCATCCGACGCCCCGAGGGGGCCGTCTCTCCAGAGGATCGACAATGGCCGCCATACCCGTCCGCCGCTATCCAGCCGCGTTCCATCCGGTCCACGCCGTTCTGCTCGGCGGGGCCGTCTTCCTGTTCCTGGGCGCGCTCCTGAGCGACGTCGCCTACGCCCGCACGTACGAGATCCAGTGGAACAACTTCGCCTCCTGGCTGATCGCGGGGGGCCTGGTCGTGGCCGGCGCGGCCCTGGTCTGCGCGCTGATCGCCCTGTTCCCGGGACGTCGCACGCGGGGTTCGCTCCTGCACTTCGTGCTGCTGCTGGCCACGTGGATCGTGGGCTTCTTCAACGCACTGATGCATGCCCGGGACGCCTGGGCAAGCATGCCCGGCGGCCTGGTGATGTCGATCGTCGTCGTCGTCCTCGCCGTCGTGGCGACCTGCTTCGCGGCCTGCGCCCCGCGCATCGGAGGTGTGGAATGAACCGCCTGAGCCTGCTTTCCATCGCCGCTGCGGCGCTGGTCCTGTCCGCCTGCAACCCGGACCCGGGCCCCATGCAGTACGGCCCCAACCCGGAGCTGCCCGAACCCAAGCGCGGCCTGCTGCCGCAGATGGTGATCGCCGACCCGGCCGAATGGGGCGACCGCCTGCCCGTGGTCCCCGACGGCTTCGAGGTCCGCGCCATCGCCACCGGCCTGGGCATCCCGCGCCAGACCCTGGTGCTGCCCAACGGCGACATCCTGGTGGCCGAGGGCCGCGGCGGCAACGCGCCCAAGCTCAAGCCCAAGGACATCATCGCCGGCCCGATCAAGGCCGCCGGCACCACCCAGGTGAAGAGCGGCAACCGCCTGACCCTGCTGCGCGACGCCGACGGCGACGGCGAGTACGAGCTGCAGACCGTGTTCGCCGACAACCTCAACGCGCCGTATGGCATGGCCCTCGTCGGCGACAGCCTGTACGTGGCCAACCAGGACGCGGTCGTGCGCTTCGACTACCAGCCCGGCATGACCCAGGCGCCGGCGGGGGAGCCGGAGGTGCTCACGCTGCTGCCGTCGGAGATCAACCACCACTGGACCAAGGCGATGGCCGCGAGCGCGGACGGCCGCTTCCTGTACGTGGGCATCGGCTCCAACAGCAACATCACCGAGCGCGGCATGCTGGCCGAGCAGGACCGCGCCATGATCTGGGAGATCGACGTGGCGACCGGCATGCACCGGCCCTACGCGACCGGGCTTCGCAACCCGACCGCGCTGGCGATCCAGCCGGGCAGCGGCCAGCTGTGGGCGGTGGTCAACGAGCGCGACGAGATCGGCCCCGACCTGGTCCCCGACTACCTGACCTCGGTGCGCGAGGGCGGCTTCTACGGCTGGCCCTGGGCGTACTGGGGGCAGAACGTGGACACCCGCGTGAAGCCCGAGAATCCCGCGAAGGTCGCCGCCTCGATCACGCCGGACTACAGCCTGGGCGCGCACGTCGCCTCGCTGGGCGTGGACTTCTCCAGCCCGGTGATGGGGCCGGAGTTCGCCGACGGCGCCTTCGTCGGCATGCACGGCAGCTGGAACCGTCCCGACCCGTCGGGCTACAAGGTGGTGTTCGTGCCCTTCCGCAACGGCCGTCCGGCCGGCGATCCGATCGACTTCGCCACCGGCTTCCGCGACGACGACGGCACCACCCGCGGCCGTCCGGTGGGGGTCACGCTCGATCCGCGCGGCGCGGTGATCATCGCCGACGACCTCGCGAACATCATCTGGCGCGTCTCGCGCGTGGGCGGTCCGGCGGTTGCGCCGCCGGCGGCGACCGGACCGTCCGACGCCCCCGCCGACGGGGCGCAGGGCGAGGGCGAAGCCACCGACGCGGCCGATCCCGCCGGGCCCGCCGCCGGGGCCTGACCCGCGGCCCGCTTCCCGGGAACCCGAGCGCCCCGCCGAACGCGGGGCGCTTCGCTATTCGACGGTCACGCTCTTTGCGAGGTTGCGCGGCTTGTCGACGTCGGTGCCGCGCGCCAGCGCCACGTGGTAGGCGAGCAGCTGCACCGGGATCGTGTGCACGATCGGGCTCAGCACGCCGACGTGGCGTTCGGTGCGGATGACGTGCACGCCCTCGCTCTCGCTGAAGTTGCTGTCGGCGTCGGTGAACACGAACAGCTCGCCGCCGCGCGCGCGCACTTCCTGCATGTTCGACTTCACCTTCTCCAGCAGGCTGTCGTTGGGCGCGATCACCACCACCGGCATGGCATCGTCTACCAGCGCCAGCGGGCCGTGCTTGAGCTCGCCCGCGGGATAGGCCTCGGCGTGGATGTACGAGATCTCCTTGAGCTTGAGGGCGCCTTCCATCGCGATCGGATAGTGCACGCCGCGGCCGAGGAACAGCGCGTGCTGCTTCGGCGTGAAGCTTTCCGACCACAGCGCGATCTGCGGCTCGAGGTTGAGCGCGTGCTGCACGCTGCCGGGCAGGTGGCGCAGCGCCTCGATGTACTCCGCCCCGGCGGCTTCCGGCAGCCGGCCGTTGAGCCTGGCGAGCGTTGCCGCGAGCGCGAACAGCCCCACCAGCTGGGTGGTGAAGGCCTTGGTCGA
>LSQX01141941.1_pt2 | contig 25795 bp, 24 predicted proteins | sample 654561 | NCBI WGS metagenome assembly LSQX01 (sample SAMN04489861, study PRJNA283612) | anaerobic digester metagenome | isolation source: 4 biogas reactors fed with cattle manure at either 37C or 55C with and... | place: Denmark: Kongens Lyngby | collected 2014 | reverse complement strand
GGTTGCTCCTTCCCTTAAACTGGACCCAAACGCGGAAAACTACCCGTTTTCGGTTAAACCCGATCAGCCTGTTACGCTCGATCACTTGATTACGATCTTTAAAGACTATTATGAGGGAACCGATTTTAATTTTGTTAAGGATATCACCGTGACGGATGAGGATGGGAAGACAATCATTTCACCCATGGCAAATCCATTTATGCCGTATGATATGAACAAAGTGTTCAAAATCAACGGAGGCTGGGGCTGGCTGGGTGAGCGAACCATTGCACGGTGGTACACCATGTACGCTACCATTATTCAGTGCCGCGATTGGCTACCTGACGAAGTTGGCGGGGTGACCTGGATGGCTCTGGATAATGTGGCTACCTCCGTGTATATCCCCATTTTTGCCGGAGTAACTGATCTGCCTCAAACATACAAAGTTGATGGTAGAGTAACCGGATATTCCACAGAATCAGCCTGGTGGGCCTTCAATCGATTAAGTACCCTTGCCGCTCAGCGATGGGGCGATATGCGTAAGGATGTAGATGCTGAATTTCTGCCTCTGCAAAAAGAAATTTTCGAGCGGACCCGGGAGATTGAGGAAGCCGCAGTGTTGGTGCCATCTATCAAAGAAAGAAAACAGCTTCTCACCCAATTTACAGTTAATTGGGGCACCGAAGTGGTCAAAAGAGCTTGGAAACTTGGCGACCTATTGTGGACTCGTTACGACGAAAAATTTTAATTCCCTATGAAACGTACCCAGACCAAAAAAGTATTGCTTAATATTCTAAAATACCTCTTCTTCTTTGGAGCAGGTATCCTCCTGTTTCTTTGGGTCTATCGTGACCAAAATCCTACCCAAATCATTGAAGGTCTTGCTCAGTTTAATCCAGGATGGGTAATCATCACCTTCTTTGTGGTCATGCTGAGTCACCTGTTTCGAGCAATGCGCTGGAGAATGCTGATCGAGCCAATAGGAGCCAAGCCGGGACTATTGAATACTTTCCTCGCAATTCTGGTCATGTATCTGGCTAACTATGCCTTACCTCGCCTGGGGGAAGTGACCCGATGCGGTATTCTGAAGAAATATGAGAAAATCCCATTTAGTTCCCTGCTTGGAACGGTTGTCGTTGAACGGGCAGCAGATGTTATCTTCCTGGGCCTTGTGATGATTGGAGTATTGCTGGCCGACTGGAATATGTTGGCGGGATTTTTTTATCCCGAACAATCCGGATTTGAAAGAAAAGAGCTTGACATTCCAGGGTTGGCTGTCATCGGTATCGCAGCTGGATTGGTCTTGCTGATTATCCTGATCTTATGGCTGAGTCGGGAAAGATTGTCGAAATGGCCTATTTTTCAAAAGATTAAAGGTTTTGGAGCCAAATTTATCGAAGGGCTTCGCACCGTGATGCAGTTGAGAAAGCCCTGGCTGTTCATTCTACTGACGGTCGGTATATATTCCTGCTACTTTCTGATGACCTGGTTCATTGTGATTGCTTTTGAGCCCACCTCAGGACTCTCACCAATGGTTTCTCTGGCCGTTCTGGTTATGGGTAGTGTCGGGATGGTTCTTCCAGTTCAGGGTGGTATCGGTACCTACCATTTTTTTGCCTTAGAAACCTTGGTGATTTATGGAGTCAGCCGGCAAGATGGCCAGATCCTGACATTTGTGCTTTACGGAGCAACAACCCTGTTTGTCGTGGTCGTCGGCGCCATAGCCCTCGGCCTCCTGCCAATTGTCAATAAAGGCAGCAGAGTAATGACCCCGGAACAGGAATAGTCACCCGCTTTAAACTAAACTTCTTCAGGTTTGTTATAATAACAGTATTGACCAATCGGTTGTCTATCGAATGAAATCGAATATATATAGCATTACAGATCTTGAAAGATTGACCGGTGTGAAAACACCAACTATTCGGATGTGGGAAAAACGTTACGGAATCATTTCTCCTGAACGTACCGAAAGTAATATTCGTTTCTATACCGTTAAAGATCTGCAACGTTTACTAAATATTGTTTTTCTTAATCGCCATGGCTATAAAATTTCCCATATCGCTGAGATGACCGAAGAACAGAGAGGGAGCGAAATAGCGAAGCTTTCAGAACATCAGGACGGCCAGGAAGCTTGGTTGCCGGAAATGATTCAAGCTGTTAACAACCTTGACGAAGACGCCCTGGAGCGCCTACTCAATGCCTCAATTCTTAAATCAGGCTTCGAGAGCGCTTTCTATCACTTTGTTTTTCCTGTTCTCGAAAAAACTCGGCTGCTCTGGCAAATTAACAAGATGAGCGCCTGCCAAGAGCGGTTTGTTAAAAACATGATTCGACATAAACTGGTCGTAGCTATCGATGGATTAAGCGGTCAAAACAACCCAAGACCACGCAACTACCTCCTCTTCCTACCCAATGGACAGTATGACGAAATAACCCTCTTATTTGCCAACTACCTCCTCCGTAAACATGGCCACCACGTAGTCTATTTGGGACCCTCTATCCCAATCGACCATCTGCGAACCGTAAAAAAGATGCATGATATTGACACTCTGGTTGTTCATGCTGATGATGGGTTTAGCCACAAAGAGCTGACACAGTATGTGGATAACCTCCTACATACTTTCCCCAATCAACAGCTCATGTTGCTTTTGACAGATCCTATCATCGAATCCCTGACTACAAACGGCAGATTAAGAATTGTCCCGGTGCAATCTCTCTCTGATTCACTGCTCCCATCAGAATCCCCTCGGTTTTCCTAACCCTTTTGTTCAACCTCTTTCTGCTGATTGTTCATCCCAAGAGAGGAGTATCCTTATTTAGATGTAATTTATATAAATCAAGGTAATGGTCTGATTAACAGGGGGTAATGTCGTTTGCTATTTAGAATGGTATATATTTTGTTTCAAAATCCAATGAAAATAGGTGAACAAGATTTGGTGGTTAATTAACGGGTTGGTATCTTTGTTCAAGTAAAATGAAAAATAAACTTAACAAAACCGAAAAGATATGACCGCAATAGAATTCAACCACCAACTGATGAGCATGCAGCCTAAGCTTGGTTTCTTTGCTAAGAGTTTGACCGCCGATTCGGAAGATGCCAAAGATCTGTTGCAGGAGACCCTGTACAAAGCTTTAACAAACCGAGACAAGTTTCAGGGAGACAAAAATCTCAAAGCATGGGTCTTCACTATCATGAAGAACACCTTTATCAATAACTACAGGCGGAACGTCAGGTCAAACACCATGATTGACAATACCGATAACCAGTACTTCCTGAATCTGGGAACAGGCAATGTTTTCCATACTCCTGAATCCAATCATAGTGAAAAAGAGATCCGCAAGGCAATCAGTGAACTGCCTGAAGATTACCGAATCCCATTCGAAATGCATACTAAAGGATATAAGTACAAAGAGATCGCTGAATATTTAAGTCAGCCTCTGGGGTCCGTGAAGAGTAAAATATTCTTCGCAAGGAAGAGGTTGATGAATAAACTACAGGATTACAGATAATTACAAAAGCCGGGGAGACCCGGTTTTTTTTATTGAGAGGTTAAACTACAGTAATCTCCAGTCGTCTAACCTAAAAACTATAAATCATTTTTTATGAAACGATTGATGTTATTGAGTGTACTGATCGGCATGGCTATGCTGGTGTCGGTCAACGGACAGGATCGCCAAGGGCCTCCGAATATGCAGAGTCTGCAGCAGCGGCGTCAACAGATGATGAACGATCTGAAGAAAGAGCTGAAACTAACTAAAGATCAGGATGCTAAGTTTGATCAGATCTACAAAGAGGCTGATGAAAAGATGACGAAAGCTCGTGAAAGCGCCGGTCAGGACCGTACTGGGATGAGAACCAAAATGCAGGAAATCAATGCTGACCGGGACAAGAAAATTGAAAAACTCCTGAAGCCTGATCAGCTTAAGAAATTCCAAGATTACCAGAAACGACAAACCGAAATGAGACAGAATCGCCAAGGTGGTGGCGGTGGAGGCGGATTCCGCTAGTGGTGAGATCACACCTTAGAAATCGGGTTTTCCCGATCTCTACCCCATAATCAAAACATTTCCCTGTCCCCGAACTCCATAGTTGGGTTCCCGGGACAGGGATTTTATTTTTGCAAAAATTTGGTAATTATCTCATTATGAATCCTTTGCGAAGAGAATCCTGGGGGTCAAAAAAGAATTCACTCCGACCAGTAAAATGAGCTGATCCGCTAACCTGCGGAATAACAGCTGTGTAGTTGCCAAATTGGGTTACCTCCATAATCTCTACCTCCATCAAAGTCCCCAAAATGCTTTCGATGATGATCGGATACCCAGGATCAAGATCCTTACGAAGGTAGTGAATCGCTGCCCGGGCAGATACTCCCGACCCGGTCGGCGAACGATCTACCTCGCCATCAGCAAAAATGCAGACATTCCTTGAATGATGGCTCGGGTCAAACGGCTTGCCGGTGAATATCGTACCGTAAAGGAAACTGAGATCCTCCTCAAACGGGTGTACTATGGGGAAAGCCGTCGCTACTGCTTGCTTGATTCTCTTTCCATAACTGATGAGGCGGTCCAGATCATCCGGTTCCAGTCGCAATCCGACCTCATCCGCATCAACAAATGCATAGAAAGCACCGCCATAGGCAACATCAAAACGGATCTTGCCGATTCCCGGCACCATGACCTCCTGATCGGAGTAAAGAACAAAAGACGGCACATTCCTGAACCATGCCTTGACTGTCCGGTTATCTTTAATCTGCCCGAAAGCAGTGACCCGACCCGGAGGAGCATCAATCAGTATTCCTTCTGTTGCAGCTTTAGGATCAACCATGCCCGTATCCAATGTAAGAGTTGCTAACGCGATCATCGCATGACCACACATGGTACTGTATCCTTCATTGTGGAGAAAGAAGGTTCCAAAATGACCATCATCCGTAACCGGAGGAGTGATCAGCGCCCCATACATATCCGCATGCCCCCTGGGTTCCCACATGAGCCCCGTTCGGATAGCATCATAATGTTCCTTGAAATATCGTCTCTTGTCCAAAATTGTGTCGCCGGGAATCTCTGGCAACCCACTGGTTATCACTCTTAAAGGCTCTCCAGCCGTGTGTAAATCTATCGTGCGGACCCGAAGCCAATCCTCTGGAGGAGTCCACCGTTCTGGTTTGTTTAGCATCTGAAATTATCGTAAAGATTCTACCTCATCAATTGTTTTCGGCTTCCGCTTACCCAAAACCCTGTAACCATCTGCGGTAATTAAAATATCCTCCTCATTCCTGATTCCGCCGAAGTCGCGGTACGTATTGACTTTGTCAAAATTGATAAAAGCAGCGTTTTTATTCTCTTTTTGCCACAAATCGATCAGTTCTGGAATAAAATAGATGCCCGGTTCGATGGTTGCCACAAAACCTGGTTCCATGGGGCGCGCGAGACGAAGTGACTTTAGCCCGAACTGTTTGCTCTTGGGCTCCCCAGCATAACCCACGTAAACCTCTCCAAGATCCTCCATATCATGGACATCCAATCCCATCATATGACCAGTTCCGCACGGGAAAAACATCGCATGAGCACCCGCGGCCAGGGCCTCCTCCGTGTCCCCTTTCATCAAACCAATCTGCTTTAACCCATTGATAATGGCGCGGCAAGCGTTAAGGTGAACATCCCGGAAGGGAGTGCCAGGGTTAAGCCTATTCATGGCAGCCTGATGAGCCTCTAATGTAATCTGGTAAATCTCCTTCTGTTTGGCTGTAAAACTCTTGTTAACAGGGAAAGTACTGGAAAGATCTCCACAGTAGTGCAAGGCCGTTTCGGCTCCACAATCAGATAAAACCATGTCTCCTGGCTTGAGCAGATTGCCATGATAGTGATTGTGAAGCGTCTGACCGTTGATCGTCATGATCACCGGAAAAGAGATCTGACCGCCGGCAGCCAATGCCACCGATGTTACCTCTGCTGCCAAATAAGCTTCGGTAATTCCCGGCCGTGCTGCTTGCATCGCCCTAATATGCATATCGACCGATATGTTAACGGCTTTTTCAATCTCGATCACTTCCTCGTCCGACTTGTGATTCCGGAGGTTGACAACAGCCTTGACCAATTCCACCGAGGCTTGATCGGAAGCTTCGGCCGGGAGAATGTTCAAAAGGTCCCATAACTTGATCTTGTTTTCGGGCCGATAGGGTGGTAGATAATGGATTACCCGATCCATTTTTTTTGCTTTGTTCAGGTAATCAGCTAGGTCAGCGTAAGGCCTGACTTCTTGGATTCCATATTGTTCAGCTCGACTTAACAAGGTAGGTTGCGTACCCATCCATACAATATCCTCAACAGTAAGATCATTGCCGAAAATAATTTCGCGTTCTTCATCAAGATCAATGAGTGCTGCTAGCCCCGGATAATCCATCCCGAAGAAATATAGAAATGTGCTGTCCTGTCTGAAATGATAAGTGTTGTCGGCATAATTCATCGGGCTTTCTTCGTTGCCCAAAAATAAAAGAAGCCCGTGCTTCAGTTGTTTCTTCAACGAAGCCCTGCGCATCGGATAGTGGTCATTGGGTATCATTACTTTGAATCGTTTAAAATATTGAACAATGTTAAGATTCAATGAAGATAGGCATTTCAATCGTATAGAAAGCCTGAAAAAGCTTAAATTCGCTGATTAAAGTTACCAGGTATGATGAATCTCAGAGGATTTGCAAGTGATAACAATGCGGGTGTACACCCCGAAATCATGAAGGCTATCGAGGCCTGTAATCAAAATCATGTCGTTGGATATGGGGCCGATCCCTATACCAAAAGAACTGCCGAAAAAATTATTGAAGTTTTTGGAAAGAATACCTATCCGTTCTTTGTATTCAATGGAACTGCTGCTAATGTATTGAGCTTGAGAAGCATGATGCAATCTTATGAGTCGGTTATCTGTTCGGATACGGCCCATATTCATGAAGACGAATGCGGAGCTCCTGAGTTTATCACAGGTAGTAAGGTTATTCCGGTTCATACACCGGATGGAAAACTGACCATCGAGGCGATTAAGCCTCATGTAAAAGGTATTGATTTTGAGCATCATTCACAGCCGAGAGTCGTTAGCATCACCCAGGCAACCGAGTTGGGAACCATCTATACGCCTGATGAGATCAGCAGAATAGCTCATTATGTGCACGCTAACAATATGCTCCTGCACATGGATGGTGCTCGGATTGCCAATGCCGCAGCATCCCTCGGTCTCAGCCTACGTGAAATAACTCGGGATGCCGGTGTGGATGTCCTCTCTTTCGGCGGGACAAAAAACGGAGCTATGTATGGCGAACTGGTCCTCTTCTTTCATGAGTGTAACGATGCGGTGAAATACATCCGCAAACAATCTATGCAACTGGCTTCTAAAATGCGATACATCGCAGTTCAGTTTGAAGCACTCTTAACCAATGATTTATGGAAGCGTAATGCCGAACACGCCAACAAAATGGCACAACTCCTGGCTGAGAAAGTATCCCAAATTCCTGAAATTGAGATTGTCTATCCTGTTCAGGCAAACGGCGTCTTTGCCGCTATCCCATCTGCCCTCATTAAACCACTACAGGATGAGTTCTTCTTCTATATATGGGATGAACCCCGCTCCGAAGTGCGCTGGATGACCTCCTGGGATACAACGGAGGATGATATTGAACGTTTTGTTAAATTGATAGATCAGAAGATGAGAGACTATTTATTCAGCTAAAACCAGGATGAATGATTTAAACACATCTGGATCGGGTAAAACAATGGATTCGACCCTAAAACGACTGATAATCAGTACGTTTTTTCCAGGTCTTTTCCTTCTGCTCATCTGGTTGGTTTTTTGGGTTGATATTTCGCTTGATCTTGAACTATTCTACCATGGCCTCTTCCCACGAAAATGGTTGGGATTGCAGGGAATTCTCTTTGCTCCAATTATCCATGGCAGCTTACGTCATATAGTGGCCAACAGCTTCCCAATCTTGGTTCTGGGTACCCTCTTGTTCTATTTTTACCGTTCAGTGGCGGGTCGAGTCTGGGTCATCAGTTGGCTGGTATCTGGAATTCTTGTGTGGCTCTTTGCACGCCCTTCATACCATATCGGTGCCAGCGGCCTGATCTACACTTTTGGTGGATTTCTGTTTCTGAGTGGGATATTACGAAAGCACGCCGGATTGATTGCTATCTCTTTTCTTGTGGTTTTTCAATATGGCTCAATGATTTGGGGTATCTTCCCGCTGGAAGATCGTCTGTCTTGGGAGGGTCACCTGGCTGGCCTTCTCGTGGGGCTGGCCCTCTCCTGGATTTATCGCTCACAAGGGCCACAGGGAACCCGACTGTTCTGGCAAAGCTATCCGGATCAGGATACCGCCGGAGAGGATGAGGAGGCAAATCATCTTCCGTGGGATCAATATGAGGTAGAAGGTAAACGAAAACCTCCAACAAACCAGGATAATGCCCAAGCTGAAAACAAAAAAGATTGATAACTTGTTACAAATAAAAAATCAAATTCATGTCTATCAAAAGAATTCTAACTCTGTCAATTGCAATTCTTCTCCTGCATCAAATATCCGGCTTGAATAACCAAGCACTTGCTGCCGGGAAAGAAAAACCAGCAAAAAACATTATTCTCCTGATTGGAGATGGTATGGGAACTTCCCAGGTATATGCCGGAATGACTGCCAATGGAGGAACACTTAACTTGGAACGTTTCCGAATTGCCGGATTTTCAAAGACCTACTCAACTGAATATGTGACGGATTCAGGAGCCGGTGGAACCGCACTGGCTACCGGCCATAAAACCAAAAACGGCTCCATCGCAGTGGACCCACAAGGTCAACCAGTTAAAACTATCTTGGAATGGGCTGAAGAAAACGGAAAAGCTACCGGAATGGCTACCACCTGCGCCATGACTCATGCTACCCCAGCAAGTTTTATTGCACACCAGGCAAAACGTAGTGATTATGAGCTAATTGCTGCTGATTTTCTTAAAACCGATATCGAGGTTTTTATCGGTGGTGGATATGACCATTTTGGGAAACGAAAAGATGGCGTTGACTTGATTGAACAGTTACGGAAAAAGGGTTATCGGATCGCTCAAACCATCGATGAAATAAAGGAAATCAAGTCGGGCCCAGTCGCCGGACTCCTCTACCCGGTACACCCACCAAAATGGTCGGAAGGCCGTGGCGACCTACTCACCGAATCGGTGATCGAAGCCATCAGACTCCTGTCGGCTGATTCGGACGGATTCTTTCTGATGGTCGAGGGATCCCAAATTGATTGGGCCGGACACGATAATAATGCACAGCAAATTGCCGAAGAGATGATCGATTTCGATCGTGCTGTCGGCGCAGCCCTCGATTTTGCCGAAAAAGATGGACAAACTCTTGTCATCGTAACAGCTGATCATGAAACCGGTGGATTGTCACTCCTCGATGGAGATTTTGAGACTGGAGAGCTAAAGGGATCGTTCTCGACCGGGGATCATAGCGGTGTCATGGTGCCCGTATTCTCCTACGGACCGCAAGCTGCCCTTTTTGGTGGAATCCAGGAGAACACGGATATTTTTGAGAAAATGATGAAAGCTTTCGGATTCAAAAAGGACCAATAAATCCCATACACATGACAAACAAAATGAAGAAAAAAGCTATCGCGATCGTTGCTCATAATGAAAAGAAAAACACCCTACTGGAATGGGCCAAAGCTAACCGGGAGGAACTCAGCCGCCATCGCCTGATTGGAACATCAAACACCGCCCGCTTGCTTACCTCTGTGCTGGAAATCGAAGTGGAGCCTTTTGGACATGGGCCAAACGGTGGCGATATCCTTCTTGCTGCAAAAATTCTTCAAAATGAGGTGGAAAAACTGATCTTCTTTGTTGATCTGCAATCGCCTCATGGTCATGAACATGATATCCAAACGTTAATCAGGACTGCAACCATCAACAACATCCCGATAGCACTCAATCCTGCTACTGCTACCCTGATCATCCATGAACAGGATGCCGGAAAAGAGTGAAACAGTTTATCCATGGAACCGGGACCGACCATTTAATGATTTTCCTGGTTTCCTGACCGATATCTTTGGACACCGGGTGCAAAAGCTTTCCGTCGATGCTGGCTTTACCTGCCCCAATCGCGACGGGACTAAGGGCACTGGCGGATGTACTTTTTGTGACAACAATACCTTTAATCCTCCTTACTGTTCACCCCGTTTGTCAATAACCGAACAGCTGAATCGGGGTGTCACCTTTTTTGAACACAAATATCCTGGACAGGATTATTTTGCTTATTTTCAGTCATATACAAATACTTACGCAGATTTTAATCGTCTAGTGAGCCTGTACGAAGAGGCTCTTAACCATCCCCGAATTATCGGGTTAGTTGTAGGAACACGTCCCGATTGCATCACGCCAGAGCTGATCTCCTATTTTCATGATCTCTCAAAAACCTATTATGTAACGGTCGAATTTGGTATTGAAAGTGTCTATAATCGAACGCTGGAGCGAATCAATCGGGGCCATACCTTCGAAGAATCCAGTCAGACGATCTGGCAGTGCAAGGATAAAGGTTTTCTCGTTGGAGCTCACCTGATTTTTGGCTTACCCGGTGAGTCGAACGACGATATCCTTTCTGGGGCCCGCCTGATTAGCCAATTACCGATAAACTTGCTAAAAATCCACCAGCTGCAGATTATCAAGGGTACAGCCATGGAGAAGGATCTAAGATATCATCCGGATGATTTTCGGTTCTTTTCTGTGGACGAGTATATTGATCTGTTAATCAGGTTTTTAGAAATTGTTAACCCGACAGTCGTCATGGAACGATTTGTGAATGTTTCTCCACCCGACAAGATTATCGGGCCCCGCTGGGGGCTGAAAAATTTCGAACTGGTTGCCCGGATTGAAAGGGAGATGCTCAGGCGAAACACCTGGCAGGGCAGACTGTTTGAACGAAATGCCTAGTTTCCTGCCTGTGCTTGTTTGGCGGCGAAGTCCTGAACTTCTTGCATCACCCGGAAGAGATTCCCTCCCCAGATTTTTTTGATTTCCTTTTGACTGTATCCACGTTTCACTAACTCGAGGGTGATATTACCCATCTCGCTTACATCGAAACAATCCTGCAAGTCACCTCCACCGTCAAAGTCTGTACCAACGCCAATATGATCTATCCCAGCTACTTCTACAACATGATCGATGTGGTCAACCATATCACTAACAGTGGCCAGTTTATCCGGAAACTGCCTCCTTAATAGAGAATACTCTCTGCGGGCTTGCTTCAGCTCTTCATCCGTCAGTCCCTCCCAGTTGTTATACTTCTCGTTGAAAAGGGCTTCAGCAGCCTGACGCTCCGGGTTTGGTTCCGGGTTTTTGAGGTATGCCGAGAGAATACACATCAGGATAACCCCACCATTATCGGCTAAGGTACGGAGCATCTCATCATCTAAATTTCTGGGATTATCGCAAAGTGCTCTGGCACAGCTATGTGAGGCAATGACTGGTACCTGGCTGGTTTCAATCACATCATAAAAAGATTTGTCAGAGATATGGGAAACATCCACCATAATCCCCAGGCGATTCATCTCTTTTACTACGTCCCGTCCAAAATCGCTCAATCCATTATGTAACGGGCCAGCTTTGTCTGTCGATGAGTCACAAATATCATTATTTCGGCTATGGGAGAGTGTGATATATCTCGCTCCGAGGTTATAAAATTCTTCAACTCGACGGATATCGGTTCCGATCGGATATCCATTTTCAATACCGATAAACACCGCGCGTTTTCCTTCTTTTTCAAGACGATAGCCATCCTCGGGACTTAAGGCTAATCCACAAACCGCAGAATTCTCTTCAATCGTACGTTCTACGCTCCTGAATATCCGCATAGTCCGTTGGTAAACACTGGCCCTTCCCTCCTCGGTCAAAGGCCCTTGACCAACAAAAACAGCAAAGAAGGCTCCGTCAAGGCCTCCCTCTTTCATCCTGGCGAAATCCACTTTACCACCGCCTTTGCGTGAATCATGCCTTTCCGACATATTATACGTGCTATCGGAAAATCGCATGGGCGTATCATTATGAGAATCAACCGTGTAAACCTGGTCGTGGATGCGGGCGGCTTTCTCTTCAATGGATTCTTGCTTGCAGGAAGAGAATGAGCCGATCAGTAAAGCAATTGCTGCGAGGATACTGAAAGTGGAAAGCTTTTTCATGGAGTTTCGTTTTTGCGAATTTATCGATTGCTTCGTTTTTTATTCTTCGTTTTAACATGTTTTAACTGTTTGCCAGGGAAAAGTCTTGGAATCAGATCGGTGCGCCCCGATTTTTTAAGGACGATCATGATCTGCTGTTTCTCTTCCGGTTTGTTCCAGAAGAATAATCGCCTCTGATCCAGTTTTTCTTCTCTGCTTCTGGCGACATTAACTGGCTTGAGGGTGTATGGATCCAAACCGGTGCAATACATTGTGGTGGCTAGGGTCATGGGAGTCGGTGTAAAATCCTGAACTTGCTCCAACTGAAGCTCCGATTCCCTGGTTTTGATCGCAAGTTCTGCCATATCGGCCAACTGACAGCCCGGATGACTCGAAATGAAATAGGGAATCAACTCCTGGTTCATTCCATACCTTTTATTGACTGCTTTGAAATTTCGGCTAAACTGAATGTATTGATCAAAGGTTGGTTTTCGCATGTTAGTAAGTACATGATCTTCAGTGTGTTCAGGAGCCACTTTGAGTCGGCCTGAGACATGATATCGGATCAGCTCCTCCGGATATTCCCGCAAGGAGCGATCATTCCTAGCTCTTTCATTCTGAAAAAGATCATATCGAATTCCCGATCCGATAAAAGCTTTTTTGATACCGGGGATTTCTCTGACTTTTCTGTATAGGTTCAACAGGGGTTGGTGACTTACATTAATGTTCCGGCACAAGGTGGGATAGACACAGGATGGCCGTCGGCACTTGAGACACTTCTTCCGATCGTAAGGTTCCATTCGGTACATGTTGGCTGATGGACCACCCAAATCTGACAGATATCCTTTGAAACCAGGCATTTGGATGGTTTGAGATACCTCTTTTAGGATAGATTCCTCACTTCGACTACTGATGTGTTTGCCCTGATGGGCAGAAATGGTGCAAAAAGCACATCCACCAAAGCATCCTCTATGAATATTCACCGAAAAGCGGATCATTTCAAAAGCGGGGATCAAAGGCTTTTTCCAATATCGTGGGTGAGGAAGACGAGTATAGGGAAGATCATGCCAATGGTCGAGTTCTTCTGTTGAAGCTGGCAGGTCAGGGGGGTTAACCACGACAAGAGAGTCGCCATGTTGCTGAATCAGTCGATCTGCGAGCAGAACATTGGACTCTTCCTCAATGCGCCTGAAGTTTTGTGCGTGTTTGGACCCATCACGGACGACCTCTTCATAGGAATATAGGTTGATAGTTTTTCTATCCGGAAACATTGGCAATGAGTCCTTTGGGCTAATCCGATAGGCTATCTGAGGCATCCTCCGTATCTCGTCAACCGACACCTGTTCATCTATTTTTTTGGCAAACTCAACGATGGAACGTTCTGCATTGCCATAAAAAAGGTAATCCAAGTTGGTTGATTCCAGCAAGCTGGGCATGATCTTGTCATCCCAATAATCGTAGTGGGCTAATCTTCTGAGTGAGACTTCAATTCCTCCGGAGATGATGAGTTGCTCGGGAAACAGCCTCCGCAGGATGCTGGCATATACCGTAGCTGCACGATCCGGTCGAAACCCGCTTTTCCCGCCGATGGAGTAGGCATCATTGGAACGAAGTCGCCGGTTAGCCGTATAGTGGTTAACCATTGAATCCATGTTCCCGGCAGTGATCCCAAAAAAGAGCCGGGGAACCCCCAGCTTGGTAAAATCTCGTAAATCATCTTGCCAATTGGGTTGAGCAACCAGGGCAACTTTATATCCGGCATCTTCAAGTACCCGCCCGATCACGGAAGCACCAAAGGAGGGGTGATCTATATACGCATCTCCCGAAAAGAGAATGATGTCGGGCTGATCCCACCCTAACAAGGCTACCTCCTTTCTGGTGCCGGGCAGCCACCGTTTGAGATCGTAGGTGGCGGGATAATAATTACTGCTATTCACTCTGATAATTCAAGTAATGAACTGTCTCCGTAGCTCAGGAAACGAAAGCCATGCAGCATGGCATAATCATAAATTTCCTTCCAATGGTTTCCGGAAAAGGCTGCCACTAAAAGAAGTAGCGTGCTCCCAGGTTGATGGAAGTTGGTAATCAGACTCTTGACCATGCGAAACCGGTATCCTGGTACAATGATCAGCCGAGTGGTAAAACGGATGCTTGTGAGTCTCCTGTCGCTCAGGTACTTGAGTATTGCGTTAAGAGCATCCTCCCTGCTTGGGATGGCGGTACCTTGGTAGGGGGCCCACTGTTCAACGTGAAGTTCGTCTTCCGACATATCCGGTCGATTCAGAAGTGCACAACCCATCCAGAAAAGACTCTCTAGCGAACGCAGGGTGGTGGTTCCAACCGCAATGAGAGGATCTTTGAATTGCTCAAATAGTTTAATAATCAGGGTTTTATTAATACTTACCACCTCCTGGTGCATGTTGTGGTTCCGAACATCAGACTCCTTAACCGGAACAAACGTACCGGCTCCCACGTGCAGGGTTACTGATTCAATCTGAATTCCTTTGTGGGTTAATTTATCGATTACTGTTGGGGTAAAATGCAAACCTGCAGTAGGTGCTGCTACCGACCCCTCAGCTAAGGCATAAACTGTTTGGTATCTGTCCTTGTCATCCGGGAGAGCTTCACGTTTTAGGTAAGGGGGGAGGGGTGTATGACCAAAAAGGTCCATAATTTCATGAAACGATAGATTAGTTGGGTTCCAGCTCAATTTAATTCGGCTCTCTTTCCCGTTGTCTTGTTCCAGCTCAGCATGGAATTCAATGGTCTTGCCCTTGATAGTCTGGCTGGTGGTAAGAATCGACTGGTCGCGCCAACGTTTCTTATTCCCCACCAGGCAATACCAAGAGCATGATCCTTGTGTATTGAAAATCAAGGAGTAATCGGCAGGAGCAGCTGGTTCAAGAAGAAAAACTTCAATCTGTGCCCCGCTGGCTTTATGAAAGGATAGCCTTGCCTGGATAACCCGGGTATCATTCCAGACCATCAATGAGGAGGGGGGGATGCACTGATCGATTTCGGAAAATCGTGTGTGAGAAATGCCATGCTTATTGTAAAGCAATAACTGACTCTCGTCACGATTTGCCAGTGGAAATTTGGCAATTCTTTCCTCTGGAAGGTCATAAAAATATTGGTCGATATGGATGCTGGGTAGTATCAAACGTTTTTTCGATCGGCAGCGAAATTAGGTAACTTTGTCCAAATTATCTGTCATGGCTTATACACTAAACCCCGGTGATCTCGTTCGATTTATTGATGATGTAGGCGAGGGCAGGGTTGTCAGGGTCCTTAAAAGTGGCATGGTTGAGATCCGAACAACTGATGGTTGGGATATGCCGGTGCCGGCGAGTCGATTGGTTTACATACCCGAAGAAAAGCCCGAAAGATCAGGATTCGTCAATATCCAAGTCCCCGATAAACCTTCCATGACTTCCATTCCGGTGGACGCCGAACCTGCCAGGGGACAGAACACTAAAGGTACAGGCGTTTTTCTGGCGGTGACTCAAATGGTGGATTCAGCCGGAGAATTCAGTGGAATCCAGCTGCAGTTACTTAATGACCTAGGGGCCTCATTTCGTGCCGTAGTTTTTGAGCGATATGAAAATGAAGCGAAAGTAGTCGTCGAAGATGTTGTGGAATCAGGTTTGCTTCTGATGCTGGATACCTATCCTCTTGAACGTTTATCCGAGATCAAAGGATTTACCATTCAGGGGATTTTAATACCCGAAAAGAATGGTAACCCAATGAAACCTGTGGACTTCCATTTGCTTTTTCAGGCGAAAAAATTCGCATCCCCAGGATCGTATCGAACCAATGATCTGCTGGATGAACCGGCACAACTCTTTCGCCTTGATGATTCGTCTGATGATCGCGCAGAATTGGCTGAAAAGATTGAACAGTTGACTCAGCAAGACATCGCTAAGGTCTTGATTGATAAAGAGTCTAAACAAAAGCCACGGGTTAAGCAGGAAACATCCAACCGACTTCCGATTGAGATTGATTTACACATTAACAAACTAATGGATAGTGTGGTAGGCTTATCGAATAGTCAAATTTTATCCATCCAGATGGCTAAGTTCAGGGAGGAGCTCGATGCTGCTATTATTGATAATGAGAGTGAGATCATATTTATCCATGGAGTGGGAAATGGAACGCTCAAGTCGGAGTTACGGAAGGTTGTGGAGGAAGATTACACCTTCTGTCACTATCAGGATGCTTCATTTCGGGAATATGGGTTTGGAGCTACGCGGGTATTAATCCGGCAGAATAAGAAGTAATAATTCACTACTTTTGCACTTGCAGCAGGCTGTTCTACCGCTGCTTCGTGAAAACGGAGGAGAGGAAAGTCCGGGCAACGCAGAGCACCATCCTTCCTAACGGGAAGGTGTCGTGAGGCACAGTAGCGTAACAGAAAATAACCGTCCCGATTCGTTGGGATAAGGGTGAAAAGGTGGGGTAAGAGCCCACCAGTCAGGCCGGTGACGGTCGGAGCTGTACGCCTGATGGGTTGAAAGACCATGCATACCGGCGATTGAGGACTGCTCGTCCGAGTCGGGGGGTAGGTCGTTAGAGCCCCGGAGTGATCCTGGGCCTGGATAAATGGTAGAATCCCAACCTGGGAAACAGAATCCGGCTTACAGGCCTGCTGCTTTTTTTTTCCGTTTGTCAAATAGTTGTATTATTTCACCTATCAAGGCTCTTCCACTGAAGTATGTGCCTGGTTTTTAACCTAAATTTGAACCTTCAATCACGAATCAACTAGCCTTTTTTAAATTTTGTTGAAAAAAAAACTAAAAATTGGGGTTCCCTTTTCATAAAAATCCTGATAAACAATTAGTGCACTACACCGTCGAGGCGATAATCGAAGGATTGCGTTCGAGTGATGGTGCTGTGTTAGAGTATGTTTATCGGATGTATTTTCCGTCTATTAGGTTCTTTGTCATTAGAAACAGCGGATCGGACGAAGATGCGCAGGATGTGTTCCAGGAGGCTATGATCTTGATATATAAAAAGATCAAAAGGGATGATCTGGAGTTGACTTGTGCGTTCAAGTCCTACCTGTATTCAGTTTGCAGGCTGCTCTGGTTGCAACAACTGGACAACCGTCAGATAAAACTGACAACGTTGACTGAGAATGAAGTTTACATCAAGATTGACGACCAGATTGAACAGGAGTATAAGGAGCAGGAGCGATACCGTCTATACCAAAAGCACTTTAAGACTCTGAAGCCAGAGTGCCAGGAGATTCTGAAGTTAGTGCTCAGGAAAGTTCCGCTGAAAGAGATGGCTCGAATCATGAATGTGAGAAGTGAGCACTTTCTGAAAAAGAAAAAGTACGAGTGTAAGGATATGTTGATTAAGAGAATACAGAACGATCTAAATTTTAAATATCTAAAAGATGAATGGTGATTTTGAATTAAGCGAACTTTTTGATCAGTATTTGGGGGAGGAGATGACCTTGTCCCAAAAGCGGAAATTTGAAGCTCGCCTAGAGAATGATCCCGAATTTGCAGCTCTGTTTCAACTTCATAAAGAAGTCGACCAGTCGCTCATGGATGAGGAGATGCGCCGGTTTCGGGATAGATTGGTGAAAATCCGTATGGATAACCGGGATCTGATAACCGAAGCGCCATTATTTCTTTATCCGGATCAATCTGGGTCAGCTGATAATTCGATTAACGAAATGAATAGCGAAACTCTTGTCAGACAGTTGGATACAATTCGCTCCTCATTTGTCGATGATGGAACCTCCTCGCTGATTCCGGAATACTCCGGCGACAACCTAGGGCGCTTGAGCCGTGAGGTCGACCAAGCTATTATGGAAGAGGATGTTGCTGAGTTAAGAGAGACCCTCAGTGGAATTGCGAACAGGGTGAACGCCCAAACCAAACCCTATTCCTTAAGACGGAGGTGGCAATCCATCAAAGCCGTGGCTGCTGCAGCAATTGCTTTCTTAATCATATCTTCTGCATCTATCGCTTTCCTAACATCTCAATATGGTGTTGGACAGCCACCCGACAAACCATTTTTTGAACCATACACAGGCTTAACCCAATATCGTGGGCCCGTTGAGGCCGATCAGGTGATTTTTAGATCAGGAGTCAATAAATTTAATGAAGGTGATTACAACGGATCTTTGGAGATGATGGAACTAAGCATGAAAGCTGGAGTTAGCGATGATTTCGTTCTGCTCTACGCTGGAATGTCAGCCTATCTCGCCGGAGATCCAAAACTCGCAGAACAGTACCTGACACGAATCAGCCGTGAGGCAATTATCTCTGATCAGATGGAATGGTACCTGGCTGGGGCCTTAATCACCCAGCGTAGATACGGAGAAGCCATTGGATTATTGCAAGAGATGAAGTCCGATTCAAACCATTTTTATTCGGAACAAGCCGAAGCCCTATTGCCTAAAATCGAGAAAAGATTGAAGTAAGTAGCTGACCGTTAACAAGCAGCTCAGGATCAAGGCTTTCGGATAAATCTGAATAAAAAGAGAAAAAGGACAAGAAGAGCAAGGAAGGAAACAATGACCGGAATGGCCAGCCAAAATCTGGCAGGCTGGGGGGTAACCGGAGAAGGCGTGTTGCTCCCCAGAAAAAGGTAACCAGCCCAAAAGTGAGGATGGGCGTGTAACTTATCAGCAGACTCCAAGTACCGGAGCTTGGCTTGGCCCAAAGCATCAGCTAACGCTTCCCCCGACCAGATAGCCTGGTAGAAATGCTCCATGACCTCTTGCGACGACAGGTCGTCAACCGGCCACATGGTCATGATCAAATTCGGGCAACCAGCAAAAATAAAACCACGCGCTAAACTCAAAATACCCTCCCCAGTGACCATCTGCCCCGAGCCGGTTTCACAGGCTGAAAGCACAGCCAATGAAGCCTTCCAGGAGGAATTGTAAAGCTCATGCGCATAGAGTAACCCATCCTCTTTCCCCTTTTCACCAGGCGTGAAGACCAGGCAGGTATTCATCGGATTATATCGGTCGGTAATCGTATGCATCGCTAGATGCAAAATTCCATAATTGGGCGATAACTGCTTAAACCGCCCCTCGCTGGCACTCTGCCCAACTAAAACCTTCCCCCCGGTGATACGACGTATCGCCTTGACCTCCTCAATAGCACCATTTAAAACCGGTAACTGTTCGGTGTGATTCCGTATCAAGTCGGAGGTTTTGGATGGATCGACCTCGTAATCAGGTGCTATGGCTAAAATCTGACCCCGGTTGCGATTGGGTTTCCCTGACTGATAAAACAATAATGTGGCGGAATTTGCATAGGTGATCGTCTTCGATTTCAACAGATAAGGCATGCTGCGATAATCCTGTAACCCTTCAGTAACCCGTTCAGTCAACAAAACCTCAAATGGAATATGACTAAGAATCCCCTCGGGTATGATCGTTAACTGTCGACAGGAGGCAAAACGATTTCCTCTAGGGACCAGGCTCCGGAATAAATCATGACCCGTTCGAATAAATTCAGCTTGCTTTCCACGACTAAAACTGGACCGCTGTCCGGTAACAAAATCGGTTAAGAAGCGAATCTGAGATTCCAACTCAAGGGTCAACCGAACGTTGTGTATTTCAACTCCCAGATTATCAAAAAGAAGAATGATCAGCTGCTGTCCCGTGATGGAATACTGCAGGAGAGCTTGCCCTGGTGATAATAACCTCATGGCATCTTTCAAATCTAAAATGGGGCTCTCAAATTTCATCGCATAGTAGTCGGGATAAAAATGCCTGAATTCCCGTAACAAACTGTCTAACTTAAGGTTGATAGTGAATCTTTCCTCCTCTAGCGCAGAAATAATCTCCGCATCAGGAAGAGTTGATGCCCTCTCAGCAATGATCTGCCCTGTCAAATCAGTAACCCGGGTCCGTATTTTATGCTCTTCCAAGAGCTTGCTCTCCGGAATCCTCGATGCTTTCAAATCCGACTCCAGGATCGAACTCATCAATCCTGAGCCTTTCGAGCGTTCCATATAATAAAAACAACGGTCAATATATAGGGAATCACCTGTCGACTTGAAAAGACTGTACGTTAAACTGATAAGACCATTGAAGGTTGTGCGCTGGGTTCGGCTGAGCTCAATTCGGCTGGACTGATCCTGTAACGAGAGATTGATCGAATCAATTAGTTTGGCCGTGAAATCAAAACTCTGTAGCGCATGCTTCTCTATCCCCGGATCCCGCCGCTCCTCACCTAAACCCATCAGCAAATAAGACCGCATATTCATTAAGGCAATAAACTCCTTGTCATAGTTGGTCCTGTAGTTCATGGGAACCTCGAATTTGCTGAAAGAAAGACTTTTGCTTTTTTCAATCTCTTCCAGACAAAGATCCACCAAGGCAATCCCCTGCTCATGACGATCCTGCTGGTGAAGAACTTCCGCTTTCATCAGGGTAATCGTGGTCAAAAGATCCCCAGATTGAGAAAAGCTGTTCTGGATAAACCTGGTGATTCGTTCTATCTCATTGTAAAACAAATTAGTATCACGATGTAACTTCAGGATTAGATCAGCCTTGTTGATCAAAGCCTGTAATCCTATTCGATCCATCGGCTTATTACTACCATAAAAGCTTAATACCTCTTTTGTAAGTAATTCAGCTTCAGTTAATTGATTAAGTTCAATGTACGAATTGGCCATGTTGCTGGCAACCATCGTTACCCCCGCCGGGTCATACTTCCTTTTCAACCTAAGAGCCTCCTGAAAGGCAGCAATGGCCTCGGAATTGTTGCCCAAGTATTGGTTTATAAGGCCTAGATTATTAAGCGCTTGACTCCTATAATAGTAGGCTTGACTTAATGATGATAGATTAGGATCACTGGCGGTTAAAATGATTCTATCAAGTGAGGTTATAGCCTGATTGAAGAAATCGAAGGCTTTGTCGTATTCACCCAGATGTTTGAGAGCGGTTCCAGCGTTGTTGAATAGAGATCCCTGTAAGAGGTAATTGGGTTCTTTCAAATGCACCAAGGCCTCAGTGGCTTTGACATAGGCTAACTGGCTTTCTGTTAGGCGAGATAGTCTTTTAAAGGCGATCCCTGCATTATTCAGTAGTCTTATCAGTGTACCAATTTCTTCTTGGGTTTTAAACTGTGTCTCATGCTCTATCACCCAAGAATAGATGTCATCCCATCGCTCTTCTTGGTGCGTTAAAAGATAAAATCTTCCTGTAAGAGATTGAAAATCTGCGATAAGAGAGAAACTAAGGGTTGATTGATTCTGTTTTAAGAGAGTATTGCCTTTAGAAATAATCTGTTCCAGTACTTCATAATTTTGCTGTCTAATCAGTTCGGTTCCTTTCTGGAGGAGGAGAGCGAGCGAATCTTGTTGCGACCTGCCTCCCTGCCCAAATCCACTAAACGGAAGCATCCATAACCATAAGACGAGAGTCCATTTTAGTTTGATGAAAGTCATAAATCCTTCATTTTGATTTGGGCAACATTTGTTTAACAGGCTTCTTCCGCTACCTTTAACAGCTTGTTGGTTACCGGCAAAGTTGGCACAATAACGGTGATTTTAAAAAAAGTTAAAAAAAAATGCTCTAAAGGGGGTTCCTTTTTGACCTTTTTCATGATATATAGTTGTTAACGGTTTACTAACTTCTAAAAATCTTTCAAAATGGAACGCAATTTTTTCAATTCTCTGCTGAACAATGTCCTGACTGCTGAAGAAATGTCAAACGTACGTGGTGGTGAAGGTGAAACTACTCCTCCTGTGACCACGACTCCCATCAAAAAAGGCGAAGAAGGCGATATCATATTGTAGTACGGCCTGTTTTCGTTGAAGGTTAACCCAGCCTTCAGGGAAGAATCTTCAATAATCCCATTTTTTTTACCTATTTTCCCGCCTTTCAAAAGAAGGATGGCCAAGATTCCTTTTACCCGCCAGCTGGATGCTAAGGATTGTGGTCCGGCATGTCTTAGAATGATTGCTGGCTATTACGGTAGGAAGTATTCCATACAGTATCTACGAGAAAAATCTTTCCTGACTCGCCAGGGAGTCAGTTTGTTAGGTATTAGTGATGCCGCCGAATCCATCGGCATGAAGTCGATGGGAGTTCGGTTAACCTGGGACCAGCTAAAAACCGAAGCACCACTTCCCTGCATAGTTCACTGGCAACAAAACCATTTCGTTGTCATACACCGGATCTCCAAAAAATCAGTCTGGGTGGCAGATCCCGCCCTGGGGCAGGTGAAGTATTCTATTCGCGACTTCCTGTCAGGATGGGCAGCAGGCAACCGCGAGGGGAATCCAGAAGGCCTTTGCCTACTGCTAGAACCTACACCAGATTTCTTCACCCAGGATGGGGACCATCAGAATCGAGCTTCCCTACGCTTCCTGCTAAACTATTTCAGGCCACACCGAAAGTTCCTGTTGCAATTGATCCTGGGGATGTTCGTTGGGTCACTAATCCTGCTGATCCTCCCGTTTCTCACCCAAGCTGTTGTAGATATTGGTATCAATACCCACGATATCAATTTTATCGTACTGATCCTCATTGCTCAGCTGGTACTCATAGCAGGCCGGACAAGCATCGATTTTATCCGCTCTTGGATTCTGCTGCATATCAGTACGCGAATCAATATCTCCCTCATATCCGATTACCTGATCAAATTAATGAAGCTGCCGGTCCGCTTCTTCGATACGAAGCTGACAGGCGACATCCTGCAACGCATTACAGACCATTCCCGTATTGAATCATTCTTGACCCAATCAACACTCAATATCCTGTTTTCCGTTTTTAATTTGTTGATATTTAGTATTGTATTAGCTATTTACAGTTGGAAGATCCTAGCCTTATTCCTCATCGGAAGCATCCTGTATCTTATTTGGATCACCTTGTTTTTAAGGAAACGAAGAGAGCTGGATCAAAGGCGATTTATCCAATTAACTAAGAATCAGAATAGTATTATTCAGTTGGTTTCCGGAATGCAGGAGATCAAACTGAATAATTGCGAAAAGCAGAAACGATGGGATTGGGAGAAGATTCAGGCAAAACTTTTCCGGATACGGGTGAAAAGTTTAGCTCTGATTCAGTATCAGCAGGTTGGTTCTGTCCTGATCAATGAAGTCAAGAATGTGTTGATCGCCTTTTTTGCTGCTGTTTCGGTGATTAATGGGGAAATGACTCTTGGAGTCATGTTTGCTGTTCAGTTTATCGTTGGCCAGATGAATAGCCCAATTGACCAATTGGTGGGCTTTTTTCATACCACCCAGGATGCTAAGCTCAGTTTGGAACGTTTAGCTGAATTGCATGATCATCCCGACGAAGAACCGGAGGGGGAGACCAAGCTCGCTGTGATCCCCGAAAAGCACGAACTTTCGCTTGATCAGATCTCGTTCCAATATGAGGGTCCCCGATCAGAGTTTGTTCTTAAGAATATTAGCTTGACGATTCCTCAGAATAAGGTGACCGCCATTGTTGGACCTAGCGGAAGCGGAAAAACCACTCTTCTGAAGATCTTGTTGGGTTTTTATCCTCCTACCCAAGGTGAGGTCAGGTTAGGGGATATGCCTCTGCATCAGATAGATAGCCGTGTTTATCGGCAAAGCTGTGGGGTTGTCATGCAGGATGGCTACCTCTTCTCTGATACCCTGGCACGTAATATTGCAATGAGTGATGAGCATATCGACAAAGATCGCCTATTGGAAGCCGTTAGAATTTCCAATGTTCAGGATTTCATACGCAATTTGCCGTTAGGTTTGAATACGAGTATTGGTCCGGATGGACACGGATTGAGTCAGGGACAGAAACAGCGGGTCCTGATCGCCCGAGCAATTTATAAATCTCCATCCTTTATCTTTTTTGATGAGGCCACTAACTCACTGGATGCGAATAATGAACGAGTTATCATGGAGAACCTCAATCAGTTTTTCCGCGATCGGACAGTGGTTGTGGTAGCTCACCGGCTGAGTACAGTTAGAAATGCCGATCAGATCATTGTGCTGGAACAGGGTGAAGTGGTTGAGACTGGTACGCATGAAGAGCTGGCAGCCCGGAAAGGGAACTATTATCGCCTGGTGAAAAATCAACTTGAACTCGGTTTATAAGATGAAACCAGATAGCCATAGCGAATTGCGTCAGGAGGAGATCCGGGATATTCTCGGAGTGGTGCCGCCTTGGATACTGCGTTGGGGTATGCTGGTGCTTTTTCTGGTGTTTACGCTTTTGGTGCTGGGAACCATCTGGTTGCAGTATCCCGATCGGATTACCAGTCAGATTGCTATTACCACCCTGAACCCGCCTGTTGAGATCAATGCACGGAAAGAGGGTAGGATTCAGTCGTTGCAAGTTGTTGATGGACAGGAAATTAAAAACGGACAATTGTTAGCTGTCCTGGAGAGTTCTGCTCATTATGAGGATATGTTTATCCTGGATTCCGCCCTGTTAACGTATCGAGCCCGGATTGCTGGGGATTGGAATCTGGATTCTCTGGGGTTTGAGATGAGAGCACTTCAGTTGGGGGAGTGGCAATCAGGGTTTGCCCGATTCCAAAAAGCTCGGCAAGACCTGGTAGATTTTCTGGAGCAGGATTCCTATCAACTAAAAATCAAATCATCAAGAAGGCAACTATCAAGTTATCAGGTGCTTATTGATCGTCAAAGTAAACAACAGACGATTCGGCATGATGAGTTGGCTATTGAGGAGAGTCAGTATAATCGGATCCGGAACCTTTACGAGAATGGGGTGGTATCCACATCGGATCATGAAAGTGCCAAGGCAAAGTATCTTCAGGCCCGGTATGCGCTGGAATCAGCCAATACGGCCCTGGCTCAGTCTCAGATTGAGATTGATCAGATAAAGAACCAGGTTATTGATCTGGAGAATGAATATGAGGAGTTAAAAGCTCAGAAAATCAATTTTTTGTCTGAATCGCTGGAGACCATGATCGGGATGGTGCAGGAATGGAAACTGAATTATGCCCTGATATCACCGGTTAACGGGATGATTTCACTTACACGGTTTTGGTTTGAGAATCAAACTGTTAAGCCTGGTGATCGGATTGTTACTATTTTAACCGGAGATCCGGGCCCGATTGTTGGGCGTGTACAGTTACCTATCAGGGGAGCTGGTAAGGTTGAAGCAGGCCAGAAGGTTCTTGTCAGGATCGATCGTTATCCTTACATGGAGTATGGCATGCTTATGGGAAAAGTCTCGGCGGTATCCAAGATCGCTGATGAAGAGTACTATAGTGTCGAGGTTGATTTTCCAGATGGATTGAACACCACGTATGGCAAACCTCTTGATTTGAGTCAGGGGATGACCGGAAGTGCCGAGATCATCACTGCTGAAATGAGTTTATTGGTCAGGATTATCAATCCGATTAAAAACCTGATATACCGGAACCGGATATGACCTTGGGTCAGCAATCACTTGATTCTCTGTCCATGGGACAGTTTACCCGCCATCTGGGATTTGTGCGGTGGTGACCATCATTCAGCAGATAGCTTACTGCTGGTTTCTCCAAAGGAAGTAAATATTACCCATCGGTTCGTTGATTCTGACTGTGTCGATTTGGATTTCTGTAATCATCGACCCATTTATGCTCTGGATGTGGTAGGGAAGCGTCATCCCGCCAGTTTTGCGGTAATCTCCAAAGAAAGACTCGGCCAGGAAAGGTACTCC
>LSQX01406274.1_pt1 | contig 25799 bp, 15 predicted proteins | sample 654561 | NCBI WGS metagenome assembly LSQX01 (sample SAMN04489861, study PRJNA283612) | anaerobic digester metagenome | isolation source: 4 biogas reactors fed with cattle manure at either 37C or 55C with and... | place: Denmark: Kongens Lyngby | collected 2014 | reverse complement strand
GTACTATTGAGACTGCTGCAAATTAATCTGGACTTGATGGGGGAGAAGAGAGGGATACTTCTATCAATCGCCATCCGCTGGAGAGAGACGGCATGCACAGAGAGCAGAACAGTCAGAGCAGATTTTTTACCGCAGGCAAGAGAGCATCACGGCGGCAGCGCGCCGCGGTCCACGCAGGCGGACGCTGTTGCCTGGCAGGAGCTCTGCCATGTGAAACGCCCCTGAATGGCCTGGCCCATGCGCCACTCCCGAGGTATTTGCCAGACGTGTCAGCACACTGCAGCCCGCTCATCCGCCTCTAGCCGGATGAATATTCAGATGCCATAGCCATTCGCTGTACAACGGTTAGCTGCTTTCTTCCTGCTAATTGCGTAATGCCGCCCCACAGTAGAGCAGCAAGCCGGTCGGCAACACGGCGCGGGCGCTGGTGGCAGGGCATCGGTGAGTGTGCGGGGGGCGGGGCGCATCGCGAACCTGTAGCGGGCAGGAAAACCCTGGGAGGTTCGCGAAACGGTATCAGAGCGCTTTGCAAGCAGGCTGGAGCAATTGCAACTAACGCAAATAGCCCATATTACCATTGGGATTGGAGGAGGTTAGCGAAATAGCCGTGCTGAGCCCCGACCCCATCGGTGCTCACATAGACCCAGGATCGCCCCTACGGGGGCGCGGATTGAAACGCGTGTTGCAACACGCGTGTTGCGTCATCAATCGGATCGCCCCTACGGGGGCGCGGATTGAAACGTCAAGTGCCGATGCTGCCGGTGCGGCGTTATCGGATCGCCCCTACGGGGGCGCGGATTGAAACGCCCGCCAATTCCTCAGCCTCCCCCTGCCTGCGGGGATCGCCCCTACGGGGGCGCGGATTGAAACCCCCTATCGCCACCTCCATCAATTCGCGTATGTGGATCGCCCCTACGGGGGCGCGGATTGCGGAGCCGTGCATGAGGTGGGCAGCGCTTGGGATTTGCCTGCGGCTGTGCAAAGCGCACTGCCCGATGATCAGATCGTGCTCGCTGATGGACAGTGGCTCGATGCCGCGCTCGATGTGACCTGCTCAGGCACCGCCGATGCGCCAATAGACATCTATGGCGACTACTGCCACGTCACCGACTGTGCCATAGTAAAACTTCAACCCGATCGGCCGAGAGCACCGCTATATGTGGGTGGGCATCCGTGACCGCACCCGAACAGCATGTGATTAAGAGTAATTATATATACCATATAAGAGATATATGGGGAGGAGAGAGGAGAAGAGAAAGAGAAGATAGAGTACCGTATTTTGCGTCATCTGAGTCGCTTCGCTACCATACCACCACCGCCCTCCCATATCTGCAGCGCATTCTGGCCACTGCCTGCCGTACTCCTCACCTACACATCCCTACCCCCATATCTCTTTCCTTCGCATGGGGAGGTATGTCTCTGTGGGGCAGGGGCAACTGTCATCCGCGTCACACAAGACATGTTGCCAGATGCCGTTGCATGCCCGGCAACAGAGTATTCATCAGCGCTTCTTCTGTCTGACTTAACCGGTCTCCCAGGAGCATTTTCCTGGCAAGTTGAGTAGTGTATATGAGAGAAGAGGCCACAGAAGGTATCACTTGTGAAAGGGTAGGCGGGTTACAAGGGTCAGATGTACAGGTACCCTAAATCATCGCTCTTTGCAACACTGCGACAGCGCCTCTTGCAGCTCGCGCAGGCTTTTGATGCGCCTGCACGTATCTCCTTCGTGGCGGACATACTCTACGGTTGCCCCACCATTTTGGGATATCCGCTCCACATCACCACGGCGGCTTTCTGCCGGCGCAGGCACATGAGCGAGTAGCTGTGCGAATATCGGATCGCCCCATGCCAGGCAGTGGTGGACCTCTTCGGGCCTGGCTTCCAGTATGTCCTGGCGAAATGTCACTGTCGTCGTTTTGAGGGCATCTGTTTTGCGCTCCGTGAGCGTGTAGACGCCGGCCACATGCTCTTCTAGCGTCCAGTTTGCGGTGATTGCCTGGGAGGTCAGGATCAGATCTCGGATATCTTCGGGCTGGCATAGCGGGCGGCTGTGCTCCTGGCTCTCGATGTGGGTATCTGTCAACTCATCTACGTTGAGCCCCAGTTTTTTTGACCGAGCGATATCTTGCTGGAGCTGTTTGCACTCTTCCTGCATGACCGCCTGCTTTTGTGCCCGGCCAGCCATCACCGCGCGTTCGATACGCTTCACTACTGCACCCAGTACCGGCTGCAAGGGCCCCACAGCGGTCTGAAAGAGGTCCAGTCGATCTCGTAACACCTGGTATATCTGTGCCTCTACGCTGCCCTCGTAGTAGTAGTTTATGATATGCACGGTGTCGGCCAGCTGCCCGATGCGGTCTATGCGCCCGATGCGCTGCTCGACGCGCGTGGGGTTCCACGGCATGTCGTAGTTGATGAGCAGGTCGCTGCTTTGCAGGTTCAGTCCTTCGCTGGCCGCCTGGGTGCAAATCAGCACCTCATAGTCCCCCTGGGCAAAGCCGCTTTTGATGTTATCCTTGATTTCAGTGCACCAGCGCCCTTTTGCCGGGTCCCATGTCTCTCCACCTCGGCCCGAGTAGCACGCTACCTGCTGACCGTACGTTTCGACCAGCGCCTCGCGCAGGAAGTCCATGGTGTCGGTGTACTGGGTGAAGATCACCACCTGCGCGTGCCTGCTGCGCATATCTTGTAGATCGCTTATCAACCGCTGTAGCTTCGGGTCGGTGCCAATCGCCTCCAGCTTTTGCAGAAACTGCCTGATATAACGGTTCTCCTCTTGCAGGGCGTCTGCATCCATCCATGTCTCATTTATCTTTGCTTCATTTATCTGTGTCTCATCTACCTCCCCGAAGTCTTCGATGTATTCGTCTATATCCACCTCCAGCAGGGTCTCGGCGCGCTCCTCTAACTGCCCGAGATTGCTCTCAAGTCTGCGCTGCAGCGTCTCGGAAATCGCGCGCGGGCTTGAGGTCAGCCGCTGTCGGTAGATGGTCATCACATAGCCCAGGGCACTGCGCTTTTCGGCCTCCGCTTTGCGATACTTTTCGCTGATGTACTCTTCGATCTGGTCGTACGGCTCCTGCGCGGGGCCCAGCGGGATGAAGCGGTCGCATACTTTTCGCACCGGTATCTTTTCCGCCAGCAGGCCCTGGCTGCGGTAGTGTCTGAGGGTATCTCGGGTGTGGCGGAACATGTAGCGTCTTACCGGGGTGTGGCGGCGGAAGAAATCGGCCATGAGTTCTTTCATGCCACGGGCGTCATGGGCCTGTAGCTTGCTGTAGATGTCGGCCGGATCTGCCGGTGCCAGGGACCTGGTGAGCTGGTGCCATAGTGTATGGCCGCCGTTTGAATGCTCGCAGAACTGCTGCTTTAGCCGTTCATCGGCCTGGCCGCCGGTGGCGAAGTATTCGTGGCTCATGTTTAACAGGTAGTTCAGGTCGTCGCGTGTCCACGGGTCGTGTTGCAGTGTGAGGAAGTATTGTTGGAAGTCGTGTCCGGTTCTATCTGCCCATCGTCCTTCCATGCCGCACAGGCGCAAGAGCTCCCACAGTTCGCGGACGTCTATTTGCATGGGTGTTGCTGTCATTAGCTGCAGTGCGCGAGTGTGTCTGCGCAGTTTATTGAGCAGTTGCAGCATTTGGTTAGCTTGTCCTTCGCTGGGGGTCCATGGGCGGCGGGCATGGTGCGCCTCATCCACCAGCACCAGATCCCACGGGCGCGCTTCCAGCAGCTTCTCGAGCCGCTCCTTGCGCCGCGCCAGAGCGGTGGATGCGATGATGATACTCCAGTGGGCATCCCAGCCGTTTTCGGGCGCTTCCAGTCGCTTTCCTGTCGGGTCTATGTACTCTTTGCCCGTGTACCAGTAGGCCCACAGGTTGAACTTTTCGCGCAGCTCCTGCTGCCACTGCAAAATCAGGCTTCGCGGCACCAGCGCCAGCACTCGGTGCACCTGTCCCGAAAACATCAGTGCACGCAGGATCAGTCCTGCTTCGATGGTCTTGCCCAGCCCCACCTCGTCACAGAGCATGTACCACTTATCGGGGTAGGCGTCGCGCACTGCTTTCCACACCCGTTGCTGATGGGGCCAGGGCTGGATGGGGATGAAGCTTTCCACTATGGTTTCGCCGCCGGCCATTCTGGGCACATCGCGCAGGAACTGCACCAGCCAGCGCTCTATTTCGATGGCGTTGTCGCGGGCTTCAGCAGCGCTTTTTTCCAGCGGATCGCATTTGGGCACATCATCTTTGCGCAGTTGCAAAAGCTCCTGGCGCAGCGCCTCGGGGAAGGGCAGTGTCAGCGCGTTGGGATGCTCACCGCTCCACAGCCGCTGGAAGTCGCCTACCTGGGCGCTTGCATGATCTGCATCCGCGCGCCAGGAGCAAAACACATGGAAGTGCTCGATGTTGCGGCTGCTCCATGCTGCTTCGCTTTCGTTTATGCTGCCGACAAACACCACCCTGTCGCCCGTGGTATCGGTGAAGATTCCTGATTTTTCGTGAAACAGGCCGCCGGCGTAGTCCTGTGAGAGCAGTCTGCCATCGTCATCTATGGGCGCGACCACTCGTATTTCCAAAAGCCCCTGTGCGATCATCTCGGCCATCGCCGCCAGCCGGTCCTGTGCGATCTGGTCGTCAGTTAGCGTCCATGAGCGCTTGAGTGCTTCTTCGATCACCTGTTCTTTTTGCCGATAGCCTTCCGCTATCGCCTGCGTATCGGCATCGTTTAGCTGCACTCCTACCAGAAGCCGCATCCGGCCGCCAGTGGCCAGCAGCCGGGCTATGCCGGTGGCCGCCAGCACCAACGCGCCGGAGGAGAAAAAGCCTGCTTTGCGGTCATACTGCACGGAGCGCGAAAGTGCCGGCACGTAGAAGTCATCTACCAGATCGTGCAGGCCGCTTTCGTACCGGCACTGCCATGTGTAGCTCTGCAGATTCTCCATCAGCGACACACCTTCGTCTCTTTGATTTCCCCCGGCCCCGTCCGCCCCCTCACCTGTCCTGCGCGTCTCGCAGGTCATGGCTACGTTTTTCGGTTTTCTTTACAGGTCCATTTGCTGCTGGTCTTTTCGCAGTGGTGGGATATCTATTTTGTTGTGCAGCAAGCTGTCGGCTATTTCGCGCAGGCTCTGGAACTCGGGGCGCACCGCTGGCAGGGCGCGCAGGTATGCCTGCAGTCCTGCCAGGAAGTGGCTATCTTCATGGAGTCGGGTGCGTCCCATGAAGGTCTCTACTCCTTTGAGGCCGCCCTGTTCATACCACCACAGCGCGGCATGGAGGGCGTCTATCACGCAGTCGAACTCTGGCGCTTCGGGGTCGAAGGCATTGTCGCGGGCGCGGGTGAGGGGCTCTATGAGCAGCAGATAGGCGCCGGATTTTCTCACCAGCTTGCGTCGGCGCAGCTCATCCATGTCCACACCCAGGCCCATGTACAGCTTATGCGCTTCATCGAAGCGGATCTGTTCGGCGCGGTAGAAGTCCCAGGCGTAGATGACGAACTGGGTTAGCGGGTCTACATCCACGGGGGTGTCGCCGACCAGTTGCAGCCAGCGGTGTGAGCGCACCACTTCGCGCGCCTGGTCGAGGGCATCTTCGGCGCTGATTTGCTCGCCGGTGGGCAGCTTCACGGGCCAGTGGCGGCAAAGCACCTGTAGCGCGGGGCCGAAGGCTGCCAGCATCAGGTCAACGCCGCGGATCCCCAGCGCCTCGTACTCAGTCACCCGCTGTTTGACGGTGACGTTTATCTCCCCTCTGACCTGTCCCCACCAGCCGCCGTCATTTTCGCCCTCGCGCTTGCGGCATACCAGGAAGATGGTGCTTCGGGCGGCGTTCCTTTTCGCCTGATGCAGGCTGTGTTCGCTCTCGGTATGCACGGGCCAGGAGGCGGTTATCTCCCAGCCGCCCTCGATAAGGGCCATCGCCAGCGCGTCCCAGGCCTCGGTCTGCTTGTGGGTGAACATCACCACCATCACCCCGTCATCGGCAAGCAGACCATGCAGGCGGCGGAAGGCGGCCCGCATCTTGCCCTCATAATCGCTGCGAGCCAGCTTGCGAGCGCCCTTCTTGCCCTCAAACAGCGCCACATTTGCCACCGCCTCCTGCTGCTTGTCAGTCATAGTGGTGCTGTAAAAGTGCGGAAATACCTCCCCCAGAAGCCGCTTTTGCCACACATAGAAAAAGTCCGAGCACTCGGCATACATCACGTTGTCATAGTACGGCGGGTCCACCACGATGATATCCACCGAGCCGTCGGGCGCGTCGCGATAGGTCGCCGCATTGCCCTGTGTCACCTGTATCTGCGGCGCCTGCTCAGCAAAATCCCGATATGGTGCCGCCAGCGTCGAAAGCTCCTTGTAGGCATCCAGTATCTGATCTGTCCCCCATGGCCATGCCCCCATCTTAGGGAGTACTGGCTGCATCTCCGCGAAGCTCCACTTGAAGGCGAAATCGTGGCGATCAAAGGTACCCTTGACCGCACCCCGTGTGCTCTCCCAGCGGGCCATCCGAGCGTTGTGGTTCACCCCTTTTCCGAATATCATGGTCAGATATGTCATCACTGCCTGCCATCTGTCTTCCTCGAGGGTCTCACGAAGCTGTCTGCCCACCTCTTTTATCGCCCGGGCATAGACCAGATGGCTGAGCAACTGGCGGGGGGTGAACATATCGCGCCATAGCTTCATGCCATAGCGCAACGGCTCCTGTGTTTTGTTGCCTTCGTAGATTATCTCGTCAGGTATGATCTGTAGAGCCTCAAACTCGGCCCATTTTTCCTGTAGATATTCCTCTGCTTCCTGTACTGCTGCCAGGTCAGCCTGCGATGGAAGTCGGTAGGTGCGCCCCTCGTTTGTCCTGATCACCAGAGCCACCAGTTGAAAGCCCATCTGTCCGCCCTGTGCCTGCGCCTTGATATGCTCTCCGGCGATGCTGTCATCACAGGCCGGACACAGCCCCACACCGCGCCTGACCGTCCCCTCACGGGGGTCGAAGCCCTCTTCCTGAGGGTTATGCACGATCTCGAAATCTACCCTCTGCCCCCGCACCACCGGACGTAAAGCGATCTGCTTCCATGCCCTCTCCAGCCACCAGTTGGGCGACAGCGGCACGGTTACCCCACAGCCCGGGCATTTGACCGTATGTGCCCAGATATAATCGTACACATCTTCCTCTGGTACGGCGGGGTAGAACCGCTCCAGCTCTTCTCGTGCCATGTCATGCACTTTATCAGCGGCCCTGCGGATGTCGGGGATAAGCTCCTCGCCATAGCGTGCGGGGTAGTCGAGAGTGGCCTTGAGCACCACCGAGGCGACCGGATTTAGCTCGTTTGCCCATGTCTCGAAGCCAAAGCGCATGGCCTCAAATGGTATCGAGCCTCCGCCGGACATAGGGTCCAGAAAGCGCAGCGGCGCCCGCCCCCAGTACTGCTCAATCCGCCGCTGCAGGTCGGTCATGGCGCGCTCATCAGGGCCATAGCTGAACGCGCGCTTGCCCTCATAGCCCTGCCCGGCAGGCAGCCTCACACCAGCCCGTTTGGCCTCCCGAATGCGCTCAGATGCGGCCACGACATCGCCCTGTATGCCCAGCAGCGCGCGGAACCAGGTATGGTCGGTATCAGCAGGCAAAGCAGCACCCAGTATCGCCGCGCGTGAGGCAGTCAGCGGCCTTCGGGCCCACCAAACATGCAGGAAGTACAGCGGCGGAAGCGCGCTCGACACGCCACGCTCGCGCTGGCTTTCTATACCCAACTCCCGAACGGGCAACCACTGCTCTATGAGGACAGGCTTTCGCTTGGTCATGCTTCTCCTTTGCTATATCTATCGCTATATCCGCTCCGCCACATGTGTCGCTGCAACTGCGTACCGCACTACGCTGGGCTGGGATACGACGGCACATGTATGCGCAGGGATGCGGATACGACTGGACTACGGCTGCAGATATAACTGCAACCGCGCTACGCTACAACTGTATGCGCGGACTATGAATACGACTGCGACTACAACTGCACTACGGCTATGGCTGTGGCGGCGCTACAGCAGGGCAACGACTGGACTACGGTTGGACAGGGCTATGGCAGTATGCAACCGGGGGCTACTCGGGGGCCAGGAAGATCCGCAGCGCCCGCAGCGCCCGCCGGCCATCCTCGCCACGGGCATGTGCGTACCAGTAGCAGGCCTCCTCATAGCTCATGCGACGGATCTCCTCCGCCACCTTGCGGATGCGCTCAGGCTTGCGCAGCGGCGCGACGGCTGCCGCCATCAATCCCACCCGTACCCCCACCTCCTCGTGAACCCTCAGCGTGCGGTCGCGGCGTGCCGGCGAGAGGTTCAGAGACCGCACCCCCAGCCGCTGCAACATGAGCATGAGCTCCTCCCAGGCAAAATGTAGCGCCACATTTCGTATCCGTGCCACCCGCTTCGGCTCAGCACGCCGCCACGGCCAGCCGTTGATGGACTCTTGCCATACCTCCAAAGCCACCTCGTTGTCGCGTATGTTCACCACCCGCAACTCAAAAGGCAGCGGCTGGGGGAACTCCTCAGAGCTGTTGCTGGTGCCTGCCTCTGCCGACTCCCGCCTGCTTTTGCTATGCGCCCTCTTCACTTGCGCCCTCCCTCGGTGCACCTGCGCGCAGTTTGATCTGCTGTACATCACCATCTGCAAACCGCCTGCGCAGGTCGGATATCTCCCCGGCAGCCGGGGCAAGTGGGGCCGGCAGATTTGCACGGAAAATGGCTACGAACTGGACGCCCTCCTGCTCACGAGCAAGCGCATGGAAAAAATCGTAGACGCGCTGGTAGTTTTGCCCGCTACCAGCAAAATCAAGTGCGATGCGATCAGAGCCTTTTTGCCCCCCACCCTGTGCAGGCGCAGTGGGCGCCAGCTCGATGCTGCCCTCAAATGTCACATCTATAGATGTCAGCTCGACGAAGTAGGTCATGCCAGTCCACGCCTGCTGCAAGTCAATACCACGATCTCTAACCTCTATCTGCAGCCACTCGAGACGCTCGATTTTATGGTCCGTCACCCAGTCCTGCATCTCGGCAAACGCCCTCTGGGGACTGATAAAGTCGCTGGAGAATTGCTGCGGCTTTGTCCTGTCACATGTGCACTCCCACGGCTTCTTGCCGCACGTAGGACACGTAGGACAGTGGCACTCATCCTGCGGCTCCCTGCACTGCGGACAGGTGGGAACGGCAGGCCGGCAACGGCATGGCTTATAACCGCACTTGCTACAGTAGCCACGTGCATTCGCCTCGGCCGGCGTCCATAGCTCATGAGCAGCATCAAAAAGAACCTGCTGCTCCGTCAGCTCAGCAGTGTAACGCGTGTATATGCGACCACCGTTCTGTGTGCTGTCATAGTAAACCCACCTCTCCTCTGTGACACCAGCAACCACAGTGCCTCGCAGCTTCAGTGGATCGAGCAGCATCGGCAGCCTCGGCTTGCGCCGGAACGCCTTCTGAAGCTCCTCGGTGGTCATGACACTTTGCCCCTTAGGCCAGGCTATATCTATGACCAGCCCGGGCGCCGGTGGTTTTCCCTCCGCAGACATCAGCTTGTCCTGTTCGACAAGGGCGTCCATGATAACCTTCTCCTGGTGCGATCTGCCAGCCCTGCCCTCCCTCTCCAGCTTGGTCGCCTGCTCTATGTCCAGTATGACCGCCTGAAGACCCGAGTCATCAGATGCACCGTCAGGATTGGGCACCAGCAAATGACGATACGCACGTGCGATGGCTACCCGCATATCCATCTCAGCATTGGCTTTTCTGTCGTGCAATGTCTTGATGTCAGTATCGTTGAGCGAAGTGTGCAGGTCGGACTTTTTCAGTATGTTGTCCAAAGCCAAATTCATTCTCGCAGCATTGACCATCTGACGAAGCTGAGAATCATCTGCTAACAGGAAAAGAAGAGCATTCTGGTGGATGCGAAAGCTTTCTTGTGTGCCCGAATGCCTGTATATTTTCCTGATATTGGCCGGTGCGGACTGTCCCGATGCCATCGAAGCAAAATCGAAATGCATGATGCACAGCTTGATGCTCTGGGCGTTGTCATCCACATCGGCAGGCCGCTCAGAATCGAAAATCGACTGCAAATGACCCCCGCTGTAGATTGTGAGCATCCGCTTGCGACACTCTTCCTTGGCATCCTTTTGCTCTATCTGGGCATACTGCTCGTCTATCACCTTGTTGACGTTGACTTCCTTGCTGAACCAAAAGCTGTGCTCATCAGCATGCAAATACCAGCACTTCTCGACCAGGCGCTCCAGCGTTTCCTCAAGCAGGTGCGTGTCCTGATCCGGCCTGGCACATGCCAGCAGGATATCGTGTTTGGCAGCCTGCCCGGGCTTGCCGTGTGTGAGGCTGTGCAGGAAGATGACCTTGCTAAGCCATGCCCCCAGAGGGGGTTTGTCCCGCGCCTGCAGGTCGCTGTCTATCTCCTGAGCATGAGCATCGTCATCAGGGCTGTAGATGTCAGCCTGTATGACAGGCGTAAGCTCCGCGCGCGCAGCCCCCAGCCTGCTGGTAAGCTCGTTTCGCGTCTGCTCATCAGCGAAATCGAAATCAGAGGCATGGATGAGATAGCTATCGGCGCCATCTTGCTCCCATACAGTGCGCACCAGCCGCGCCAGCAGCCGCAAAGCCCCGCGCGTGCGCTGGAACTCAGGGATGGTGGCAGTCTTGGTCATCAGCGTGCTGAGCAGCGCCGGATCGAACGGATAGGTGCGCTCGATTTCGTCGCGATAAGATGGCTTAGATACCCTGGGAGGCAAGCCAGCCTCATGCATGTCCATCGCCGTCTGATATGCTTCATGATACACCCTCGCTGTAGCAGCAGCGGCGTCACGGTCTACGTGGGAGAAGAGACGCTTCACCACTACATGAGCCACTTCGTCATCCTGAGTCGGCCTCAATACCAGCTCCTGGCGCGCCGCTATCTTCCGAGCCTCATCGAGTATGCGGCCGGCCTCCTGTATCTCAGAGCGCAGCCGCTCGTTTTCTTCGGCATAGGCATCCTGTGCTTCGGTGAGAGTGATAATCACCACGGCCTGAGGGTTCGTCGCGGCCGCCGTCACCAGGCTCTGCAAGAAGGCAGTCACCTGATCGGCGACAGTGCCCCCCCCGGACAGTACACGCTGCTGCGCTACTCGCAGATAGCGGCCAATCTCGTCTAGCATCACCAGCACCGGCCTGCCCTCTATTATGCGCCCCAGAGTGTCTGCCGATGGCGCGAGCCCCTGCTCGTCGGACTCCGCCAGATGCGCATAAGCCTCAGGCCCGCCTAGCTGCCAGGCCATCTCGCCCCACAATGTATGCACCCTTGTACCATCATGGTCGCGGCCTTCAATGCCAAAGCTGTCCCCCGAAATCGCCGCAACACTTACCGGGCTATCGGGACGCAGGCCGATGTCGAGAAGCTCTGCGGGCGCATTCTGACTCTGGCAGGCAAGATGATACAAAGCTATCAAACCGTGAGTTTTGCCGCCACCGAATGTGGTCTCAAGCCTTATCAGCGGATTGCCGCCTCTGCCAGCCAGACGTGTGAATACCTCCTGAGCAAGGCTCTGCAGGCCCTTGGTAGGGTACGTGTTGTCGAAAAACGCGTCGGCATCACCGTACACGGGAGGTGCATTACCATTTACCACCGGGGTGAGGTCAGCGGCGAAAATATTTTCTGATAGCACTCCCTCTAACACTTCTTCGCGGGGCTTGCAGGTTTGGGCCAAAGGCTTCATCTTCTGTACCTCACAACCGAAAAGTCAACTGCTTCCTATAACGCAAACTTGTATCACAACCTTATATTGTACCGTAATAACAAAGGCGTGGCGAATGACAGCAAATTCCATCGATTTACCGCGGGTATAAGACGCAAACACGACAAAACATATCCCCTAGAAAGTAAAATGCAGAGCGACAAACAGTCAAACAAATGACCGTGTAGATGGCTAGTAGTGGGGGAGATGGCTGCTAAAAACGCGCAAATGCACACGTTGCAGCAGCCGAGACGCGAGGCGGTACGTCGTTCGGTTAGGTGGCGCCGTGCTGATGTGGCAGATACCCCGCCTGCCACTCCAGAACACCATCCAGAGCTCATGTGTATAGGAGTGCGATCAGGTCCACTACGATATCGTAGCCCGAATTATTCATGGCTGTTGCTGTAAGCTCAGAAGAGCGGCTCTTGCGACCCTCGAGTTGGATGACGGTCAGGCATAATGCTCCCCGGATGGAGCAGGCTTTGGCTGCTGAGGTGTTTTTAGTCACACACTGCGTCACGTCGGCTTCGCCAGCGTCGTCAAACGCAAGTTTGTCACCAGAGACGCAGGCAGACCCAGTTGCCGATCTGCCGCCGCCAGTAGCATCATTCCGCCATCGCTGCAGAGATTGACCCGCAAAATTCTGATGCCCGGCTTGGCAAAGGTATCTCACTGTATTTTTGAGGCGCTGAATAGACGCTCGATATGCGCTTAATAAAGCCATAGCAGTTAGATGGGCATGCGGCGCACAAAGTCCTGGATATGATCCGCAAAGCGGGTCACTGACGCCTCGGGAGGCACTGAGATCACACATCCCCCCGCGGGAAAACGGCGGCAGCGCATAGTGCATCGCTTCGAGCCGGTTACCACTGAGCGCCTACGCATGATGCAACATGTCGGCGGCGAGCCGGAGCTCCGGCCCGACAGCATGTGGGTCTCTGAAGTAGAGCTATTCGCCGATTAGTGTACATTGCTATGTGTTGCCATGACAATATGATAAGTGGCCAACTCTGGCGCGCCCTATGAGGCTGGCCACAGCACTCGCAAAATGACCACGATGCACGCTCGCGAAGCGGCTGCTGTATGACCTGCTTTTGGGGTCATTTCCGCCTTTTTGTATACCATGATGAGAATGTGACGATACGACGATAAAAACGATGGTTCCCCCAACCCCCGCTAATTACCCCTGTAATTTACTCTATATATCTCTAGAAACACACTATTCTACCCCAATTACACACCTTTTGCCCGCGTTAGGCCGAAACCATCGTTTTTATCGTCGTATCGTCGCATGTGCTATTGGGGTATATTTCAGTGTGACCGTTGGACAATCCAGCGTGTGGGGCGGCGGCTGGTAGCACGAATTACATGCCAGCCTCCCGCGTGAAAAACTCCGTGTCGTGCGCGCAGTGCGTACGCTAACGATGTACCGGTCACAATGCCTCGATCGTCGAGCGCGGCGGCAGGCACCGCCTCTGCCAGGGGGCTACGGTGCTGCAATATCGCGTCGGCAATCACCCGGGCAGTCACGGGTTCGTCACCATAATGCTCATACCACACCTGCAGGAATTCGCCCCACTCAGCGCCCTCGTCATCTGTCTCATCGTGCAGTTGCCGCAGATTGCTTAGAAACCCCTCGATGCCGGCGATGTGGAGGATACCTGCGACTGCGCGCTGCCACGCCTCGAAGCTGCCGAGCGGTTCCATGACGTCGGGCACCGGCTGGCCGTCAGCCCACCATGCCCTGCACAGCGTGAGCAGTGCCGCCAGTAGCTCCCCGCGATGTGTGGCTGCCCACCCCGAGATATCCCCGTGCCGAAAGTCGGTGCGTGTCCATGGCCGTTCACACCGCGCATCCAGTCGGCACCAGTAGCAACGGCGCGGCAGATCGCCACGCAAGCGGATATTGTTGCCAGTCACAGCCCAGGTCGCCCGTTGCGGAACCGTCAGGGTTCGGGTTTCCCCGAGCACACGGTCGCCGAAAAACTCTGCTGTGATAGCACGGGCCAGCGACGGTGCTTCGAGAGGGCCGCTGCAGTTGTCCACGAGTATGAAGGTGAACCCCTCAGCCAGTTGTGCCAGTAGCTTCTTAGCCCACTCCTCATCGCTCCGAGGAGCAGAGAACAGTGCGGCAGGCCGGCCAGTCGCCACACGCGCCGCGATACTGGCCAGTAGCGTTTTGCCAGTGCCGGCCTGGGGGGCATCGACAACACAGATCGGGACATTCCCGCGCAGCGTTGGGCGCAGCAGCGGTGTGAGCATGAGTGCCACAGCCGCCGCCCGACTGGCATCGTCTGCGAACGGAAAGTCGCCGAGCAGGTCATCTACGAGCAGATGACGAGCATCGGTGATGTGTGCTGCAGTAGGTGTAGCCGGTACGGGGGGCATGTGCAGTTCCGTAGCCGGTGAGTAGTAGAGGGTGGTAGCGGCGTCATAGCCAGCAGTATCGAGCACGCTGCCGTCGGGGCGGAGACACGGTGCCTCGACAACGCCTTGAAGACCCGGGAACGGCAATTCCCACGCGGCCAGAATATTGCGGCAGAGAACCTCTGGCGGGTCAGCGGGACGTGCACCGTCTTCAGTCATGCGTACAAATGGCGCCAGTAGCCCCAGCCGGTGGCGGATAATATCCACGCCGACTGATTCGAGCACTGGCCGCTGCTGCTCATCTGTCGTCACCCGCACCACCTCACCTGAACGGCGAAACAGCACAGGCGGCGTATTGTGTTTGACGAGCAATGCAGTGGCATCGGTGGTGACGTCATGCAGTTGCCGCCCGAGCACAATCGCGCCTTCGGGGGCATCGGACTGACGTGCATCGGCGATAGCGGAACGCAGGTCGTGCAGATTTATGTTTGCGCCAAGTGCTTTTTTCAGTCGGGTGGTAGCGTCACCGAGAGCTGCTCTCGGCAGTCGGGCCAGCATCGGCACTGCCTCCCACACCGGTGTCGGATCGGGCACATCTTGCGCCTCCACAGTTGTGACGAGAGCTTCCAGTGCGCCCAGTGTATCCGCCTGCTCCAGCGCGCGGCCGCCATAGACCTCGGTGCAGCCGGCGATAGCCCTCTCTATCGTGCGCCGGCGGTAGTCCTGCCGGTCGCGCCATTTATCGCGCACCAGCCCCGACTGCGAAAACAGTCGCTCGATCCGCGCCTCATCTCCAGCAGTCCAGAACGCCAGATGCCCGCACAGTGCCAAATCCGCTTCGCTGTGTGATGCGTAGCCCGTAGTGTCGCCCTCCCACAGTCGGCGGAATTTGGCACCGTTTTTCGCCCGCAGTGCCCGTGCTATCAGTTCCTCATCTGGCAGCTTTACGCCATCACGCGGTTCAGTCGGTAGTGGCGGGGGTGTGGTAGTGATGTCGGCGGGAGGGGTTACGAGATGCTGTTCAAAATCGAGGGGGTTGTAGCGATGTGAGTTTGCCTCCAGGATAGTGACTGGACGCGGGTTATCGGGTAGTTTGCGATTGTGCGTACCTGGCAGCCTCATCAGGCGCGCGATGTCGCCTACGTTATCTACTTCATAGCCATGGCGCGCGGCTGCAGTGCTCACAACCATCTGCCAGTCTCGCAGTAATTTCGTGGCTTCCTCGCGCTCGGCGTCGTTATCAAACACCCACGGTTCGCGCAGTAGCCACCACGCATGAGCGCCTCCGCCGCTGTTGATGATGTACGAGGGTGGTAGCGGTATGTCGCTTAGCAGCGCCAGTGCCGCTTCCAGTGTCGGCGGGTAGCACTTGTCACCGTGGCCGTCGCCAGCGATGTCTATGTCGGCTACGAGTGCCACAATGCCGCCGGCGCTTGTGGAGGTTATACGTGTGTGTTGAGTGCCCTTATGTGATGTTATGGCAATGCCGATGTATAAGTCAGCATCAGCATGCTGGTCGATAAACGCCGATGCCGCTTCCACACTGTCACACCAGCCCGTGACGCGCTCCTGGAGTTTCCAGGTGTGGAAATAGGGGCAGTCCTCGGGCAGGTCACCAAACAATGACTGCAGGAACTCAGTGGTGGATATCGCTTGACTATATTTGTCAAACGTATTGCTCTGGTATATACTAGGATTAGCGCTACCTGCGCTGTAAGAGCTTTTGGAAACCGTCCGCCCTTCCCGCGGGCGGTTTTCGCTGTTTCTCTGTTCGCCTTGCATAATGCACTCTCCAATGTTGTAATTTGAACGGCTGTAGTTTGTTAGTCATGATTTCTCCTGACCGAAACGCACACGTTTTCGTGTCAAATGCTCTATTTTCCGGATCGAGCTCTTTGTGTCTTTTCGATTTCCACTTATGCCGCGTCTTGACTGCGCACAAGAAATTTAACTAAGGTTTAGCCCCCCGCTGCTTGCCCCAGCCCCCCGAGGATCGCGAATTGTCGCATAGACAGGATAGGTTGCGCCATGCCAAGAACCTAGCATCTTGGCTGATGTTCATCATAAGAGCGCCCCACAGCCTTTTCGATTAGTCATCTGATAACTCTAAGCGGCCGACATGTCAAGCCCTCATCACATAAACGCTTCTATGCGCGTTTCTCCTGGCAAAGATGCCTTACCAGACTGCTCGCCGACCGTCACTGTAAAACGTTGTGTGATTACGGGCACGTGTAGGCGTCCGGCTTTAGCACTTTTCTCCTCGCGGTAGGATTATTGTCTCTCATGCCGAATTACCCTATCAGCGTTGATGATACGCACGGGAGCCCATTTTTTGCTCTACGCTGCAGACCACCAAAGGAATAAATATATGATGCGCAGATTCATCTCGATATTATCGGCAGCGGTACTCCGGCAGAGCAGAGGCAGGGAGCTATCCGACGAGAGCCACGGTGAAGAGGTCCTGCAGGACTTTAAGGATACCACCGAAAGCGGCCCAAATGACGCCTATGCCTGGCTCAACAAGGGCAACGCATTGTATAGGTCGGACCGTCTCGAAGAAGCGCTGCAGGCCTACAATAGGGCCATCCAAATCAATTCAGCTTATGCTGAGGCCTGGTACAACAAAGGTGTTGCGCTGGGTAAGTTGGGCCACTTTGGAGAAGCGCTGCAGGCCTACAATAGGGCTATCCAAATCAATTCAGCTTATACTGAGGCCTGGTACAACAAAGGTGTTGCGTTGAGTAAGTTGGGCCACTTTGGAGAAGCGCTGCAGGCCTACAATAGGGCTATCAGAAGCGCCCCTGATAACGCCCAATTCTGGTACAGCAAGGGCATTGTACTGGTTAAATTAGACCGCTATGCAGATGCCCGACGGGCATTTTATACAGCCTTGGAGATGGGCTATTATAGAGCCCGTGAGGCTTTGGAGGCCATACGTCGCGAGGGTCCCTGACGCCATTGGGTGGCTTGGAGCGCCTTTTTTACGGCGAAGAAGGCAGCACTCCTGCAGTAGCATTGCAGCATATAGAAGTGGAAGAAAATCCACCTGCCATTCGAACGGCCGCTACAGCGCCTCCGGATTCACGTGTGTATAGATCATCGTAGTGCTCACATCGCTGTGGCCCAGCAGTGTCTGCACCTCACGAATCGTCAACCCACTGTCGAGCGTGCGTCCATAGCCTCGCAGTTCAATGCGGCTGATACCGCTATCACGGATGCAGGCCAGAAGCTGTCAGCTTCAATCAACGCGATAAGCACTGGCGAATGGGAGGCCGGCGAGACATCCACACTCATCATCAACGGTATCTCGGTCGGCACTTTCGATGCTGATGCCACCTGGGATGATGTGATCACTGCCATCAATACCAGCTCGGCGCTCAGCGTTCACGCGGAGCTCGATGCCGCCAACAACAATGAGTTCACCATCCGCAGCATCGACTACGGCTCTGTTGCGCATCTATCCGTAGAGTGGGATGTCGCCGGTGGTGGTATAGATTTCACCGGCATGGCAGACGGTGCTGCTGACGTCAAGTTCGCTGCGGATAACGGCGTGGATATGGCAGCAAATGTTCGCTTCACTGATGGTGGCGATTGGATCGCCTTCGACGGCGGGGGCGGTCTGACTCTGAAAAACGCCACCTATGGCACCATCCAGATAAGCGAAGCGGGTAACTCCGTCGGCCAGCTCGACGACGCTGTATATGCCGAACGGGGCCAACTGTCTTTCCAGATTGGCATAGATGCAGGACAGACTGCCAGCATGGAGATAAGAAACTGCCGGGCTTCCGCTCTGGGGACAGGCGTCAGCACCAATTTCGGCAGCCTGGCTGATGTTAGCATCAGCACAGTAGATGGGGCGCCTTCCAGGTCAACGAACTGGAGGCCCAGACACGGTCACTGGCCGTCGCCCGGAAAACCTGGCCACATCGGAAAGCTCCATCCGCGATACCGACTTCGGTCGCGAGATGGCTGAGTTCACTGCCGGTCAGATTCTGGTCCAGCCTGCAACTGCGTTCCTGGCCCAGGCCAACTCACTGCCGCAAAACGTACTGAGCCTGATCCGTGTATAGTAGGCCAGCGCTAGCGGCGACTGACCGTTGACGTCATATAAGCGCGCGATTGTGGTGCCCGGTGGTCATCTCCGCCGGGCACCGCTCTTTTCCATGCCATCTTTCCGGTGACGCTTTTCCTCTCCGTACAGACCTATTTCTCTGTTCCGTGCATGTTCTGGCACACTGATTGCAGCTTATCCGGTGAGATTGCCACACGCCCTAATCGCGCATCGTGCAGTTGGCCACAGTTAGTCACGTTTGGCCACAAACAGTCACGGATAGCATGGATAGTTACGTATAGTTATGGATAACTATAGAGCACATATACAGTATGGGCAGGATGAGCAGGTGAGATTCGGTGCAATCGCGTGAAATGCTGACAGATATCACCGCTGCTGCGCTGCACAAGGGCCTCGACGGGGTGTATGCGCGCCAGCTTGCCATCGCCGACAACGTGGCCAACCTCGAGATATCCGGCTATCAGGCCAAACAGGCGAGCTTCGAGGACAGCCTGCATGTGGCGCTGCGTGCCGAGCGAGCTTCCGCTGAAGATGCTGGGGCGTGCCATAAATGGAGATAGTCGCGAATGAGTATGTTCCGCGCCATGGACATAAGTGGCAGCGGCCTGACCGCTCAGCGCTTGCGTCTGGACGTAATTGCGGAAAACATCGCCAACGCTGAGACAACGCACACGCCTGAGGGCGCCCCCTATCAGCGCCTCAAGGTGCTGATGGCCGCAGCAGATGAGGTCGAGGGTGGAGTGCGGGTGGCGGGCATCGCACCACAGCGGGGACCGCCGAAGATGGTGCATGACCCCTCACACCCCGATGCCGATGCAGAGGGGTATGTACAGATGCCGAACGTGGAGCTTGCAACTGAGATGGTGGACCTGGTCGCCGACAGCCGAGCGTATGAGGCGAATTCACGAGCGCTGCATGTGGCGCGGGAGATGAGCGGGGATGCAGTGGATATGATGTCATAGGGCTATGTGGACATAGCGGACAACTATGTATAATCTTCTTGTCCACTTCTTCCACAGAGTTATCCACTCGAACCAGCGCAAACATAGCCTATAGCGAGACAGGTTCGTACCGAAACACGACCGACAGAAGTAGAGCTTCATGCCAGTAAATCTTATCGGCGATGGCGGCAGATATCTTCAGGCAATCCAGTTCCCGGATCGCGGACAGGTGTTGCCTGGAATGCGCACGGCATCGGCACCGTATATCGCCCCGGTGTGGCTAGAAGTGATGGCTCGTCAGCTTCAGACAGCTTTGCAGATGCGTTATCTCGTGCCCTGGGGCAGGTCAATTCGCTCCATGTGGAGGCGGATCGGCAGGCGGAACTACTGGCCATCGGGCGAGCAGAAAACCCCAATGATGCGGTGCTGGCCCTGGAAAAAGCGGACCTGGCGCTGCAACTAACCATCAATATCACCGAGAAAGCCATCGGTGCATATCGCCAACTGAGCCAGATGCAGGTGTAAACAGCCGGTCGCGCAGGCGAGAGACTGTGCAGACGATGAAGCGTGTCTCATCCCTGCCCCTGCGACTGTGCTACGCTCTCCTCGGCCATGACGGGGAGCCGATAGCGGAGGCTATCTTGCGCGAACGCCCGGTCAATTTCTGCCTCCGCATCGTACGTGTGCAGGATGTCACTGTGCCTCGAGCAGGCAGATACATGCATGTCGCCGTACGTATCGGCATCGGTCGTTACTGTGGCATGTCTATACGCCTGCATGTCATATATAGCCGATCAGATATGTCACTCCCGTGTAGGCTGAACCGTCCACTCTGTCGCCTCTGCGCGTACCTGGCGCCGCCCTGCCGAGCTATCACCCAAACGCCCCTGTACTGTCCACTCCTGCACGATATCCCTCATCCTTGCCTCTAGCTTTGTCATGGCACAGGTGGGTGTGCTTTACCGTCACCGTGTAGGGTGGCATATGCACACACGCTCAGTCTGAAGTGTGCATACCATGCGCGCGCACATCACTGCCTTCGAGCAGGCGCACGCATGTCGCTATACGCACCGGCATCTGGCGCTGCTGTGATATGTCTGCATGTCACCCATGACCGATCAGACATGTCGCCACTGTGTAGGTTGAGCCGCTCCATCAACTCACTTGATGAGGTGATGGCTTCCCGAGTGCATCTGGTGCTGCCCAGAGAATCTCTATATAGCGATGACACGGAAGCTTCCGCTTCGGTGGTGCTGACACTGCAACCTGGCCGAACACTGTCTCAGGGGCAGGTGCAGGGGCTGGTGAACCTCGTGGCCGCGGCGGTGGAGGGGCTCAAACCACAGGCGGTGACGGTGGTAGATGCCGGGGGACATATACTGTACTCAGGCCTCGAGGGAGGGGATAGTGCCGGTCTGACCACCGCTCAGATTGAGGTGCGCCAGCGGTTGCAGTCCATGCTCGACGTGGTCGTCGGGCAGCATCAGGCCGTGGTGCGCGTGCAGGTAGAGCTGAGCCTCGACGCCGAGCAGGTGCAGTCGGAGGTGTACTCTGAGCCGGTGGGCACGCAGGGCGGCCTGCGCTCTGCTCATATCGTGGAGGAGAGCTATGAAGACAGCAGACGCCCCGGTGCGCTGGCCGGAGGTGTGTCGGCCAACATCGAAGGGCAGTTCGGGACGGAGCTACGTTCAGGTGCCGGTGCGTACACTTCTCGCGAAGAGACGCGCCAGTACGAGCTATCCCGCGAGGTGACCGAACGTAGTACTGCCGCCGGAGCGATAAAGCGCCTCACTGTCGCAGCTATCGTGGACCAGAAGCTGGGCGCTTCGGAAGTGGAGAAGGTGCGGCAGGCACTGGAGGCAGCATCTGGTTATTCTGAAGAGCGCGGCGACAGGCTGGTGATCCAGAGCATGCCGCTGGCAGTTAGCGAAGCGGCTGATGAGGCGCAAAAACAGGCTGATGCTGCTGCAGAAGCAGAGCGCCGCACCCAGCAACTGGCTGCATTTGTCCGCTACGGATCTGCCGTCGGTGCAGTGCTCATACTTGCAGCGACCATGCTCATCACTTCTCGCCAGATACGAAACGCCCTGGGAGTGACAGCCATGCACGCCGAAACAGACGATGAGACGACTTACATAGAGATGACTGAGCCATCCGCATCTACGGATAGCTCGTCAGCAGAAGATGCTACCGACGATGTAGTGGATGTGGTGCACATAAGCGAGGGTGTAGTGGACACTGACGCACTACCGAAAGTACCGTCTTCAAGTGAGGATCTGACCGAGGTAGTGCGAAAAATTGCCGCTGAGCGCCCAGAAGCAGTCGCCCGGCAGGTTGAACGGTGGCTGGCAGAGAGCTGAGGGCAAGCGATTTTTGGTGCAGTACCGACGCATACGCCGCAACGGAAATGCAGCCTACGAGTTTTCGACGATGGCCAAGCAGAGGACTGATCATGTATGCCAAGACATAAACGCATCCTCGAGGCGCGGGCAGCAGCTCATGACAACGGCGCTGTGTTCATGTCCCATGCCAGTGCTGTTGGTGATGGATTCCGCCCATGGATTCTGGGGCTGGGGCAAGCTCCGCCTGAAGAAGTCGCCCGATTGCAGGATAGGGGAGATGACCAGTTCCGGCCGATCAGCTTTGGGGCACCACCCCCAGAAGCAGAGCCTGTGAAGGCACCTGTGCAGCCCGTACGAGATGATCTGGAAGCAAAACAGATCGTGGCACAGGCGCGTGAGAAGGCCGAGAGGATACTGGACGAGGCACGCCAGGCCGCCGGGCAATTGCAGGCCCAGGAGCAGCAGCGCTTGGAAGCGCTTGTGGCCGAGCGTGCCCGGCAGGTAGCCGAAGCAGTGCGTCGCGAGCAGGAGGATCGCTTCCGAGCCGCTACAGAGGAGCTGCTGTTGAGCTTCCGCCGGGCTGCAGACGAGGCCATACAGGAGGCTGTCGGGCAGGTGTCAGAGCTGGCCGCTGCCGTCACCACCAAGGTAATCCGGCGCAAGGTCGAGGCCGACGACGGGATCGTGGTTGAGGTGATCTCAGAGGCGATGAGGCGGCTGTCTGACTACACACAACTCCGGGTGATGCTCAACCCTGACGACCAGAGCACCGTAGCAGCACACAGAGATGCGCTTCTGCGACAGGCCGGAAAGCTAGATGGGCTAGAGATCATCGCCAGCGATGGGATAGAGCGCGGAGGCTGCGTACTCGAAAGCGACGTGGGCGAAGTGGATGCGCGGATAAACTCACAGCTTCAGGTGATCTGGGAGCAGATCCTCGGCACCCAGCCACTGCCAAAAACAGCGTGAGTGACGTGGACACAGGGCCCACAGTGGGGCACGATACTCAGCAGGGCCATGATTTGGCTTGTCTGGGCGCGAGTGGACATGCTCAGGTGCTGCAAGAGCGTCTGGGGCGTCTCGAGACGCTGGATCCTGTGCGCCGCATCGGCCGAGTGCGCCAGAGTATCGGTCTGATCGTCGAGTCCGACGGCCCGCCTGCGCGTATCGGTGAACTGTGTCATATCCACGCTGACCGCTGTATACCCCCGATACCGGCTGAAGTGGTCGGCTTTCGCCACAATCTGCTGCTGCTCATGCATCTGGGAGATACCGAACAGATCCGCGTCAACAGTGAGGTGACGGCGACTGGTGGGCCGCTACAGTTGGGCGTCGGTCCGGCCATGCTGGGACGTGTGCTGGACGGGCTAGGCCGTCCGCTGGACGATCTGGGGCCGGTTTCTGCCGAGCAGATGTATCCGGTCAGTGCCTCTCCACCGGAGCCGCTGAGTCGTCGTCGCATCACAGAGCCACTACCGCTGGGCATACGGGTTCTGGACGGCCTGCTGACCTGTGGCCAGGGGCAACGGCTTGGCATCTTCGCCGGCTCGGGTGTCGGTAAGTCTACGCTGATGGGTATGATCACACGCAACACGAAAGCTGATATCACCGTCATCGCCCTCATCGGCGAGCGCGGACGAGAGCTTCGCGAGTTCGTAGAATTGACACTGGGTGCCGAGGGGCTATCCCGCTCCGTAGTGGTAGCCGCTACCAGCGATCAGCTGCCATTGGTGCGCCTGCGCGGGGCGTACGTAGCTACTGCTATCGCCGAGTACTTCCGCGACCAGGGCGCAGAGGTTCTGCTGATGATGGACTCGGTGACGCGTTTTGCCTGGGCCCAGCGCGAGGTAGGGCTGGCGGTCGGCGAGCCTCCTACGCGTGGCGGCTATACCCCCTCTGTGTTCGCCAAGCTGCCGCAGCTACTCGAGCGTGCGGGGATGGGGGCAGTCGGCTCTATTACTGGCCTGTATACGGTGCTGGTTGATGCCGATGACATGAGTGAGCCGGTGGCCGATGCGGTGCGCAGCATTCTCGACGGGCATGTGGTGCTGTCGCGAGATCTGGCCAGCCGCAATCACTATCCGCCGATGGATGTGCTGCAAAGTGTCAGCCGGCTGATGCCGCAGATCGCCTCAGATGCGCATCTGGAGGTGGCCGGTAGTACGCGCAAGCTGTTGGCCGACTATGCCGAAGCCGAAGACTTGATAAACCTGGGCGCATACCAACATGGCAGCAACCCGGATGTGGATGCAGCTATCAGACACCGTGGCGCACTGCTGGAGTTCCTGCGCCAGAGCGACTCTGAGCGCGGTGAGTTCGCTGATACAGTTGCTGCACTGCACCGAGTGACACAAGGGTAGAACACATACTGCTGTCGACCGCACTATGCAAGCGTGCATGTGACATTCAGGGCGCAGGCACTGCAGATTGGCTGCTGCGGCTCGGGTGTCGTGCGCGCATACGTGTGACCTGCGGGGTAGCTGTAATATATGCAGGAATAGACGGCCTCCATAGGGAAGCTATGGGCTATCCAACTCTGAGGAGGTCGTACATGCACTTGATAGCCAAAAATCTCTATCGTGCTTGCGTGGTAGTGATAATCGCATACTGCGCGCTCACGGTGACACCTATAGCACTGGCAGCAGATACAAAACCGGTAGATGCGGTGACTTCGGTTGAGATGCCGCAGGAGCCCAGCGGACCGGCGACCTGGTTGGTCACCCCGGGCAGCGAATTCTTGGTAGCCGCCTGGACAGGCCAGAACGTCCATGTGTTCACTCGTGTACTAGTTTCGGCAAATGGTGACGTACTGTTGCCGCGCCTGGGGCGGGTGGATCTGTCCGACCTGACTGTGCTGGAAGCGCTGGACAAGCTGACCTCGGCCTATCGCGTCCTACATCGGGACTGCGCGGTAGAACTTGTGCCGATCAAGCTCGTAGAGCCGAAATCCAGGCCGTTCGGGCCGCCGCTACCGCAAAGCACAGTACCCGTGCCTAAATCCTCGTCTTCTGCGCCACTTACAGCGGACACACCGCCGACCACTGAGCCGGGCATGGAAATGCTGCCAGAGCAGATGATAATCCCGTTCGAGCCGCCGCCGCTGGGCGATGTGGAGCCCACTCCCACTCCGGTGACTGCCGCGAATATACTTGCCTCCCTGCCGCGCTTCGGTGCCGACGTGTTCATGGATGTGTATCTGGACGTGCCATGGCGCGCCGGTGAGGTAGAGTCCGACGGACAATACGCAGGTAGTCCGCTGGTAAATGTACCGATTTCACCCAACTACCTGCTGGGGCCAGCGGACGCGCTGCGGGTACAGGTGTGGAATCTAAATGAAATACAGGTTGAGCAGGAAAACACTATCACCGCTGACGGCTACATCACCCTGCCGGTCCTGGGCAAACTCGTGCTCAGCGGCAAAACCCTTGGCGAAGCGCAAGCGATTATCAGCGGGCGGGCTGCAGAGTTCTACAGCGCACCTCAGGTGCTGGTGGAGCTGATCCGGCAGCGCACGGTGGATGTATATGTCATCGGAGAGGTGATGCGTCGGGGTAAGTTTTCGCTGCCGGGAAATGCCACGCTGCTGACAGCACTGTACGCTGCTGGAGGGCCTTCAGAGGTGGGCTCATACCGCCATGTGAAACTGCTGCGGTCTTCGGAGCCCGAGCAGATAGTGGACCTATATGAGTACCTGATGCAGGGGCGTTCTGACGGCGATCTGCTGCTGCAAGCTGGTGACACAGTGTTCGTGCCGCCGCTCGAGAATGAAATCGGCCTGGTCGGGGCAGTGCGGCGGCCCTGCCGATATGAGCTGACCGACAATGTCACACTTGCGGATGCACTGAAGATGGCCGGAGGCATGCAGCCGAGTGGCTACGCGGCAGGCATTCAAGTATGGCGCGCCGATGCTGACGGGATGTGGAAGATGCTACTGGCTCATGCCGGAAAAGACGGTGAACGTGGCCGAGATCTGCAGCTTCACGACGGCGATCTGGTGCAGGTGGACGCAGTGGTGGATCGCGCGGGCAACACTGTGGAGCTGGTCGGCCCGGTGCATCGGCCCGGCATCTATGAAGTCACTGAGGGGATGACTGTGTCGGGCCTGCTGCAGCAAGCCCAGGGTCCTACTGAGAAGGCGCACATGGACCAGGCTGCGATTTGGCGCCTGAACCGCGATTTCGAGTATGAGATGATGCGCTTTTCGATCCGCCAGGTGCTGGATGGCACTGATGACGTAGTTCTGCAGCCGCGAGATATCGTCTATATCTACTCGGCAGCTGATGTGCGGTTGCCGGCGGTAGTGCAGATTGAGGGGCAGGTGCGCCATCCTGGCGA
>LSQX01218460.1_pt1 | contig 25806 bp, 19 predicted proteins | sample 654561 | NCBI WGS metagenome assembly LSQX01 (sample SAMN04489861, study PRJNA283612) | anaerobic digester metagenome | isolation source: 4 biogas reactors fed with cattle manure at either 37C or 55C with and... | place: Denmark: Kongens Lyngby | collected 2014 | reverse complement strand
CTTCACCCATACCCGTTAATCTATCAAGAGCTGAAGCTACATATATTTGAGGTGCATCTTTACCTTCACTGCTTATAATATCGTAAACACGATTTTTCCCCTTACGTGTTTTCATAACATATTGTATATCTGATAAATAATAGTAGTCATATTTTTTTTCGTTTTCCATTGCATTTCCTCCATATAAATTTTTATTAAACACAGCTTAAGCTATGCCTTTTCATTTATATTTACTTTTTAATCATCATTGAGTCTTTACTCAAGATTATTAATGGTTTCTGGCTATTTTAGAACTAAGTGTTTCATCAGTTTTTATTTTTTTTATAACTGATGTTATATTTCTATATGTCCTAATTAGTCTTCTATTGGTGTTGTCTTAGTCGGCTTTTAAAATTTACATGTAAAAATTCATGTTTTTGGCAAAATAACACGCCATAAATTTTTAAATTACACTATTTTAGAGGCTCATCGCCACCTCACTACAACTTTATTATCATCTTTTTATACTCAAATGTCAATACTTTTTATCAATATATTCTATTTGTTTTGATTTTTTCCAAATATATGCACCCTTTATGAGCGTTTAAGGCAAATAATTTTTAATATATTAATTTATAAGATACAAATATCAAATTTGCTTTATACCTTAAATGATATTAAAATGTAATAGTAATAACATTAAAGTGTAGGTGTAGAAAAATGAAATTTATTTTATGTCCAGATAGTTATAAAAACAATATCTCTAGTGTAGAACTTTGCGATATTATGAAACGTGCTATACTACATGCTAGCCCTAAATCTAAGGTTTTATCTATCCCAATTGCAGATGGTGGAGAGGGAACTTTGGATGCCATAAGTTTAGCTTTTAGTTCACGAAAAGACAATTTATCTGATGTTAAATCATTTGATATTACTAATAAAGCAGAGCTGATAAAAATTAAAAATGAAGGTGAATATAAATATATATTTGCAGATATTGTAGATCCATTCTTAAAGCCTATTAAAGCGGAATATTTATTCAATGGTGAATGTGCTATTATCGAAAGTGCTAAAGCAATTGGCATATCTTTAGTTGCTGAAAACCTAGATGTTAAAAATACATCTACATATGGCCTTGGGCAGCTTATTAAACACGCCTTAGATAATGGTGCAAAAACCATAGTTTTAGCTCTTGGCGGAAGCTCAACAAGCGATTTAGGTGCAGGTATGGCAAGTGCACTTGGATATAAATTTTTAGATAAAGACAATAATGCATTTATCCCTACTGCTAAAAATCTTGATGAGGTTAAAGTTTTTGATAATTCTGGTGCATATGAAAAAATCTTTGAAACTAAATTCATTGCAATGGTAGATTGCAAGAACCCCTTACTTGGAAAAGAAGGTGCGACATATGTTTATTCTAAGCAAAAAGGTGCAAGCGACAAAGATATACCTATATTAGAAAAGAAAATGGAATCACTTGCAACCCTTTTATCTAAAACTTATGGAAATGATTTCATACTAACTGAAGGCGCTGGTGCTGCTGGCGGACTTGGAGCTGCGGTTAATATCTTTTTAGGTGCAAATCTACAAAGTGGAATTGATACATTGCTTGATTTAATTTCCTTTGAAAAAATATTAAAAGATGCTGATTTGGTTATTACTGGTGAAGGACGCTTTGACTATCAAAGTTTGATGGGAAAGGCAATCTCTGGTATTGCAAAAAGAGCTAAACCTTTACATGTAAGTGTCGTTGTAATTGCTGGTCAATCAGAGATAAAAAAATCAGATAACTTAGAGGAATTTGGTATTACTGCTGTATATCCTATAAATGAAAGCAATCTTTCCAAAGAAGAAAAAATTAAAAGATCTAGAGAAGATGTATATTTAACAACAAAAAAGGCGCTTGAAGAATTTATAAAATCATAATTGTTTTATAGCTTACAAAGCTTTAATGTAACTTGCAAAGTGTCCAAATAGCAATAACAACACCTAGTTAAAAAACTTTAAAATAACGATTGCTTTTTAAACATAGACAACAATCATCAATTTATATAAAATATCGTTATATACAAAATACAATTTTATTTTTGTGGAGTAAACATGAAAAAATCTATATCTAAAGTTATTGCAGCAATATTAATTTGTGCAAGCATCGCTGTTTTAATTTCAACGCTTTTAGCACATTTCGTCATAAAAAATGAAAACATTAATTACACTAATTTTGAAGTTAACTATGCTGAAAATGCCACTATCTCAAATTTATTTGGTGCACCGGAAGAAAGCATAACAATTGACTTTGATAAAACGACTGAAATTAACACTATTGCCATAGAAGAAAATGGTGATGTTATTAGAGAGTTTGATATTTCATACAAAAATCTAGATGGTGAATATGAATTTATATACAAACAAGATGTCATTGATGTATATAGGTACTGCTGTTTTGATATGGTAAAAACTACGGGTTTTAAAATTGACATACTAAAAACAAAAGATAACGCTAACTGGGAAATCAAAAATATCTCAATGTTTTTGATGGGCAAAAATATCGATAAAGACTTTAATGTTACAGCATATGTACCTGCTCAATATGCAACTGACCCTGCAAAATTACACAAAGACCATTTTAAATATATTAATCAAGTAAACATTCATGGAGCTTCAAACTTTGATGTTGATGGTAATGTTTTTTATCCAACAGGACTTAGAGATAATTATGGAAATCATGTTGATGGTAGGCTTGCATTTGAACAAACGCTAGAAAATTTAAGAAATGTTGTCTACCCTAACACAAAAATTGTCACTACATTTTTAGGCATTGAAGATAACTCTCCTCGTTCACAAAATGAAATTCATATGGGAGCAATGAGAGAAAATCCTCAAAGAGAACGCTTACTTGATGGTATTGTTGATTTTTGCAAAACATATGGGCTTGATGGAGTCTCATTTGATTTTGAACATCCTGTCGCTCTAACTCAAGGGGACGAATGGACTGTGTTTTTTGATTTTTGCAAAGATTTAAAAGAAAGATTAATTGAAGAAGTAGGTCCTGGCACTTTGTTAACCGCTGCGATTTCTTCTTGGGCTGTTACAATTCCACTTAACTTTGATCATACTTGCCTAGAGGGGGTAATAGATCATATTGAATTAATGGCATATGATAACTTTGATAAAAACGGAAATCATTCAAGTTTTCTAAATGACTGCTATCAAATTGATTCTGATATAACGATTCAAAATAAGCTTGGTTTAGAGCAAATGTATACTAATCCCAAAATTGTCAATTTAGGACTTCCCTTTTATTCAAGACCAACTGATAGAAGAGCATATTGGGGGGTATATAGAAATGTTGCTGAAGAACTTGGCAAATTTACAAACTTTTATGAAAATGAAATGCTAGGTGGAATCAATCGTGGTGATAATTATTATAACTCCTATCAAATGATATATGACAAAACCTGTTATTGGATTGATAGAGGGTATGGCGGCGTTATGGTTTGGAACTACGATTGCGACGTAGAGCCTTCAAATCCTCTTTCACTTTGGGGAGCAATTGGTAAAGCCATTGAATCTAGAAGTTAATTCCTGATATGCCCTTATAATTGAGCCAATACTAAGTGCAACTGAAGCTACATACTAATATCTTGAAAAAATTGAAAGAAGCTTACCCTATATTTTCATACTCTTGCACACTATGCCTAATATTAGATGCCACTGTCTTGCATATTGAAAAATAGAATGCACTCACCTTTTAAAATTATTGGCGACAGCTTGCTAAAAGTTTCACTTAAATTAAAAGTTAACATTTTTACTACTTGAACTTAACACTTAGTACCATTGTTATACTTTACTCATTTTATATGCTAAAATGTAAATACGAAAGCGGTTGTATTGACAATTTGTTGTAGTTATATAATAATTATTACAAAGAAAAAAGAAGAAATAATATGGCAAAAGAGAAGAAAAAGTTTAGTTTATTCAAAAAAAATAAAGATAAAGAGCTAAAACAAGACGAAAATGTTGAAGCTATTGAAACGGAAGAATCTCTAGAAGATGCTTCTAGTGTTGATGTGCAACAAGATGCTGAAAACATAACAACAGATGTCAAAAAAGATTTAAATGAAAGCTCTGACGAAGAATCTTCCACAGATAAAAGTGAAGATTCCCCTATTGCAATTGATCAAGAAAATTTAGAAGATTCCCAAGAAACAACCAAAGAAGAACCTAAAGATTTAGCGGAAGAAGCTAAAGATTTAGATATTGCAAAAAGTGAAGAAACTGAAACTGAGGCTAATACAAAACAACAAGAAGATGGGCCACAAACAGAAAAAGAGCTAGAAGATGTTTCAGATAAATCTACCCAAGAAGTTGATACAGAACAAGAAACACCAATTGACAACACAGGTGAAGAAGCTAATAAAGAACAAAAAACATCAAATGACAAAACCCTAGTTGAAAAACCCCAAACTGAAGAAGATGCAAAAGAAGCTACAACTGAAGAGGTAGAAACAACAAAAGCTAGTGATGAAGAAAAAAATGAAGATGAAGAAGTTACAGCTAAGGAAGAGGCAATAAGCCCTGAATCCCCTGAAGAAACAGAGGTATCAACTGAAAAAAACACGGCTGAAGAAGATGCAAAAGAAGCTACAACTGAAGAGGTAGAAACAACAAAAGCTAATGATGAAGAAAAAAATGAAGATGAAGGTACTGCTAAAACAGAAGAAGCTAGTGATGAGGTAGAAGAGCCCGTTGTAGAACTTGATCCTGAAACAATTGAACAGCAAGAAAAAGAAGAAGCTGAAAGAATTTTAAAAGAACAAGAAGAAGAAAGGTTAGCTCAAGAACAGGCAGCTGAAGAACAAAGAAAACGTGATGAGGCATGGGAAAAGGAAAAAGCTAGACTCGCTCTAGAAAGAAAACTTAAAGCAGAAAAAATTCTACAAGATGCAATAGATTGTGCAGATACCCTTACAGAATTGATTGAAAAAGAAGCTCCATCAGAAGAACTTATAGAAGAAATTCAAAAAGCTGAAGGTATCTTAGAAAAACTTCAAATGGAAATAGACTCCCCATGGGTAGAAGAATTTAAAGCGGAAACTGAACATGAAAAATTAGAAGAAGCAGCGGCTGAAGTTTTAATTGCAAGAGCCAAAGAAATTATTACTGAAATAGAAAAGATGAGAACTGAAATGCAATCAGTTGTTCCAGATGATTTAGAAGAAGATTATTACCTTTCAGATGAAGAACAAGATGCTGAATTGGGCTTTAAAATACATAAACCTAAAGAAGATTTAGATGGACAAGAAGTAGCTGAAGAAGCCCTTACTGTAGATGAAATAGAAAAAGCATATGATGTTGGGGTTGGGAAAGAACTAGACGATTATGACAGAGAAATTCTAGATCCAGTTTTTGAAAACTACTTAAGAATGAGCCCTAACTCATTAAAGTATAGATATTCAAAATTAAAAAATGAAATTATGTCATATAGCCAAATGACCCATTCGTTTGATGGTTTATTTGAAAACTTTAGAATTAACAGAAACATTATTTTGAGATTTAGCGTTTCAAACGACAAGTTATTTTTATATTGCGCCCTACCTCTTGGTTCATTAGATAAAAAAGTGTATCCACATAAAAAAGCTGTTGGAGCACATGGGAAGATTACTCCCACTGTTATTGAAATTAAAGATGAAAAAGGTGTAGCAAATGCAGTAGAAATTATAGCCGTTGTTATGGCTAAAAATAACATTATGCAGAAAAAACACTTTGTTCCTTTAGCATATGCTGAAAGATATCCTTTAAATCCAAATGCTGTCATTTTAGGATATGAACATATTCCGCCACTTGAAGGTCAATACGACGATGAATTTGAATATGATCCAATTACTGGTGAAATTGTAGATGGTATCATAAAGGCAAAAGTTAGAAGAGTTGAAGATCCTACAAAATTAACAGGTAAAGCTAAACTTGAGGATATGCGTCAAGTTGCAAAAACAATAAAAGCATCAGTCGCTATGACAGAGCCTATTGTTTACTTCTACGATGCAGCTGTGGATGTTTCAAACAATGTTCAGTATATAAATATCCAACAAGTTTTAAATGATAAATTCTTTGGAAAAATTGTGCCACAATCATATTTTGCTGTTGCTGAAGGTAGTGATAGAATTGAAACTTTAAACTTTTTAGCTTTAGAACATGCAGTCCAACTTGCAAACGCTAGTAAGAATCTAAGATTTGTTTTGGCAATAAGTGTGAGACTACTGCTTAGAGAACAAGTTTTCGAAAGACTACTTAAAAATGCAAAAACAGAAAATCACAATTTAGTTTTAGCTTTCGACTGTTCCCTACTTGAATCAATTGGCGATATCGGCTTAAATGCTATTACAAAGCTTAGAAATGAATGCAGTTCTATGATTATGATCGACAATGCAGAAAATGCTGGTATGAGAGTCTTGACTGAATATAACTATGAATATCTTCGCTTTGATGCTAGATATTATGCAGGTGAAAGTCCAAGACAGCAAGCACATTTACAAATGCTTGCACAATATTGTAAAACACAAAACATAAGGTCAACTTCGATAAATGTTTTAAACATGAAAGAAGCACAATCTCTAATTAGGCTTGGGGTTGAAATCATACAAGGATATGCAGTAAGTGAGCCAAAACGTAATCTAAATCAAGCAGTAAGAAACATCAAAAAGATTCCACCAACTCACTAAACAAACTCTGATTAGACTTGAAATGAAAATCCTACAAGATATGCAATAAGCGAGCTAAAACTAATCTAAATTAAAGAGTAAAACATATCAAAAGACCCTGCCAGCTCACTAAACAAATATTGATAGATAAATGACTTTAATCAAAGTTTAACTAAAAAACACATAATAATTATAAATTTACGTGTATAATATATAAGCACAAAAGAAAATCAACTAACTAGAGTTAAAAGCATATGAAATCAATAGAGAGAAAGGACAACTAATTCACCATATGGGAATATAAAATATGGCAAAAGAAGAAAAAGACAATTTAGTTGAAGATATCGATCAAGAGAATCTGTCCTCTGATGTTTCTGAAGAGACTCCTATAAAAGGCTCTAAGAAAGCTCGCAAAAGAAAGTCTGACGAAATTAACGAAAAATACGACTACATTATCAAGAATAAAAGAGTTAGACGTAAGACTCAAAACAGAAAAAGAGCGACGATAATCTTAATCATTTTGGCACTACTCATTTTAATTGGTGCCTTCATTTGGGGTATCACAACTTATCTAGAATACAATAATTTTAAGATAATGATTGATAGAGACGGAAAGAACGTTCTCTCTCTAAGCCCACATGCAAACCTAGATAATAAATCCCAAACTATCGACATTGATGGACCTCCTAAAATGGACAATATTTCCCTAAAAGGACTCGAGAGTGCTATTATAAAACTTGAAGACTTAGAGGGTAGCGTTGAAAACCCAGATATGATTACTGGAACTTTCTTTTTAACTAATGTTACAGATAAACCAAGAAGCTATGTTGAATCAATACATATCAGAAATGCTACAAGAGACATTGGAAAAGCAATTAGAGTTTTAGTTATAAGCACACATTTTGATAAAGATGGGAAAAGAATAGAAGGCGGCAGAGTGGTAACATGTTATGCACATTCGGCAACCAAAACTGTACAAAAAACAGACAAAGATGGCAACCCAATGGTAGATAATGACGGTAAGCCAATTATGGAAACCATTGATGTTCCAGAGCTTGTTGTACCACATCCATCAACAGTTGTACATGGCTATGAAATCCTACATCGCTATGAAATAGAAAACAATTATGGTGGAGATGTAAATAGATATATTAGTGAAAACAACATCACCCCCGCTCCATGGTATACAACCCCCTTTATGTCCAACGATATTATCGTAGAAAAACAAGGTGGAGTCATTGGAGTTAATGAAAAGGTTAGATACAGTATTGCCATCTGGATTGAAGGCTGGGATTCTGACACTGTCAATGAAAGACTTGGTGGAACAATAAGTATAGACTTCAAGTTCAGTGATGCTGGTATTGCAGTAGGTTCTCCTCTCGATTAATCCTTACAAACTTTTTCTTTTGTTTGAAAGTTAATTGAGCAAACATTTGCTCACATAATGTATATGAATTTCGTATCAAAATTGGTGCGATTTTTTAATTTTAAAATCTCTTTTATTTCGCAATTTCCTTGTCTCCTTAAAAACAAATTGTATTAAAATTGATTCTAACCTACAGTTATCAGTGCCTCCACATTTAACAGTTTTTTTCTTCCTTTTGTGAATTTTTTGTGAATAACAACACAAAATATTTGATTTTTTCAACACAATATTCTCTCTAAAAAATATCGTAAATACTAACCTTTTTTTATTGTTTTTATATTTTTTTGCCATTATTTTGGCTGCTTAAAGTCTCTTTTTTGATATCATTATAATATATAATATGATGAAACTTTACCTCAAAAGTTCACTTTAGTGCATACCTAATGCTTTCAAAGTTGACTTTCATAATTCAATAATATATTATATAAATACGTAAGAACATTGGCAAATTAGACTCTTGTCGCTACTGAATTGTAAGACGGTGTTCAGGAAACAGCTTCATATCGCAGTATGATAGATAGCTAGTATCCTACGGCAAACGAAGAAAAGTGGCTCGATGAAAATTCGCTGGATGTATACGAATTCATCATAAAAAGGAGAAAAGAAAGATGAAAAAAACAAGAAAATCATTATTTATTAGTACTGTTTTGATGGTAGTCCTCCTAGTTGTTGCTATTTCCACAGCAACATTTGCGTGGTACTCCGCTCAAAGCACAGCAACAGCACAAAATGCTAAATTAACGACTGCTGCTACAACCGATGCTAACATTGCATTATCAACTGTTGATGGTATATGGTCAAACGTGGTTCAGTTAACAGCTGCAACCGACATTCATCCAATGGTGCCAATATCGCTACCTGCAAAAAACAGTGTTGCAGCAACCACAGATGTAAGTTTTAATGAAGGTGTTCTAGAATTGAGTAATGGCGCACCTGTATTTAAAAGCGCAGTAAACTCTGTAACACCATGGAAACCAACTTATTTCAAAGTTAAAAACCAAGATGCAAGCACTGCTAGATATGTGCCAATTACAATTACTGTGACTGACATCAATGTATATGATCCAGCCGCACCAACTACACCTTTAACTGATGAGGGTGGAGAAACATTTGTTGCAGACTTTAAAAAGATGTTGAGAATTGCAATATTTGCTACAAACACAATGAACCTTGGTGTAGCAGATCCTCTTGCAGAGCCAACAACTGACACAAAATTCTTAGGCTTATATGTTAATAACGGCACAGCTTATTATGGAACTCCTGTTGGAGGAAAATCGCCAACTGATTATGGTGTTGGCCCAGATCATAATGGTCTACAAGCATTTGATGCAGACACTACTACTGCAGATTGGAAATTTAATTTACGCGGTGGTGGCACTGAGTCTGACATAGTAGCATATGCTTGGTTTGAAGGTGAACTCTTAACTACAACCCACCAAAATACAATGATTGGATTCAACTTGTACTTTAGTGCTGGTGGACAAGCTAGTGTTTATGCTTAAGATTGATAGTTAAATTTATAACTGATTCAATTGAAGCATGTAATTTTATAACTTAACCGTCTAATCTATCCCCCACGTTATCGTGGGGGTGTAGAATTGAATAAATAAGCTCAGCCTTGTTTATTGAATTGTACAGCATTGCATAGTAAAGCTTGCGGGAGAGAATCATGTCTAAAGAAAAAAGAAAAAAACATCCAAAACTTATGATATTTTCGACCATTCTCATGGTAGCTTTGTTGGTTATCAGCATATCTACCGCAACTTTTGCATGGTTTACCGCTAACTCAATAATCACTATAGACACTCTAACATTTACAGCAGAACATAGTGGTGAATCCGAGATTTCTATTTCATGGAATCAATATATGGGAGGAGCTGTTCCTGGAAACCAAATTTCTCTTGATACTTCTCATGATTTAAGACCATGTATTCCTAGTGCATTGCCAGTTGCAAACACTACAGAATTTGGAACATTTAGAACAACATTCACAGGAGCTACTATCGGGATGCCTAAAGGTGGCTCGGATCCTGATGTAAAAGTGTTTAATGAAAATGGGAAACCAGAACAACCATTTATTTCAACCAATCCAAACAATGATACCCAACATCATTTCTTTGTAACAAACCACGGAAACTCTGCTGTTAATTTAATTGTGTATTTTCAAGCTGTGACAGATTTAGATGGAGATGGAGAGCCAGATCAAGGTGCAAACAATGAAAATATTGGTTTACTTAGAATGTCACTCTTCGTAGGAGACACCCCTAATAGTGTGAAATATCATAGTACAGTTGTTGCATTTGGTTCCGATGATGCTGTTGCTGCAACTCCAAAAACTCACTATGGTTCAATCGTAAAAGATGCGGATCCAACAGATTTTAATGAAATTACAACTACCACAGCAACTATTCCTATAGCTCTTACGGCAAATGGAGGATACAAAGTTTTTGCTTTAGTTTTTTGGTACGATGGAGTATATTTAGACGAATTAAGATCTGGTCTAGATGCAAATGTAGAAGTAGTTTTTCAAGGATAATTGAATTGATTTTTGTTTACCCCTTGTTTTAACATTAAATATATAATATAATAATATAAAGCAGCAGTACTTGTTGCTTTTGTGTATATAACATTTTATATGCGTGGTATACAAAGGAAGGATGAAATTGTGAAAAAAATAAATATAAACATAAGCGAGAAGAATAAAAAAATAATAAACATTGTTTTAACCGTGCTTCAGATTGTTTTAGTATTACTTGCTGTTACTGCTTCTATAATAATTATTGCTAACCCAAGTTCTAACACAATAGGTAAAACTTCTACAAGGCTTTTGCCAGTATTAAGCGACTCGATGGATGGTCCGCATAAAGATAGTTTTAAAAAAGGTGATCTTGTAATTTCAAAAAAACCTGATGGCAAAAAATGGGATGCAAATAAACTAGAAATAGGCGATATAATTACTTATGAGTTGCCAACTGTTGCAAATGCTTATAACACTCACAGAATTGTTGATTATAAAAAGAATGATGCTGGTCAGGTGGTTGGTTATATAACCAGAGGGGACAAGCCAGGGCTTTCAAATGATGAAGGCTATGTATTACCACACAATGTCCTTGGAATATATAAGTCACATTTAGTTGGAACAGGAAAAGCAATTTTATGGCTACAAACCCCAACAAACTTCTTGTTAGTTATTGTCCTTCCCCTAGTGTTGTTATTTGTATACAACATAGTCATATTTGTAAAAATGATTATGGATAATAAAGTGGCAAAGGCTACAGAACAAGCTGGAGCTGGTACGATTGCAACTGAAGGCTTATCTGAAGAAGAGATTAAACAAAAGATAATTGAAGAGTATTTGGCTAAACAAAAAGGTGATGAAGCTAAAGAAATAAAAGCTGAAGAAATTGATGTAAAAGTTGAAGAAGCACCTGCAAAGGAAGAGAAGGCTTCTGATGATAAGAAATAGGCTTTACTAGGTTTATTTTAAGACTTAGAGATTATATATATCTAGTAAATAATATAATAGCTCACAAAGTTGAAAGACATGATGTGGGCTTAAAAAATTTAAAAGGTTTAATGAATATAGGAACGTAGTGTATGGCAAACTTTTTTAAAGAATTTTTTGGAGTATTTTTTGGGGGCATGCTTGGAATATTCTTCTCAAGCCCTGAAACAAATCATTATGGTGGAATATTTGGCGCATTTTATCAAATGTTCAATTTTCCAATGTATGTGACAATCTTTAATAAATATAAGGCTGAACTTACAACTGGTGAATGGATAGGAGCAATCATTTCTGTTATATTAATTGTTGCAACCCTAATTGCAATTATTTGGCTATTAATATTCTTTGGAATTCGTATTTTGAAAAAGTTCACCGGTGATAGAGTTTTAAACCAAGATTTAGTAGATGAAATTAATAATTTAAAAAAAGAATTAGTTAAAACTACTAGAGAAAAAGACAGAATTTTAGGATTAAAGATTGCATATCAAGGATATGATATTTTAGAAGGAACTGAAGGTGAATCTACTAGTGGTGAGCAAAAAGAAGGCGAATCTAGATTTTATAAACTCACTGAAGTTGATAGAAAATATCATGATCCAGATTATGTTCCAAGAGTTTATGATACAACATGGAATTTAGAAGAATTATGTACAAGGTTTAGAAATTATGCAGCAAATAACCCAGATAGACCTTGGCGTCATCTATATTATGAACCAAAAATTATAAGACTATATTTTTCATCAATGGCAACCACAAGACTAATTATCCTACAAGGTATTTCTGGAACAGGTAAAACATCTTTGCCCGAATGTGTTGGACACTTTTTACAAAATGCAACCACCATTGCTTCAGTTCAACCGTCATGGCGTGATAGAACTGAGTTATTTGGATATTTTAACGAATTTACAAAAAGATTTAATGAAACAGAAGTTTTAAGAACACTATATGATGCTACATTCTCAGAAGACGTATACACAATAGTTCTAGACGAAATGAATATCGCTAGAGTTGAGTACTATTTTGCTGAAATGCTATCAATACTTGAAATGCCATCTAGAGATCAATGGGTAGTTGACCTAGTTCCAAGTGGATGGCCATCAGACCCAGTACACGTTGTTAAAGGTAGATTCCAATTACCAGAAAATATGTGGTTTGTAGGAACAGCTAATAACGACGACTCAACATTTGCTATATCTGATAAAGTTTATGATAGAGGTATGCCAATTAATATTAACTCAAAGGCAGCACCATTTGATGCTCCTTTAACCGAGTCTTTACCAATTAACTATAAATATCTTGAAGGGCTATTCCACACAGCATGGGAAGAGCATAAGGTATCAGATGAAAACCTAGAAAAGTTTGAAGATATGGACAACTACGTTATCGAACATTTCCGTCTAGCATTTGGTAACCGTATTGTTAAACAATTAAGAGAGTTCGTGCCTGTTTATGTAGCTTGTGGTGGAACGGAAATTGATGGTCTAGACTACGTATTATGTAATAAAATCTTAAGAAAATTTGAATCTTTGAACCTTGCATATATCCGTGATGAAGTTGATGACTATATCGATTATCTAAATAATACATTTGGTGAAGAAAACATGGGTGAATGTAAGGAATACTTACAAAGATTGAAAAAACTTTTCTAATTCGTTTTACCCTATATATTTTCATACTTGTGTTTTAGTGTTAACAAAATTAACCCTTTTAATGCGAGTATTGAAAACAAATAGAATATAAAAATTTGCAAGGAGTAAGGTTTAAGTATGGCAGTTGGACAATATGAAGAAATCATTTATCAGATTAATAACCTGCTTAAACAAGAGCAAATTTATCCAAAGTATATACAAGCCATAAATAAAGGGAAAAATGACTTTAAAATTAGCCAAGTATATACGAAGAAAAACTATGATGACACATGGATAGATACGATTGAAGAATGTCTTGTCCCACTAGATACCATCGTCCGAAATCCAAGAAAGTTTATTGTTGTTGAAGAAGACATTGTTGACGTTTCACTAGCTAAAAGTATTACAATTGAATCTGTTAAACACCTAGCTCAACATACTAACTTAATTGCCTCTGTTAAAGATGATGGCACCGTTATTCCCTCTAAGATTTTGAACACTTCAAAAGAAGAAAGTTTTGAAGTTTATGAAAATAGATTTATTTATACCCTATTACTTAAAACTAAAGACTTTATTGAGCGTCGTTTTAATATAATCCAAAATGCATTAATGCAATCTGGTGAAATTGGTGTAAATATTAAAACTGCATTTGATTTAGATGATGCAAAAGTTGACTATAGTCTTTCAAACTCAGCAAACTTCCCATTTGATGCAGCTTTCAAAAAACAAGGTGAACAATTATCAGATGTAGAAAGAGTTGTAAGAATGAGAAACATTATAGACGATTTCTTACGCTCACCATTTGCTAAAGAAATGAAAAACTCAGCTTTAGTTAGACCTCCAATTACACGTACTAACGTTATACTAAAAGACCCTAACTTTAAAAAAGCCCTACTATTATGGCAATTCGTTGAAAGTGCTGAGCAAATGGAATATAAAATTGAAACCAGCACAGAAACTGTTGATCTTAGTGAATCCCTATCAGAAAAATATAGAGGCATCGTATTTTTAAATACTGTGTTACTACAATCTATAGCTTCAATTAGACAAGGCGAAGACTCCCTAGCAAAAGCTATGGAAGATGAAAAGATCGTTGCTGATGAATATATTACAAAAAATATAGATGACTTTGTACCAGATGATTTCCCACAACTCAAAATGGATCTTAACGAAATTCGTAGAATCTATTATAGAGTACCAGGACAAAAAACTTTAAATCTAACAGAAATTGCAAAAATTAATGCAGCATTAGATAGAGTTATTAGACAATATAGAATTAATCAAGCCAAAGAAGATAGTATTACACAAAAACGCTTAATTGCAAAACAACTTCAAGAAGAAGCTCAAGCTAAAAAACTAGCTTTAAGAGAAGCTAGAGATTTAGAAAGAAGAAAGAAACAAGAAGAAGCAAGATTAAGGCTTGAAGCTAGAAAGATTGAAGCTGAAAGAAGGCTTGCTCTTAAAAAAGCTGAAGAAGAAAGAATTGAAGCTGAAAGAAAAGCTGAAGCTGAAAGACGTCGCCTTGAAGAAGAAAGACTTCGTATTGAAGAGGAAGAGCGCATAAAAGAAGAAGCAATGCGTGCACAAATAGAAGAAGAAGCTAAAGCTGCAGCATTAAAAGAACAAATTCTTCAAGAACAAAAGAAAGCTAAAGAAATAGAAGCTGAAATGAAAGCCTATTATGAAAGAATGGCTATCAAAGAACAAGAAGCTGCTGAAGAACTTGCTGAACGTAAAAAAATATATTGGGAAAGAGAAAGAGAGCTTGCTATACGCCTTGCTATTGATGAACAAAAACTCTTATCTGAAAAGAGACGCAAAGAAATTATTGCAAAGTTCTATTCCGATGAAGAAGCTAAAAATAACGAATTAAAACGTATTGTAAATGAAATTAGAACTACAATGATAGTCGAACATTACAAAGATGTCGAGGAGTTATTAAAGCGTGCAAGAATTTCTAAGAGTGAACAAGAACTTGAACAAATCAGAATTGAGTTTGAAAGGAGTGGTAAATCTAAAAAAGATCAAAGAATTTGGAAAAAGAAATTGAAAGAAGCTGAAGAAGCACATGCTAGATTACTAGCAGAGCAAGAAGAAAAAATGAAAGAACCACAACGCTTCAAGAAATGGGAAGGCGATATTTACTTCAAACATTCAAGACCAAAACGTAGGAAAAAGAATAAAGCATAAAGCTGATTGATAGTAATGAAAGAGAAGAAAGAAATCAATACTAAAACTAAAATAGAGGGCGAAGAAGAAAACACTGATATAAAATCTAAAGTAGCTAAAACCAAAAAAGTTGCAGAACAAATAGCAACCGCTGTTATAGCTGTGGTTTTTATTTTTGTTATCATTGTATGCCTTGGTCTCATTGTCCAAATTTTTTCCGGCAAAAAGCCAAGTTTTTTTGGATATAGATTCTACTATATACTCACTGACAGTATGGAGCCTGAATACTTAGTTGGTGATGTAATTTTATCAAAACTCACAGAAACTGAAGAAGAAAGAATGAAGCTAAAAGTAGGAGATGTAGTGACTTTTCATTCAACCTCACTACAAGGACAAGTCATTACTCATAGAGTACATAAAGCACCATATGAAAAAGATGGCAAGTGGTATATAGAAACAAAAGGTGATAACTCTCCAGCAGTAGATAAACCAGTTTTACTAAATAATGTGGAAGCTGTACTTGTTGCTAAAAGCAAAGGTTTAAGCCTCATATATAAAGCCTTCACTTCTGGTGCTGGAGCAATCCTTTTACTGGTAATACCATTTGCTCTCCTCCTGGTTTCATTAGTTATCCGATTAATTCACCAAATTAAAAAACCAGCAAAAAAAGTTGTTACTGAAGAATATAAACAAAAAGTAATAGAGGAATATTTAAATAAAGATGAAGAATACAAGCAAAAAGTAATAGAGGAATATTTAAAAAACCAAACAGAGCTTTTAGATGAAACTATGAGTGAAGATAAAACTACAGATATAAGTGACAAAGATTCTAAATAAAGAATATTTAGCTAAATATACATAAAATATAAGGGGCTGTTAAAAAACTAAAAAAATTTTAACAGTTTTTCTTTGCAAAAAACAAACATGACGAGGGGGGAAGGCTGTTTTTGATATTAATTGAAACATAAATGCATTTATGAGTCGCCTTCAAGGCTTTCACAGCCCCTTTTTTATGCTTGAAAGAAAGCTTAGTCCTTCTAAAGTATTTTCTATTGAAAAATGCTCCAAAATTGTTGCAGAGATATCTGCAAAGCTATCTCTAGTTTTAAGATTAACATTTTGTTTTAGCGACTTTGAATAAAGTATCATTGGCACATCTTCCCTAGAATGATCTGTAGAAGCTGTACTTGGATCACAACCATGGTCAGCTGTTAATATCAATATATCAGTTGGTAAAAGATTAGATAAAATCTCAGGTAACTTTAAATCAAATTCATTGAGCGCTAAAGCATAGCCTTTAACATCATTTCTATGGCCATAGAGCATATCAAAGTCTACCAGATTTACAAAACAAAGTCCTTCAAAATTTTTATTTTTAATTATATCTATTGTTTTATCAATACCATCAAGATTTGAGTTTGTTTTATATGAACTAGTTATCCCACTATTTGCAAATATATCTGATATCTTTCCAACGCCTATAACTTCATAACCATTGTTAGCTAAAAGATTAAGCATTGTATCAGTTGGTGGAGCTAAAGAATAGTCCCTTCTATTTGACGTTCTTTGAAAGTTTGGGTAACTTCCAACAAAAGGCCTTGCAATTACTCTACCTACCGCCAAATCGCCTATTAAGAGCTTTCTTGCAATATTACAGTACTCATATAAAAGTTTTAAAGGCACGATTTCTTCATGTGCCGCTATTTGAAAAACACTATCAGCAGATGTATAGACAATTAATGCACCTGTTTCAATATGTTCTCTTCCAAAATCATAAATAACCTCTGTGCCAGAATATGGCATATTGCATAAGACCTTGCGATTGCATTTAGTGCTAAATTCGTCTATAAAACTCTTTGGAAATCCTTTTGGAAAAACTGGCAATTCTTTTTTAGAAACTAATCCTGCAATTTCCCAATGCCCTAAAATTGTATCTTTCCCAATAGACTTTTCTTGAAGCCTAGCATAACTTCCAATAGGATTTTTTTCTTTTAAATATCCACTATTGTTATCAATGTTGTATATGCCAAGTCGAGTTAAATTTGGTATTTCAAGATAACCTGAATCATGCAAAGATTTAAAAGTATTAGAGCCTTCATCGTTATATAGAAAAGCATCTTTAGCTTCTCCAATTCCTAAACTATCTAGTACAATTAAAAATATTCTTTTTTTCATTATTTCTTAAAACCTAAATTTAGGTAACAATATCATGTAAAATAGAATCCCATATAAACTTAAAGCTTTCTAGTTAAAGTTATATTATCTTTATAAGCTTATTGCAAGGTCTAGTGCTAAATAAATCATTTCATCAAAAGACTCTTGTCTATCTTTTGCACTTAGGCTTTCTCCAGTAATCAAACTGTCAGAAATTGTGCATATTGTTAATGCATTTTTATTGGCTTTAAAAGCATTCATATATAAAGCCGCTGCTTCCATTTCTACTGCTAAAATATCGTTATCTTTAAAGTATGAAAATAAACTTTCTTCACCATAAAAGACATCTGATGAAAAGATATTTCCTGCAAGCACATTTAACTTTTTCTCTTTACAAAGTTTAACTACTCTATCTACTAAAGACTTAGTTGCAAGTGCCTCAAAATCCTCACTTAAGCCAAAACATTTTGCAAAGCTAGATTTTGTAAAAGCTTTTTGTCCAATTACGATATCATGAACTTTAACCTTTTCACTTGTAGCTCCAGCAGAACCAACTCTTATAATATTATCTACATTATAAAAATTAAATAATTCATATGAATATATTCCCATTGAAGGCATACCCATGCCAGAGGCCATCACTGAAACTTTTTTACCTTTATATAACCCTGTATAACCTTGAATTCCTCTAACATCATTTACTAACTTAGCATCACTTAAAAAATTTTTAGCTATGTAATTTGACCTCTTGGGATCTCCTGGCATTAAAACAGTTTTTGCAAAATCATCTTTTTTAGCTGTAATATGTGGTGTTGGTATCATCGGTATCTCCATACAATAATGTTTTAAATTTAAGCAAACTAATAGCTTATAACATTAAAATTTGGCATTTAAAATCTTAATCTATTTTAGTATTGTGTTTCGCCGCTTTCTTGCTCTTTGATTTTAACAAGAGAACTTGTTCCTAATCTATCGCAACCTAAATTTATATATTCAATTGCATCTTCAAGAGTTCTGATTCCGCCTGCTGCTTTGATTTTTTTGCCTTTTATATATTCTCTAAATAATTTGATATCTTCAAATGTTGCTCCTTTTGATGCAAATCCAGTTGAAGTTTTAATATAATCAGCATTTGATTTATTAATAACTTCACAAATATTAATTTTTTCTTCTCTATCTAAAAAAGCGGTTTCAACAATTACCTTTAATACTTTTCCTTTACAAGCTGCCTTTACTTCATTTATCTCATTTAAAATATCTTCAAGTTTTCCTTCTTTAAGCCAATTAATATTAATCACCATATCAATCTCATTAGCACCAAGTGCTATAGCTTGCTTTGTCTCATACACCTTAGTCGCAGTTAGTTGATACCCATTTGGAAAACCGATAACTGTACATAAATTTATGTTGCTAATATTTTTTACAAAAGAAATAAAACAAGGTGCAACACAAACTGATGCTACACCATATTTTTCACCTTGCTTAACAAGCTTTAATATATCTTTGCTAGTTGCAGTTTGTGATAAATTTGTATGATCACAATATTTTAATACGTCATCTATATTCATTTCTTACCACTTTATAATTTAAGTTTGCTATTATATTATTCTATATTCTATTATAAGTTAATTTAGCAATACTTTATAATTTTCAGTATTTTTACAGCTTGAATTAACTGCAAACTCTATGCTTATATTTTTATTTTAAAAAGCCGCCTTTTCTTTTACCTTTTCCTTTCCCTTTTCTAACACCCTTTTTAGGAATTAAATCTTTAAAGCTTTTCTTTTTAACTCCAAACCAAATAATTGAAAAGGTAATAATACCTGCAACTACAACTGAAGCTATAACTATACCAGCAATTGCACCACCACTAAGTTTTATTTTTTCTTTTGTATATGTAAAGCTATTATCAAATGTTTCTTCTTCAGTTTGCCCTTGCGCATATGACCAAGCTGGTGTAAACACTAAATCTCCACCTCTAAATTCAAAAGTAGATTCAGCTTCATAATATTTGCTTCCACCATTTATTTGCCAACCTAAAAAGACTCTGCTTTCATCACTTGTTAATGCTTTAGGAAGAGTTATTATATCGCCGTATTCAACTGCTTTTGCAGGTCCTTCTGGAGCTCCTGGATAATCAAAAATATATGTTCCAGTAATTTTTTCATAGTAACAATATAGTTTTAAAATCTCTTCACTTGCGACAAGCTCTTCAAGACTCAAAGTATTAGCTAAATCTGTTACTTCAATCGTTCCTGTATCTTTTTTCAAAGGATCTGGACTTTGAGCTTTTCTATATCCTACTAGCGCATAAACCGCTCTTGCTTCTTCTTTAGTTGTACCAGTTTTTATTATCTCTGGATCTTTTAAATCTGTACCGTTTAAAAGTTTATGATATACAACATACGGTACATCCTTCCTTGCTGAAAAGTTTAATGTAAATGTAACTTTAGCTCCATCATGTATTTCATTTGAAGTTTCATTAAAGTTATATTCTTCTCCAGCTTTAAAAATTTGGTTTTCGCCTGTTCTTGTCTTTTTCAAACCATCAGTATATCCATTAAATATGTATCCTTTTTTTGCAATCTCATCAGTAGGCAGTTTTTGTTTTTTACCAAACCTAATATCTAATATGTCTGCTGGAAGAGATGCAGGATCAATTGCATCTTCTTCTTTTGCTTCAAAAACAAAAGAAAAAGTCTTTCTTGTATAAAATAACTTGTACTCTGCTGATCCATCACCTTTAATTTTAAAGTTTTTATTATCTTCATCTGCCAAAGTCTTAATTTGGTTAAATTCAAATCCTAAAAGCTTATATTTGCTTTCATCAGCAAATCCAAAGGTCTCAATATCTTCGTTTGTTTTTAATGTAGCATCTGTAGTTCCTGTTGCTGTTTCATTAGGAAAAGCTGTGGGTCCAAGACCTTCTTTATATACAGGATTTCCATCATCATCTACTTCTGAGATATGCTCAAAGAAATATTTTAGTTTAAACTTTGTATCCTTGTTTGCTTCCCACTTTTGTGTAAAGATAAATCTTGCTTGAAGAACAAAATCCATTGGTGATGTTGTTTTTTCATATGGCCTAGTTTCATCTCCATCTAAAACCCAACCTTTAAATGTATATCCTGATTTTGTTATACCTGAATCTGGGATTTTAAATTTGGCTATATATTCTGTAGTTTCAATGTCTGCATCTTGTAAAGAGGTAAAAGTGCCATCGTGTTTTATAAATCTAACTTGTGGCTTACTTAAAACTTTAATATGTACTTGCTCAAGATTTGCAGTGTTATAATATTCATTTTCATATCCTTCTTCTGCAGTAAACTTAAATGTGTATACACTATCGGATATAGCTCCTCCTGGCGTAGCAATTGTTTCATCAATTATTTTATCTAATTCACCCGCTGGCTCTATCATATTCCATGTACCTTTCAAAGCTATGGTTGATTCTAGGTTAAATGCATATGCTTCCCTTAAAGGTATGCCATAAACTCCTACAGCATAATATTGTTTTTCGTCGCCTCCTGTGTTATATACAAAGGAAGTTGCATCTGCTTTGTGGATTTCATATTGAATTATAGAATTTTCATCAGTAACATAATAACTACTCTCTTTTGCTTTAACATTTGCTGTATATGTACCTGAACGCATAAAATTATTTTCTACAACATCTAAGTATGCACCATTAAATTTCCATTCAGTCTCACTCCCTTCAGGCTTATATATTTCTACATCTGTTCCAAGTTGTGGAGAGTATGTAACACTATCAAAATCTGTTGTAACAGCTCCAGTAAATGTATATGCAGGATTTATTCCTTGTGCTTTAGTATTAAATGACCTTTTTTCAGTATCTGATGCATATGCATTTAAAGTTCCTAGCTTTATTCCAATTGTATATTCTATATATGTCCCACCCTCAGGAAGAGTAATGGTAGGACCATTTTCGCCAACAGTTGCTCCTTCTATTAAATCTTCTGCAGTAATTGTAGGAGATTTATATATTCCAGGCTTTTTGAAATTATTTTCAGTCGTATCAAGATTTGCAAAACTTCCACTTTTTAAAGCTTTATATTGCCAAACCTTACCTTCTCCTGTTGGAATATTAAAATGTGTTCCACGCCCTATGGTATATTCTGTCTCACCTATTTTAAATGTAAAATTTTCATCTGCTGCTAATGGTTGCTCTATTAGTGCACTTGACTCATCAAGCTTAAATTCTACTTTTTTAACTAATTTTAAAGGCAATTCTATCGATGTTGGCCCTTCTGCCTTAACAGCAAATGAAGATGTTGCAAATATTGCAAGAGCAAAAACAACAAGCATCACAATTATTACAAAACTACTAAATTTCTTAACACTACTTTTCATTATATCTCCCCAAAGAAGTATGAATCTTTTATTAAATAAAATTTTAATTTGTCTAGTAAATTATATATATTCTATGGCATTAAAGTCAATAAAAGCATCAAAGACTAGGATTCTATTCACACGATTATGACTTAAATAGACATATTTTAAGAAAATGCTATTGTTATATGACAAAAAATAGTATTATATATGCATAGAAAAATTACTAATAATTTGAAAAAAGAATAATGACTTAGAGTAAAAAATTATATGATATCTGGATAACAATAGCTCAAAACAAAGCTGAGTATAAAAAATTACTATGGTATCTAGATAAGGAAACAATAGCTCAAAACTTCGAGAAAGACTAATGACCCAAAATTATGACAAAAAATAGTATTATATATGCATAAAAAAATTACCGATAATTCGAGAAAGACTAATGACACAAAGTAAAAAAATTATATGGTATCCAGATAAGGAAACAATAGCTCAAAACAAAGCTGAGTATAAAAAATTTCAATTGGTTTATTACACACCCATTGAAGAACTTTTAAATGCCCTTACACATGCACTTGGAATTATTGCAGCTTTTATTGGCTTTGGATTTATGCTACATTACTCTTCTAATCCTTCACAATATGTTGCTTCTGTTATAGTGTTTTTAGGTTTTTTTGCTCTTTTTACAAATTCAACAGCTTACCATGCAACTTATAAAATACCTGTTAAAAAATATCTTCGTGTTTTTGATCATGCTACTGTAAATACCTTAGTTTTTGCATGTGGCGTCACTGCTTGTTTATGTACAAGTAATCATCCTTTTAACTATGTAGCTGTTGGAATATCATGTGCAGTTATTATACTTTCATATATTTTGTCACTAATAAGTTTAAAGAAATTTTCAGTTTTTATTTTTTTTAACAACTTCATTATTGGCTTTATGCTTTTAGCAGTTTATATAATTAACTTGGAATATATTCCCAAAATCGTATCTCACATAAGTCTTGCAGGTGTTATTTTATGTGTAACAGGCTCAATTGTATATACAATAAAAAAACCTTTCATACATACGATATTTCATATCTTTGTACTAATCGGCCCTTTATGTTTTTTAGCAGCACAAATTTTGTTTATAAAATATGTAGCTTAAGCATCACTTTTGAGTTTTTTATAACAACTTTCTTCGGCCCTTTTTATGTTTTTTTAATTACACAAATTTTATTTGTAAAACATATAAATTAAACATCACTTTTTAATTTTTTATAACACTTTTCTTCTAAAAAAACTTTGACCAAGTTTAAATCTTTATCTTCATAGTATTTTATTAACAATTTTTTAAATTCTGGCACTAAATTTTCTGGCACTACCAGTAAACCCTTACCTTTTGAGATAAGATAGTGGTTTGCAAATATAATTGCTGTTCGCTTATTTCCATCATTAAAAATTTGCGTTTTCATTACATATAAACAAAGCTCTATTGCTACTTTTATGGCACCATCGCTACTTCTAACGATATTATCAATGTCCTCTTTAACTTTTATCTCCATAGGTAGTGGGGGAATATAGCTTGAGCCTCCAATTTTTACAGGAACTCCTCTAATTCTGCCACCTTCATGATAAAAGCCTTCATTTACAAGTTTTGCAATATATTGACATACATAATAATGAGTGGGTGCACAAATAACATCTTTATCTAAAACAAATTCCCAAGCACGCTTTAGATTTAATATTTTTTGCACATCCTCTGTACTCATATTATTGACAATGCCTTTTTCAATAATAATTTCAGTATCAGGAAAAGTTGTTGAAATTCCTTCTAAAATTGCTTGATCATATATGATAGACTTCATATTGGCTCTTGCAAAATCTAAATTTAATATAACTTCTGGCAAAAGCCCTTCTTGACTATATCCATAAGAGGCAAGCTCTCTATCCATTGCACGAATACTTTTTTGAAGGCTTCTAGCATCTTTAACACTTTTTAAAAGCACTTGATGTAACTCTTCAGAATATGGTCCAACATATGTGGAATTTAATCTTCCAGCCTCTCTTTTTCTAATATAAAGGTATTTGCTATCGCTTATTTCCTTAATCTCCACCGTACCATTATATGGAATTAAATTAAGCCTTGCTTGTAATTCTGCCTTTTTACTTAATAAGTTTTGAATTTTTTCAAAGTTATTTGCCATTATCATCACCTTTTAGGGAACTTTTATATCACAATTATATTCAATTGTTCCCTAAAAATCAAGCATCTGCACAAAAATTTAGGGAACTTTTTGATTTGTTTACAACCAAATTGTTCCCTAAAAGTTAAATCTTTTTTTCTTTTGCTCAAAAATTTCCTTTAAATTATCAATGGCCATTGTCACATCCATTGTATGAAACATAAGGTAATTTGTTCTCATTGTTTTAAAAGGAGCTTGTTTATATATTTGCCTACTAGTTTCTCCTGTATAGTAATGCCAATAGCGATAAGTATAGCCTATCCAATATAAGACTTCTTTTGAAATATCTTCTCTTTTTTCTTTAAGTTTGTCTTTACAAGTATCTGTAAGTTCTTCTAAAAGATATTCTTCGCCCATCCACTGCATTCTGTTATATTTAGAATCAATGTTTTTACCAAGCTCACCATTCATAAATGCCTTTACTAAACTTTCTGTATCATATTTTGTATCAGCAAAAAGTTCAAAAAAACGACCTTGTATATCACATAACTGTAATTCAAATGCATGTAAATCTATTACTTTCATCGTTACACCTCATTTGATGCATCACTTAAAATCTCATCAAAAAACTTACCATCTCTTCTGTGTGTCTTGCAAATTTCTTTTGCAAAATTAATTCCTTTAACACGCATTTTTTCACTTACTTCTTGTAACACTTTTTTTTCAAAATATGTAAGTTCTACTTCTTTTTCTATTTTAACTGCATCACAGGCTTTTTGAGTAAGCGCCACATATTGTTTGCCTAATTCTAAAGCAGATAGACTATTAACTAAAGCCATATCTGTTATATTTCCTTGAAAAAAGTTATCAATTACAAAAAACAACCTATCATTTGCAATGCTGCCAACAACCAAATCTATACCATCTGTCATTGTGCTATATTTTTTATATAACTTGCTTTCTCGAATTTTTTCCATCCTGCCACGATGATATGCAACTAAAAGAGCCCAATCTAGATTAACTGGTATTTCTCTAACTTTAAGTTTACTAATATCTATAGATAAAATATAAAACTTTGAATCTTCAAAATCACAAACAAGTGTTAAAGGCTGTTCTAGGGAGTTTCCCATATAAAATCCTCTACCAAAATCACACTTTTCACGACTACAAGGTGCAACTAGACCATATAGACCGTTTTTCGAGCCATGATATAATATTAATCGATTTTTATCTATTGATAGTTTTTCAACTTCTATGTTAATTTTTTCAATTAACATATCATAAACGGGCACTTCATAACTTTTACATAACTCAAAAAGTCTTTCCTCTGCAAGACGAGTTGGTAAAGAATGACCATTTTCCCAACGGTTAACAGTCGCAAAACTTACTCCCATTTTGCTAGCCATTTCTGACTGACTTAAATTGATATATTCTCTAATATTTTTTATAAGATCTTTCACTAAACACCTTTATAACATTTGCTATATAAATTATTATATCATTTGTTATACAAACCAGTCAACAGTCACCCTATCATGTATCTTTTTTGTATCTCTAGCTACATGTTTAGATATGCTTTGTTTCCGCAGTTACATTAAATTGCCTTTTGGAAAACCCTATCCATATGGAGCTATGTCAAAATAGTCTTTGTTATTGCATAAAAAAAGAGCTATTAATTTTCTTAACAGCTCTTTTGTGTGGCTCCCCCTGTTGGGCTCGAACC